>LNAP01000802.1_pt1 | contig 34812 bp, 42 predicted proteins | sample 602601 | NCBI WGS metagenome assembly LNAP01 (sample SAMN02440304, study PRJNA202911) | soil metagenome | biome: Subtropical and temperate rainforests or woodlands; isolation source: soil samples (1 kg each in a 20% v/v slurry with milli Q water) were... ... | reverse complement strand
CCGGCAGCCATCCGTCGTTGCTTATGGATCCAACGCCCTCCCTGCTGTGGTGCAGTCGGGTTCTGATGTTCGGTGCAGCCGTCTTCTGAAAGTGACACCGAGCGTCTGGATAGGGTTGTTTTTTGTATTTTTTGACAGGTGTCCGGCAGCTCTATAGGGTTCATCCATACACATTCACCCTTGGAGGCGTCATGCACGGTCAGCGGATTGGCTACATCCGGGTCAGTACCCTCGACCAGAACCCTGATCGACAGCTTGAAGGTGCCCAGGTAAGCAAGGTGTTCACCGACAAGGCCTCCGGCAAGGACACTCAGCGCCCCCAACTCGACGCGCTGCTCGGCTACATCCGCGAGGGCGACACCCTTGTGGTGCACAGCATGGACCGACTTGCTCGCAACCTCGACGACCTGCGCCGCTTGGTGCAGCAGCTCACTGGCCGCGGCGTGCGGATCGAGTTCATCAAGGAAGGGCTGACCTTCACCGGCGAGGACTCGCCGATGGCCAACCTGCTGCTGTCGGTGATGGGGGCCTTCGCCGAATTCGAGCGCGAGCTGATCCGCGAGCGGCAGCGCGAGGGGATCGCCCTGGCCAAGCAGCGCGGAGCCTACCGGGGCCGAAAGCCGGTCCTGAGCAGTGTCCAGGCCGCCGAGCTGCGCCGTCGCGCCGAGGCGCGCGAGTCGAAGGCCACCCTGGCCCGCGAGTTCGGCATCAGTCGGGCCACCCTTTACGAATACCTGCACGCCGGCGAGTAGCCGGCCGTTTCCTATTTGATTCCGTTACAAAACCAAAGGAGTGAATATGTCCAGACTGGCCGAATTTCGCCGTGCCGAGCGTGAGCTGCAGAAACAGATGGCCCTGCTGGAACAGCTGCAGGCCGACGCCAGCCTGCAGCGCGAAATGGAGTTCGAGGAGAAGTTGAAGGCGCTGATGGCGGACTACGGTGTGGATCTGGCGAAGGTCGTCGCCATCCTCAATCCGCAGCCGGTCGAGCTTGAGCCGGTCGCGTCGGGGGCCGTGAAGCAGCGCCGTCCTCGCCAGGTGAAGGTCTACGTGCAGCCGGTGACCGGCAAGTGCATCGAGACCAAGAGCGGAAATCACGCCCAGCTCAAGGAGTGGAAGGCCGAGTTCGGGGTCAATGTGGTTGAAGGGTGGCGGCAGGTTTGAGATGATCTTTCTTTCGGAGAGATATGCGGCTGTATGTAGTGGACAAGATAGCAAAGCAATTAGCTTCCTCTTAGCCTCACATCAACAGACAGAGCAAGGATGACATTATGAAAAAACGTGCGTTTCTCATGCCCCTGGCCACTCTGGCCGCCGTATTCTCGACGAACCAGGCCTCAGCTACGGTGGAAACGCCAAGTGCCCCGCTGGTAGGCGGTGACGCCGGTCAGCACGTGCACCAACTGGGTAGCCACGCTGATCAAGAAACCGTGCAGGTCGAGGCCCATGGCGACCAGTTCCAGTTTCTCCTCCAGCGCGGCGAGAGCGGCCAGCTGATGGCCTACCATAGCTCGCACAGCTCCCACGCTTCGCATGCGTCCCACCGCTCGCACTATTCCAGCTCCTGATGAGCCGGACGGTCGAGCTGGTCTACGACCAGCGCCTGTACGACCCACAGGCAATTCAGAAAGCGGCGTATGTCGGCCTGTCAGCGTTCACCCTGGATCTCCAGATCGAGGGTGAGCAGCTGCGCTGCACCCTCCTGTGCAACCTGACGACCTCGGCCGAGGCCTTCAAGCTAGCGGTTGAAGAGTTCCGCAAGGACGTCCTAGATCATCAGTTGCGGCTCAAGCTGAAAGCGGAAACCGAGCCGGTGCGTAACCTGATCTTGGGCATCGCGTTTTCCAATACCGGACTGGGTTGATGTGAGTAAATTTCAACCGCTGGATGCCTACCGTACCCAAGCCCCGTATGAACTGCTGCCCTTCAAGTTCGACAGGTTCAATGCAGCGGAATACCTGCTGACCAATCTTGTCGGCGAGCACCTGCTGCTCCCGGCCGAGGACTTGCCCCAGCTGATCGACAAGGCACTGGACGACAGTCACCCGCTCTACGCCAGCCTGCGGGCTAAACACTTCATTCGCCACGCTCACGAGAGGGCTCCGCTGGAGCTGCTCGCTCTCAAACTGCGCACCCGCTATGCCCGGCTGGCTGGCTTCACCAACCTGCACATCTTCGTCGTCACCCTGCGCTGTGACCACAGCTGCCCGTACTGCCAGGTGTCACGGCAGATGGAAAGCGAGGGCGCCTTCGATATGACTCCGGCGATGGCGGACAAGGCCTTGGACTTTGTCTTCCGCTCGCCGAACCCGGCGATCAAGATCGAATTCCAGGGCGGTGAATCGCTGCTCAATTTCGAGCTGATCCGCTACGTGGTTGAGCAGGCCAAGCGGCGCAACCAGGTGGAGCGACGCGACTTGCAATTCGTCATCGCTACCACGCTGTCGCTGCTCACCGATGACATGCTTCAGTTCTGCAAGGTGCACGACATCTTCCTGTCCTCGTCGCTGGATGGCTCGCAAGCGCTGCACAACGCCAACCGACCCCGGCCTAGCAAGGACAGCCACCAGCGCTTCGAGGCCGGACTCCACCGCGCCCGTGCGGTGCTCGGCTATGACCGCGTTTCGGCGCTGATGACCACCACTGACAAAAGCCTCGACCAAGTCAAGGCCATCGTCGACGAATACCTGCGTCTGGGCTTCAACGGGATTTTCCTACGCGCCCTCTCCCCCTACGGGTTTGCTATCAAAACCAAGAAGTACCGGGGCTATGACACCGAGCGCTGGCTGAACTTCTACAAGGAAGGCCTGGACTACATCCTGGAGCTCAACAAGGCTGGCATCCCTTTCGTCGAGCACTATGCAGCCCTGATCCTGAAGAAAATGCTGACTAGCAACGATCCAGGCTATGTCGACCTGATGAACCCGGCCGGGGCCGGGATCGCTGCCATCGTGTTCAACTACGACGGTGCGGTGTACGCTTCTGACGAAAGCCGGATGCTGGCGGAGATGCAGGATCACAGCTTCCGCCTGGGCAATCTGCTGACCGACAGTTACGAAGAGATCATCCTCTCCGATTCGCTGCTTAACGCCTTGGAAGACTCCTTCACCCTGAGTGCGCCGATGTGCGCGGATTGCGCCTATGAGCCCTTCTGCGGCGCCGACCCGGTGTTCCATCACGCCACCAGCGGCAACGTGCTCGGGCGCAAACCTGAGTCGGCGTTCTGCCAGCGCAACATGAGCATCTTCAAGCACCTGATCGACCTGATGCGCCGCGATCCAGCGGCGCGCCAGATTTTCATGGAGTGGGTCAACCCATGCTGAAACTCGGCGGCACACTCATCCCCGTCCAGCCCGTCGAGGAGGCGGCGGCGCCCCTGCTGCTGAAACTCAGCACGCACCCGCAGCTGCCCGAGGTGCTCCGGCGCGAACGGGCTTACTTGGTCGGCCGTGACAGCATCCCGCCTAGCTACCGCCATTACCTTATCCCGGAGGCCCTGATGAAACGGGCCGCCGAGCTAGAGCCCGGTGCCTCCTTCAGCCTCCTGCCGGTGGAATACCACTACCTCGGGCATGACGACATCGTGCGTCTGTCCGCCGACCGGCAGAAGATTCGCGTGCTCTTCCGCGCCCGCTCGCCTCATAACAGCCTCCTGATGACCGAGCAGTGCAACCACTACTGCCTGATGTGCTCGCAGCCGCCCAAGCGGGTCGACGACAGCTGGTTGCTCGACGAGATCGAAGCCCTGATTCCGCTGATCCCGAAGGATACCCAAGAAATCGGCTTCACCGGGGGTGAGCCGACCCTCAACCGCGCGCGGTTCCTGCACATCCTCGGGAGGACCCAGGCCTACCTGCCGCGCACTGCCGTGCATGTGCTGTCCAATGGCCGCAGCTTTGCTGACCCTGCGTTCGCCGCCGAGTATGCACGCCTTGGCCATCACGACCTGATGGTGGGGATTCCGCTGTATTCCGACGACCCGACCCGGCATGACTACATCGTCCAGGCGCAGGGGGCCTTTGACGAAACCATACGCGGCATCCTCAACCTCAAGCGCCTGGGTCAGAAGGTCGAGGTACGCATAGTTCTCCACCAGCAGTCGATTCTCCGTCTCCCCCAGCTCTGCGAGTTCATCGCCCGCAACCTGTTGTTCGTGGATCATGTCGCGCTGATGGGGCTGGAGATGATGGGCTTTACCCGCGCCAACCTAGATACCTTATGGATCGATCCGGCCGACTACCGCGACGTACTGAGTGAAGCGGTGGCGATCCTCGCACACTACAGGCTGAATATCTCGGTCTACAACCACCAGCTCTGCTTGGTCAACGACGACATCCTGCCCTACTACCGAAAGTCGATCAGCGACTGGAAGAACGAGTACGTCCAGGAGTGCCAGGCCTGTGCGCGCCGGGCCGAGTGCGGCGGGTTCTTTGCCTCCGGCGTCCAGCACGGTTACAGCAAGCAGCTGAAACCTTTTGCTGCACCATGACGCTCCTCAATACCTATGGCTTGTTGACGTTTCACATGCTGGCCATAAGGGCGCACAGGCCATGGCTACCGTGTTTTCATAATTTCGTTTCAGCTTGTCGTATCGAAACGCCATCGTCCTGTACTGCCTCAGTCGGGCAGAGGCGTTCTCGACCAGATGGCGGTAGCGATATACCCCTTTGTCCATATCCGCGTTGCCCTTGATCGACGTCCGTGACCTGAGCGGTCACGCCACATTCGTCTATTCCGCCCGTAGTTTGAACTGATCTTGCAAGGAGGCATGCATGGTCGCGATCCGCCCCGAAACCTTCGAGGCCGAAATCTATCGGCTTACCCAACCGGTCAACAACCAGAATCCCCGCCCCTGGCCGACGCCATCCCCGACCGCTTGGTGCACAATTCTTATCGGCTCCAGCTCAAGGGCGAATCGATGCGCAAGCAGACGAGGAAATTGACGCCGACGGGCAGCACAGACTCCTGCGTCGCTGCGCTCCGACTGCCCGGCCGGATGGCGTTGAATCCGCACCAAGAGCGCGAACCATGCCCAGCTCAAAGCATGGAAGGCTGAATTCGGGGCCGATGTGGTTGAGCAGTGGCTGCAGGATTGAGGTAGAGCCAGATGCGCTGGGTTACGAGCTGGTAATAAACCATCGCCGCTAATCTATTCAGAAAAGGATATTTCATGGGATTTCGATTCAGTAAGCGAGTGACGCTTTTACCTGGTGTTAGGCTGAATATCAGCAAGTCGGGCATCAGTACCTCCATTGGCCCACGCGGGCTTAGCCTCACTGCTGGTCGCAACGGGATTCACCTAAATGCCGGGATTCCCGGCACAGGCCTATCGTATCGCGAGCGCCTGGATCGCCCAGCGAACGGCCAACACAGCTCCGGTACCACGGACAGCTTCAGTGGCCGGGTCACGATCAGCCTCGACGATGATGGCATACTGAGTTTCCTCGACGAGCGAGGAAACTCAGTGCCCTCCAGCGTGGCCAAGCGTGTGCAGATCGAGCAGGCCGACGCCATTGAGTCCATGCTGCAAGCGGCAGCTGACCGGCACAATTGCGGCCTTGAGGCGTGCTTGGGGGTTCACCTGCAGACCCCGGCACCTGACGCTCGGCCTGCTGGTCTGCCGGACTTCGACACGCCGCCCCCGGTAGAGCCTCGCCATGAGGGGGTCAGCATCCTCGACAAGATATTGCTGCGCGGGGCCGAGATGGAGCGTCGCCAGGCGCAGGTGCAGGCCGAGTATCAGCGCGATCTGTTGGCCTGGAAGCAGGCAAAGGAGGCGCACCAGTCCCTGCAGGCCGAAGTCGCAAAAGCCTTCCGCCTGGCCCAAAACGGCTTTGCTGCCGGCATGGAGAGTGCTCTGGCTTTTGTGTTGAGTGGTATCGCGTGGCCAAAGGATACCCACGTCAGCTACGCCTTCTCTTACGATCAAACCGCCCTGGCGCTCGATGTCGACCTGCCCGACGAGGGTGATATCCCGCACACAATGGCTGAGGTCAAACCTAAGCGACTGGTATTCAAGAAGCGCTCGGACGCCCAGATGCGTCGTGACTTCGTTACCTTGTGCCATGGCTCGCTGGTCCGCGCGGTTGGCGAGGCATTTGTTGCGTTGCCCAGCATCCAGACCTGCGTGGTGTCGGGCTACATTCAGCGCCCCGATGCGGCCACGGGCACCATCAACGACGAATACATCCTCTCGGCAGTGATCGACCGAAAGCAATGGTCTCGCATTGATTTCCAGAGACTCAACCTGCTTGATCCGGCTGCCTGCTTGCAATCATTTGGCGCACGAGTGGCGTTGGATCGCTCTTCGTGCTTTAAGGTGATCGAACCGTTTGATCTCGATGCTGTTACAACGTAGGCAGTGGTTTGGGTACCCCGCAGCTAGACTGGGGAGCTCAGGGTTGCGGTTCTCTGTGCGTTGCGACGACCGTAGCTCAGTTCAGATCCGCGCCATCAGCGGTTATTGCTAGCAAACAGCTGATGGCCGCCAACCGCTGCTGATCTCCCTCTGGGCTGGGCTTCACCGGCCCTCTGACAATCTGCGTTCAGCCAGTCGAGCTCAGGATTGAACAGGATTGATCGCCGCTGCCTTGAGAATTTGCCGAACCCAGCAGGACGCCCCCAGGGAGTGAAACTTCATGGCTTGCTCGGAGGTAACGCGAACTTGCATGTGCACGGTAGCCTTGCTCCCGTCATCTGCCGCACGAGGCTTGGAACCGCTGCGGGCATCGCACTTGATCTTGGCGATCAGCAGGGTCTGACGTAGCCAGCGGGAGCCACCAACCGTCTTGAACAGTTCATGTTCGGCTTCAGTCAGCCGGATGTTGATTTTTTCGCTCAAAGGCTCTTTGCCGATCGGCTTCCGGCCGGCGCCCGGCGCTCTTATCCGAGATTCAGCGGCTACCGCAATCATGACTACGTCATTCCTTGGCGTTATTGATGGACGGAACTGCGGCAGAGATGATCTTTATCTGCACCCCTTCAACCCAGTTGCTGGCGGGCTCCTGTAGACCTAGGCGACGGCATGCAAAGATCCCCGGCAGATTGACGCCGGCCAGCGGGGTATAGGCGATGCCGCCTGAGTACCGCAGGTTCACCTCCAGGAGGTGCGGTACTCCCGAGGCATCGTCCTTGGTTTGCACGCTGATGATCCCATCCAGATCGAAATGGCGAACCGTGGCTAACGCCAGTTCCACGGCCGGCCCGTCGCGCTCGAAGCTCTGGGTCAGATCATGCTTGCGCCGACCAACCCAGGCGATCGGCTCGCCTCGCTCTACCACGATATCGACTGACACCTCGGCCCCGGGCATGTAAGGCATCACCAGCTGCGGCTGGGACTCCTCGCTGGCGTCGTACAGGTCGATGAAAGTTTGTGCGTTAATGCGGCGGCTGTCCGGGTAAGCCAGCGCGTAGAAGGGCGCCAAGCCGTCCTCCAGGCGCCAGAAGCCGGCGCCGTATATGCCCCGAGCTGGCTTCACGCACACCGGCCCCTCAGCAGCCAGCGCCTTGTAGGCTTTGGCCAGCTGCTCCTGATTTGTGACGGTAAGGGCCGGCACCACACGCAGACCTGCCGCTTGGCATTCCGAGGTGAAGACGGTCTTGTCGTCGAGGCGATAGCCGGCCGGAGAGCGCACCCCTGTTACCAGGTCGATGCCGGCGGCTTCGAAATCAGCTCGGCGGTCTTCGTAAATCGCTGTCTTGCGACCGGCGAGGATCACCTTGATGCCGTAGGCCTTTGCTTGCGCCAATACCCAGTCCACACGCTCGTCGGGGGCAGTCGGCTCACGCCAAGCAACATCGGCCATGCCGGTGATTTCCGGGCGATCCTGGGTGTGCGAGGCATAGACCTTGATGGAGGCGGGAAGCGCCTTGCGAGCGCCTTCGATCACGTCGCGCTGGCTCGATTGGCCTTGGAGAAACCAGATCACGGGGATTCCTTATGAGTCGTGCTTAGGTGCAGGCGAACAGCTCGCCGTTAGAACAAGGGGGCATGCTAGACAATCATGGCGTAGGCTCCGTGCTCTCGGGCATATCTTCGGGCATGAACTACGCGGGGGCTCTTGTTTCCGTTTACCGACAGTTGCCGGCAAGCCGGTAACCGGCCGCCGCCGCCGCCTGGGCACTGGGGAATTCAATCTGATTCTTCACGGAGATCCGGTTGTAGCTCGGGCAGTCCGGGCGGTGGTAGATCATCGAACTGCTGTTGCCGCGCACTGCACCGAGGGATTGGCTGCTGGCATGCGCTGACGACAGCTGGGTTCGAACAGGGCGTGGCGCTGGCACGGAGGTAATCGATGCCCCAGCGCTGGCTCCAACCACAGCGACATCGAGCTTGGCACGACCCAGCGCGGCAAAGACCGGCGCATGGTCGGAGACGTGGCTGCGGCTCTTCTCGTGGTTCCAGCCCAGCAGCTTCGGGTAGTCGATGATCCCGGCATAGTTGATCTTGAGTGGGCTGTTGGTGCTGACCCAGATGTTGTCGTAGAGGTTGGCGTACTTGCCGTCCTTGCCGGACAGCGTGCTGGCACCGCGGGTGATCAGCGGCTTGGCATATTGCTTCAGCGGCTCCCAGGCCGGATCGCTCGGCGGCAGATTGAAATCGCCGACCAGCATCTGCGGTGTGCCCGGATAGACCTCGGCCATCCAGGTCCAGTAGTCGGCCAATGCGCGGATCTCTGGCGTGCGGTCAGATACCCCATCGCCGTAGAGGATGTGCACGGTGCCGAGCGCCAGCTCGCTGCCGTCGCGCAGCGACTTGAACTTGGCCGAGAAGGGCTCGCGAATGAAGCGGTTGCCGCGGTCCAGGTAGACTACCGCGCCGTCCTCGTAGGCCACAGTCTTGTCACGCCAGGCGAAGGCGTACATCTCCTTGTAGGAGGCACTGCCGATGGCGTGCGAGGCGAGGGTGGTCCACGACTCGCCGGTATTCTTCTCCAGTGCGGATTCCAGGCTGGCCAGTCCCTTTTCGTTCATCACCTCCTGCAGGGCGATCAGGTCAGCCTTGCCGACGATGGCCGCGAGGGCCGGGAAGCTCTGCTGGTCGCCGTGGCCCATGCGCTTCACGTTCCAGCTGGCCACCACGATATCCGACGCTGCGGCGATGGAACTGGCCAGCAGGGAGGCGGTGAGGAGGGCGGTCTTCACCAGCGATTTCATGGAAGTCCTCATGCCACGATCCCCAGATCCTTGGCGGCCTTCAGCCAGCCGGGGAACTCTTCCATCATGCGGTCGTAGAGTTCCTCCTCGCTGACGTCGCGCAGGTCGTCGAGAGCGAAGAAGTTGCAGTTGTCGACCGCGCGGCCCTTGAGGTCGTCCAGCTTCTCGAGGATTCCGTAATTGCGACCGTCCAGGCCGATGAATTGCCAGAAAATTGGCAGGGTGGCTGCATCCTTGATCAGCCTGGTGATGCGGCTGCTGTCGTGGATGCCGCCGTCACTGATGAAGACCACGTAGACCGGGGTGCGGTCATTGCTTTGCTTGCTGTAGGCGATGACCTCCTCGATCACCCGCCATTCGGTATTGATGCGCGAGCCCAGCTCCCACGCCATCCAGCCGCCGTGGTCGTTCTTGATGTAGTCGCGGAAATTGTGCAGACCCACTGGCGACAGGTATTGCGGGTAATCGCCGAAGGCCCAGCACTCCAGTTTGCCGTCATCGTCGAAGTGAACCGCCAGCGGCAGCACTCGGTTCACCACTTCCTGCACACGGCCTCGCTTGTACTGGCCCGTCATCGAGCCTGACCCGTCGAGCACCAGCACGACGCGAGCGCGCACGTCGCTGACCTTAGCCTTCTCCAGGCTGACGGTGGCCTTCTTCGCCAGGCTGACCAGCTCCGGTGCGGCGGCGGCGACCTTCTTCTCCAGCGAAACCTTGACTGGCGCAGGTGCGGGCGCGGGCACAGCAGGGGCAGCCTCGGCCACCTCCCCGCCGAAGTGGCGGACCAGGGCGTCCAGGCCCTCGTTGAATCCCTGGAGGATCGAGTTCAGGCGCCAGCTGCCGTCCTTGCGGTACAGCTCGAACAGCATGATGGCGCGTTCCTGATTGAAGGAGGCCCCGGAGAAGCCGCAGGAAGCCTTTTCCAGCGCGCTTTCGATGATCTGGAACCGGCAGGTGCCGCCGAGCTGGCTCATGGTGCCCACGCCGTCGATGGCGGCGGTGAATACGAATCTGTCGATGCTGACCGGGACTTTGCTCAGGCACACGCTGAAGGTGTTGGGGTTTACCAGTTGAACACTGCCTCCCGGCGCTTCCGGTTGGTTGAAGAACACCATGTAGTCGTCGGACATCTTGCCGGCGGCATCCAGGCCGAAGCAGGCCAGGTCGATGGTCAGGGGGGACTGGATATCGAACTGCACGGCGAACGTGTTGGCGTCGGTGATGTTAGCGACGGGGATGCGTTGGCCTTGGCTGATGGTGAGCATGGTTTCTCGATCCTTGAAAGCTAGGGCAAGGCCCGGCCATGGCCGGACGATTGATCAGTTGATAATTCCCTTGGTCCTGGCTTCCTTGAGCCAGGCAGGGAATTCGGCCAACAGGCGGTCGTAGAGTTCTTCTTCGGACACGCTTTGCAGGTCATCGATGGCGAAGAAGTTGCAGTTATCAACGACGCGCCCCTTCATGGTGTCCAGGCGCTCAAGCACGCCGTAGTCGCTTCCGCCGATGCCCACGAACTGCCAGAAAATCGGGAGGCTCGCCGCCTTCTTGAGCAGTCTGGCGATCTCCTCATCCATGTAGATCCCGCCATCGCTGATGAAGATGAGGTAGGCGGGCGTGGTGTCGTTGGAGAAGCGGTAATAGTCCATGATCATCTCGATCACGTCGGGCTCGTTGTTACCAATCCCGACCCCCCAGCTTTCCCAACCACCGTTTTCCTGATTGATGAAGTTCGCATAGTTCAGCATGGTCACGGAGCTGAGCTGAGTGGCGCTATCGGCAAACGCCCAGCAATCCAGCGAACCGTCATCATCGAAGGCGACAGCCAGCGGAATGAGGCGATTGACTACCTGTTGGACTTGGCCTTCATAGAATTGCCAGGCCATCGAGCCGGAGGTGTCCAGCACCAGCCCCACGCGGGCGCGAACATTGGTGAGCTTGTTCTTCTCCAGGCTGAGCTGGGCCTTCTTGGCAAGGCTGAGCAGGGCCGGGGCACCGGCGGCGACCTTTTTTTCCAGCGAGAGGCTGGAGATTGGCGGGGCTACCGGAGCCGGCGCTGGTTCGGCTACCTCGCCGCCGAAGTGGCGTACCAGCGCGTCGAAGCCCTCGTTGAAGCCCTGCATGACCGAGGTGAAGCGCCATTCGCCGTTCTTGCGATAGAACTCCACCAGCATGATCGCGCGCTCAGCAGCGAAGTCCTGCCCGGAGAATGCGCCGAACGCATCGTTGCCTACGGAGAATCGACAATGGCCCAACTGCCGCATGGAGCCGGCCCCGTCGATGGCAGCGGTGAACACCAGTTTGTCGATGCTCGCTGGCAGCGCCGGCAGCGATACCTCAAAGGCGCGCTGGCCGATCAGTTGAACCTCGCGACCCGGCGATTGGGTCTGGTTGAAGAAAACGGTGTAGCGGTCATCCGACAGCTTGCCCTGGGCGTCCAGACCGAAGCAGGCCAGGTCGATGGTCAACGGGCTCTCGATCTCGAAAGTCACCCGCAGCGGCGCGGCATTGGTGATCTGGGCGACTGGGAGGCGCTGGCCGGGCGTGATGGTGAGCATGGTCTGTCCTTGATCTATGGTCGGGGCAAAATCAGGGGGGCGGGCAGTAGGTCCGGTCAGGCTCGGGAAGATCCAGACCAAACCCACGGATTCGGGCCGCGAGTGAGCGCTGTGAATTATGCGGCTTCAAATTCAATCGGGGACGAGGCACTTCCGGCATTTTGTATGGCTGAAATGCATTCATCGCGCTTTTGTTTGTCCGAATACTTGATGGCGCGAGAACCGAATTGACCATGTATGAATAGCTTTGTTCCAGATTGACGGGTGATTCGTTTTATCTGGCTCAGGGGGACCTCATCCATTTCACCAAGATCGGTGATGAACTTGAACTTCATCACTTCACTCAGGGAGAGGTTGCCTAAATCCTTGGGGAAGACCATGCGGTCACTTGCGCGATCTACATATACCCCGAAGTAATTTGTGCTGACGGACCGTGCAATCTTGTAACCGACAAACAGCGCGATTACAGCAACGATGGGTGTCAGGATGTAAGGGGCTTTATCTAACGCGAACGCAGTGGCAAAGAAGGTCAAAACTGCGAAAGAGCCTGCAGCGATGAACGGCGGCATAAGATTGCCTAAGTCAAAAATGCGCTGAGAATGCGGGGTCTCGGCGTAGGACTTTTTGAGTTGGCTGTATCGAATGAACGAGAATACAAGCAACGGGATGCATGCCAGAAAGCCAATGATCATGCAAATCTGATTTCGCTCTTCATTCGTTAGTTGCTTCGCCATATTCAATCCATTGGATGGTGTTGCTGGTCATTGAAAGGGGCTTCTCTTCCGAGAGGCCCCTATTACACGGCAGCCGAAATTAGGCCAGGTTGACGCCGTAGTTGGCAGCTAGCGGAGCCAGGCCGCCGGCGAAGCCTTGGCCGATGGCCTTGAACTTCCACTCTTCGCCGTTGCGGTACAGCTCGCCGAACACCATGGCCGTTTCAGTCGAGGCATCTTCGCTCAGGTCGTAGCGAGCGATCTCGGCACCGGTAGCCTTGTTCAGCACGCGGATGTAGGCCTTGTTGACCTGACCGAACGACTGCTTGCGCGAATCGGCTTCGTGGATGGTGACTGAGAAGGCCAGCTTCTTGGCATCGACGGTCAGTCCGGCCAGATTGACGTTGACCTGCTCGTCGTCGCCGTCACCGGCGCCGGTACGGTTATCGCCCAGGTGCTCGACCTTGCCAGCGTCGAAGAGCTTGTTGTTGTAGAAGACGAAGGCGCTGTCGTTCAGCACCTTGTCGTTCTCGCCCAGGACGAACACGGAGGCGTCCAGGTCAAAGGCGGCGCCGTCGGTGGCACGTGCTTCCCAGCCCAGACCGATGGTTACTTCGGTCAGGCCCGGGGCTTCTTTGGACAGGGATACGTTGCCGCCTTTACTCAGAGATACAGGCATGTCTTGCTCCTTGCTTGATGTGATGGGTCTTGCGTGGTGAAGGGGATCAGATGTTCAGGCCGTACTGGGCGCACATGGCCTGCAGGCCGCCTTGGTAGCCCTGGCCCACGGCGCGGAATTTCCACTCACCGCTGTGACGGTAGAGTTCGCCGAACACCATGGCGGTTTCGGTCGAGGCATCCTCGGCCAGATCGTAGCGGACCACTTCGGCGCCACTCACGTCATTGACCACGCGGATGAAGGCGTTACCCACCTGGCCGAAGCTCTGCTTGCGCGACGCGGCTTCGTGAATGGTCACGGTGATCACGATCTTGTCCACGTCAACCGGAACCTTGGACAGGTCGACCTTGATGGACTCGTCGTCGCCGTCGCCCAGACCAGTACGGTTGTCACCGGTATGCTCGATTGCGCCTTCCGGGCTTTTCTTCTGATTATAAAAGATGAAGTCCTGCTCGCCGCGGACCTTGCCGCTGGCGTTCAGCAGGAATGCGCTGGCATCCAGGTCGAACTCGGCGCCGTCAGTGGCGCGCGGGTCCCAGCCCAGGCCGACCAGAATCTTGGTCAGGCTCGGATCGGTTTTGCTCAGGGAGAGGTTGCCGCCTTTTTGCAGAGTCAGTGCCATGGTGTTGCTCCTTGTTGATCAGCAATGATTTCGGGTGGTTCAGGCGCTTTCTTTCACGTCAGCGACTTCTTCCTTCTCACTGGGGAAGATGACGCTGGCGACGATACCGATGGCCAGTACGCCAAGGACGATGGCCAGGCTGGTGTTCGGGTCGATGTGGTAGCCATGGTGGAACAGGTGGTCGGTGGCGTTCAGGGCCAGCTTGCCGCCGATGAAGAACAGCAGGGCGATGACCGCTTTTTCCAGCTGGGACAGGTATTGCTTCAGAGCTTCCAGCACGAAGTACATGGTCCGCAGGCCTAGGATGGCGAACATCATGGCCGAGTAGACGATCAGCGGCTCACGGGACACGGCGATCACGGCCGGTACGGAGTCGAAGGCGAACAGCACGTCGGAGACTTCCACAACGCAGACGCACAGGAACAGCGGGGTGGCGAACCAGGCGCCCTTAGCGGCCAGGGTCATGCCCTTGTTGTGCGGCTTCTGGATCTCGACTTCAGCTTCCTTACGGGAGATGAAGAAGTTGTGGCCGTGCAGGTGCGGCCAGGCCGGGAACAGCTTGCTGGCAAAGCGATAGGCGATGTGCTGCGAGTAGTCTTCTTCCTCGTCGGCTTCATCACCATCGCCTTTCAGCATCATCACCGCAGTCCAGATCACGATGGCCGCGAAGACGATCTCGACCCAGGGGCCGAAGGCCAGCAGGCCGGTGCCGATGGCCACAAAGACCATGCGGAACACGATGGCACCTATGATGCCCCAGTACAGTACGCGGTGACGCAGGCCTTCCGGCACCTTGAACCAGGCGAAGATCGCCATGAACACGAACAGGTTGTCGACGGAGAGGACCTTCTCCAGCGCATAGCCGGTCACGAACAGGCTGGCGACTTCCGGGCCATGAGCAGAGTAGAGGTAGCCGGCGAAGACCAGCGAGATGACGATCCAGAAAATGGTCCACATCGAGGCGTTGGCCAGCGACAGGGGCTTGTCCTTCCGGTGGGTCAGCAGGTCAATCGCCAGGGCGATCACGCACAGGCTCACGAACACGGCGATGGTCGCCGGCGGGAAGCCGATGGCTGTGTTTACCGCTGCAGCAGCGGTGGTGGCGGTGGTTTCCACGGTCATTTCCTCAGGTTCCTCAGAGGTCGAATTCGACAGGGGCGAGGCCCAGCTCGTTGCAAATCATGCGGCACACGGCGCGCTCGCTATCATCGAAGTTGCCGTCAGAGCTGCCGATGGCGATTGCCACGCGCACCAGCAAGCGAGCAGCGTCCGGTTTGCTGCGAACCTTGGCGACGGCCTTCAGCGCCTCGGCGCGGCCGATTTGCTCGTCGAAGCCGAACTTCTCGCAGTAGGCGTTGAAGCTGGTGATCACCTTGTTCAGGTCGAACACCTTCAGCTCCTTGGAGTTCTGGATGAAGCCGGTCATCTTCATCTTCTCGGCGGAACTGATCTCGCCGTCAGCGGCGGACACCAGCGCGCAGCTGGCGACGATGGCCTCCATGAAGTCGGCGTTCTTGAACTTGGTCATTTCGCTGGCCAGGGTGTCGCGGGCAGCGAGGGCGTTGGTCTTGAGCCAATTGAGCATGTCGTTATCCTCGTGAAGTTTGCGGTGATCGTTACTTGGAGCCTGCACGCCAGCGCAGACCCCAACGATAGTGCTGGTCAGTCTTTTCCTGGTCCTGAAAGAAGCGAACCTCGCGAGTAACCTTCACGCTGCCGCCCACGTTCTCGAGCAGGGCGATGGCGCAGCAGCCGTATCGGCCGCCTTCTTCGCTGACGCGAACCTCGATGGGGGCCTGGCCGGGCACGAACAGGGTGACGACGGCATCGGTCGCCTGCCAGTTGGGCACCCCTTCGTAGATCGAGGCGAACACCAGCACGCGACGGATGTTCCGCCACTCCTGGCCGTTGATGCGCAGCCATTCGCCGTCGGCATTGGCGCCGGTGCGGTCATCCCCCATCAGCTGGATGTAGGGTTCGTTGTTGAAGTTGCCGAAGGCATTGCCCAGCGCCTGCACGACGCCCTTGTAGCCGTCCTGCAACTCGAACAGACAGCCAACGTCGAGGTCGATGCGACTTGCCCCCAGCAGGCTGCCGAAGAACCCGCTGCCCTGTTTGGAGCCATCCTGGTTCCAGTTGAGGTTGACCTTGATCTCGCCAAAATTGCCGTCGCCTTTCTTCTCCAGGCTGATGCTGGGGCGCGACTTGTCGAGGGTGATCTTGGTCAGGCTGATGGACGACGGTTTGGCTGGTGCGGGCGCCGGAGCCGGAATAGGTGCCGGTGCGGCAGTAGGAGCCGCAATATCGACGCCGAAGTGGGTGGCCAGCGGCGCCAGGCCGCCGGCAAAGCCTTGACCGACGCAGCGGAACTTCCAGACGCCCTTGTAGCGATAGAACTCGCCCACGATCAACGCGGTTTCCTGCATGCCCTGCGTGGAGATGTTCGTCACGATGCCGCCGGTGATGGACAGTTCAATCCGGGGGCAGGCTGCAAAACGAGCGCGGTTTTCGTCGAAGGTGGCGGAAAGGGCCACCTTCTCGATGGCCGGATCAATGCGATCCAGGTTCAGGCTGAACACGACACGACCTGGCTCGGCTACGGCCAGTTGTACAGCGCCATTACTGACGCTGGTCTGGCCGTAGAAGCACATGTCGGCATCGCCGCGAACCTTGCCGTTGGCTCCCAGCAGGAACGCCGAAACGTCCAGCTCCGCGCCAGCGACCGGGGTGTAGCTGACGGTTGCAGTCAGAGGACCTTGGTTGACGGGCGCGTTGGCGCCGGGAGCCAGGGAGGTCATGCTGCCACCACTGCCGCGGCCTGGGCGCCGATGTCGGTAACGGTACGGCCATCGCTGATCTTGCCGACGGCAGTGAAGTTCCAGCCGGAAGCAGTGCGGCTCAGGTAGGCCATGATGATGCCGGTGTGGTTGCCTTGCTCGGCCAGATTGAAGCGCGCCAGCTCCCTCTTGCTGTCCGCGTCGATGATGCGGCAGTAGGCGTTGGCGACCTTCGAGAAGTTCTGGCCGGTGAAGCTGTTCACGGTGAACACGAGGTGCTGTACGTTCTGCGACAGGCCCTGCAGGTCGACCGAAATGGTCTCGTCGTCGCCGGTGCCTTCACCGGTGCGGTTGTCGCCGGAATGCTTGATCCGGCCGCACTTGGAAACCAGCTGGCGGAACCAGACAAGATCCAGCGGGGTCTTTGCGCCGTCCAGGACGATGCAGGAGGCATCGAGGTCGATGGCGTTGTCGCCCCCCATAAGCTTGCCGAGGAAGCCCGACTTTACCGGGTCCCAACCGAGGCCGAGTTCGACATTTCGAAGAGTGCTGCCTGCCTCTTTCTCCAGGGAGATAGTCTGCTTCTTTTCCAGGGTGAGACCCATTGTGGTGCTCCTTTCCAGGGTGTTGCGGGTGGTTGAAACGATCAGACTGCGTTGGTCAGCCGGGCTGAGGCTTCAGCCCCGGCGATGACCGGGCTTTCCTGGCGCACACCGTGCCAATGGGCACGCGCGACGATGTTCTTGGCCCACTGGTGGTGGGTGGCCGGTTCGCACATGGCGCCTCCATGCTTGAAAACTGCCGCCGCACCGTCGTTGAGGATCAGGCGGGCGCTGTTGAGGTCGTCCACGCTGACGCGCAGGGCCTTGTGGATCACCGGGATCTGACTGGGGTGGATGGCCGTCTTGCCAACAAGACCGTGCTCGATGTCCAGCGCCAGCTCTTCCTCGAGCAGTTCCAGGTTGTCCATGCGCTCGAACACCGGAGCCGTCATGCGGAAGGCCGAGCCCATGACGCCGCAGAGCATCGGGATCACGTAGCTCATCGGCGACTGGTAGAGGGTACGTGTCGGGCTGCGGCGTAGGCCAAGGCAGCCCATCAGATCGTTGCCGCCGATGCGCAGAGCGATGATGCGGTCGCGCAGGGTGCCATTCAGCGCCTCGCGCAGCTCGACCATGGCCGCCGGGTCGTACACGTCAGCGGTTTCCAGGGTCGGCATCAGCATCAGCCCCGGGCGGGTGACGCCTTTCTCCCAGGACTTGAGGCTGGCAAGGTTCAGCTTGGGCGCCACGAAGCCATCGACATGCCCCATCAGCGGCCACTCGTTCAACTTGGCGGCCATCTGAGCGTCACGGGGGCGGACGAACAGCAGCGGTCCTTTCTCCGGGCGACCGCCCAGGGCGTGAATGCCCTTGAGCAGGGACTTCAGGTTGGCCAGGGCCTGATCAACCTCGGACTCCTTCACGGCATCTTCGAGGCAGACCACCAGCGAACGGAGACCTTCGATCTTCTGCCCGAGTACCACATCGAGGATGTCGGTGCGGGTGGCAGGCATGTACAGGGTCGCGCCCAGTGCGTAAGGGGAAATCGTGTTCATCACGACACCTTCTGGATGATGGTGACGGCGCGATACGGGCCGAGGGCGGAACCTGCCTCCTCGATCTCGACGCCGGCACGATCAGTCAGATGCTTGAGCAACTGAACATCCTGGTCGTTGAGGTCACGCACCAGGACACGCTCGGGGACCCGGCGCAACACGGCGCGGGTCGCCTCGGCGATACCCGGTTTCACGCGGTTGAGGTTGGTGATACCGAAGCGAGAGGCAAGGCCGTCCACGACGGTCAGGGCGTTGGCCTGCAGACGCTGCCGCTGGGCATCGGTCCACGGGGTAGCTGCGACCTGCGCCGGCAGATAGGCGCGATCTCGCTCGATGACCTCGATGAAGTCGCGGGTGACGTCGTGATCCTGCAGGTGGTCGTAGACCACACAGCCATGCAGCCCCTCATCGGCCGGCCAGATCGAACGGGACACCAGACCGGAGACGGTAGCACCGAGGATGCCGGACGGGATGATCCAGTCTTCCTGGGAAGCGGCCAGCCAGGCTTTGCCGCACGGGTCAGCTAGCACGACCAGGCGCGGATCTGCTGGGAAACGACTGTCGCCGGCCAGGCTGCGGTGAATCTCGCCGGAGATGGCGCCCTTGCCGGTCCAGCCGTCGACGAACACGATGTTCTCGGCACCGTGAACCTTGATGATCGCTTCCAGCGCCACGAGGTCGATGCCGCGGTCGCGCACGATGCTGATGCCGTAGTGGCGAACCTCGCGTCCGAAGCCGGTGAGGGCGCGACGCAGCAGTACGCCCAGCGGCAGGCCGGCGCGCACGAACGACACCAGGGCAATCGTCGAACCGGTGTAGAAGCTGTTCAGTGCCAGAGCCAGCTTCTGCACATCGGCCGCCATGCGGGCGCTGTTCTGCACGAGTGCCTGGGCGTACAGCGTCTTGTGGGCTTCACTCGGAGCGCTCTCCATGGAGATCATTTCCGAGTAGTGGCGCTGGCCGCTCTGGATCAGGCGCTCTTTCTCCTGCACGTCGGTCGGGGCGACCTGCATCGAGCGCAGCAGGAACTGCACGTCTTCCGGGTGATAGCTGCCGCTGCCAATGGTCGGTAGACCTTGGATGTATGCGGTCACTTGAGGCTCCCCCATACCAGATCAGCGAGTTGGCCCTTCTGCGGGGTGCCCCACCAGTGGCACTCACCCATGAAACCCAGATCGGAAATGCTGTCGCCGAAACCGATCACCGGGCGTTCGCCGTGGATTGCCTTGTCACGGCGCAGCCACTCCAGCACGGCAGCACGCTTGCTCAGCTCGTTGGGGATGAATGCCAGGTTGTTGCCGTTGCCGTGGATGTAGAGCCCCTGCAGGAGATTGCGTGACTGCACCTCGGCCAGCACCCGCTTGAGCACCTCGTCGGTGTTCTCGTTGTGCTTGGTCACCACGTAAGTGGCCAGGCCTTCTTCCTCGACCACCCAGCCGCGCAGGGAGACACCCAGCTGCTGGCCGATCTCCAGCGTGCGGCGGGAGAGGTCGTGCAGGCGGCCCTGATAGTTACCGAGCTTCGCGCGCGTCTGCGCGTGCCAGTCACGATCCAGCTTGCCGTCCGGGCGAAGCATGGAGCCACCGTGGGAGCAGATCGCCCCACAGGCGAAGGGCAGCTTCACTCGCGAGTAGGCCTCGATGCTGCGGGCGGTAACCGGCACCACATCGGCACTGGCCAACAGCCAGTCGGCGAAGGCCTTCTGCGCGTTACGCATGTAGCCATTGGGGTTGCCGTGCACATCGAGGGTGGCCACATGGCGATCCTCGGAGCCCATCTTGCGGGCGGTCTGGAACAGGGTGTCATCGAGGTCGACGAACACCAGCGGGCGGTTACTCGCCATCGACGATTACCTCGGCATTCAGGGATTGGATCAGGGTGGCGTCGACGGCAGCCGCCGGCGTCTCGGAGCAGATCAGTACGCGGTCGAACTGGCCGGGTGCGACGTTGTAGAGGAAGTTCGGAATGCCCAGGCCGTAGTTGTCGGAGAACGACAGGGCATGGTGGATTGCATGCCCCAGGGCAATCGGCGAGCGACTGGTGGAGCTGAAGTGCACGTCGGCGCCGGCCTGCTCTAGGCGCTCGGCCAGCATGAACGGACGCCAGACGAATTCGCTGGTGCCTACCACCAAGATGCGCTCGCCACGATTGATGGTCAGACCCGGCGCCAGGGTGGCATGGTGCTCGCGCACACCGAGGCGACCCCAATCGTTGTTGGCGTTCAGCGCCCAGTCACCCTGTGCGACGCGGCCCACCGCCGGCATGTCGGGTAGCGGTGCATCCGGGTTCTCGATGAAGCGGTAGCGGCCCTCAAGCAGCGAGATCGACGAAGCCATCTCGCCCAGCAGCTTCTGTACGGCATTGTCCGACCAGTCGGTGAGGGTGGCAGTGACCACGCGCTCAACCTTGTGCAACCCGGCTTCACGCAGGGCAGCCAGCAGGTTGATGAAGGTCTTGCCGGTGGAGGCCTCATCGTCGACCAGCACCAGGGAGCGGGCATTGAGCATCAGTTCGCGGGTAACTGGGTCTTGCGGGAGGTGCACCAAATGCGCGCTGGCGTGGCTGTGCTCTTCCTCGAAACAGGCAAACAGCTCGCTGCCCAGAGGGTGTCTAGTGCTGACCAGGTAGACGGTGTCCGGGCGAGTGCGGTGCAGGGCGCGATGGACGCCGGAGCCGAGGCCGACTGCCGTTTCTGCCATGCCGAGGACCAGCACGGGCCCAGGCAAATCGGCGGGGATTTTGGCAGCCAGAGCGTCAAAGCTCGCGCTCATAGCGGATGGGCGAGCGGGGATATGGCGGCCCAGTACGCGAGACACGAACAGGAAGGCGCGCTTGGGGTTTCGACGCTCGGCGAAGCCGAATAGGGACTCTGGATCAACCGAGCAGCGCGTGACATCAACCTGCAGCTCACCGCGTGCAAGCATGATGTGCTTTGCACTCAGCTGCCATACAGCCTTCACTTCCATGTGTAATCCCTATCGTGCCTAGGTAGGCACAGTGTGTGCTGACAAAATAGCGGCTCTTAGACAGTTCGGCAAATCAAATTCTTTTGTGAAAGAAAAATGAAATTGGCGAATTTCACCACCCATAAATGCCCTGCACGCACAGCTAGGCCTGGCAAAATGGATACTTCTGCAGAGTGATCTGCTGCATTGTTTGCGGGGCGCTTAGGGCGGGGCGCGCACGGTTCTCCTGTGATGTGAGCGGCGTTGTCAGACGTCAGCATGCAGCAGAACCCACCGAGCTGAGGGTGGGGCTGAACATAGTAGGAGTCCCCCTTTCCGCCCTTTGTGCGGTTCAGTCACCGAGAGTGTGGGGAGGCTGTCAATCTGTGCTCTACTTCGATGAGTAGCGGTTCCGGCGCTACCGGCTCTAGGATTCTCAATCCCGACTACAGGCCTTTCACGAGAAAAGGATGTCACCCGTGACGCAATCAATTCGACCTGGCGAAAACACCAACCTGGCGGGCACCACCGGCAGTGTGATAATCACTCATACCGCCGCCATGGGACTCGACGTGAATCTGACAGCCTTCCTTGTGACTGAGGATGGCAAGGTGCTGAACGACGAGGGCATGGTTTTCTTCAACGCCCCAGAGCATCCCTCAGGGGCAGCCATCTTCGTCGCTCCGCAGAGTCACGGCGGCGCGGCGAGCCACCGCATTCGCTTTGACCTGGCCCGCCTGCCGGCTGGCATTTCACGAATTGCCGTTACTTTGACTGAGGACGGAAGCACAAGCGGCTTTGGCAGCGTCAATGACCTGCGTGCTGAGGTCCAGGTGGCCGGCCAGATAATTCAACTGGCGCCGGGTATCTTTTCGAGCGAGAAGGGCATCATTGTTGCTGACCTGTATGTCCGCAACGGACAGCCCAAGGCTCGCGCCGTTTGGCAGGGCTTTGCGTCTGGTCTTGCCGGCCTGTGCTGCTACTACGGTGTTGAGGTTGAGCAGCCTGCGCCGCCGCCAGCCCCGGCGCCGGTCAATATGACCAAATCCTTCGTGAGTCTGAGCAAGCCCTCCGACGTGCACAAAATATCCCTGGCGAAGGGGCCGGACGCTCCGGGACGGATCGTGGTCAAGGCGACCTGGATCGATAACGGCGACGGATATGACAACGATGATCTCGACCTGCGCGTAGGTATCCTTCTCCCGGACGGTCGCATGAAGATGATCCAGGCGCCGGAAAGGTCAGGCGCGTTCAATGCCGAGCCGTATGTTGTCCATACAGGGGATGTGACAGCCGCGAGTTTCAATCAGCCGGCCACGGAAACGGTTGAGGTGAATCCGGAGATTTCCCGGCGGCTTGGCGGTAGGGTAGCGCTGGTCGTGAGCGTCTATTCGGCGATCAGTAATGGAGCGGTTTCCGTGGCCTCGCTTCAGCCGAAGATGCGTATGGAGTATGGCAATCAGATCATCGAGTGCGCGTATGACTTCAATTCGCGGTCTTACGAGGACGGGATCTACACCTATGTCATCGGGCTGATCGAGATCGACCAAGACAGTATCCGGCTACGCCCCTCTGGAGCCACCTCCGACTATGGTAGCGAGTCCACGCCTTGGCTGCGATGGCAGGGTGAGAGCGCTCACCTGACAATGGATGGTCCGCCGGTCTTCAAAGGGCTTCCGCTGATCCCTGTAGGAGACAAGGCTTACTGCTGATGCGGCGGGAAGCCGGGCCGCTTCCCAGGGCGGTTTCACCTACTCGCCAGCCTTGATGGCTCGGGACAGACTGATTTCTACGATGTCCATGTCGGCAGGCTTGGCGTCTTACAAGCCTTCGATAGCTTGCGGCAAAGATAGCAATTTCGATGCCGTACGGTGCTCATGGCTGTGTGGAAACCAGCAGGTCTGTACCGGTCTGGCAGGATTCTATTTAACGTAACGCCCGGTAGGCGTAGCCAGTCCGGTTAGCCAGAGCCCAGGCTCTGATTGCCCCTGATCAGTGAGTGGCGGCGAGAGGGGCTCAGGGGTAGCCCGGGTTCAAAACCTCCCAGAACGGCATTGGATACCTTGCATAACGGCATCGATACCTCCCAGAACGGTAATGAGCGGTGCCCAAAGTTCCTCGGGGTTTCTCAGCTACTGAGCCGGCCCGCGCCGGCTGACACCCAGGAGGCCGCGCCTGAGCCAGGTTCCGGAAGCTGATCAGGTCGGTGGTTGCACTCGCTGGTTATACTCGAGGGCCACACTTCAACCTGGACTGAAGCATGAACAAATCCGAACTGATCGCCGCCATCGCTGCATCCGCTGACCTGCCGAAGACCACGGCGACCGCTGCCTTGGACGCTTTCACGGACACCATCACCGGCGCCCTGCAGCAGGGCGAGAGCGTTACCCTGGTGGGCTTCGGAACCTTCGAGGTGAAGCAGCGAGCCGCCCGTGAAGGCCGCAACCCGCAGACCGGACAGCCCGTGCAGATTGCTGCTGCCAAGGTGCCGGGCTTTAAGCCGGGCAAGGGCCTGAAAGACGCCCTCAACTGATCGAAGCGGTTCGCCCCGCTTCATCTGCCCATGTCTATCCAGGAAGGAACGCCTCATGCCGATCACTCATCCCCGTCCTGATGAGGCGGGCAAGCCTGTCGTTATCAAGCATCCGAGCGCACCGACTGCGATCGAGGCCTGGGCTGAACCGGCCGCCATTGCCACGGTTGTGCCTGATGGCCAGGTGCCGATCGAGCTGAATGGCGTTGTCCTGACGCCTTGGGCGGACTACCCGCGCAGCGCTGAGGGATGGGGCTGCCTGGATGGGCTGAATGAGGGGCTCGACGAGCCGCCGATGGAGGCCTCTGGCAAGAAACCGGCCGCCGGCGCCGTCATCCTCGAGTCCGATGGGCGGGTCTGGGTGGTGCATCCGACCAACCAGTTCGGGGGCTATCAGGTCACCTTCCCGAAGGGCCGCGTCGATGCAGGCCTGGGCCTGCAGGCTGCGGCGCTCCGTGAGTGCTGGGAGGAGGCTGGCCTCCAGGTGCGCATCACCGGATGGCTGGGAGACTTCGAGCGCACGACCATCCGTACACGGCTTTACCTGGCCGAGCGAGTGGGGGGCACGCCGGCGGCGATGGGCTGGGAGAGCCAGGCTGTCAGTCTGGTGCCGTTGTCGCAGTTGGGGGCGATGCTGAACGGGGCTGCCGACAAGTCCGTGTTCGAGCGGCTGATGCAGGTTGTGGCCACGCGACCAGTGCTCCGCCCCGTGGACGGAGAGGTGATCCTGCACGGCGGTACGGCCGCCCGGCCGGCTGGCACCGCACGCGCTGTGTGGCGCATCGAGACTGGCGCACCTGCCCACCGTTTCCGCTAGCCCAGGCAAACGAAGAGGCAGCGCGCCGATTCCCTGGAGGTAGACGATGAACTGGAAACTGACCTGCCGTGACGCCGGCGACGGCAGCGGCGACGTGATCCTAGAGCTGCCCGACGATCTGCTCCAGGCCGCCGGTATGGCGGTGGGCGACACTCTGGAGCTGGAGCCAGACCCGAGCGACAGCACGGCGATACGGCTGAAGAAGGTCGTGCGCTGCGACGTGTGCGACGCCAGCACGGCAGAGACCGGCCATGGCGTCCTGCAGGCGCACTGGCGCGATGGCGAGGCCGAGGGGTTGCGGCTGTGCAAGTCCTGCTTCAACTACGCGATGGCCACGCTCAGAAGTGAGCGGCGGGTGAACCACATGTTCGATGACGACGAGCCATGATCCTGTTTCTCGACTTCGACGGGGTGCTCCACCCGCTATTCACTCGTCCGGAGTTGCCGCCGGAGGAATCCCGGCCGTTCTGCTACCTGCCGAGGTTCGCGGCGGTACTGCGCGACTACCCGAGCGTTGAGATCGTGGTCAGCAGTACCTGGCGGCTCACGCGGGATCTCGAACAGCTGAGAGAACCGTTTCCGCACGATTTGCGTGAGCGGGTGATCGACTCGACGCCGCACCTGTTCGACGACGAGCGATTCGGTGCACGGCAACGCGAAGCGCTGCACTGGCTGGCACTCCATCGGCCTGGCTCGCCCTGGATTGCCTTGGACGACCTGCGCACCTGCTGGCCTGAGGTGGAGCGCCTCGTCTGGTGCGATGACGGTTTTCGCGAACGCGAGGAGTCCGAGTTGCGTCGGCGGCTGGATGAGCAGGAAAAATAGTGAGGATCGGCCAGTATGTGCAGACTTTGCACATACTGGCCGGCAGCCACTGCGAAAGGAGCTCCCGATGCGGATTCACCCCCTCTCCGACCTGCACAACGAGTTCGCCCCCTTCACGCCCGAGGTGAGGGATGCGGATGTGGTCATCCTCGCGGGCGATATCGACCTCGGTGTGCGGGGCATCGAGTGGGCCATGCAGGCATTCGACTGCCCGGTGCTCTACGTGCCGGGCAACCACGAGTTCTACCGTGGCCACCTCACCAAGACACTTCAGGCGATGCGGGCTGCCGGCGACGAGCACGTGCACGTCCTGGACCGGGATGAAGTCGTAATCGGCGGCGTGCGCTTCCTCGGCGCGACGATGTGGACCGACTTCGCTGCCACCGGCAACCCGCCCCTGGCCGCGTTGAGCGCGCAACAGGCGCTGAGCGATTTCCGCCAGATCCGCACTGAGAACTACCGCCGCATCCGGCCGGCGGACCTGATCAAGCAGGCGGAGAAGGCCCGCGACTGGCTGCGCAGCAAACTCGCCGAGCCACACGGCGGGCCGACAGTGGTGATCACCCACCACGCCCCGACGCTGCGCTCCCTGGAAGGCAACCCCCACGCGGGCACGCTGCTGGATGCGGCTTTCGTGAACCACTGGGAGGACCTGATGGGTGTCGACCGGGTGGCGCTGTGGGTGCATGGCCACACGCATACATCGGTCGACTTCGAGGTGGATGGCACGCGGGTCGTTTCCAACCAGCGCGGCTATCCGGGGGAGGAGTCGGGGTTTCAGCCGTCCATGGTCATCGACCTCGAGGGCTGTGCCCGGGTAGCTTCATGATCCTGTTTCTCGACTTCGGCGGGGTGCTCCACCCACTGTTCACTCGTCTGGAGTTGCCGCCGGAGGAGTCCCGACCGTTTTGTTACCTGCCGAGGTTCGCGGCGGTTCTGCGCGACTACCCGAGCATCGATTAGCTGGCTGGCGGTGCGTTCCAAGTTGGAACGCCAAGTCCTTCAATATGGAGGACCGTTGCACGTTTCACCGCCGGCCAGGGCCTGAGCGCCCCCGTGATCCACGTTGGAACGCCTCTGGCTTCGCAATATGGAGGAGCGTTGCACGGTTCGGCCCTCAGCCATCATAGGTGGCCTCTCCGCGGGGAGGAATGTGCAAAGTATGCACATGCTGACTTTGGTCGACGACCTCGGTGCCGGCCCGTTTACTGGCAATTATTGTTGGATCAATAAATTATTGTCGGACCAATAATTGCCAATAATCCGGCCTTAGCCGCAGCCGGCCCGCCTCTTCCGCTCGACGATGCCCACCTGCATCCCGAACGGGCCGAACACGCTGTTGAGCGTCTCAACGGTCGGATTCCCCTCATTCTGCTCGAGCTGCCGAATCGTGCGGAGCGACACTTTGCACGCTTGCGCGAAGTCGTCCTGGTTAAGCTTGGCGAGTTGTTTGCGCAGCCGGCGGAGCGCCTGGCCGAAGGTCATCGATCCAGCTGCGAGGGACTGGCGGACGTCAGTTAGGGCGGCGTGGCGAACTTCGAGATCGTCGAGCCGCTGTTTCCGGGTGCTGTCTGCCATTTCGTGATCGGCAATTTAATACCGATACCTCCCGATGATTGAGCCAGGAAGGGCACTATATTGCCCATTTTAGGCTTAACCAAGACTGGGATAGGCATTTTAATGCCGTTTGGCGGACGGCTCTGGCAAGAAGTAGACCTGCCGCTCCAGGTACTCCCGCACCTCCAAGAAGCGGCCCTCGATCAGCAGCTCCAGGGCGGCCCTGCCAGCGAATAGCGGCGCCTCGTTCGGGCGGGAGATCCAGCCATAGGCAGCCGGGTCGTCGCCGAAGATCGTCCGCAGCGCCCGGTGGATGGCCATGAGGCGCGAGATCCGCAGCAACGCGTCATGCGGCAGGCCGCGGGCCTGCCAACGCTCCAGCTCGGCGCTGTCGGCGCAGCCGAGCAACTGGAGCTGCTGGTCGGGCGAGCAGCCCCAACGGGCCATCAGGTTATGGAGGAAGGTGAGGGCGACACGATCCTGGTCAGTCATCTGTTGTCCCTGGCCGTAATCTCTCGGGCGAACTGCGGCGGTCAGCTCCATATTGGCACCACGGCTATCGCCTCAGTACCGGCCACCGCCCATGAATCGACTCGCATCCCGCTGGCGGTAACGACGTGATCACGTAGATCCGCCGCTCTTCGCCGGCGGCCACCAGCAGCCCCTCAATGGACTGGCCTTCCTCCAGGTCGAACCAGTGCGACACGCCCGCAGGGTCCTTCTCCATGAACCGGTCCGCGACGATGCGTACGCCCTGTGGGTGGAACCTGGACCACTTGCCCGCGGTGATCGAATCTACCCGCGCCCAGCCGGTCGCCGGCAGGTGTCCATCCTGCTCCTTGCGCCTACCCCACGGCAGCCACTCCACCGAACCATCCGCCTGCAGCACCGGCAGGGCGGCCTTCGAGTTGGGGGAAGTAGACCTTCACCGGTTTTCCGCTCTCTGTGAAGCGGCCAGACACCTCGACACCTCCGCACATATCGCACCTCACGTCGCAGCCAGGTTGCCGCATTGACGGCGCTGAATTACTGTATATAGATACAGCATTTAGAGCCCGCAATCATGAGTCTGACACTGCTTGGCCCGCTCCGCGCGTCCGTTCAGCAGGTGCCCCTGTTCTCGAACCTGGTCGCCGCTGGCTTCCCTTCGCCTGCTGAGGATCACATCGAGGCCACACTGTCCCTGGACGAGCTGTGCATCCGACACCCGGCTGCGACCTACCTGCTCCGCGCCGCCGGCGACAGCATGCAGGGCGCAGGGATCTTCGATGGCGACGTGCTGGTGGTGGACCGCTCCATCGAGCCGCGCACCGGCATGATCGTGGTGGCCACCGTGCGCGGCGACTTCACCTGCAAGCGCCTCGAGGCCGAGGCTGGGCAGCCCGTCCTGCGCGCCGAGAACCCACGCTACCCGGACATCCGCCTCGCCCCGGATGAGGAGCTGGAGGTGTTCGGTGTGGTGGTCGCTGTTGTCCGCACGATGGTCTAGCGTGTGCTCCGCATGTCCTACAGCGCTGACATTTCGCCAAATGGCGAAACACGAGGCTACCCAATGTCCGCAACCAGGAACTCTCCAACCCAGCCGTCGAGGGGGCCTTCGACTCCTCTCACGCTGCTCTACGGAAAACACCCGCCAAAGGCGCAGGACGCTTTTGAGATCCACCGTCTGATCAAGAAGGGCCTCCCCTCGGACGTGGTGACCACTCTCGTGCGCTCGGTCGCCGGTATCGACAAGCATGCCATCGCCCAGGTGCTCGGCATGTCCGAACGCACGCTGCAGCGCCGCCTGAAGCAACCACGGCCGCTTACCCCGGAGCAGAGCAGCCATGCCTGGCGCTTCGCTTGTACGCTCTGCAAGGCTGAAGCCGTGTTTGGCGACCACCAGGCCGCTGCCGAATGGCTGATGAGCCCGGCCATCGGGCTGAATCGGGAGATTCCCATTGACCTGCTGACCACACAGCCGGGGTACGAGCTGGTCGACGACTACCTCACCCGCATGGCACATGGGGTCTACAGCTAATCGAGCAGGAATGCTTTGAATTGGAAACCCGCCTCAACCCACCACGATCCAGATAGCCCAATGCCCACCTTCGCCCTGGTCGACTGCAACAACTTCTACGTCAGCTGCGAACGCCTGTTCCGACCCGACCTGCGCGGTGTGCCGGTGGTGGTGCTCAGCAACAACGACGGCTGTGTGGTGAGCCGTAGCAACGAGGCCAAGGCGCTGGGCATCGTCATGGGCGAGCCTTACTTCAAGCTGCGCGAGCTGATCGCCCTACACGGCATCGAGGTGTTCAGCTCCAACTACGCCCTCTACGGCAACCTCTCGGCGCGCGTCATGAGCGTACTGCGCGACCTGGCGCCGCGCATCGAGGTCTACAGCATCGATGAGGCCTTCCTGGATGTGACAGGCCTGCGGGAGCCCCTGCCGCTCTACGGCCGGCGCGTGAAGGCTGAGGTGCAGCGCCTGACCGGCATCCCGGTCGGCGTCGGTATCGCGCCGACCAAAACCCTCGCCAAGCTGGCCAACTGGTGTGCAAAGAAGCAAACCCGCAGCGGTGTGGTCGACCTCTCCGATCCGGCACGGCAGGAGAAACTGCTGCGCCTCGCCCCGGTCGGCGAGGTGTGGGGCATCGGTCGCAAGCTGTCCGCGAAACTGGAGGCGATGAACATCCATACCGCCTGGGAGCTGAGCCGCAAGGAACCCGCCTTCATGCGTAAATGTTTCAGCGTGGTGGTCGAGAAAACCGTGCGCGAGCTGCGCGGCGAGAGCTGCCTGGCCCTGGGCGAAAGCGCCGAACCCAAGCAGATGATCGCCTGCAGCCGGTCGTTCTCAGAGAGGGTCACCGACCTCGAGGCGCTTCGCGAGGCAGTGGCCAGCTACACCAGCCGGGCAGCAGAGAAGCTGCGCGCCCAGGGCGACTACTGCCGGCTGCTGCAGGTCTACATCCGCACCAGCGGCTTCAACCCCAACGAGCCGCACTACGGGCGCACAGCCAGCGTACCGCTGCCCTGCCCAAGCCACGACACCCGCGACCTCGTGCAGGCCGCCTTGGCGGGCCTGGAGGCCATCTACCGGCCGGGCTACCGCTACCAGAAGGCCGGCGTGGTGCTGATGGAGTTCGCCAGCCCCGGCCAGATCCAGGACGACCTGTTCGCGCCGCCGCCGCGGCCGGGCAGCGAGGCGCTGATGGCCACCCTCGACCGGATCAACGCGCGCATGGGACGCGGCACCGTGCGCCTAGCCCGGGTGCCGGCTGCACCGGGCTGGGGGATGCGTCAGGAGCTGAAGTCGCCGGGGTATGTGAGTCGGTGGAACGAACTCCCCACCGTGATGTAGATGCAGCTATCGACAGTTCGCTGCTCGTCGATAAGCGGCGTAAGCCTCCACTTCCGAGGCAAACAGGAGCTGAATTCCATTTAGCTATATAGAATCCACATATTTTCCTTATGCGAGCATGTCTTGAAAGCGATTTTTCTCAGTCTGGTTCTAGCCGCTAGTCTCATTCACTTCCCAAGCATTGCCGCCCCTCAATCGTTCGAGAAGGCCAAAATTGAGCTACGGCAGAAGGTCTACCACGACCGCAATGATGACGGCGACCTGTATTGCGGCTGTGACTGGAAATGGATGGGCCGCTCCGGTGGCCGTGTGGATCTGGCCTCATGCGGGTACGAGGTGCGGGCCGACCGCAACCGGGCTGGGCGCATAGAGTGGGAGCATGTTGTACCGGCCTGGGTGCTGGGGCACCAGCGGCAGTGCTGGCAGAAAGGAGGTCGGGAGAACTGCAAGAGCACCGACCCAGTGTTTCGGGCGATGGAAGCAGACATGCACAACTTGGCGCCGTCCATCGGTGAGGTGAACGCCGACCGTAGTAACTACCGATTCGGCATGCTGCCATCGACCACGAAGCAGTACGGCACTTGCCCGACAATGACTGACTTCAAGCAGCGCGTGACCGAGCCGCGCGACGAAGTTAAAGGCCAGGTCGCCCGCGTCTACTTCTACATGCACGACCGCTATAACCTCTCCATGTCGAAGCAACAACAGCAGCTGTTGATGGCCTGGCACCGTCAGTATCCGGTCAGTGACTGGGAGCGCGAGCGCGACAGCCGAATCGCGCGGTCGATGGGGCACCACAACCCATTCGTGACGGGAGAGCGCAGCTGGAACCTGGGCAATCGGCCTGTGGGAGAGGGCCTGAGCGCTGGCCGCTCAGTGGGTGCATCCCACGTCACTCCGCAGCCTCGGCCAGTCACTCAGTCTGTAGCCGCTGTTGCTGGACCAGTCGTCGGTAACCGCAACAGCAAGGTCTATCACCTTCCCATTGGCTGCCCCAGCTACAACCAGGTGAGCGAGAGAAACCGCGTTCTGTTTGCCTCAGAGGCAGAGGCTGAAGTTGCAGGGTATCGGCGCGCCGGAAACTGTCGATAAGGTACAAAGTGGGCTGGGCGGCTACACCAGGGATCACCACCCTGGTGAGTAGCGCCGACTGAGCCAGTTTCGCCGCGTGACCTGAACATCCAACCTCTCACAGAACCATCTGTTTTGTTGACAGAGTCTACTCAGCCAAATCTCGGCCAGCCTCACCCCACAGAGGCTGACAACTGTTCGACCATCAGAAGCAAGCCAACAGCAGCTGCCGATAGTGTTGCGAAAAGCTGATCTGATAGCTCGGCTCGGCAGCAAAATCACCCAGCGAGTAGGCGCCCTCCGCACCAGCCCCAGGAGGCTGCCCAGCTTCACCACCACTACGACCATAGGCCTCGCTGCCAGCCCCCATCCCATCAGCCATCGAGGCAGACGGGGCTGCGGGCATCTGCACCTGGCTCAGCACCGCCAAGTCATCCGGCAGATCATCAGCAATGCGCTCCGCGAAGCGCCGCAGCGTTGGCTCCGCCAGCATGAACAGCCAGGCCTGGTCGTCGGGCTCGTCCATGCGCCGAAGCACTCGTCCCAGCACCTGCCGGTAGTGCAGCTCGGTACGGATGCGACTGAGGTAGCAGCACACCTGCAGGCGGGGGATGTCGGTGCCTTCGCTGATCATCCCTACGGCAACGATCCAGCGACAGTCGCTGTGCCTGAACGCATTGATCACCTGCTGGGCATCTGGAGTCCGGTTGGTCACGACCTGGCAACCTTCCCCCATGGCCTCCAGAGCCTGGGCAATCTGCTGGGCATGCTCGATATCTGTGGCGACCACCAGACCGGCCGCATCTGGCTTGATCTGGCGAAGCTCATCCAGCTTGGCGCAACCCAAACCAAGCAGTTGATCGATCACCTCGTCGTGGCGCAGTAGTTCTTCGTAGGTGACGGGGGATTCCTCCAGCAGCGTGGCGATGCTGGGAAACAGCCGGACGGTGCTCTCGGTCTCCAGCTCCTCGGTGAGCCTCACCTTCTGGTTGTCGAGGAGGACGATGCGGGGCGAGCGGCACACTCCATCGGCAATGGCCTCCTTCAGGCCATAGCGGAAGTCGCAGATCAGCTGCCCCTCGGGCGACGAGTAGCGAGCCAGGGCAATGGCTCGGTCGTCGGAGCGCCATGGCGTACCGGACAGCGCCAGGGTGAAGGTAGCGCGATCCTGTATTCGTTGCAGGATCTGCTGCCCCCAGGCGTTGCTCAGCAGCGGATCCTGGCCGGCGCAGTGGTGGATCTCGTCGAAGACCGCGAGTACACGGTAGTCATCGAGGAGCTGCCAGAACGCCTCGTCCCGGTAATCCATGGCCTGATAGGTGTAGGCGGCTCCCACAGCGCCGAGCAGGCCGTCCAGACGCTTGCCGAGTACCGCAGCAAAGGTCGAGCGGAAGCCCTCGACGACCTGGCACGACGGCGCGAAGCAGAGCACCAGATCGACCCTGTCTTGCTTCAGCAGGCGGCAGGCCAGACCTGCTGCCATGCGCGTCTTTCCGGCGGCCGGCGTTGCCTGGCAGAAGAAATGCGGCGCGGAAAGGAAGTGCTCCAGTGCCGTGTCGATGCAACGGCGCTGCCAGTCTCGCAAGGATGAAGTCATCGTGCAGATGTAAGCGTCTTGAGCGTCTTCTCGACAGCGCGGAGGTGCCCCAGCAGGCGCGAGCTGCGATCTCTGGCCTCCAGGTACTCACCCTCGACCTTGTCGCGGAGATGCGGCATGTCCTCGAGGAGCTGCTTGTATCGCTCCGCTTCGCCCATCGCCGACAGGAAGTCCAGCCGGATTTCCTTGAGGAGCGTTTCCAGATGCTGCTCCGCATCAGATGAAGGGTTGGGAAGCATGACGTCCTGTTCGGCTACTGACGGCTTCTGTCTTGGCTCACACGCAGTCTTGAGGCTGTTCTCGAGCCCGCCGTCGACCAACTCCAGCAGGAGGTGCTTCGGGAATGGTTGCAGGTGGTAGACCTGCCCCCGAACGCGGCGCTCTTCATCCTGCACGAGCCAACCTACCCGTAGCATGCGGCGAATCTGGTCATACACGTACCGGCGCACATCGCCGAGACGAAAGGTCAGGCCTTCCAGGCGCTTGGCATAGGCATCCCGCAGGTCACGGGTCGTGAACTGCGTGCGCCCTTCCTCCTGAAGCAGCTCATACAGCCGCCTGTCGAAGATGAACGAGGCAGATTTCATGCGGGCACCCGAGGGGTCGTAGCGGAAAAATGCGGATTATAGTCCGTGGTCTATGCGTCCGCAAAGGCACGATAGTGCCGCCTCAAGGGGAGTTGAGGCGGTCATGGATCAGCTGGCAAGAGCGGTGGGGGAAAAAATCCGGGCGCAGAGGAAGGCCCAGGGGGTTTCTCAGGAAGGGTTGGCACTTGCCTGCAGTATTGACCGCAGCTATATGGGACGCATCGAGCGAGGTGAGGTGAACATCACAATCGAGAAGCTGTACCACATAGCTAGCGTGCTGAGTTGCGATCCAGCGTCCCTCTTGCCTCCTGTGACAGAGCTACAGCCAGGCTAGTCGATGCTAGAGCTCAGGAACGGCTCGGTAAGGCTGTCCTCTCTCCGCTCTTCCACCCTCCCGACCAGCAGCACCTACATCCAGCCTTTATTAGCAAGGATGATACTTTATTGTCATCCCGCACCGGCCCGCTGTTCAATGGCGGTTGCCCAACGGCACAACCTTGCTACGCTGTTCTTCGGCGGTGAGTTTGCTGATCTGTTGCTTGAGCGCGTCATTCTCCTGGACCAGCGCGTAATTCTTCTGAACTAGCGACACAATCTTTTGAAGGGCAAGCTCATAGTCTGCCTTCAAATCACCTAGCTGCTCTTGTACTGCTTGCTTGAGGGCTTTCTGCTTCTTCGCGTCTTCAGATGCAGACGGCTTGTAAGCCTCTTGCCGTGTCGCCGCTGCCGCCGCTGCCTCAATCTCGGCAATCAACTCCGCGTTTTCAGCCCGACTCTTCTTGATCGCGCCACGATTGCGGCCTGCTTCTAGGGCTACCGTGTCCTTATTGATCGCAGAGCCTTTCGGTACGTTTTGCGGCTTCCCTGCAATCAACCGCTGCAGGGCTGCGCGATAATTATCAACTGCACTCATGCCATCGCCTCCATTTTTTCCAACAGGCCGTTCTTCTCCAGCTTGTCGTAGATCGCTGAAATTTCGGATTCAAGTTGTTTGTACAGCGGATTCTCTGCCACGAACAGGGATTGCTCACGCCTCAGATTATCCAGACCGCGCTGGATATTCTTCAGGCTGCGGTCGTCATCGAGAATGGATTTCTCGCAGTCGATACAAGCAAATACGCTGGTGAAGGAAATCTTTTCGCAGGGTTCGAGGTTCGTACAGCCACCAATCGGGCCGAGCTTGTAGGTCATCTCTCCTTTGAAGAACTTTTTTTCAGTCATAGCTCGGTCGGTCGTTATGATGAGCGGCTGACCTTTATCGCGTGCCACTTGAATGCGATTGCCTTCGCCGCCCCAAAGCCGACTGGTGCTATTGATTACATTTGCCTCGTAGTCGATATATTGGGCGGTTGCAGAAGCTGAGTGCAACACGGTTACTGGATTGAAGCAGGTGCATCATGCTGCAACGCCACTACCTCTGTCATGACCTCAATCGGGCATT
>LNAP01001502.1_pt1 | contig 34818 bp, 33 predicted proteins | sample 602601 | NCBI WGS metagenome assembly LNAP01 (sample SAMN02440304, study PRJNA202911) | soil metagenome | biome: Subtropical and temperate rainforests or woodlands; isolation source: soil samples (1 kg each in a 20% v/v slurry with milli Q water) were... ... | reverse complement strand
ATCGAGCAACTGCTGCCGTACCAGGTCAACGCCGCGATGATGAAAGCCTCCGGCAACCCGCGGGTGAAATTCATGCACTGCCTGCCGGCGTTCCACAACAGCGAAACCAAGGTCGGCAAGGACATCGCCGCACGCTATCCGCACCTGGCCAACGGCGTGGAGGTGACTGAAGAAGTCTTCGAATCGCCGGCCAACATCGCCTTCGAGCAAGCGGAAAACCGCATGCACACCATCAAGGCGATTCTGGTGTCGGCGTTGGCGGATATCTAACGGCCCACCCGGCTCTCCCGGCTGGAACAAAGCCCCTGAGGGAGCGAGCCTGCTAGCGAAAGTGGAGTAACAGTCAACGTCTCTGTTGAGTGTTAAATAGTCATCGCGAGCACGCTCACTCCCACACTGATCGGGTTTCACCAGGGAGACCGAGTCACCTTATTTAGAAGGACTGCATTATGCGTATCGTCGTTGCCCTGGGCGGTAACGCCCTGCTCCGCCGTGGTGAACCCATGACCGCGGACAATCAGCGCGCCAACATCCGCGTCGCCACCGAACAGATCGCCAAGATTCATGCCGGCAATGAACTGGTCATCGCCCACGGCAATGGCCCGCAAGTCGGCCTGCTGTCGCTGCAAGCGGCGGCCTACACCTCGGTTTCGCCGTACCCGCTGGACGTGCTCGGTGCCGAAACCGAAGGCATGATCGGCTACATCATCGAACAGGAACTGGGCAACCTGCTGGACTTCGAAGTGCCCTTCGCCACCCTCCTGACCCAGGTCGAAGTCGACGCCAATGACCCGGCCTTCCAGAACCCGACCAAACCCATCGGCCCGGTCTACGCCAAGGCCGAAGCGGAAAAACTCGCCGCCGAAAAAGGTTGGGCGATTGCCCCGGACGGCGACAAATACCGTCGTGTGGTGGCCAGCCCGAGACCGAAACGCATCTTCGAAATCCGCCCGATCAAATGGTTGCTGGAAAAAGGCAGCATCGTGATCTGCGCGGGCGGTGGCGGCATCCCGACGATGTACGGCGCCAGCGGCAAACTGCAAGGTGTGGAAGCAGTGATCGACAAAGATCTGTGCTCGGCGCTGCTGGCCGAACAGCTGGAAAGCGATCTGCTGGTGATCGCCACCGACGTCAACGCCGCCTGCATCGACTTCGGCAAACCGACCCAGAAAGCCATCGCCCAGGCCCACCCCGACGAAATGGAAAAACTCGGCTTCGCCGCCGGCTCCATGGGACCGAAGGTGCAGGCCGCCTGCGAGTTCGCCCGCCATACTGGAAAAACCGCGGTGATCGGTTCACTCTCGGACATCGAAGCGATCGTCCAGGGCACGGCCGGCACGCGCATCAGTACGGCGACACCTGGCATTACTTATTTATAAGGAGAAACGTCAATGGCACAGTTCGAGCCCGGTCATCTACACATCGAGCGCCACGCGCTGACCACGGATGATGTCAGCTACAACCTGCACTTCGACTATGAGGTCAGCAATAACGACAAAGGGGAAAAAGGCATCCAGTTCACCATGCATGGCAGCATTCTGGGAAAGGATATGAGCGAAACCTTCTTTCTTCCCAAGGTTGAGGCCTACAACTTCGCCAACAACATAACGAATATCGCCGAGAAGTACGGTATTCCAAGGACCCACAGCCAAATCGGCTCGGCTCACAAAAATTACGACCAGGTGTTTGAAGACATTCGGAAGAAGCTGGATATGAAATCCGGCGACCCGGTAGACCTCAAAAACTTTGAGTAGCCTGCGTCCCCTTGTGGGAGCGGGCCTGCTCGCGATGACGGACTTTCATTCGCTATGGATGCCGACTGAAAGACTGCGGCCCCACGACCTGTAGGAGCGAGGCTTGCCCGCGAAGCTTTTAGCCGTCTTGATGGCCTCTTCGCGGGCAAGCCTCGCTCCTGCAGGTTGAACACGTGCATTTCACCTGAGACCCGCCCCAAGGCTCCGCTTGCCAGATTGAAAACCGCCCCATGCGTATCCACGTCAGCTTCATCGACCGCGTCGGCATTACCCAGGAAGTCCTGGCCCTGCTCGGTGGGCGTAATCTCAATCTGGATGCGGTGGAAATGGTCCCGCCCAACGTTTACATCGATGCCCCGACCCTGAGCCCGGAAGTCCTCGAAGAGCTGCGCGATGCGTTGCTCAGCGTGCGCGGCGTGCAAGCGATGACGGTGGTCGACATCCTTCCGGGGCAACGGCGGCACTTGCAACTCGATGCATTGCTCGCCGCCATGACCGACCCGGTGCTGGCCCTGGACAGTGACGGCAAGGTGCTGCTGGCCAACCCGGCGCTGATCGCGTTGTATGGTCGCGAACCGGCCGGTGAAAGTATCGCGGATCTGTTTGCCGATCCCGCCCTGCTCGATACCCTGCTGGAACAAGGCTTTCGCCTGCCGCTGCGCGAAATCACCGTCAACGGCCAGACCCTGTTGCTGGACGCGACACCGATCACCGATGCCGGCGCGTTGCTGACGCTGTATCAACCGAACCGCATCGGCGAACGCCTCTCGGCGCTGCACCACGACCATGCCGAAGGGTTCGATGCGCTGCTGGGCGAATCCCCGGCCATTCGCACTCTGAAAGCACGTGCCCAACGTGTAGCCGCCCTCGATGCGCCGTTGTTGATCCAGGGCGAAACGGGCACCGGCAAAGAACTGGTGGCCCGCGCCTGTCACGCCATCAGTGCCCGGCACACTTCACCCTTCCTGGCGCTGAACTGCGCGGCATTGCCGGAGAACCTCGCCGAAAGCGAACTGTTCGGCTACGCCCCCGGCGCTTTTACCGGTGCGCAACGGGGCGGTAAACCGGGACTGATGGAACTGGCGAACCAGGGCACGGTATTTCTCGATGAAATCGGCGAAATGTCACCATACCTGCAGGCGAAACTGCTGCGGTTTTTGAACGACGGCAGCTTCCGCCGCGTGGGCGGCGATCGTGAGGTGAAGGTCAACGTGCGGATCCTCAGCGCCACGCACCGTGACCTGGAAAAAATGGTCAGCGAAGGCACGTTCCGTGAAGACCTGTTCTATCGCCTCAACGTCCTCAACGTCGAAGTCCCGCCGCTGCGCGAGCGTGGCCAGGACATCCTGCTGCTGGCCCGTTATTTCATGCAGCAGGCCTGTGCGCAAATCCAGCGACCGGTGTGTCGCCTCGCGCCCGGTACCTACCCGGCGCTGCTGGGCAACCGTTGGCCAGGCAACGTGCGGCAATTGCAGAACGTAATCTTCCGCGCTGCCGCGATTTGTGAGAGCAGCCTGGTGGACATCGGCGACCTCGACATTGCCGGCACCTCCGTGGCGCGCCAGAGCGACAGCGAAGTCGACAGCCTGGAGCAGGCAATGGAAGAGTTCGAAAAGACCCTGCTCGAAAAGCTCTACGTCAGCTACCCCTCGACCCGGCAACTGGCCAGCCGCCTGCAAACTTCCCACACCGCGATTGCTCATCGGTTGCGCAAGTACGGCATTCCAAACAAACCCTGAAGTCCCCAAAACACCGCAGCCCCCCTGTGGGAGCCAGCCTGCTGGCGATTGCGGTGTAACAGGCAAAAAGGTGTCGACTGTCATGGCCTCATCGCCAGCAGGCTGGCTCCCACAGGTTTTCTGTTGTCACAGAAAATCCCTCTCCAAATACGACCTCCACCTGTACTGAAAGCGCTACAGCGGAACGATATCGATACAGCTCTTCCTAATCAGCGCTGTACAAGGCTTTGATCCCATTACGCTTTTTTCTTCGCTTCCGAGTGTAGCGATTTCGCTACAGTCATTCCATTCGCTCGCACTTCATAAATACTCAAGACACTGATTTATAAGGATTTATTAACATTGGCCGCGATTTTGCTAAGTAACCACCCATAAAGAAGGGCTTTTGCCCAAGCATTCAATCGCGTCCACCAGACGAGTCTGGCCCCCTAGGAGTTTCCATGAGCGAGTTGCGTTTTACTGAAGATCACGAATGGCTGCGCACCGAAGCTGACGGCACTGTCACCGTCGGCATCACCGCTTTCGCGCAGAATGCCCTGGGCGACGTGGTTTTCGTACAACTGCCTGAGCTGCAGTCCTACGACAAAGGCGCAGAAGCCGCCACCGTGGAATCGGTAAAAGCCGCCAGCGGCGTGTACATGCCACTGGAAGTGAACCCGGCGCTGGACAGCAGCCCTGAACTGGTCAACGAAGATCCGCTGGGCGAAGGCTGGTTCTTCCGCTTCCAGCCAACCGACGCCTCGGCAGTTGCCAAACTGCTGGATCAGGACGCCTACGACCGTCTGATCAAAGCCAACGCCGAAGCCTGAGGAGCGCTGACATGACTCAAGTAAACCTTACGACCGCCAACGAATTCATCGCGCGCCACATCGGCCCGCGTTCCGGCGATGAGCAAGCCATGCTCAACAGCCTCGGCTTCGATTCGCTGGAAGCCCTGAGCGCCAGCGTCATTCCGGAAAGCATCAAAGGCACCAGCGTCCTCGGCATGGACGACGGCCTGAGCGAAGCCGACGCCCTGGCGTTGATCAAAGGCATCGCCGCCAAAAACCAACTGTTCAAGACTTACATCGGCCAGGGCTACTACGGCACGCACACGCCGTCGCCGATCCTGCGCAACCTGCTGGAAAACCCGGCCTGGTACACCGCGTACACCCCGTACCAGCCAGAAATCTCCCAGGGCCGTCTCGAAGCGCTGCTGAACTTCCAGACCCTGATCAGCGACCTGACCGGCCTGCCGATCGCCAACGCCTCGCTGCTGGATGAAGCCACCGCCGCTGCCGAAGCCATGACCTTCTGCAAACGCCTGAGCAAGAACAAAGGCAGCCACGCGTTCTTCGCATCGGTTCATTGCCACCCGCAAACCCTCGACGTGCTGCGCACCCGTGCCGAGCCGCTGGGCATCGACGTCGTCGTCGGCGACGAGCTTGAACTGACAGACGTAACGCCGTTCTTCGGCGCGCTGCTGCAATACCCGGCGAGCAACGGTGACGTGTTTGATTACCGTGAACTGACCGAACGCTTCCACGCCGCCAATGCTCTGGTAGCGGTGGCTGCTGACCTGCTGGCCCTGACCGTGTTGACCCCACCGGGCGAGTTCGGCGCTGACGTGGCCATCGGCAGCGCACAACGCTTCGGCGTTCCGCTGGGCTTCGGTGGCCCGCACGCCGCTTACTTCTCCACCAAGGATGCATTCAAGCGCGACATGCCGGGCCGTCTGGTCGGTGTCTCCGTGGACCGTTTCGGCAAACCGGCCCTGCGCCTGGCGATGCAGACCCGCGAGCAACATATCCGCCGCGAGAAGGCCACCTCGAACATCTGCACCGCCCAGGTCCTGCTGGCCAACATCGCCAGCATGTACGCCGTGTATCACGGCCCGAAAGGCCTGACGCAGATTGCCAACCGCATTCATCACCTGACCGCGATCCTTGCCAAAGGCTTGAGCGCACTGGGCCTGACCGTCGAACAAGCCAGCTTCTTCGACACCCTGACCCTGAACACCGGCGCCAACACCGCCAAACTGCACGATAAGGCACGTGCGCAGCAGATCAACCTGCGCGTAGTCGATGGCGAGCGTCTGGGCCTGTCCCTCGACGAGACCACTTCGCAAGCTGACGTCGAAACGTTGTGGGCCTTGTTCGCCGACGGCAAGGCACTGCCGGACTTCGCCGCCCTCGCCGCTGCAGTGGTCAGCACCCTCCCGGCCGCTCTGGTTCGCCAATCGCCAATCCTCAGCCACCCGGTGTTCAACCGTTATCACTCGGAAACCGAGGCGCAAGCTCGCCGACAAGGACCTGGCCCTGGATCGCACCATGATCCCGCTGGGTTCGTGCACCATGAAACTCAACGCCGCCAGCGAAATGATCCCGGTGACCTGGGCTGAGTTCGGTGCCCTGCACCCGTTCGCCCCGGCCGAGCAAAGTGCCGGTTACCAGCAACTGACCGATGAACTGGAAGCGATGCTCTGCGCCGCCACCGGTTACGACTCGATCTCCCTGCAACCGAACGCCGGTTCGCAAGGTGAGTACGCCGGACTGCTGGCGATTCGCGCCTACCACCAGAGCCGTGGCGAGGACCGCCGCGACATCTGCCTGATCCCGTCGTCCGCCCACGGCACCAACCCGGCCACCGCCAACATGGCTGGCATGCGTGTGGTCGTGACCGCGTGCGATGCCCGCGGCAACGTCGACATCGAAGACCTGCGCGCCAAGGCCATCGAGCACCGCGAACACCTCGCTGCGCTGATGATCACCTACCCGTCCACCCATGGCGTGTTCGAAGAAGGCATCCGCGAAATCTGCGGCATCATTCACGACAACGGCGGCCAGGTGTACATCGACGGCGCCAACATGAATGCCATGGTCGGCCTCTGCGCACCGGGCAAGTTCGGCGGCGATGTATCCCACCTGAACCTGCACAAAACCTTCTGCATCCCACACGGCGGTGGCGGCCCGGGCGTCGGCCCGATTGGCGTCAAGTCGCACCTGACGCCGTTCCTGCCGGGCCACGCCCAGATGGAACGCAAAGAAGGCGCGGTCTGCGCGGCACCGTTCGGCAGCGCGAGCATTCTGCCGATCACCTGGATGTACATTCGAATGATGGGTGGCGGGGGTCTCAAGCGTGCTTCGCAACTGGCGATCCTGAACGCCAACTACATTTCCCGTCGCCTCGAAGAGCACTACCCAGTGCTGTACACCGGCAGCAACGGTCTGGTGGCGCATGAATGCATCCTCGACCTGCGTCCGTTGAAAGACAGCAGCGGCATCAGCGTCGATGACGTCGCCAAGCGCCTGATCGACTTCGGCTTCCACGCCCCGACCATGTCGTTCCCGGTGGCCGGCACCCTGATGATCGAGCCGACCGAAAGCGAATCCAGGGAAGAACTGGACCGTTTCTGCGACGCCATGATCCGCATCCGCGAAGAAATCCGCGCGGTGGAAAACGGCAGCCTGGACAAGGACGACAACCCGCTGAAAAACGCCCCGCACACCGCGGCGGAAATCGTTGGCGAGTGGTCGCACCCCTACAGCCGTGAACAGGCGGTGTACCCGGTGGCCTCGCTGATCGACGGCAAGTACTGGCCTCCGGTCGGCCGCGTCGACAACGTGTTCGGCGACCGCAACCTGGTGTGCGCCTGCCCGTCGATCGAAAGCTACGCCTAAGGCAGCAACAAGCTAGTAGCCTCAAGCTGCAAGAAAGAGCCGATCGGCTTCTGACTTGCAGCTTGTCGCTTCTGGCTTGTCGCTGCCTCTATAACAAGAAACCGGAGAACCAACATGTCCTTGAGCGTGTTCGACCTGTTCAAGATTGGCATCGGCCCCTCCAGCTCCCACACCGTTGGCCCGATGCGCGCGGCCGCGCGCTTCGTCGAAGGCCTGCGGCGTGACGGGCTGCTGGGCGCCACCACCTGCGTCAAGGTCGAGCTGTACGGCTCGCTCGGCGCCACCGGCAAGGGCCACGGCAGCGACAAGGCCGTGCTCCTGGGCCTGGAAGGTGAACACCCGGATACCGTGAATACCGAAAACATCGCCGCGCGCCTGCAGGAAATACGCAGCAGCGCACGCTTGACCCTGCTCGGCGAACACGTCATCGCGTTCAACGAGAAAGAACACCTGGCCATGATTCGCAAACCCCTGGCCTACCACCCCAACGGCATGATCTTCCGTGCTTTCGATGCCGCCGGGTTGCAGATCCGCAGCCGCGAGTACTACTCGGTGGGCGGCGGCTTCGTGGTCGACGAGGACGCCGCGGGGGCCGACCGCATCGTCGAAGACACCACCAAGCTGACCTTCCCCTTCAAGAGCGCCAAGGACTTGCTCGGTCACTGCACCACCTATGGCCTGTCCATCAGCCAGGTGATGCTGACCAACGAAAGCGCCTGGCGACCGGAAGCGGAAACCCGCGCCGGCCTGCTGAAGATCTGGCAAGTGATGCAGGACTGCGTGGACGCCGGCTGCCGCAACGAAGGGATCCTGCCGGGAGGCCTGAAGGTCAAGCGCCGCGCGGCCGCCCTCCACCGCCAGCTGTGCAAACACCCCGAGGCGGCCTTGCGCGATTCCTTGTCGGTGCTGGACTGGGTCAACCTGTATGCCCTCGCGGTCAACGAAGAAAACGCCAACGGCGGGCGCGTCGTCACCGCGCCCACCAATGGCGCCGCCGGCATCATCCCGGCGGTGCTGCACTACTACATGCGCTTCATCCCCGGCGCCAACGAAGACGGGGTGGTGCGTTTCCTGCTGACCGCCGCCGCCATCGGCATTCTCTACAAGGAAAACGCCTCCATCTCCGGCGCCGAAGTCGGCTGCCAGGGCGAGGTCGGCGTGGCCTGCTCGATGGCGGCCGGCGCCCTGTGCGAAGTGCTCGGCGGTACGGTGCAACAAGTGGAAAACGCCGCCGAGATCGGCATGGAACACAACCTCGGCCTGACCTGCGACCCGATCGGCGGCCTGGTGCAGGTGCCCTGCATCGAGCGCAACGCCATGGGTTCGGTCAAGGCGATCAACGCCGTGCGCATGGCCCTGCGGGGTGACGGACAACACTTCGTCTCCCTCGACAAGGTGATCCGCACCATGCGCCAGACCGGCGCCGACATGAAAAGCAAATACAAGGAAACCGCCCGCGGCGGTTTGGCAGTCAACATCATCGAGTGCTGATGCAGGCACACACGCATCTCACGTTTATCCAGGAGCTGAACATGTCCACCGAAACACTGTTGAAGACCCCGCTGCATTCGCTGCACCTCGAACTCGGCGCGCGCATGGTGCCGTTCGCCGGTTACGACATGCCCGTGCAATACCCGCTGGGCGTAATGAAAGAACACCAGCACACCCGCGAGCAGGCCGGCCTGTTCGACGTCTCGCACATGGGCCAGATCCGCCTGAGCGGCGCCAATGCCGCCCAGGCCCTGGAAACCCTGGTGCCGGTGGACATCAGCGACCTGCCCGTGGGCATGCAGCGCTATGCCATGTTCACCAATGAAAACGGCGGCATCCTCGACGACCTGATGGTCGCCAACCTGGGCAACGACGAGCTGTTCCTGGTGGTCAACGCCGCCTGCAAGGAGCAGGACCTGGCCCATCTGCGCCAGCACATTGGCCAGGCGTGCAGCATCGAGCCGCTGTTCGAGGAGCGCGCCCTGCTCGCCCTGCAAGGCCCGGCGGCCGTCACCGTGCTGGCGCGCCTGGCGCCGGAAGTGGCGAAGATGACGTTCATGCAATTCACCCGCGTGAAGCTGCTGGGCGTGGACTGTTTTGTCAGCCGTTCGGGCTACACCGGCGAAGACGGTTTCGAAATCTCGGTGCCGGCGGCCGACGCCGAAACCCTGGCCCGCGCCCTGCTGGCCGAACCGGAAGTGGCGGCGATCGGCCTCGGTGCCCGTGACTCGCTGCGCCTGGAAGCCGGCCTGTGCCTGTATGGCCATGACATGAACAGCCAGACCACCCCGATCGAAGCCAGCCTGCTGTGGGCCATCTCCAAGCCACGTCGTGCCGATGGCGCGCGGTCCGGCGGTTTCCCGGGCGCGGAACAGGTGTTCGCCCAACAGCTCAATGGCGTGCAGCGCAAGCGCGTGGGCCTGCTGCCCCAGGAACGCACACCGGTGCGTGAAGGCGCGGAAATCGTCAACGAAGCGGGCGAGGTGATCGGCAGTGTTTGCAGCGGCGGTTTTGGTCCGACCCTGGGCGGTCCGTTGGCCATGGGTTACATCGATAGCGCTTATGTCGCACTCGATACGCCAGTTTGGGCAATTGTTCGTGGGAAAAAGGTGCCAATGCTTGTAAGCAAAATGCCATTCGTTGCACAACGCTACTATCGCGGTTGATCAACTGTTTCTATAAGTAACGCGGTTGCGTTAAAAGTGCACTAATCTGTAACGCAACCGCCATAAAATAGTGCATATTTTCGATATTGAACTTGCCTTATAACAGTTGAAAACAATTGAACAACTCTATCGAATAAGCCCAGACGCCTAGTTCCGGCAAACAGCTGCAAGCTGAGGAAAACCGGGGTTTCGCAGGGCTTGTTTTTTCTCCCATAGTTGGCGTAGAGTTTCCCCACTGTGTTTGCATGGGTCGCTTGGAATCGTGACCTGGGCAGTAGCCAACAAGTTTGCTACAACCCGTTCGACGTCTCTTACTTTCCTGCAACCCAGCCCAGTACTCCTTCATGAGAAAGAGACTGTCATTAATTTTTTAGCGTCAAAGGAAATAAGAAATGTCCCAACGTCAGAGCGGTACCGTCAAGTGGTTTAACGACGACACTCCAGAAAGCGGTCCGGATCTGTTCGTGCATTTCCGCGCTATTCAGGGCAACGGCTTCAAGAGCCTGAAAGAAGGCCAGAAAGTGACCTTCATCGCTGTGCAGGGCCAAAAAGGCATGCAGGCTGACGAAGTTCAAGCCGAAGGCTGATCGTCTGTAACGAAAAAGCCCCTGATGCTGACATCAGGGGCTTTTTTGTGCGCGCAATTCCGTAAAATGGCTTCTTTCTTCGATCGAGAGGCCTGTGATGCCAAAGCACCTGCTAACCCCCCAGGGCGATTTTCCCGCCGCTGGCCTGGGCCGTCGTCTGGCAGCGATGTTCTACGATTTCCTGCTGTGCACCGCACTGCTGATCGTCACGGGCGGCATCTACAAGTTCATCCAGTTGCAGATCCTCGGTGAAACCCGGATGCGCACCCTGACCGAATCCGGCGCCCTGGACGGCGATCCCCTCTACTCGACCGTCCTGCTGTTCGTGCTGTTCGCCTTCTTCGCCAAGTTCTGGACCCATTCCGGCCAGACCCTGGGCATGCAGGTCTGGGGCATTCGCGTGCAAAACTCCGACGGCAGCAGCATCAGCCTGTGGCAGGCCCTCCTGCGCTTCATGGTCTCGATCGCTTCCTGGCTATGCGCCGGGCTGGGTTTCATCTGGGTCCTGGTGGACAAGCAGAAGCGCAGCTGGCACGACATCTACTCGTCCAGCCAGATCGTGCGCATCCCCAAACAGAAAAAATAATCCGCCACACAGAAAAACGCCCCGAATGTCGGGGCGTTTTTCTGTGCGCTTGTCGAAGGCGATCAGGCATTGCCCGCCAGCTTCATCCGCGCGGCCTGGGTGAAATCGAGCATGCGCTTGAGCGGGCGAATGGCCTGGGGAATCAGCGCCGGGTCGACGAATATCTCGTTGCTACCCTCACGCAGGCACTGCAAGGTGCGCTCCAGGGTGTTCATGGCCATCCACGGGCAATGGGCGCAGCTGCGGCAAGCCGCGCCGTTACCGGCCGTTGGCGCCTCGATAAACACCTTGTCCGGGCACAGCTGCTGCATCTTGTAGAAGATGCCGCGGTCGGTCGCCACGATCAGCGTCTTGTTCGGCAAACGCTGCGCGGCGGCAATCAGCTGGCTGGTGGAACCCACCGCATCGGCCAGTTCGATCACCGAGGTCGGCGATTCCGGGTGGACCAGAATGGCCGCATCGGGATAGAGCGCCTTCATGTCCTCCAGCTGCTTGGACTTGAACTCTTCATGAACGATGCAGGCACCGTCCCACAGCAGCATATCGGCACCGGTCTGGCGCTGGATGTAGGTGCCCAGATGCTTGTCCGGCCCCCAGATGATGGTTTCGCCGTTATCCATCAGGCTTTCGACGATTTCCAGGGCGCAACTGGAGGTCACCACCCAGTCGGCACGGGCTTTGACCGCTGCCGAGGTGTTGGCATAGACCACCACAGTGCGTTCCGGATGCTGGTCGCAGAACGCCGAGAACTCTTCCACCGGGCACCCCAGGTCGAGGGAGCAGGTGGCCTCCAGGGTGGGCATCAGCACGCGTTTCTCGGGGTTGAGGATCTTCGCCGTCTCGCCCATGAACCTGACACCGGCGACCACCACGGTCTTGGCCGGGTGAGCGTTGCCGAAACGGGCCATTTCCAGGGAATCGGACACGCAGCCGCCAGTCTCTTCGGCCAGGGCCTGAATCACCGGGTCACAGTAGAAGTGAGCCACCAGCACGGCGTCCTGAGCCTTGAGCTCGGCAGCAATCGCGGCACGGTAATGGGCTTCTTCTGCGGCAGTCAGCGGCTTGGGCTGCTTGGCGTCAAGGTGGGCCTGAACCAGAAGGCGTTCGGAAATGTGCGTCATGATCGCAAGACCTGCGGGCGCTTATGCGCGAAAGTCGAGTATACACCCGGCTCCGGACCCGTTGAGGGTACCGCCGGGAGAGTGAGTATTCATCAGGTAGGTGCAGCGTTGAAACTGCGCAAGGCTACAGAATATCCCCTTGATGTAAAAGATGATTCTGACCTGTGTCACGCCCGTGCCACACGGCTCGACCCAGCACGAAAGCCCACAAATTGCAGCCTCTGCAGAAGCGCCTCAGCGCAAACGGCTCAGTGACGCGCAATGCGCACTCGCACCATTTTTGAGCATTACAGGCAGGCGAGCCTCGACCCGGCGGCGAATCCCCTCGATCGACCAAGCGTTTTTTTACACTTCATAGCAATTTTATCTTTCTGCGCTAACGTCAGTTACAGAAACAGCTAACTGCTGGTTGGTTGCAGCAACACTTGGCGGGCTCTGGTTCAGATGACGGAGAAATGATCCCTGCTGACCGGCCCTTGCGGTTTTCCCAGCCCAAACAAGGAAGCAGTGCATGAACAGTGATTATGTACAGGTGCTCAGGAGAGTGGCGTGGACATTGATGATCGCTGGCCTCCCCACCGGGATGGCCATGGCGGCATCAAATAACTGCGCTGGATTGCAGCCACTGCCGTCGACGGTGGAAGTGGGAGAGGGTCAGCAGACGATAATGCACTCCCCCGTCGCCATTACCCGGTTGGCCGTGGGCGACCCGAAAATTGCCGATGTGTATCTCAATGGGCGGGATTCATACCTGCTGACGGGCATTGCGCCCGGCGCCACCAGCCTGATGGTCTGGACAGCCTGCGACAAGGAACCTCGCCAGAGCATGGTGTTCGTTCAGGGCAAGGGCCCGCATTCGATGGTCAGTTCGCTATTGCCCCCCTCCGAAGACCCGTCTCTGGCCAGCCAGGTGCAGACCGATATCCGCTTTGTCGAAGTCAGCCGCACCAAGCTGAAAGAGGCCGGCACCTCGATCTTCGGCAAGAGCGGTAACTTCCTGTTCAGCTCCCCGGGCACGGTCCCGTTGGTGACGGTGACGCCCGGCAATATCGGTGGCCTCGCACCGAGAATACCGCTCAACAACGGCCAGTTTAATATCGGCTTTGGTGGCGGTAACGTCCTTGGGCTGATCAACGCCCTGGAAGGCAGTGGGTTTGCCTACACCCTGGCGCGTCCGAGCCTGGTGGCGCTGAGCGGACAGAGCGCAAGCTTCCTGGCCGGTGGTGAAGTGCCGATCCCGGTCCCCAGCAGCGGCAGCGACAGTATTACCATCCAGTACAAGGAATTCGGTATTCGCCTGACCCTGACCCCCACAATCGTCGGAAATGACCGCATCGCCTTGAAGGTCGCCCCGGAAGTCAGCGAACTGGACTTCAACAACGGGATTACCGTCAACGGCATCTCGGTGCCAGCCCTGGTTGTGCGTCGCACCGACACCAGCATCTCCCTGGCCGACGGTGAGAGCTTCGTGATCAGCGGCCTGATCAGCACCACCAATACCACGGCCGTGAGCAAGTTCCCCGGCCTGGGAGAGATTCCGATCCTGGGCGCATTTTTCCGTGATTCTTCGATCAGGCGCGAAGAGAAGGAACTGCTGATGATCGTCACCCCGCATCTGGTGCAACCGCTGGCGGTCAACGCCAAGCTGCCGGTACTGCCTGGCGAGCCACTGCGCAACTACGACCCGAACTGGTTCCGTCTGTACTTCCTGGAAAACGGCAATTATGACCAGGCCGCCAGCGGGCTTTCGCAATGAACCAGGGTTCTGGCTCGTCGCTGGCCACGCTCAGGCTCGATGACACCGGACTCGGCAAGTCCGGTGTTGGCCATTCCTCGACAATCGGATTGTTCCAGGAGCGAAAAATGAAAGTAGTCATTGCTGCGTTGGGGCTGCTCATGCTCAGCGGCTGCGCCACGAACGGCAGCAGTGCCTGGTCGAAGCAGGCATGCAGCAAACTGGATTCGGATCAGGAACTGTCGCTGAGCCTGGCCGACGACATGATCGGCGAAGGCAAGCTGCACGCCGGCCTGGCCAATCTGCAACGCCTGCCGGAAGACCTGCCGCAGGTCCGCATGCGCAAGGCCAAGGTCTATCGCCAGCTCGGCCAGAGCGAGGCCGAGCCGCTGTACCGCAGCCTGCTCAGCACCTGCCTGGCCGCCGAAGGCGAGCATGGCCTGGGTCAACTGGCAGCGTCACGCCACGATAACGCTCTGGCCCTGGAACATCTGAAACGCGCGGCGCGCCTGTCCCCCACCGACGAGAAGATCCGCAACGATCTGGGGGTGGTCTACCTCAACCAGGGGGATACCAGGCAAGCCCGCTTTGAGTTCCTCACGGCCATGGAGCTGAAACAGGACGATCAGTTGGCAACCCTCAACCTGGTGACCTTGCTGATTTATCAAGGCAACTGGAAACAGGCCTCGGACCTGGTCAATCGTGCCGGCCTGAAGCCCGAACAAGTCACCAACGCCAAGGAGCGGGCCGAAAAACTCAGGAACGCGGTGAAGAAGTCAGCTAACGGTCAGGCAGTCAGTGCTACGGATTCGTCGCCATCAAGTGTCAATCAACCAATAACGCAGAGGTAGTGATGAAATACCAAACGCTCAGCTGCCTGGGACTCTTGCTTCTTCCGCTGGTGACCCAGGCTATCGAACCCGGCCCGGCCTCCCTGTCACAACAGCCGACCGAAACCTGGCTGCTGCTGCAGAGTCGAAACCAGGTCAAGTCGCCCATTCCTCAGAACGCCTCGCCCAGCGAACGGGAACTGACCCTGCAGCGCTGGCTGGACAACTACAAACACCCGATCCCCGAGTACTACAAGGAGTACGTAGGTTCGGGTAGTTCGGGTGGTTCAAAGTGACAATGAATCGCGATGGCGTTCAGTTCAGAGGGGGCAATGCCATCCATGCCGATGGCCCTTGCCCCTCCCCTCTTTCATAACTTCCCGAATACTTTGAAGACGCCGATGATCGCCGGTCCTATGGCGACCAGAAAGAAGCTTGGCCACAGGCAGAAGATCAGCGGAAACACCAGTTTGGTGCCGATTTTCGCGGCTTTCTCTTCGGCCTGCTGAGTGCGCCGGTCACGAAACTCCTCGGCATAGATACGCAGGGTCGTCCCCACGCTGGTCCCGAAGCGAATACTCTGCGCCAACAGGCTCACCAACCCGCGAATGTCCTCCAGCCCGGTACGCTCGGCCAGATGCTTGAGCGCTTCGGTACTGGGAATCCCGGCGCGGATCTCGGAGTTGACCAGTGCCAGCTCCATGGCCAGCTCAGGCTGGCTGACCGCTATCTCTTCCGACACCCGCTCGATCGCCTGGGGCAAGGCAAGGCCTGATTCCACGCAGACCACCATCAAGTCCAGCGCATCCGGAAAGGCGACGAGCAAACGGGTCATCCGCGCGTTCCTGCGGCTGTCGACATAGATGGCCGGTACCAGCCAGCCCACCCCCAGCGCCAGGATCACCAGCCCCATCCCCAGCAGCAGCGATACCTTCGGTATCAGCGGCAGCGCCATGACCGCCAGCGCCACCAATACCAATGGCGTCAACAGGCGCACCGCCCAGTACATCTGGACAGCGGCCGGGGAACGAAAGCCCGCATGGGTCAGCAAGGTCCGGGTCGCCGAGGTCTGCTCCTGCTCACCGGAGACAAAACGCTGGCCGACCTGCTCCAGCATCAATTGCAGGTTGCTCGGCGCCCCCTGCCGGTGACCATCGCCACCATGGCCGCGCTTGATCAGCAGCAGACGACGGTGCACCGGGTCCTGCAGCCCCTGCACCAGCAACACCAGGGTGGCCACGGCCAGCACCACGCTCAGGCCGATGGCTGCGGCAAAGACCATGCGCGCCAGTTGTTCATTACCGACCAGACGATTGATCAGGCTCAGTAGATACTCCATGACCTCACCCCCTACGAGTGATTGTGTTCACACCTGAATCCGGATGATCTTGCGTATCCAGAGGATTCCCAGCAGCATCGCCACAAACGCGCCAAGCACCATCTTCTGTCCCAGCGGCTCATTGATGAGCAGAGGCAGATAGGTCGGGCTCGAAATCACAATCCCCGCCGCCAGTACAAAAGGCATCGCCACCAGGATCCAGCCCGACATGCGCCCTTCGGCCGAGAGCGTCTTGACCTTGCGCTGAAAGCGGAAGCGGCCGCGAATCAAGCTGCTCAAACGATCCAGCACCTCCGTCAGGTTGCCACCCGTCTCGCGGTGGATCAGCACAGTGGTCACCAGCATCATCACGGTCATGCTCGGCATGCGCTCCAGCAGGCCAAGCATGGCCCGACGCACATCGTTGCCGTAGTTGATGTCGGCAAAGGTCAGGCCGAACTCGTGGGCAACCGGCCCCTTGTGCTCGTCGGCCACCAATTGCAGGGTTTCATTGAACGGATGTCCGGCACGCAGCGCCCGGCACATGGCATCCAGTGCATCCGGCAACTGCTCCTCGAACAGGGCAAAGCGTTTGTTGCGGTCCCGGGAGATCTTCAGCACCGGCAGCCAGAAGGCCACGGCCGCCGCCGGGAGCGCCACCCACCACAGTTGCGTGAACAGCCACAGCAGCATACCCGCCGCCAGCATCAGGACCAGGCTGAGCATCAGCACCCGATAGGCGCGGTATTCGTGTCCGGCCTGCTCGATCATCTGCGCCAGGGCCTCCATCGCCGGCAACTGCTCCAGGCGCGCCTCCAGCGGGGACAGGCGACGCAGGTATTTCTGGCGCAGTACCGACTGCATGTTCTCCAGGTTACTGGCCCGCTCCAGCAGGTCGAGGCGGCTGCGAATACGCTTGCGCACCTTGCCGGCCTCGCCGAACACCGGCACCGCCACGCTCTGGCTGAGCAGGAATATGGCGGTGAACACCATGCCGAGAAACGCCAGGATAAATTCACTGGGGACTTGATTCATGACTAGCCCTCCATCCAGTCTGGCCGGAACAGGCTGAGCGGCAGCTCGATGCCCCGTTTGGCCAGCACATCGCGAAATGCCGGAACCATGCCGGTGGGGCGGAACTCGCCCAGTACCTCGCCTTTCTCGCCCAGGCCACTGCGCACGAAAGCGAAGATCTCGGTCATGGTGATGATTTCCCCTTCCATGCCGTTGATTTCCTGCACGCTGACCAGCCGCCGCGTACCGTCTTCCTGCCGCTCCAGCTGGATGACCACGCCGATGGCCGAAGCGATCTGCTGACGCAAGGCCTTGATCGGAAAGGTCGCCCCCGTCATCGACACCATGTTCTCGATCCGCCCCAGGGCATCGCGGGCGGTGTTGGCGTGGATGGTGGTCAGCGAGCCGTCGTGGCCGGTATTCATCGCCGTCAACATGTCCAGCGCCTCGGCGCCACGCACCTCACCGATCACGATGCGGTCCGGCCGCATACGCAGGCTGTTGCGCACCAGCTCCCGCTGGCCCACCTCGCCACGGCCCTCGATGTTCGACGGCCGGGTTTCCAGGCGCACCACATGGGGCTGCTGCAGTTGCAGCTCGGCCGAGTCCTCGATGGTCACGATCCGCTCGTTGTGCGGAATGAAACTGGACAACACGTTGAGCATGGTGGTCTTGCCACTGCCGGTCCCTCCGGAGATCAGGACATTCAGCCGGCCGCGGACGATGGCCTTGAGCATCAGGGCGATGCCCGGGGTCAGGGTGCCCATCTGCACCAGGCTCTCGGTATTAAGCAAATCCACGGCGAAGCGGCGGATCGACATGCTCGGTCCGTCGATGGCCAGCGGTGGAATGATGGCGTTGACCCGCGAGCCGTCCTTCAGGCGAGCGTCCACCAGCGGCGAGGACTCATCGATGCGCCGCCCCAGGCTGGAAACGATGCGATCGATGATATTCAGCAGGTGCTGGTCGTCGCGAAAACGCACATCCGTTCGTTGCAGCTTGCCGAAGCGCTCGACATACACCGAGGCATGACCGTTGACCAGGATGTCGGACACACTCGCGTCATTCAGCAGCGGCTCCAGAGGCCCGAGGCCGAGCACCTCGTCGGCGATCTGCTTGAGGATCAACTGGCGGCTGCTGGCATTGACCGGCGCCGAATGCTCATCGAGCAAGCGCTGGCAGATGTCGCGGATCTGCCGCCCGGCCTCGGCCGGCTCCAGGGAGTCGAGGAGCGACAGGTCCATGACCTTGAGCAACTGCTGGTAGATCTTTTCCCGCCACTCGGCCTCCATCGAGCCGAGCTTGGTCCTGGTTTCATAGAGCAGGTCCGGCACACTGGCCTCCCAGGCCATGAGCACGCTGGCGCACTCTTTACTGTCGAGGGACGCGTCCTGCGCCTCTGCCGGTGCCTGTTTGCCGGGTTGCTGACGCAGGCGATTACGAAAGTCGCTGAGCATGGCCTAGCCTCCGAACAGACGATTGAAGGTACGTTTGAACAAACTCTTCTCGGCGACCTCGATTCCGATCAGGTTCTGGGTCAGCTCGCGCAGGGCCAGGGTCACAACCGAACGTGGAGCGTGCAGCTCAAGCGGCACACCGGTGTTCTGACTCTCGCTGACCACCGCATAGTCATTGGGCAGGGTTTGCGGGTTCGGGCAGCGCAGGGCATCGGCAATATCCTTGAGGCTCACCGGCGAGGTCTTGTTGTAGCGGTTGACCACCACCTGTATCCGGTTGCTCTGCACGTTCAGGTCGTCGCGCAGGATGCGGGTCAGGCGGGTGCCGTCCTTCAGGTGGCTCAGGCTCTGCTGCAATACGACGTAGATGCGATCGGCCTGTTCGAGCGTGACGCCGGTGAGGTGATCGATCTGCCGCGGCAGATCCACCACCACCCAGTCGTAGGTCCCACGGGCCAGGCGCAACAGTTTTTCCAGCTGATCCAGGTGCACATCCTGCGTCAGGCACAGCTCCCCGGTACGCCCGCCCAGTACATGCAAGGTCGGGCTGAAGTGGTTGCAATAACCACGCAAGGCGATGCTGTCCAGGGACTCGACCTGCTTCAGCACATCCACATGGCTGTGGGTAGGCACCACATCCAGGCAATGCGCCACGCTGCCGAACTGCAGGTCCAGGTCCAGCAGCAGGGTCCTGCCACCGCGGGTGGCGAGCTGATGCGCCAGGTTGCAAGCGAGCATCGAGGCTCCCGAACCGCCCTTGGCATTCATCACCGCAATCACTTTGCCACCGATCCCCAGCTCCGCATTGGCCTCCATGAGCATACGGCCGATGGCCGCCTGCAACTCTTCTGCCGCGACTGGCTCGGGGAGAAAGTCCCGGGCGCCGGCCTGCATTGCCAGGCGCATGCCCTCGCGCTCATCCAGCGGGCCGCAGACCAGGAGCGGTGGCCGTTCCTTGAGCGGATGCTGCAACAAGGCCGCCAGCTCTTCACGCCACAGATGGCTGACGCGCAACAGCAGGAAGTCGGGCATCTGCTCCAGCCCATACAGCGGATCGGTATGCCCGTTGCTCACCAGGCGAGTGCTGACCTGCAGATTCGGCAGCCCCTGGCTCAACGCTTTCAGATGATTCAAGGTCGTCGCGTCGCGCCCACTGATCAGCAGGCGTTTGCCTTGCTTTTCAGTAGCAGCAGCGACGACGGGCGCTTCTCGGGTGCTCAACATGGTGTGATCTCCGGTGTGACTGCTGCCTGGGGCTGCCGACCGAGGCTTTCACGTGGCACGGTCGACCTGAATACCGGTAGAACAAACACCCCGTTGAACCCAGGAATCAGCAGATTGAAACTGAAATTGGATACCTGTAGCTGGACATACCGAATGGCGACAAAGCCGTTGCTGCCGCTCAGATCGCTGGGGTTGGCGACTACCGCGCCATTGGCGTCCAGATAAACCAGGTTCAGGTTGGCGGACGTCAGGTTATTGAGCAGGCTGCTCGGACCGCTGTCGGTGGAAGCGTTGAACATCGCCCGACGCAGAATCACCGGATCGGCGATATCGCACACCGCCGCCAGGCGGGCGCCGCGACGCACGGTTTCATTCAGGGCATTGACCGTGAAGTACAGCCGGCCCATTTCCAGTACACCGAACAACACGGTGAACAGCACCAGGCTGGTGATCGCGAACTCGACGGTGTACAGCCCCCGCATACCTTTGACGTTCATCACAAGGCCCTCATGACGACAGTGGAAGTCAAGGCCAGGCCCAGCGGCACATTGCTGCCATACAAGACGGGCAAGGCACTGCCGATCACCGGCACATAGGTGTAGGTAATGCTGACCTGGACATGCTCGGCCCCCACCGCGGTGACCGTGACATTCGCCGGCGTCAGCCCCGACACCACCGCCGGGTAGCCATTGGGGTTGGCGGGCACGCCATAGACAGCGACGTTCTTGGCCTGGGCCTGCAGCGTGCCGCTCAGGTCGAGCTTGCCGAGGGTGGCGTTCCACGCCTTGTCAGCGACATAACGCCCGGCGTCGCGACTGGCCTGCATCAGGCTGTTGTACTGGAACAACATGCGGCCGAACTCGGCGAAGGTCAGCATCAGCAACAGCAGCAGCGGCAGCGTCAACACCAGCTCCACCATCGCCAACCCGCCCTGGTTGCGCGGCGACCTGAATCCTGTGCGTCCCATAAAGCCTCCTAAGAGTCGGTACTTGGCGTCTGGCTGTTGTCGATATAGGTCTTGTACAGCTGGATGATCTGCGGCCCGGTGGTATTGGCCGGGTTGGGACCAGGCACGTTGTCGCCTTCGCACACACTCTGGAACTGACCGAATATCTGCGACTCATTGCCCTGTTGCGATGCAGGCTGCAGGACGAAGTAGCAACCGAAACCCAGCACCGGTATCGACGACGCCCCGTCGTTCTTGCCCGAACAGTCACCGATCACGATCTTGATGATCCGCCGTTCGAACGCCCCGCCGTTCTGGCAGCCACCGCCGCTACCGGCAACGCAGCTGGCGGAGTCCTGGACCCAGTCGTGGTAGTCGTACAAGGCGCTGCCGGCCGCGGACAAATTGCCACTGCTCGAGGTAACCGCCTGATTGTTGTACTGGATCTGCTTGAGCGCATCGTCGTAAGTGAACGACTTCTGGTTGACCGTGATCACCATGTCCGGTGGATAGTCCGCCGCCTTGAGACCGCCGGAATATTGGTTGAAGCGCGTATTGAGGCCCTGCGAGGCAGGCCCGACGGTGTTCCCCGGCTTGGTCTGGACATTCGAACCGACGCTGTTGCACTGGCTGATACCGCCTGCCAGCCCCTGCCTGACCGTGCTGCCGCCCGAGCCGAAATCGAGCAGCTGGAAGTTGCCGGGGCCAATCGGCGAGCTGTTGCCTGCGGCGGTTTTCAACACCTGCGGATCGCCGAACTGGAACCCCCAGAACATCCCGGTGGACGGGTTGTTTTTCGTTGGATCGCCGCACACCATCAGTGGCGTGAGGTCGCAAGGGCTGGCGGGGCTTGGCCCGGCGGTAGCGACCGCGCTCACGAACTTGTTACCGACGCCATTGCCCAGGGTCTGAAAGACGCCCCAGAAGAATCCGGCCAGGGAATAGTTGGTGACCGTCACCCGCACATAGCTCGCATTGGCCGGCCCGGGGAAAGAGAAAGGTCCATAGACAGTGGACGCCAATTCCACCGTGGCAAAACCGCCGACATTGTTGTCGATGGCGGCAGCCAGTTCCTGGTTGCCGCTGGCACTGGCATTCAGGGTCAGGGTATTGAGCGCAGCGGTCTGCGTCAGGCTCGCGGCCCCTGTCGTGCCCATGACCGTGCTGAGCGTCTTGGCACCGCTCAGCGCCGCCGCATCCACCGCATTCTGCAGGCGGGACTTGTTCACCAGCATATGGCCGCCATCCAGCGCCAGGGCCCCCATTAGCAGCATCGCGGCCAGGGCAATCACTACCAGTACAAGCATTGCGCCGCGCTGCTGCCGAGGAAATGCACTCAATGGCTGTTGGATACGCGCACTCATCATCAAGCCCTCATTGTTCGTCTATGTCGTACCCGATCATTTACAGCTGGGACTTCACAACGTTGACCTCGATCCCGCGGATCACCGTGATCCCGCTATCGCCGCTGGCACGACGCCGGACAATCGGCCGCACCACGGGAGGGGCAGGCACTTCCTGGATCATCGCGACCGGCTCGACCATCGCCGGTTGCTTCTGGTTGTCCAGCGGGTTGCGCAGGGCCAGTTGCAGCTTGCCGGCCGCCATCCCCTTGACCAATTCCTCGGCCTGCTGGGGGGTCATTTCCAGGGTCACGGCGCGCACGACCACCGGTTGGGTCTTGTCGGTACTGGCCGTCTGGTCCACCGCCAGCACCCGCAGGTCTTCCAGGATGGTCTTGGATTCGGCGTCGCCGGTATTGCCGGTCTGCCGGGTAGCCAGCACATCGACCCGGTTACCCGGCAACAGGAACCCACCCACGCCGACCACGTCGTCCACCCGGACCGAGATCGCACGCTTGGTGGGCTCGATCAGCGACGCCAGGGTGCTGCCGCCCAGGTGTTCGGCCAGGCGCGCACCACGCAGGATGTCGCCGCGCAGCATGGAGAAGGTGGCGATCTTGCCCACGACCTTCTCGGTCGCGTCGAAAGCATCTTCGGGCACGGTCTCCTTGGGCATGCGGACCAGCGCGACCTGCTGTGGCTCGACCATTTGCCCGAAAGCGATTTCCACGGTCGCCACCACCACGTTCTGCTGGTTGTCGTCGGGGGTGGCATTGAGCCTTGCATTGAGCCAGGTGTTGGCCATCCATGCGGCGCCCAGGCCCAGGACCACGGACAAGGCCACCAGAGTGAAAGTACGAGAACTCATGTCGAAATCTCCTTACTCAAAGAAAATCGAGCTGGACGAAGTAGCTGTGCCAGGCCCATTCCAGTTCCAGGGTTGACAGTGGTCCGCTGGCGCCCACATAACGCTGGCGATCGAGCGCCATGCTCAAGAGATCCCGTGGGTGGCAAGGCACCAGCGGCATGTTTTCAGCGCCATAGAGCTCATCCAGGACGTAGCGCAACAGCAGCGGGTCGTATTGGATGTTCAGGCGCTCTGTCTCTTGAATCCAGATACGTTCGTACTCCTCGGGCTTGAGGTAGCCGAACTGCAGCTTGTAGCCAATCCGCCGCAGGAACGCCTCGTCGGCCAGTTCCAACGGGTTCAGGTTGGTGGAAAACACCAGGATCAGGTCGAACGGCAACTCGCAGTGCCGGCCGCCGCCGAGGTTGAGGAAGTCGCGCTTCTCCTCCATCGGCACGATCCAGCGGTTGAGCAATTCCGCGGGCGCCATGCGCTGGCGCCCCATGTCGTCGATGACGAACAGGCCATTGCTGGCCTTGAGCTGCAACGGCGCCTGGTACTGGCGAGTGAAGGGGTCGTAGCGGATATCCAGCTGTTCCATGGTCAGCTCGCCGCCAGTGATGATGATCGGCCGTTCGCAGCACAGGAGCCGGCGGTCGATCCCTTCATTGAGCATCAGGCTGTTCTGCGGATCGCCGACATCCAGGCGTCGGTGTACCTGGGGGTCGTAGATCTCGATCACCGCATCGTTGATCGCAATTGCATGGGGCACCCAGACGGACTCGGAAAACAGCCGGATCAACCGGCTGCTGACATAGGTCTTGCCCGTCCCCGCCGGCCCGTAAATCATGATGGCGCGCCCGGAATTCAGGGCCACGCCCAACTGATCGAGCATGTTCTGCGCCAGCACCATGGAGCCGAAGGACGCCTGCATGTCCCGGGCACTGATACGGCCATGGTGAATGGTCTGTACCTTGAGCAGCGAGCGGTAGGCGCTCACCGGAAAGGGCGCCGCGCCGATATAGCCACTGCGCGACAAGGCATCGCGGGCAGCATTGCGGCCGCGCTCGGTCAGCCCGTAGCGCAAGCCCTGGCCACCGGCCTGGCCAAGGATCTCGACCCGATGATCCTGGCGCAGGAAGGTCAGGACCTCTTCAACCACCGCCCCCGTCAGCGCCAGGCGCTCTACCAGTCGGGGCATGTCCAGTACGCCCGCATCGTGCAGATGCTTGCAGACCAGGTCTCCGAGGAAATTGTCCGCCAGCCCGGTCTCGAGGATCGTGCGTGGCTGTGGAGCCAGTCGCTGCACTGCTTCCCGGTCATTGCCGGTCGGACGGCTGTTACTGATGGCGTACATAATGTTCTCCTGAGCTACTGGCCAAGGGGCAACCAGAGAAAGCTGGCCAATGTGCCGAGCAGGATCGCAACCGAATAGGGAAAGGGTTTGCCGGCCACTTCATCATCCGCCGGCGGAAAATAGGCCTTGGCTCTCACCATCTGCCAGTAGCGCCCCATGGTCTGTTGAACCTGACCACGTACCAACACAATCAGTACCCCGCACGCGCCGCCGGCAATCAGGCTGAAAAACGCAGCCCAGAGGGCGTGCTGCGGAGTGAGAAAGGTGCCAACCATGGCCATGAGCTTGACGTCGCCGGCTGCCATCCCGCCAAAGGCGTACAGGGGAAGAAAAACGACAAAACCGATCGACATGCCCAGCAGTCCATAACCAAACCCGATGACGCCTGAGGAATAGACCTGGCCGGCCATCCCCAGTCCCAGCCCCAACAGCACCAAGAGGTTGGGAATACGGTGGCGACGAAGATCGCTCACCACCGCAATCCCCAGCAGTCCCAGCATCAATGCAACAACGAACAATTGCTCTTTGCCCATGACTGCAGCCCTCGGTGGAAATTGGTGTTAGCAGACTTGACCCTGGACTGCGCATCCCAGGCTGGTGATGGCAGTGGCCACGTTGCCGCCCAAAGTGATAAATGCGGCAACAGCGCCCAAAGTGATCAGGCCACCGGCCACGGCATATTCCACAATGGTCAGGCCGTCTTCGTCTTTGGCGAACTTGATAACCAAAGTCTTGATCGATTGCAGATTCATTTTCCCACCTCACTCAAGTGTTTTTATGTAAGAGCAGCACTCTCGTACTGCCTGGTTGAACATTAGTCAGGGGAACATTGGAAGGGTTAGGAGTTTTTTGCTGATCGTTAGGACTTTATTGCTGTTGTTGAAAGATGCAAAAAAACACCAGGAACAGCACATCCCCAAGGAACAGGTGGCTTATCTAAGGAAGGAATAATTGAAGAGCCGCCTTGAAACAATCTCGCCCTCGACGCGAGACCGGCCGAAGCCACAGCCGACAAAGACAAAAGCCCCGGCCATGTTTGTTGCAAAAAAACCATAGTGCGAAATGAAGTAACCCAGGGTTTTCATATCAGGATTTGATCTTCACGCGAGCAATACAGCGACGATACTCCAGAAGCTGCAAAGAGAATTTGCAGGCCGCTGCAGAGCGATGGAGCCGTGCTCGGCCAAAGGATCACTCGCGACTTGATCTCGTTCGAGACCAAGACTGGAGCCATCCATCATGTACTGTGCGCTGACTGCACATACCGATTGCGGAGGCTCCATCTGTCCAGGCGAGAGTAGACAGAAAAGGTGGGAAAACACACATGGACCACAGGTACGGCCTCAGCCCGAGGGAAACCGCTCATCGCAGCCAGACCCGAGAAGTCTGGCTGCGTACGAGCAACAAGCAACTCCAGCCCAGGACCGAGGATTCGGCACAACGGCTGTCGTTAGCACACCTGGCCCTGAACAGCGCAACCCAGGCTGGTAATGGCGGTGGCCACGTTGCCGCCCAGGGTCACGAACGCGGCAACGGCGCCCAGCGTAATCAGGCCACCGGCCACGGCATACTCGACGATGGTCAAACCATCTTCATCCTTGATGAAGGCCAGAACCGAGGTTTTGATTGTTTGCAGTTTCATCTTGTTCACCTCATATAAGAAAAGTTGCTTTAAGGCGATCAGTATTTGTGCCGCCTGACTGAATCCTAGTCAGGGGCTAACACAAAGAGTTAGGAGTTTATTGCCGGTTTCTAGGACTTTTTTGCGCCACTTGGCAAGACAGCAAAGAAACTCCAGTGAAACTAAACCTGGCAGATGGATTTTTTCATAAAAGGAACTGTTCTCATATAACACTAAATTGATTCAGCCGTGGCCGGTGGTGCAAGAAAAGGCGATCACAACAGCAAGGAGCTGCCTGTGACTCTTATCTCGCTGTCAGACATAGAAGGTAATCAAGAAAATTTATGAAGCGCTATCAGAACTTGATCCTTTGCCCGCAAAGCACAATGGCGATACTGACACCCCAGGAAGTGACAGCGAGACACCAGGAAGGAATAAGGAAATGAAACCTGAGTCGGCCCAGAAACCCTCTCTGTTATGGTTCGACCTCACGCGCGACCGATCGTCTGAAGAACTGATCGCGCTGTTTCGCCCAGCCTGCGATTGCCGGGTGTCGAAAGACGCGTCTCTGCCCGAAAAGGACACTCATCCCGTACCGGACATGATCTGCATGCACTATGACCGCCCGGACATGCCGGGGCTCAATCTGCTGCTGGAGATCAAACACAAGATTCCCTCCATTCCCATCGCCATGTTCACGGTGCAGCACTCCGAAGAACTTGCGGTCTGGGCCATGCGTTCGCGTGTCTGGGAATACATGGTGCTCCCGCTCTCGAGTGCCGAGATCCGGCGCTTCCTGCATGCGCTGAAGCAGCTCTACGAACTGCGCCACAACGGCGGCCCCGGCAACAAGACGCTGCAGATCGAACACGGCCCGTCCCTGCCGGACAGCATCCGGCTGACCGTAGAGCACCAGAAACATCAGGCACTCAGCGATGTGCTGCTGTACATCGAGCAGAATTTTCGTGAAAGCATCGACCAGAAAGAGCTGGCCAAACGTTGTGGCATGACCACGTTTCGCTTCAGCCGGCTGTTCAAGGAGGTCCATGGCCTGGGGTTCATGGACTACATCCTGAGCAAGCGCATGGATTGCGCCAAGAATCTGCTCGACAACAGCCAGATGCCCATCACCAGCATCGGCTATGAAGTCGGCTTCAAGGACCCGTCCTACTTTGCCCGCGCCTTCAAGCAATTCGCGGGCGCCAGCCCCAGCGAATACCGGCAACGCCGAAGAAGCCCGGAACTGGTAAAAAAAGAAGAGGCGGAACTGGAGCAAGCGCTGTCGCAGGTGATCGACAGCCTGCCGCTGCGTATCGAAGGCCGATGAACTTGAGCACCCGCTCGCCGACGCCGCGCCACCATTCTGGCAAGGCCACGGCGTCGTTCGCCGGGTGCTATACCCAGCCGCCATCGACGATGAAGTTTTGCGCCGAGCACATGGCGGACGCATCGGACGCCAGGAACAGCGCCATCTGCGCGATATGCCCGGGCTCCACGCTGCCCGGCAGGCATTGGCTGCGGCTGATCAGCTCGCGGGCGGCATCATCCACCCACAACGCCAGCTGTTTCTCGGTCATCACCCAGCCGGGCACCAGGGTGTTGACCCGGATCCGCCAGGGCCCCAATTCCCGCGCCAGGGCCCGGGTCAGACCGTGGGTGGCCGCCTTGCTGGCGGCGTAGACCGGGTACCCGCTGGAGGCCATCATCCAGCCGATGGAACCCAGGTTGATCACGCTGCCGGCGCCGGCGGCCTTCATCATCGGCACCACCGCCTGGCTGGCGAAAAAGGCGTGCTTGAGATTGACCGAGATCAGCTTGTCGAATTTCGAAGCGTCGACTTCCTCCAGGCTGTGCCGCACATCATTGGCGGCATTGTTCACCAGCACCGTGACAGGCCCCAGCGTCTGCGCAAAACGCTCGATCGCGGCCTGGTAAGCGGCCTCGTCGGTGACGTCGCAGGGCGCGAACGCCACGCAATGGCCCTGCGCCGATAACCGGGCTGCCAACGCCTCGCCCTGGCTTTGCGCCATGTCCACGAATGCGACCCTGGCGCCTTGCTGGGCAAAGGCGCAAACCAGGGCTTCGCCAATTCCCGAGGCGCCACCGGAAATCAATACGGTCTTGCCGTTGAGATCCGCGTACACAGCCTGCATGCCAGCCCCTTTCTCATTGTTCATATGACGGTTCCTGCGCAGTGATCATTTCTGTTCGGGCCAGCGAAGCATTCAGGTATCTCTGCTGCGCCGACCAATTAGTCTTATTTTATATTGTAAAAAAGCCAATCAAAGCGATAAATTTGCGGGAGCAACAATGAAAAAATGCAAATTAGTAGAACTATTCCATTCAGAACAACAAAAGGAAGTTCAACCATGCCGCACTCCCCCTACCGGCTTTCCGGCCTCGGCCTGTCGCTGCTGCTTGCCAGCCTCGGCGCCCAGGCCGCGGGCCTGTCCAGCGAACACAAAGCCTTTGGCACGACCCTCGACGGTAGCGCTGTCGAGCAATATGTGTTGCGCAACAGCCATGGCCTGCAAGCCACGGTCATCACCTATGGCGCGGTCCTGCAATCGTTGAAGGTGCCGGATAAGAACGGCGCCTTCGACGACGTGGTCCTGGGCTTCGACGACGTCCAGGGCTATCAGCGCGGCACCGCGTTCTTCGGCGCCACCATCGGCCGCTACGGCAATCGCCTGGCCGGCGGGGCGTTCGAGCTGGACGGCCAGCGTTACCAGGTGCCCCTCAACGACGGCCCGAATTCGCTGCATGGCGGCGCCCAGGGCTTCGACAAGCGCGTCTGGAAGGCCCGGCCGATCAAGCGCAAGGACGCTGTCGGGGTGACCTTGAGCTACCTGTCCAAAGACGGCGAAATGGGCTTTCCCGGCAACCTGCAGGTCGAGGTCACCTACAGCCTCAACGACAACAACGAGCTGCGCATCGAGTACAGCGCCTCCACCGACAAACCCACGGTGCTGAACCTCACCAACCACAGCTACTTCAACCTCGCCGGCGCCGGTAACGGCGATGTGCTCGCCCAGCTCGCCACCTTGCACGCCAGCCACTACACGCCGGTCAACGCCAAGCTGATTCCGACCGGCAAACTGGCCCCGGTCGCCGGCACGCCGCTGGACTTCCGGCAACCGACCGCCATCGGCCAGCACATCAAGGACGATCATCCGCAGCTCAAGTTCGCCGAGCCGAAACAGGGTGGCTTCGATTTCAACTGGGTGCTCGACGCCAAGGGCGACGTCGGCCAGCTCGCCGCCGAGGTGCGCGACCCGCAATCCGGTCGTCGCTTGCAGCTCTACACCAGCGAACCCGGGGTGCAGTTCTACACCAGCAACTTCCTCGACGGCACGCTCAAGGGCAAGGCCGGCAAGACCTACAGCCACTGGGGCGCGTTCACCCTGGAGACCCAGCACTTCCCCGACTCGCCCAACCAGCCGGACTTCCCCAGCACCCGGCTGAACCCCGGCCAGGTCTACAGCCAGGACACCGTCCTGAAGTTCTCCGCCGACTGAAGCGCGGTAGCCACCACTGCCCTGCCGACCCGGCAAGGCAGTGGTCCGGCGACGCCGGCATGCCCCTGATAAAGCCCCCTGGATCAGCGTTGTTTCATGCGGTCGATGACCACCGCCAGCAGCAGGATCGAACCGCGGATCACATACTGGTAGAAGGTGTCGATGTTTTTCAGGTTCATCGCGTTTTCGATGATCGCCAGTATCAGCACCCCGGCGATCACATGGCGGATCATGCCGATCCCGCCGCTCAACGACACCCCGCCCAGCACACAGGCGGAAATCACCGTCAGCTCGAACCCCTGGCCGATCATCGGCTGGCCGGAGGTCATGCGCGATGCCAGGATCACCCCGGCCAGCGCGCCGATCACCCCGTGCACGGCGAAGATGACGATCTTGGTCCGGTCGACGTTGACCCCGGCCAGCAGCGCCGCTTCCTGGTTGCCGCCGATGGCCATGGTGTTGCGCCCGTAGGTGGTGTAGTTGAGCAGCCAGCCGAAAAACAGGAAGCAGCCGATGGTGATCAGGATCGGCACCGGCACACCGAACAACTGGCCATTGCCGAAGATGAAGAACGACTCCTGGGATACGCCGACCGCCTTGCCGTTGGCGAAGATATAGGCCAGGCCACGGACGATCTGCATGGTCGCCAACGTGGTGATCAGCGCATTGACCCGCAGCTTGGCAATCACGATGCCGTTGATCAGCCCGACCAGCAGCCCCATCAGCAGCGCGGCGCCGACCCCGAGCAACACACTGTCGGTGTCGCGCATCACCACGGCCGCGACGACCCCGGCACAGGCGATCACCGAACCGACCGACAGGTCGAAATGCCCGGACGCCAGGCAATAGAGCATGGTGCAGGCGGCGATGCCGGTGGTGGAAATGGCCAGGCCCAGGCCGCGCATGTTCAGCGGCGACAGGAAGTTGTCGATGAGCAGGGTGCAGAGCACGAAGATCCCCACCGCCGCCAACAGCATCGCCCAGTTATCGAGCAGGCCACGCAGGTCCAGGGGTTTGCGCGCCGTCGGCAACGCGTTGTCTTGAATTGTCATGTTCACCTCTTCAGTTCTCCGGGCCGTCGGCGCGTTGGCGCGGCAAAGCCAGTTGCAGCAGGTTGGATTCATTGGCCTGTTCGCGGCTCTTTTCGCCACGCAGCGCGCCTTCGCACAGCACCAGGATGCGGTCGGAGATGCCCATCACTTCCATCAGGTCGCTGGACACCACGATCACCGCGATGCCGCTGGCCGCCAGGTCATGGATGATCTGGTAGATCTCGGCCTTGGCGCCGATATCGATGCCGCGCGTGGGTTCGTCGAGCAGCAGGACTTTCATCGGCATCGACAGCCAGCGGCCGAGGATGGCCTTCTGCTGGTTGCCGCCGGACAGGTAGACGATTTTCTGCGCCGCGTTGGGCGTCTTTACCTTCAACGCCTTGATCTGCTTGTCGGCGTTGCCCTTCTCCCAGCCGCCACGCAACAGCCAGCCAAAGCTCGAATGGGCACCGCGCGCGCTGATGTTGATGTTCTCGGCGACGCTGGAAAGCGGAATGATGCCCTCCTTCTTGCGGTCCTCGGGACACAGCAGCACCCCGGCGGCGATGGCATCGCGCGGCGAGCGCAGGTGCAGCGCCTCGCCACACAGCGCCAGGCTTCCGGCGCTTGCCCGTTCGAGGCCACCCAGCAGGCGCAGCAGTTCGGTACGCCCCGCGCCGACCAGGCCGAACAGGCCGAGCACCTCGCCCTGGTGCACCTGGAAACTCAGCGGAGCACGCAGGCCCGGCCCCAGCAGGCCATCGACCTTGAGCGCCACCGCGCCGCGGGGCCGGGGGCGGTAATCGTAGATGTCCTGGATGTCGCGACCGACCATGCAGGTGACCAACTGGTCGTGGGTCAGTGCGCTCATGTCCTCGAAGGTGCGCACGTAGCGACCGTCCTTGAACACCGTCACTGCATCGCAGATACGGAACACTTCCTCCATGCGATGGGACACGTACAGCACCACTTTGCCCTCGTCCCGCAGGCGCCCGATGATCGCCATCAAGCGCTCGATTTCCCGGGCCGAGAGGCTGCTGGTGGGCTCGTCGAAGGCAATCACATGGGCGCCACGGGACAACGCCTTGGCGATTTCCACCAGCTGGCGCTGGCCCAGGGACAGGCGGCCGAGCTTCTCGTCGGGATCGATTTCATCGGCCAGCCCCTTGAGGCATTCCAGCGCATGCTGGCGCAGCGCACGACGGTCGATCACCCCGAAACGGGCCGGCAGATGGCCGAGGAACAGGTTCTCGGCCACGCTCATGGCGGGCACCAGGTGCAACTCCTGGTGGATCACTGCCACCCCGCAGGCAATGCTGTCGGCCGCGCACTTGAACGCCATGCTCTGCTCGCCGATCTGCACGCTGCCGCTGCTGGGCGTGTAGGCGCCGCCGAGAATCTTCAGCAAGGTCGACTTGCCTGCGCCGTTCTCGCCCATCAAGGCGTGCACCTGTCCCGGGTGGGCGGTGAAGCTGATGCCGTCCAGCGCCTTGACCCCGGGGAAGGTCTTGCCGATACCGTTGAAACACAAACTGGCGCCGGCGCTGTGTTGTCGTTTATTCAGTTGCGCGTGCATAACCACCTCATCAGGTCAGGCGGCCCGGTCGAAAGGGCCGCCGGGGAAAACCACCGGCCCTCAGTTCCACAGGCCGATCTTTTCCAGTTCTTGCTTGAAGTTGTCCCGGGTGATCAGCGTCACGTCGTCCATCGCCGTGTACTTGGGCGGCTCCTTGCCGGTGGTGACCCACTCGAACATCATGCTCGCGGTGTTGTAGCCCTCCATGTGCGGGCTGGGCAGCATCGAGCCGAAGAAGCCGCTGTCGGGTTTCTTCAGCTCGCCGATGGCGTCCGTGCCGTTGATGCCGATGCCGATCACATTGGCCGCGGCGAACCCGGCGCTTTCGGTGGCGCGCACGCCGCCCAGCACGCTGTTGTCGTTCATCCCGCCGATGATCAGGTTCTTCGCCCCGCTGGGCAGCTTGACCAGCGCCGAGTTGGTCGCGTCCATGCTGCCCGGCACGTCGAGGGTCTTGAGCGGGGCGAAGAGGATGTGGTCTTTGGGCAGGCCGGCTTCCTCCAGGGACTTGACCGAGCCGTCGGTGCGCTTCTTACCGGTGTCGAGTTCGTTGTAAGTGGTGATCACCGCGTAGGTGTCCTTCCAGTCCCAACCGCGCTTCTTCGCTTCGCCGGCCATGGCGGCGCCCTGCTTCTGCCCCACCTCGAACGCGGCCATGCCCAGGTAGGGCACGTCTTCCATGAACTGGCCCTTGGCATCGACAAAACGGTCGTCGACGGCAATCACTTTCAAGTCGTTGAGCTTGGCCTTGGCCATGATCGCCGGGCCCAGGGACACGTCCGGCGGGCAGATCACGAAGCCCTTGGCGCCGTTGGCGGCGAGACTGTCGATCGCCGACAGGGTTTTCTCGCCGTCCGGCACGGCGATCTTGATCACGGTGAAGCCCTTGTCCTTGCCGGCCTTTTCGGCAAAGGCCCATTCGGTCTGGAACCAGGGTTCCTCCGCCTGCTTGACCAGGAAACCAATCTTCACCGGCTCGGCGGCGAGCAACAGGCAGCTCAGGCTGGCGGCCGACATGGCCAGGGCGGCACAACACAGGTAACGGATCCCACGACGACGATTCATAAGGTGACTCCTTGTTGTTGTTTTCAGAGTTCGTTGCACACAGCTTCGTTGCACACAGGTTCGGCCTGAAACCTCAACCGGCAAATCGATGACAGAGCTTCCCTGGGGTATCGACCCGGACGGCCAGCACCGCGCCGTCCAGAGGATGATCGAGCGGGCTGGCCGCGCTGGTGATGTACAGGGTCTTGAGGTCCGCGCCGCCGAACACGCAACTGGTGGGGCGGCTGACCGGCAGTTCGAGCACCCGGTCGACCTCGCCGTCGGGCGCCAGCCTGAGCAGGCAGCCGCCGTCCCAGCGGGCATTCCAGATATAGCCCTGGGCGTCCATCGCCGAACCGTCCGGGACACCGCGCGGATGTGGCCCGAACCAGCTGCGCGCGGGTTCGAGCCGGCCATCGCTGGCGATCGGGTACTGGTACAGCGTGCCGTCCAGGCTGTCGGCAAAATACAGGCGGCTGGCGTCCTCGCTCCACAGCAAGGTATTGGGAATCCCCAGGCCCTGGAGCAGCGGCGTGACACGCGCCTGGGTATCGATGCGGAACAGGCCACCGGAGCGCCGCAGCACGGGAAGGTCTTCGCCCTGCTCGCCGATGTTGTTCTGCATGGTGCCCAGCCAGAGCCGGCCCTGGGCGTCGCAACGGGCCTCGTTGGCGCGGTTGCCCGGTTGCGGATCGGCCACGCACAGCAGGCTCAGGCGCGGCGCCGCGGGCGCGGAGCCCAGGTCGAGGCGGTACACGCCACTGCTCAAGGTCACCAGCGCATCGCCGCGTTCACAGGGGATGAAGGCCGACACCAGTTCCGGCAGTTGCCAGGCCTGCAGCCGTTCGCCACACAGGCGCAATGCCTGCCGGCCCGCAATGTCGACCCAATACAGGGCCTGATCCGGCGCGTCCCAGAACGGGCCTTCGCCAAGCTGCGCACGGTGTGCGGTCAGCGCGGTCCACGACATGAAACCTCCTGCATTGTTGTTGTTTTCAGGCAGACATTGGCCGACGCGCGTTACAGCCCGTCGCGCGATGGCCGTCCATCCACCAGGCGCTGGATACGCAGGGGGTTGGCGTTCTTCAAGGCATCCGGCAGCAGGTTGTCGGGGTAATTCTGGAAGCACACCGGACGCAGGAAACGCTCGATGGCCAAGGTCCCCACCGACGTGCCACGGGCATCGGAGGTGGCCGGGAAAGGCCCGCCGTGCACCATCGCATCACAGACCTCGACACCGGTCGGGTAACCGTTGATCAGGATGCGGCCGACCTTCTGCTCCAGCAATGCGGTCAACTCGCCGAACTGCGCGAAGTCCGCGGGCTCGCCAATGAGGGTCGCCGTCAGTTGCCCGCGCAGACCGTTCAAGGCGGCGACGAGCTGCGCCTGGTCGGCCACTTCGACGAACACGGTGGTCGGGCCGAAGACTTCTTCCTGCAGCACTTCATCACCATCGACCAACAGGCTGGCCTGCGCCTTGAACAGCTGTGGCCGCGCCTGGTTGCCGGCTTGCGGATCGCCGGCCAGGTGCTCGATGCCCGGATGCGCCAGGAGTTTTTGCAGCCCCTTGCCGTAGCTGCTCAAGGTGCCGGCGTTGAGCATGGTCTGCGCCGGTTGATCGCCGATCAGCCGGGCAACCTGCTCGGTGAAAGCCGCGAACTGCGGCGAGCGGATGCCGATCACCAGGCCCGGGTTGGTGCAGAACTGGCCGCAGCCCTGCACCACCGAGGCGGTCAGGTCGCGGGCGACCGTTTCCGCCCGCGCTTGCAGCGCCTGGGGTAACACGATCACCGGGTTGATGCTCGACATCTCGGCAAACACCGGGATCGGTTGCGGGCGCGCCGCCGCCATGTC
>LNAP01000800.1_pt1 | contig 34822 bp, 33 predicted proteins | sample 602601 | NCBI WGS metagenome assembly LNAP01 (sample SAMN02440304, study PRJNA202911) | soil metagenome | biome: Subtropical and temperate rainforests or woodlands; isolation source: soil samples (1 kg each in a 20% v/v slurry with milli Q water) were... ... | reverse complement strand
TCCTTCGTCACAAAGCCCCTCCACCGCTATATAGGAGCTCGAAACGACCGATGAATCCCACCCATATGACAACTTTCTTGGAATCGATCGTCTAGACGACGCCGACGTCATCGTCGTTCACGAATTCGACCCCCATCAGTTCGGCCCGGCTCATTGAGCCGGGTTCGCCCGGAGGGCGCGTGCCGCTTGCGAGCGGGCGGCCGCAAGGGAGGCTGCGCCGCGGCTGGCCGGCACGAGGGCGCTGCGCGCCCCGCGTGATTCACCAGTTGCCAGCCGCGCCCTTGCCCCCTTCGCGGCAGGGACGTGCGGGTCCCGCAACTTGCGGGAGAAGGATAGTCGAGCAGGAAAGGTCCGGCGCGGAGGCGCACCGGAAGATGAGGATGGAAGATATCGAGGAGCTGAAGGAGCGCGTGCCCTGCGCGGCTGTGCTCGAAAAGGCGGGATTTGCGATCGATCTGAAAGAGAGCACCCGCAAGGCGGTCAAATATAGGCGTGGTGACGCCATCGTCATCGTGATTCACGACGGCAAGGGCTGGTTCGACGCGTTGTCCGACGCCAAAGGCGATGTGTTCTCTCTCGTCGAACATCTCGACGGCATCGGCTTTGCCGAAGTTCTGCAGCGCGTCTCGGATCTCGTCGGCTTCGTGCCGAGCCCGCCAGCGTGGACGCGGCCCGCGCGGGCGCATGACACCGATCTTGGCATTGCCGAACGTTGGCGGGCGCGGCGCGCTCCGTGGCGAGGCTCGATGACCTGGCGCTATCTGCGCGATGAACGCGCTGTGCCGGAGACTGTCATCCGTGCCGCGATTGCGCAGGACCTGCTTCGCGAAGGGCCCTGCGGCAGCATGTGGGCTGCGCACTGGGATGAGAGCGGTATGCTCAGCGGCTGGGAGGAGCGCGGACCGCAATGGCGCGGCTTCTCGACCGGCGGCGCGAAGGTGCTGTTCCGATTCGGTCCCGCTGACGCGCCGCGCCTATGTGTGACCGAGGCGGCGATCGACGCCATGAGCCTCGGTTCGCTGGAAAGCGTCCGGTCCGACAGCCTCTACCTCAGCACGGGCGGCGGATGGTCGCCGGCGACCGAGACAGCGATCCGGGCGCTCGCGGCCCGCCCTGGGATGTCGCTCGTCGCTGCGACCGACAGCAATTCCCAGGGTGACAAATATGCGGATCGGCTGATGACGGCCGCGAGCGAGTCTGGCTGCGGCTACGAGCGGCTTCGTCCGACGCAGGTCGATTGGAATGCCGAGCTGAAAGCCAAGACGGGGAGGGAACGGGAGGACAGGAAAGAAGAGGGAGGACAAACCCGGCTGCCGCATGCCCGGCCGGCGCGTCAAGGGTGAAGCTTCGCCCGCGCGCCGCGGCCCTTGACCCGCCGGACCGGAGAGGCGGCCGCGCGGAGGGGTCAGGAAGGGCTGAAGATGATGGCGAAATCGGAAAGATGAGCCGCGCTCCAGCCCGACGAGGCCGAAAGGAGCCCGCCAATGACCCTCTCTGCGAGCCGCAAGATCTTCCAGGGCATCGCCACACGTCAGGAAATGTATCGCGTGTTCAACCGCCATCGTGGCGATCCCCTCTTTGGCACCGGCGATACAGCCCAGCTATTTTCCGGGGAGTGGTTTGAAATCGCCGAGCGTGAACATGACCACATGTTCGAAATCCTGCCGCCCCTGTGGATGCGCGGCGATATGTTCGCAATGCGTGAGTTCATGACCGATAGCGTCACGAGCATCTTCTTCTCGCTTTCGATCGATGCGCAGTGGCGCTTCTTCCACGGCTATTGCGATCTCTCCGACAAGGATGCGGTCGAGCGCATGCGGGCCGCGATCATCGAGCGCGAGTCTCAACCTGTAAAGGCGATGACGCGCCGAGAGCGCCTCGAGCACATCTGGTCGAGCACGCATGACGACTATCGCGGCTATGCCGGCGAGCGCTGGGCTGCTCCTCTGCGCGGCTTGCGCACGGTGCTTGTCTACGGCGGTCAGCGCGGCACGATGCTGAAGCTGCTCGACCAGCTTACCGACGCGGAGATTTCGGCAAAGCTGCCGGTGCATCTGCGCTACCTGCCAGACGGAATCGCGGCTTGACGGAGGGGACAATGTTCACATTCCCCATCCACGCCATCCGCCTGGTCATCGACCGCGGTATTGCCGATGCCGCCGCCAATGGCGGGTTTCGTAACCCGTATTACGGCCTCAAGCCCGGCGAGGGCGAGAAGCCCGGACTTTGGCTTGTGGGCGACAACGGCGTCTACATCATGTCGAACGGCAAGCTCGCCGACGGCGCCCGACCGCTGGTGGTCTATTCGGAGGAATGCCACCCGGTCGGCCATCCGGACTGGTTCGAATATAAGCGCCGCCATTTCGGCGGCGATGACAGTATTGAGTTCATCGCCGCCGAGCAGCTTCTGCCTCTCGTCAATCGCGATTTTCGGCACACGCATCTGCGTGTGCAGGTGACCGACACGGATCTCTCTCTGTCGCTCATCGTGCGCTAGCACCCCCGACCCTCGACACCCGTGACCATCCGCACCCGCCGGCCAAACCGGCGGGCTGATGGCGCGCGCCTTCATCACAAGGAGATTTTCCCATGGCGCAAGACGATCCCTTCACTCTCGACGTTTTCGGCAACACCGCATTGACCTCCGGCCTCGGCCTCGGCGTGACCGCGTTCGCCGGCGACATCACCATCGAGCCGGAGGATGACGACGATCCCGATCCGTCGACGCCGGCCCCGGCGATTCCGATCGCCGCGGTCGCGCGCGCCTCATCCCCGGCGCGGCAGGACAGCGCAATGAACTTCCATCTCGCTGCCGATCGCGCCCTTGCGAAAGGCTGGAAGGACCGCGCTCGCGACAACATCACCGCGATCCGGCTCGCCGCCGCCATCGAGGCTGAGGAGCGTCCGGCGACGCCTGAAGAGCAGGAACAGTTGGTCCGCTTCACGGGCTTCGGCGCGTCCGCGCTCGCCAACTTCGTGTTCCGGCGTCCCGGCGAGCCGGATTTCCGCAAGGGTTGGGAAGCAATCGGCGAGGACCTCGAGGAGGCGGTCGGCGATCTCGATCACGCCTCGCTCGCGCGCTGCACGCAGTATGCGCATTTCACGCCCGAGTTCATCGTCCGCGCGATCTGGAGCGGTCTTCAGCGCCTCGGCTGGCGTGGCGGCCGCGTTCTTGAGCCCGGCATCGGCACCGGACTGTTTCCGGCGCTGATGCCGGCGGCTCTTCGCGAGGCTTCGCATGTTACTGGTATCGAACTCGACCCGGTGACGGCGCGCATCGTGCGCCTGTTGCAGCCGCGCGCCCGGATCATCGCCGCCGATTTCGCCCGCACCGAACTGCCGGCGAGTTTCGACCTCGCTGTCGGTAATCCGCCATTCTCCGACCGCACCGTGCGCTCGGATCGCGCATATCGCTCGCTCGGTCTGCGGCTGCACGATTATTTCATCATCCGGTCCATCGACCTGCTGAAGCCCGGCGCGCTCGCCGCCTTCGTGACGAGTTCGGGCACGATGGATAAGGCCGACGGTGCCGCACGCGAGCATATAGCGAAGTCCGCCGACCTCATCGCGGCGATCCGGCTGCCAGAGGGCAGCTTCCGCGCGCAGGCGGGCACGGACGTGGTCGTGGACATCCTGTTCTTCCGCAAGCGCAAGATCGGCGATGCGGAAGGCGACCTGTCCTGGCTCGATCTGGATGACGTTCGTCCGGCGACGGAGGATGAAGGCGCCATCCGTGTCAACCACTGGTTCGCTCGGCACCCGGATTTCGTGCTCGGCACCCACGCGCTCGCCGCCGGTCCCTTCGGCGAAACCTATACATGCCGCCCGCGCGAGGCCGAAGATCTCGATGCGGCACTCTCGGCCGCGATCGCCCTTCTTCCGGACGCCATCTACGACGGTGAGCCGGACGTCATCGATCCGGATCTCGACGACATGGAGGAAGAGGCAATCGACGACCTGCCGTCAAATCGTCATGTGCGCGAGGGCAGCTACTTCTTCGACCAGGCGCGCGGCCTGATGCAGGTCGTCGACGGCGGATCCGTGCTGGTCAAACTCCGCAAGGGCCGAAGCGCCGACGGCATCCCCGAAAAACATCTCCGCATCATCCGGAAGCTCATCCCGATCCGCGACGCCGTGCGCGAGGTGCTGAAATGCCAGGAGTTCGACCGCCCGTGGAAAGACGCGCAGGTGAGGCTGCGCATCGCCTGGTCGAACTTCGTCCGAGATTTCGGTCCGGTCAATTTCACCACGGTCTCCATGACCGAGGATGAGGAGACCGGCGAGGTGCGCGAGACGCATCGCCGGTCGAACCTGCAGCCCTTCCTCGACGATCCCGATTGCTGGCTGGTCGCTTCGATCGAGGACTACGACCTCGAGACCAACACCGCGAAGCCTGGGCCGATCTTCACCGAGCGCGTGGTCTCGCCGCCGGCGCCGCCGGTGATCACCAGCGCCGCCGATGCACTTGCCGTCGTGTTGAACGAGCGTGGCCGCGTTGATGTCGAGCACATCGCCGAACTGCTGCATCGCGATGTCGAGGATGTCATCGTCGAGCTCGGCAGCGCCATCTTCCGCGACCCGGCAGCTGGCTCGTGGCAGACGGCCGACGCCTATCTGTCGGGCCACGTCCGCGACAAGCTCAAGACGGCCGAGGCCGCGGCTGCGCTTGATTCCGCCTATGAGCGTAACGTCACGGCGTTGCAGGCCGTGCAGCCAGCCGATCTCAGCCCCTCCGACATTACCGCGCGCCTCGGCGCGCCCTGGATTCCGGCCGCCGACATCGTCGCCTTCGTGCACGACACGATGGGCGCCGAGATCAAGATCCATCACATGCCGGAACTGGCATCATGGACGGTCGAGGCCCGCCAGCTCGGCTGGATGGCGGCCGGCACGTCGGAGTGGGGCACCGACCGCCGACACGCCGGGGAGCTTCTCACTGATGCGCTCAACAGCCGCGTGCCGCAGATCTTCGACACGATCATCGACCAGATCATTGTCGATGAGGCGCAGGAGTTCAGGAAGCTCTCTTTCGCCACCAACATGTCGACGCTGAAAGGCGTCGATCCAAACGGCTCGCAGCGCGCCTGGGATTTGTTCGTCAAATCTCGCTTCGTCGAGACCCGGAATCCGGGCCGCGCGCTCGTGCTTGCCTCCGGAACGCCGATCACCAACACGCTCGGCGAGATGTTCTCGGTGCAGCGCTATCTCGGCTACGCGGCGCTCCTGGAGCGCGGCCTGCACGAGTTCGACGCCTGGGCCAGCACATTCGGCGACGTCTCGACCGAGCTCGAGCTGCAGCCGTCCGGCAAATACAAGCCGGTCACGCGTTTCGCGACCTTCGTCAACGTACCGGAATTGATCGCGATGTTCCGGTCTTTCGCGGACGTCGTCATGCCCGAAGACCTGCGCCAATATGTGAAGGTGCCGGCGATCTCGACCGGCAAGCGGCAGATTCTCACCGCGAAACCGTCGGCGGCATTCAAGCGCTATCAGACGCTGCTCGGCGAGCGCATCAAGGCGATCGAGGAGCGTGATCGTGCCCCGGAGCCGGGCGACGACATCCTCCTCTCGGTCATCACCGACGGCCGCCACGCCGCGATCGACCTGCGCCTGGTCGACCCGGACAACGACAACGAAGCCGACAACAAGCTAAACCAGCTCGTCGGCACCGCTTTCCGCATCTGGAGCGATACCAGCGAAAACACCTATGTCCGCTCCGACGGCAAGCCGTTCGAACTGCCCGGCGCGGCGCAGATGATCTTCTCGGACCTCGGCACCATCAGCGTCGAGAAATCGCGCGGCTTCTCAGCCTATCGCTGGATCCGCGACGAGCTGGTCCGCATGGGCGTGCCCACATCCGAAATCGCCTTCATGCAGGACTATAAGAAGTCGGACGCGAAGCAACGCCTGTTCGGCGACGTGCGCGCCGGCAAGGTCCGCTTCCTGATCGGCTCGTCCGACACGATGGGGACCGGCGTGAATGCGCAGTTGCGCCTGAAGGCCTTGCATCACCTCGACGTCCCCTGGCTTCCGTCGCAGATCGAGCAGCGCGAGGGCCGGATCGTGCGGCAGGGCAACCAGCACGACGAGGTCGATATCTACGCCTACGCCACCGAAGGCAGCCTCGATGCGCAGATGTGGCAGAACAACGAGCGCAAGGCCCGCTTCATCGCCGCCGCTTTGTCGGGCGACACCTCGATCCGCCGGCTCGAAGACATGGGCGAGAGCCAGGCCAACCAGTTCGCCATGGCCAAGGCGATTGCCTCGGGCGATCCACGTCTCATGCAGAAGGCGGGGCTCGAAGCCGATATCGCCCGGCTCGAGCGGCTGCGGGCCGCGCATATCGACGATCAGCACGCCGTTCGGCGGCAAATCCGCGATGCCGAGCGTGACATCGAGTTTTCGACCCGCCGCATCGATGAGATCGGGAAGGACATCGCGCGGCGGACTCCAACTTCGGGCGATGCTTTCGCGATGACGGTGACGGGCGAATCCCACGCCGAGCGAAAGCTCGCCGGCCGCGCCCTCTTGAAGGAGATCCTGACGCTGGTGCAGCTCCAGCAGGAGGGTGAGACCGTCATCGCCTCGATCGGCGGCTTCGACGTCGCGTATAGCGGCGAGCGCTTCGGCCGCGACGGCTACCGATACACAACGATGCTGCTGCGCACTGGCGCCGAATACGAAATCGAGCTGCCGGTGACGGTGACGCCGCTCGGCGCGATCGCCCGCCTCGAGCACGCGCTCGACGACTTCGAGGGCGAGCGCGAGCGTTATCGCCAGCGTCTCGCCGATGCGCGTCGGCGGCTTGCATCCTACGAATCCCGCGACGGCGGCGAATTCGCCTTCGCCGGCGAGCTGGCTGACAAACGCCGGCAGTTGGCCGAGGTGGAGAAGGCGCTGGCGGAAGATGATGGAAGCACCAGCGAAATGCCGGCGGCGGCCTGACAGGAAAGAGGGGGAAAAGAGAAAGGGGAAAGCCCGCTCGCAGATCGGGCGGGTCGTCGCCGCTGAAGCTCAACCGCAGCCTGCGCGATCCCGGCCCGTCATCCTGCACAGGGCTTTGGCCCTGCTGGTCTTGCCGGGCAGGGATGCTCGCCCGCAGTTGCGTCGGCCCGTCCGCTCCGCGGGCCGGGGGTGTCTTCGGGAAGAAGACGAGAAGGATCGGCAAGGCCGGTCCGCAACCCCAAAAAGGAACGTTCCCATGCATCTCATCAAGGTCGATCCGCGTGCGCTGAAGGAGAATCCCGACCGCGCCCGCCAGACGAAGTCGACGCCGCAGGCCGACGCGCTGCTGCTCGCCACGATCAAGGCTGTCGGCATCGTTCAGCCGCCCGTCATCACGCCGGAGCGAGACGGTGGCAATGGCTACGTCATCAATGCCGGCCACCGCCGCGTCAAGCAGGCGATCGCCGCCGGTCTTGAGGAAATCGACGTGCTCGTCGACGAGGCCGCGAACGACAACGGCGCGATGCGTTCGATGGTGACAAACATCGCCTTCGAGCCGATGAACCCGATCGACCAATGGCGTGCGATCGAGCGCCTGGTCGCGCTCGGCTGGACCGAGGAAGCGATCGCCGTCGCGCTGGCGCTTCCCGTGCGTCAGATCAAGAAACTTCGTCTGCTGGCCAACGTCCTGCCGGCGATGCTCGACCAGATGGCAAAAGGGGACATGCCCGACGAGCGTCAGCTCCGCACCATCGCGGCTGCGTCGCTCGACGAGCAGAAGGAGGTCTGGAAGAAGCACAAGCCGTCGAAGGCCGATCCGCAGGTCTCGTGGTGGAGCGTCGCGCAGGGGCTGCAGAAGACGCGCATGTACGCGCGGCACGCGAGCTTCGGCGACGACCTCGCGCAGGCTTATGGTATCGCCTGGGTCGAGGATCTCTTCGCCCCGGCTGACGAAGATAGCCGCTACACGACGAACGTCGAGGCCTTCCTCGGTGCGCAGCAGGAGTGGATGACGGCGAACCTGCCAAAGAAGGGCATCATCGCCGAGGCAACCAACTATGGCGAGGTAAAGCTGCCGCCGAAGGCCGAACGCGTCTACGGCAAGCCGACAAAGTCGGATTGCACCGCGATGTACCTCGACCGCGATGGTCGCGTGCAAACGGTGCACTACCGGATGCCCGAGGCCAAGAAGCCGAAGGCCGGCAAGGGCGCAAGCACCGCCGACGATGTCACCGACAATGTCGGCGAGATCTCGAGGCCCCGTCCCGACGTCACCCGCAAGGGCATCGAGATGATCGGCGATTATCGCACCGATGCGCTGCGCGAGGCGCTCGGCCGAGCGCCGATCGAGGACGACACGCTGATGGCGTTGCTGATTCTCGCTTTCGCCGGCCAGAACGTCTCGGTGACGACCGGGAGCGGCGGCGTCACCTACGGCCACAGCCGCCTGGCGAAGAACGCGGCGGTGCTCTTCGACGCCGACGGCAAGCTCGCCTTCGACATGGATACGCTCCGCGTCGCGGCACGCACCATGCTCGTCGACGTGTTCTCATGCCGTGAGAACGCGACCAACAGCGGTATCGTCGCCCGCGTCGCCGGCGACGTGATCGGCGCCGATGCCTTCCTGCCGAACATGGGCACCGAGGACTTCCTCTTGTGCCTGTCGCGGCCCGCACTCGAGAGCTCGTGCAAGGACACGCCGGTCCTGCCGCGTCAGCGGGTGAAGGACACGCGCGCAGCGCTCGTCGAGCACTTCAAGGAGGGGCACTTCGTTCATCCGGCGGCGCTCTTCGCGCCCGACCCGGCGAAGCTTTCAGGATGGCTGTCTTCGAGCGCGGCGTCGGCAGACAACGAGGCCGAAGAGGACACCGACGGCATCGGTGAGGACCTCTCCGGTGATGAAGCCGGCGAATTCCTGGATGCGGCCGAGTAGCGACGCATCCGCTCATCTCCCGAACGACATCCCGCCGCCGGCCCTGCCGGCGGCGGTTCCGTTTCCACACACGCGCTATCCAAGGAGGACACCATGTCCGCGCAAACAATCTTCGACAACGCGCCGATCGGCGCAATCGTCGCCTGGTCCGACGGGACCCCGGAACCGCCGGCTCGTTTCAACAAGAAGCTGGCTGCCTGGCGCACCAGCAACAGCAGCGGCCGTCTGATCCGTAAGCAGGACGCACGCGGCGTCGGCAATATCGCGCTGTCGGCGAGCTTCACGCTGCACGAGGCTGACTTCGGCGCCGGCGGCGTCATCGCGATCCGCGTCCATCGGACCTTCTCGCTGGACTCGCGGCTGCAGTTCACCATCGTCGAGCGCCCGGCGATCGGCGCTGTCCGCGTGATCGACGGACCCGGCGACAACGCCGAGCTCGTCTATCTCGCGACTGACGAGGCCGACGCCAAAGAGTGGCTGACGCGTCATGGCTATCCGCGTGCGGTGCTCGAGCGCGTGACGGCCGACGAGGTCGGCACTGACGTCGTCGAGGGGAGGACCGCGGCATGAACGTCCCCTCACTCGCTCCCTCTCGCACCGAGACCCCCGGATTTCCGGAGGTCTCCTTCGGCCGTAGTGCCGACGACATGCCCGTCGCACTCGTCGGTGAGACGGCCTTCGCCATGGCGTCGGCCCGCGACGGCCGGTATTATCTCGTCTCCGCCCGGCGCCTCTCGCGGCCGATCGCCGAATGGACGCGCACCGACTTCTACGGCCATTCGGGCGAGCTCCGCCGACGAAGCGGCGTTTCGTGCCCGCGTGCTCGAAATCGCCGAGCACCAGCGCGAACGCAGGATGCTCGGCCGTGTCGAGGAATATTCGCGTACCCATACCCCCTGGGGCACCTCGCAGGGCGCGACCGTCTACGCTGACGGCGTCACGTCGCATTCGACCGCCGGGCACGGCGGCTTCAGGCTCTCGGCCGAGCGAAACCGCAAGGTCCATCCCATGCTGCGCTCGGCCGGCGGCTGGTACGAGGAAGATGCCGAATGGGCGATCGTCGCGATCACCTTCCCTCATCTTTTCACGGCATTCGAGCGGCGCTGCGCGGAGCGGACGATCAAGGATGGCTGGCCCGATGCATGGGAGGCGATCTTCGGCACGATTCTGCAGCCGGGCGAATCCCGTGAAAAGGACCGCCGTTCCTTCGACACGGCGCATGCGCACCACTGGATTGTCGTGTCGGCGATCACCTCAAAGCAGGTAGCGGGCTTCGTCGAGGTCGTCGCGACGCCGGGCGGCAAGTGCGCCGCCGGAACCGAGGAGCGCCGCTTCCTCGTTCCATCGGACGAATATCGCATCGGCCGCTTCGGCTTCGTGACCGAAGCCCGCGATGCGACGGCCAAGGCCTCCAACGACTTGCGCGACGAGGACCTCGACGGTCCCGTCGGCTTCGACAGCGCCGCACAGCGCAAGCGCGAGTTTGCCGCCGACATGGCCTTGCAGTCGCACGCACTGCGCATGGCGGCCGAGGGCGCCGTCGCCGCCTACGAACACGTCGTCGGCGAGCGATGGAAGCCATTCGAGCGTCCCGTCGAAAATCCCGGCCAGACGCTCGACCGCAAGGCGGCCGCAGTTCAGATGGCCGCCTTTGGCTGATCGCACCGGGCGAGGCTTGGGCCTCGCCCTTCTTCGCGAGCAGCGACGCCGGGTCGGCCCCGAACGGGGTCCGGCCCTTTTTCGTGTCGCTATCACGCCCGCGGCTCACGCCGCTGCTCCCGAAAATGAAGAGAAAAGGAAATAAAAAAGGCTGGGCGCGTCGCGACACCGTCCGGCTTTTGGTCCTGCCAGGGCCGGGGCCCGGCGCAGCGGCTTCGCCGCCCTCCACTTCGTTGCGGCCCGAGGGTGCGCCGACCCCCTGATTTCCCTGGCGATGGACCGCCGTGACGGGGTCGCGATGGGCGCGACCTCCGAAACGGAGGTTCAGAAAATGACTGAGAAGAAAGAAACCAGCCGCGCCGACGTCTATGCGCGGGTCACCGAACGCATCGTTGCTGATCTGGAGAAGGGTGTCCGGCCTTGGGTGCAGCCCTGGAACGTCGGCCATGCCGGCGGCCGGATCACCCGGCCGTTGCGCCACAATGGCGAGGCGTACACGGGCATGAATGTGCTGCTGCTGTGGTCTGAAGCGCTGGCGCGCGGCTTCACATCGCCGATCTGGATGACTTTCAAGCAGTCGATCGAGCTCGGCGGTCATGTCCGCAAGGGCGAGTCGGGCTCGACCGTCATCTATGCGAGCCGCTTCACCAAGACAGAAACCGACGACCACGGCGGCGAGGTCGAACGGGATATCCCGTTCCTCAAGACCTACACGGTCTTCAACGTCGAGCAGATCGAAGATCTGCAGGAGCATTTCTATCGTCGGCCGGCACCTGTCATCGATCCGGTCGAGCGGATTGCCAATGCGGATCGCTTCTTCGCCAATACCGGATCGGTGATCCGGCATGGTGGCGCGCGCGCGTTCTATTCGCCCTCGAGCGATCACATCCAGATGCCGCCGTTCGAGACGTTTCGCGATGCCGCGTCTTACGTGGCGGTGCTAAGCCATGAGCATATTCATTGGACTGCGGACTCGCGCCGTGTCGGTCGCGATCTCAGCCGCTATGCGAAAGATCGCAGCGAAAGGGCGAGGGAAGAGCTCTGTGCGGAAATAGGGTCGGCCCTGGTTTGCGCCGATCTCGGCATCGTTCCCGAACTTGAGCCGAGACCGGACCACGCTGCCTATCTGGCAAGCTGGATCACCGTACTCGCCAACGACCGACGGGCCATCTTTTCAGCCGCCGCCCATGCGCAGCGAGCCGTTGCCTATCTGCATAGTCTTCAGCCGCAGACCGAAAGCGAGGAGGAGGCGGCCTGATGTTTCAGGTCGCCTCGGTCGATGCCGGTGTCATCCCCCGTTTGCCTTCGCGCGCTCGCTTTGGTTGGCATGTGCAATCCGCCTGCGGCCAGGGGTGGAGTGCAGGGCTCTGGTATTTGTCGTTCAATTGCATTACATTATCGACTGAGGTCAGGGAGGTAATCATGGCCGCGAATGCTCTTGTTCAGACCCGAATTGACGTCGAAGTCCGCGATCGCGCAACCGCCGTGCTCGAGAGCATGGGACTGACGGTGTCGGATGCCGTTCGCATCCTGCTCACGCGTACCGCCAACGAGGGCGCGCTGCCGCTTGAGCTGGTCACGAACAGCGAAGCGCACGACGCCTGGTTTCGCGTGAAGGTGCGCGAGGCGATGGAGGATACCCGGCCCGATATCCCGGAGGATCGAGCTGAGGCGCATTTCGCCGAACGGCGCGCGGGTGCCGCGCGCCGGGCGGACAAACTGAAATCGTGAAACTCGTCTGGTCCGCTTTCGCGCTCGCCGATCGCGATGGCATCTTCACCCATATCGAGGCTGACAACCCTCGCGCGGCGATCGCAGTTGACGAACGGATTGCCGCGGCGGTGCGAGGGCTGATCGATTTCCCGGACAGCGGTCGCCCCGGCCGCTGTGCTGGGAACCCGCGAGCTCGTCATCACGGGCACACCCTATATCGCCGCCTACGCCGTGTCGGCGAGTACGATCCGGATTCTTCGCGTTCTGCACGGCGCCCAGAAATGGCCCGACGAGCTTCCGGAGGATTGAGCCCGGAGCGGGCTGCCCGAGCGGGTTAGCGTCTCTGTCGTCTTTGCGAATGCCGAAGGCCCCGCCTCGCCGCGGTGTCCGACGGCGGATGTCGTTCGCGTTGCGTTATGGCCAGATCGCTGACCCTTGACGCCTCTGAAGATGATCGGCGGCATGGATGCGGCGGGGCGCATTTGCATCCGCATGACAAGCAGTCGGCAGGCTTGCTGTCGATCTTGCGGCGGCGACTTCGACAGACGTCCCGAGATTGCTGACAGCGGCGGTCGCGTTGCGCGGCGATGCGCGGCTTCAAATCGGCCTGGTTGAGGAAAACTGTGGCTCGCTGGCCGCGTGCGTTGCCTCGTGATGCAAGGGGCGAGGGCGCCTGTCTTCATTCCGGGTGTTTTCACGACGGGCACACCCATCTGCGTCCTCGATTTAGGCTGGTCTGACCGAAGGACGATCCCGCTGCTCTGGGCTCTCGATCTTGTCCCCGCAACGGCCGTCCTCGACTTTCTTCCCCTGGCGCTGCGCGCCATTCCTCGCGGTCCAAGAAAGTCGCTCCCGGCCGCCCTCCATTTCATTTCGGCCCCCTTTGGGTGCAGGTCGATCGCCTCCGGTCTCACGACCGCCATCGAGGTCGCGATAGGCGCGGCCCGAAAACCAAAGGTGGAGTAGGGGCACAGCGCCTGTCCGTCTTGCGACGGATGGTTTCTGCGCCCCTCTCGCCGAACCGGGCGTGCAAGTTTCCAAGCAACCGGCTCTCCATGCGCGGCTTACGCCGCGTGTGGTCCTCACGCGTCCATGAGGCTGTTGAACGACGCCCAGAAGCGATCGGCTCCTTTGCGGAACTTCTCGCCAGGATCGTTCCATCCGTTCGGTATGCGTATGCCCCGGTCCGGGAAGTGGAGTGATCCGCCTTCCCGGAAGAACCGCAGCGATTTCGGTCCGTCGACCCATCGCCAGCGGCTGTCGGGCGCTGTTGCCTGGAAGCGGCGACGCAGTTCTTGCCACGTCGTCTTAGGATGCTTCCTGTGCAGCCATCGCCCGATGCGCTCCCACAGCCACCAATCCAGACTGGCGAAGTCCCGCGTGGCCCACGTGGCGTAGCGGTAGTAGTTTCGCCATCCGGTGATGACCGGGTTGAGATCGTCGATGAGATCGGCAAGGGCTTGGCCTGTCGGCGTCGCCTTCACCCTGACCTTGATCTTGTGGCGCAGGTCTTTCAGCTTGCTCTTCGGAATGAAGAGATTACCGACCATACGTCCGGTGCGGCGTGCCTTGGTCTGCACCACCCGATAGCCGAGGAAGTCGAAGCCTTCCTCGACGCCGGTGATCCTGGTCTTTTCCATCGACAGTTCCATGCGCATTTCCGTTTTGAGGAACTGCGCCAACGCAAACTTTTCGGCTTCTGCTTCCTCGCGGGTCCCGTCCGTCAGCACGACGAAGTCGTCGGCGTAACGTACGGCGTAGAATGTAGGCCTGTTTCTCCGGCGATCGTAAAGCCGCCGGTCGGCTGCATTCTGCGGTCGTTCGCGAGGGCGCATCGACCACCGTCCGTATCTCTCGTCGATGGCCGCCAGATAGACGTTGGCCAGCAACGGCGAGATGATGCCGCCCTGCGGGGTGCCCGTAACAGGGTGGCGGACGGTGCCCTCGATCATGACACCGGCTTTTAGGAAGGCGAGCACGAGCCTAAGGACCTTGCGATCCCCGATGCGTCGGCGCGCACGCTCCATCAGCACATGATGATCGACGGCATCGAAGCAGCCCTTGATGTCACCCTCGATCACGAAGCGGTGCTCGGAAGTGCCGCTGGGTGTGGGGTGAAGTCGTCGCTGGATTTTCGCCAGCGCATCATGGGTGCTCCGGCCGGGCCGGAAGCCATAGGAGGTCGGATAGAAGTCCGCCTCGAAGATCGGCTCCAGCACGAGCTTCAAAGCCATTTGCACCAGTCGGTCTTTGAGCGTCGGAATGCCGAGCGGACGCACCTTGCCGGGCTTACCCGGTTTGGGGATTAGCCTTTGCCGGACAGGCTCGGGCCGATAGGTGCCGCTGCGTAGTTCACCGCGGATATCCTCGATGAACCGTACGGCGCCGCCCAGCCGCTCTTCGACCGTCTTCCGCGTGACGCCATCGGTACCCGGTGTGCGGCTGCCTTTGTTACGGGTCAGCCGACGCCAGCTTTCCAAGAGCGTCCTGCGGTCGCATACGATGTTGAACAGATCCGCGAACACCTTTTCGGCATTCGCGACACTCCACCTGTGAAGCTTGCGCTGCATGTCGAGGACGAACGCGGTATTCACCGCGCCGGGCCTCATCGGCCCGCCTCCTGCCGGCTTGCTTCACCCACTGTCTCCCTTCGCCATGTGGACGGCTTTCCCGCCCTCGGACTACTACGAAGACTCCGTCTCCTGCCGTGCCGATCATCGGTCGCCTCGATCATCTCGCGCCATCCGGCGCGAGAGAACACGGCAAGGTTCCCAAGTTCACCTGATGTCCCTTCACCTGCCTTAGGGACCGACTCTACCCCGTGAGGATTCCGGCCAACGGTCACCGCAAGCTGGGCCGCTGGCTGACGTGCGCGATCACGCACGTCCCTGATCCCCGTCCACTCAGCGGGGATCGGCACCTCCTCCGGTCTTTCGACCGATCCGCCCACTTCCGGTTCGGCGGATTCCATGTTGCAACGAGGCTTCAAACATCGGTTCGATAACTCTTTCCGTAGCAGGTACGCTCGCCGGACCAGCCTCGGACAGCCCCCAGTTGCTACGATCTTCGGTAGGTGAGCACGGAGAGGGTCGATGATGATGTCGTTTGCCGTCCAGCCTCCTTGCCACACGATGCACCGATAGCTCGTTGCCGGACGATGCTGAATCATGTCGTCCTCGCGGCCTCTCGGATGACGAGGGGGTAGCCAATGCGCAGGAAGTGTCTCGATAGTCCGTCACGCCGTGGTCGTTGGTGTTTCTGCGCCATGAGCCAGGGTCTTTCCTTCGTAGGGCTGTCCAGTAGTGCGTCCATTGCGGCCTTTCTTGCTGGCGTATCTCACACCGCGTTCGGCTGCTGCGCAGCCCGCCCTCGATCCCGCAACAGCGCGATGACGACCTTCTTCCCCGCCGTGCTCGGCTGACGCCTCCGCGCGGCTTCCTCGCGAGGCAAGAAGCTCGTCCCTGCGCCGCCTTCCACTGCATTCCAGCCCTTCGGGTGCGGGCCGGTCGCCCGGTGTTTTCCGATCGCCATCAAGGCCGCGATGGTCGCGACCTGATACAGCAAAGGAGAAGACTATGGCTCAGATCGGTACGTTCACCCGCAACGAAGACGGTTCGTTCGCCGGAGTCATCAAGACCCTCAACCTCAGCGTCAAGGCTCGCCTGGTCGTCGCCGAGAAGGACAGCGAGAAGTCGCCCGACCTCCGCGCGCTCGTCGGCAACATCGAGATCGGGGCTGCCTGGAAGAAGGTCGCCAAGGAGACGGGCCGGGAGTATCACTCCCTCAAGCTCGACGATCCGAGCTTCCCCGCTCCGATCTACGCGAGCCTCGTGGAGAACGAAGACGGTTACGCTCTCATCTGGTCGCGCTGAAGCGCTCAACCATCGACGCGGCGCTCCGATCGGGGCGCCGCGATCGCGCTAAAGGACACTCAGAGTGTCCCCCAGCAAATAGCGAAGCAAACGCCGATGCTTCGTTTCAAAAGGACAGTTGACGGCTGACCTAAAACGGCTTCTCCGGCGCCATCAAGACCCTCAACCTCAACGTCAAGGCCAAGTTCGTCCGCGTCGATAACCCTTCCGAGAAGGGGCCGCACTTCCGCATCTACTCGGGCAATGTCGAGCTGGGCGCCGCCTGGCAGAAGACCGCCAAAGACACCGAGCGCGACTACTGCTCGGTCAAGCTGGACGACCCGAGCTTCCCCGCTCCGATCTACGCCACCCTGATCGAGGTGGTGGGCGAGGAAGGCCTCCAGCTGATCTGGTCCCGACCGAACCGGGACTGAGACGTCCCAGAGGGCTCCGCCGCAAGGCGGGGCCTTCTTCTTTTCCGAACGGAGACACGCTCATGACCGTCGACATCGTCGAGGAACTGCGCGCTGAGTTGCGCAACTGCCTTTTTACCGCCGCACAGCGCAAGGCGCTTGAGGCCGAACTGGCCGAGCTCATCCGGTGGCGCAACGAAGCATCCAGGAGCAGCGACGAGGAAACCGTCCTCGATCAGCCTTTTTCTTCAGCCGGGGCATAGCCCCGGCGTCGCTTCGACCGTTCGAGCTTTTCGAATGCTTCGCCGGCCTTGTCACTGTCATCGAAGGTCTGCATCATCGCCTGGCCGTTCGTGCCGATCCGGCCCCAATTGCGAACCAGCGCCACGCCGCCGAACAAGGTCGGCTGGATCGACAGCAGGTAAAACCGCCGCATATTGCGGTCGGCATCGATACGGCGAAGATGAAGCGGCTCCGGTTTAAGCTGAGACATGCACCGATTCTCGCCGCTTCCGGAATCGCTGTCCAATTCGATTAATGAATCGCGCTGACGCTACTGATTCATTTCCTCGATAGATCAATCGCACCAGGGATGGCGCGATCCGTCCCAGCGCCGCGCCAGTCCCTCCGCCACCAGCGTTTCGCCGATGGAGCGGCCATTGCGCGTCACCGTCCTCAGCTGACGGCCATAGTGATCTTCATTTCTGACGCCGCCGACCAGCGAGAACGCCCCCGCATTGAGCAGTTCCTGCAGCCGGCGTTTGGCAGCCTCACCCTTAATCCGTATCCCCGTCGACCACGCATGTGATGCGACGTCCAGCGCCACAAACGGGAAATGTCGCAGCGCGCATGTCCACACTCGGCGAGACCATGGCTAGTCTCAGTCGATCGGCGATCCCGAACTCCTCCAGGGCGAGCCAGGCGCCCGCCGCGACAACGACGAAAACCAATACGATTATCGCGCTCCCGAGGTGTCGACGGTTCATGAATTCTCATTCCCGGCTGGTATTTACTCTCCCATTTTGTCTCGCCGTCTGGCATTTTCGGCCCCATCAGAGGGTACCCATGCCGAACCGAATTCCTCTCGACCCCAAATTGCCCAAGGCCTTCAACGAGACTCCGAACGAAGCACGCAGCAAGGCGGAGCTCGATCAATGGTGGGATCGTCCCTACGGCATCACCTTGTCGGATGGTCGTATCGAGGTCAGGTGCCTGAACGGCGGGGCATGGGACCGCTCGACCCGTCTTGGCATCGCCGATGACTACGATGCAGCCTGCGCACTGGCCGAAGCGAAACAGATGGAATGGTTGAAGTTCCGGGAGCGTCCCTGCACCTATCTCGACGTCGGTAGGGTCACGGTGATCCGGCAGCCTCAGCGGCCCGACGAGGAGCTGCGGGAACTCGCTTCGTTCCCCACGGCGGAAGCCGCGACTGAGTATCTTCGCGCCAACTTTCCGGATGCGTAGCCACAGGCTCTGGCGTCGGCGTTGTGATGAAATGACGCCTTGAACCGAAGTCTGCTTCGGTCGTCTCAGGAGGTTGGCGCTCGTGGCAATCATCTCCCTACCGGAACAGCGGTTTTGGACGAGCCCCCTTGCGGGGGACGGCTCTACTCGCGCCGCAAGAGCGGCGCTCCCAAAGCCCGCACGCAGTCTCCGCCCCTCCGGGTGACGATCCTCTCGCGACCCGACGCTTGCCGCAGCTTCACGCCTTCTCCTTCGGTTGAAATCGGTTCGTGCCGACGCACGCGCTCATGTCGGCGCGCCGGAACCAGATGGCACGCCCGCAGCGCAGCGGCGGATTGCCCGGCGTGAAGACGATCTGTTCGTCACCGCGCATCTGCGTGATCTCGTGCGGCAGAATCAGCGGCCGCCGCGACAATTGGCGCGACCGCGTTCGCGACGAACCCCTGGCCTGCGAACTGCGGCTGATCTGGCTGACCTCGACCGTGGTATCGCCGCAGCGGCGCGAGATGTAGTCGGCCGTCTCGGGATCGTTGATCGCGCTGAACGACGTCCATGATGCCGACTCGAACCATTTCGAAGCGGCGTCGCGCCCGCCATAAGCCTCGCGCATCTGTCCGATCGACTGGAACAGCATCAGCAGCGTAATGCCATATTTGCGGCCCGCGTCGCGCGCGGTCTCGAGGATGCGCATGAAGCCGAGCCGCGCCACCTCATCGAGCAGGAACAGGGTCCGACCCGAGACCTCGCCGCCGCGATTATAGATCGCATTCATCAGCGCCCCGATGACCAGTCGCGCCAGGCCGGGATGGTTTTCCAGCGTCTTCAGGTCGAGATTGATGAACACATCCATCGTCCCCGCCGCGAGCTCCTCGGTCGTGAAGCTGCTCCCCGAAACGAGCGCCGCGTAGTTCTCATAGGACAGCCAATGCGTCTCCTTCACCGCGTTGGCATAGACGCCGCTGAAGGTCTGGGAAGCGGCCGGTTATCGCGTTGTCGGTGCGGCGCTGGCCGGCAAGGCGGCGGAGGGTTTGGAGAAGGAAGCCGGCATTCCCTCGCGCACGCTGTCCTCCTGGGAACTGCGCTGGCAGAACGGCCGCGATGGTCTTGACGCGAAGACCGTCATGGTGATGGACGAGGCGGGCATGGTCGCCTCCCGGCAGATGGCGACCTTCGTGGAAGCGGCGTCGCGGGCGGGGGCCAAGCTCGTCCTGGTCGGCGATCCCGACCAGCTCCAGCCAATCGAGGCGGGCGCGGCATTTCGCGCCATCGTCGAGCGCATCGGCTATGCCGAGCTCGAGACGATCTATCGCCAGAAGGCGCAATGGATGCGCGACGCTTCGCTCGATTTCGCACGCGGCCGCATCGCCGAAGCGCTCTCGGCCTATCGCGGGCAGGGTCGTGTTCTCGGGTCGGAGCTTAAGGCCCAGGCGATCGAGAATCTCATCGCCGACTGGAATCGCGACTATGATCCCGCGAAGTCGTCGCTGATCCTGGCGCATCTGCGCCGCGACGTCCGCGCGCTGAACGACATGGCGCGCAGCAAGCTGATCGAGCGTGGTCTGATCGCGGAGGGACACGCTTTCCGGACCGAGGACGGAGAGCGCCGCTTCGCCGTCGGCGATCAGATCGTCTTCCTCCGGAACGAGGGCTCGCTCGGCGTCAAAAACGGCATGATCGGGAAGGTCGTGGAAGCCGCGCCGCGGCGCTTCGTCGCCGAGATTGGCGAGGGCGATCATCGCCAGCGCGTCGAGGTCGATCAGCGTTTCTATCGCAATGTCGATCACGGCTATGCCACGACCGTCCACAAAGCGCAGGGCGCAACCGTCGACCGGGTGAAGGTGCTGGCGACGCTCTCGCTCGACCGCCACCTGACCTATGTCGCCATGACCCGGCACCGCGAGGATGTCGCACTCTATTACGGCCGCCGCTCTTTCGGATTCAACGGCGGTCTGACCGCGGTGCTGTCACGGCTGAACGCGAAGGAAACCACGCTCGATTACGCCGCCGGACGCTTCTATCGGGATGCGCTGCGGTTTGCCTCGAACCGCGGGCTCCACATCGTCCAGGTCGCGCGCACGCTCATGCGCGACCGCATTCGCTGGACCATCCGCCAGAGGCAAAAGCTGGCGGATCTCGGGCAGCGCCTGCGCGCTGTCGGCGCCACGCTCGGCCTGGTCGATCCCCGCACATCAACCGTCACCGCCGCAAAGAAGGAGGCCCCGCCAATGGTCGCCGGCGTCACCACATTCCCCAAATCCGTTCCGGACACCATCGAGGACAAGATCCTCGCGGATCCTGCTTTGAAGAAGCAATGGGAAGAGGTCTCGACGCGCTTCCGGCTCGTCTTCGCCGACCCGGAAACCGCGTTCAAGGCGACCGCCATGGACGCCGTGCTGAAGGATTCCACAGCGGCCGCCACGACCCTGGAGCGCCTGGGGGCCAGGCCGGACTCTTTCGGCGCGCTACGCGGCAAGGCCGGCCTTCTCGCGACCAGGACCGACAAGCGCGAAAGGGAGCGCGCCGAGGCCAATGTGCCGGCGCTGAAGCGTGACCTCGAACGCTATCTGCGCCTTCGCGCGGAGGCCGAGCACAAGCATGAGGCCGAGGAACGTGCGGCTCGACATCGCGTCTCCATCGACATTCCCGCGCTGTCGCGTGATGCGCGGCGCGTGCTCGAGCGCGTGCGCGATGCCATCGATCGCAACGACCTGCCGAGTGCGCTCGAATTCGCGCTCGCGGACCGGATGGCGAAGGCGGAGATCGACGGATTCAACAAGGCGGTCGCCGAGCGGTTCGGTGACCGGACATTCCTGGCGAATGGCGCCCGTGAACCCAAGGGCCCGGCTTTCGACAAGGCGGCGGCCGGCATGGACGCCACCGTTCGCGCCGGCAACCGCGTCATCCTCGTGCAGCCGCCGAAAACACCCGACGATGCGATGGAGCTGGTCCGCCGTTATGTCGGCCAAGCCATGGTCCGCGTCGGCGTGACCCAGTACCCGGCCGGCCTCGGCGTCACCGACGCGGCCGAGCTCAAGCCCGATCTCGTCGACGCCTGCGCCAACGTCAGGATGGGAACGGCGCTGTTCGGCAAGGTCTATCGGATCGTCGTGAAATGGTATGGCACGCCGGCCGATGAGGCGTTCCGCGATGCCGCGGATGCCTGGACGACGGGCTATTTCGACGGGAATTACGTGTTCAACCAGCCCGATCCCGGCAATTTAACCCTGCCCAAGGGGAGATCGGAAGCGAGCAAGCAGGCGGATGACAATAACGCCACGGCCGAGCCGGTAGCCGGCCGCGACAGCGGCGCTCAGTCCGACAAGGCGCCCGACGACCCAAACAAGGCCGGTATCCGGATTGATCTCAGCGGCATCGGCGCCGGCAATCCGAAATAAGCTGCTGGGATGTCGTTCGCCTTGTGGGTGCCCGGCAGGATCAATCCTGGATCCATCAATCGCTCCCTTGCCGATGGCTTGAAAGTGTCATATACGATACCATATGAGCGTGGAAGTCGAAGTCTATGAGGACGAGAACGGCCTTCGTCCGTTCGACGCCTGGTTCGATGGGCTCCCGCCGGCCTATGCCGCCAAGGTGACGGCGGCGGTCATCCGACTCGGCGCTGGCGGTCGTTCAGGCCTCAAGCCGGTCGGCGAGGGCGTTTCGGAATGGCGCATCGATTGGGGACCCGGCATCAGGATTTACCTGGCCTTCGATGGGACGAAGCTGGTCATGCTGCTCGGCGGCGGCACGAAGACGAGGCAGCAGGCTGACATCGCCCAGGCGTTGGTGCGCTGGGCTGACTACAAGCGCCGCAAGAAAGCGGCAAAGGAGTGAGAGCCATGGCACTGTCGCGCAGCTTCAAGGAGACGGTGAAGGCGCGCGCCGCGCGTGATCCAGCGTTTCGGGCGGCCCTGCTCGGCGAGGCCGTCGAGGCTTTCGCTGCTGGAGACGCCGACACCGGCAAGGCGCTGATCCGCGACTACATCAACGCCACCATCGGTTTCGATCAACTCGGTGAAGCCGTCGAGATCGACCCCAAGAACCTCATGCGGATGTTCGGGCCGCGAGGCAATCCGCGTCTCGCCAACCTGTCTGCCGTGCTGCGCGAGCTCAATCGGCGCGAGGCCGTTCATTTCAAGGTCGAGCCTGAACGTCTGGCCGGTTGACGAGGTCATCGCCTCGATCTTACCCAGCATCGGCTCGAGTTGCTGCTTATCGTTCGGGGCCTGCGCCACATCGATCGCCGCCACCAACATGCTTCCGCCGCCACGGCGGCCTGTGCATTGTAGCTCTGCTCGAAGCCGCCGCCGGCCACCGGCATGATGCGCGACTCTTCGTCGGTGAGGTTGATCTGATCTTGCGGCAGCGGTCCTGCGGTTGGAGGTCGCGGCGGCTTTCCGCCAGGCTTCTTGCCCGTCGCCGCGGTCCTGGCCTCGCGCGCCGCGAGTTTGGCTTCATGCTCCGCCAACTCCCGCGCGTAACGCTCCTTGGCGCGCGCCTCAATCTTCGTGCGCGCTTCGGCAAGCTTGCGCAAACGCTCCTCGCGTCGCGCCAGTTCATCCGGTATCGACACGCCGTCGGGAATATCCGCCGTATCCGCCGCCTCGGCTTTCGCCATCAGATCGGCGACCTCAGCCTGCAATTGCGCTTCGATCTTGCCGGCGTGTTCATAAGACAGCGCGCTGTGACGGCTGGCGTTGGCGTGGATCTTCGTGCCGTCGAGCGCAATCGTTCCCATTTTCAGCACACCCATCTCGCGCGCCAGCAACAGCACCTGAACGAACAGCGCTTCGATCTCTTTCAGAAACCGCCGCCGAAACGCAGCGATCGTGTCGTAGTCGGGATGATCGTTAGCCGCAATGAAGCGAAACGCCACCGAGTCATAGCTCGCCCGCTCCAGCTTGCGACTCGAAAACACGCCCGTTGCATAGCCATAAACCAAGATGCCGAGCAGCAACGCTGGATGATACGACGCCGACCCAGAGCCGCGATAACTGCCGCTCATCGCGGACAAGTCGAGGCCGTCGATCACTTCCACCACGAACCGCGCCAGATGCTTTTCCGGCAACCATTCATCCACCGACGGCGGCAACAAAAAGCCGGTCTGCCGATCAATCGTGCGGAAGTTGCTCATCGCGAGCCGGTCTCATGGTGGGAGAATCAACCCGGCGATTCTATCGCAATTGCAGTCGTGGCGCCCGTTAAGCCCGACAGGCTGCTAGGGGGGCGGTTTGCAGGAGCCGTCGCTTCTAACTTCTAAAATGACATTTAATGGTTGCAAAAGCAATAATTTGATATTGAACGAAAACCGCGCTTGCGCTACATATGTGAGATGCGAAAAAATGCGTCAGACGCCTCCCTCCTCGAACTTACCAACGCGTTGCAGCCGCTCAGGCGGGTGTGGGTGCAGTGCGCCGGGATCGCACTCGCGGAATTCGGGCTTCCGATCTCCTTCGCGGCGAGCTTGATCCTCGTTGCCCGGCAGGGCAGTCAGGGCATCCGACAGAACATTCTCGCGGAAGAGGTAGGTCTCAATCCCAGCGGCATGGTGCGGATCCTTGATCAGGCAGCCGAGGCCGAGCTTCTAGAACGCCGGGACTCTCCGGACGACCGCCGGGTCAAGACGGTTCATGCGCTGCCGAAGGGACGCGAGCTTGCCAAAAATATGGAGGAGGCAGTTACCCGGCTGAGGCGTGCGGTCCTCGGCGATCTTCCTCCCGATGAGGTGGAAACGGCCGCCCGCGTGCTTCGGCAATTCGAAAGCCGTGCCGTCGAATTTCTGCAGCAGGAGCGCTTGCCGAAATGAAGGTGACCGGCAGCCAGATCCTGTTCTCCACGAAGCTATTCATCGCGGCGATGCTCGCGTATTGGGTGGCCGTGCAAATCGGCTTGACGCTGCCGTACTGGTCGATGGTGACCTGCTGCGTGTGCATGAACCCGACTTCGGGGGCGATCCGCTCGAAGGCCATATTCCGCTTCGCGGCAACTGTCGGCGCTGGCATTTACTCTCTGGGATTGGCGGCTGTATTCGGGAGCGTGCCCCTCGTTCTGATGGTCGCGGCCGGTCTGACGGCTGTCGTGGCGTTCGGAATTGCATTTCTGGACCGGACGCCGAGGAGCTACGGTTTCCAACTCTTCGCCATCACCCTGATGATTGTCGCCGTGGCCGGCATCGATCATCCGGAGACGATGTTCGACACCGCGGTGGCGAGAGTCACGGAGATTTGCCTCGGCATCGTTGCTACCACGCTGGTCGATGCTTTCATCGCGCCGCGTTCGCTGCTCGGCTCGCTCCGCTCCAACGTCCAGCGATGGGTCGCGAGCATGGAGGCATGGGCCAAGGACGTTCTCGGCGGCGACGAAGCGAATGCTCGGCAGGCGCATGACAGGCTCAGGACATTGGCGGACATCACATCGCTGTCCCAGATGCTGGCTGTGCTGCGCTACGATTCCATGATCACGCGCGGCAAATTGCGCCAGGTGCTGGCGATCCAGCAGCATCTCCTACGCATGGTGCCACTGCTCTCCGCGATCTCCGGTCGTATTGCAGGCTTGGGAGCGCCCGAACGGCTGGCGCTCAGGCCTAGCCTAGATGTGGCGTTCGAATGTTTGAAGGCGGGATCTGTCGTTCCTCCGGAACTTGCATACGCTATCTGCAAGCTGCCCGTCGATAACGGTCCGGAGAGCCCTTGGCAGGCGCTCGTCCATGATGCCTTGGCGAGCGATATTGCCGAGGTGCTCGGCATCTGGAGCGAGGTGAGACAGATCGAAACGGCATTGAGCGGGAAAGCCGAACTTGAGCCCGGTCTCGCCCGCGAAGTGCGCCAGGTCCGCTCGTTCCGGCTGACGCCGGATCTGGATCATGCATTGCGGATGGCGGCGGGAATTCTCGTCGCCTATGTCCTACTCTGCGTCAACTGGTACGCAACGGGCTGGCATCAAGGCGCCAATTCGATACTGATTGGCACCGTATCGCTCGGCTTCTTCGGCGGCGGCGACGAGCCCGGTAAGGCGATCGCAATGTTTGGACGCTTCGTGGTGCTGGCGCTCACGCTGGCAGCCGGTCTGAACTATGGTCTGCTGCCGCTGGCCAACAACTTCGTCACCTTCACCATCGCCATGGGCCTGTTCATGCTGCCGCTGGGGGCGTGGGCTGCCGTCAATCCGATGGCGACGTTGTTGCTCGCGTTCGGGCTCAGCAACATCAATCTTCAGAATCACTACGCGCCGCTTGACTTCGCAGCGTTCATCGAATCCGGACTTGGAGCGTTGCTGGGCATTTTCGTCGCCTTTTTCGGCGCGGGGCTGTTCCGCACATGGGGGGCTCGCCACCAGATCCAGCGCTTCCTCCGCCTCGAAACGCGCGAGATATCGCGCCTCAGCCGGGAGGCAAACCCTCGCAGCAAGGAGGCCTATGTCAACCGGGCGCTCGACCGCCTGTCCGTCATGGCGACCCGCCTTGCCGCTACCGGCCAGATCGACCTGAGCTCCAGCCTCTTCGACAGGCTGCGCGCAGGTCTGAATGTAGTGGACGTAAGGGCGGCCATTGGTGCTCTGGATGCCGACACCAGAGAGACCGCCGAGCGGATGCTCGGACAGTTACGGGCAGAATTCGACGCGCCGGAGTTTTCGCGGCGGCTTCTGTCGCTCATCGACGAGGTGCTGGATAAGCTCTGGCTCCAAACGAAGGGGCAGGGCCGACTGGCGAACCATGCTCTCCGTACGGTCGCCGGCCTGCGTATCGCGCTGTTCGGGAACGCTCCCGCATGGGTGCCGGCGTCGTGATCGGGGAACTCGACATCGCCGGCATCTTCGTCTCGCCTCTGCTGCTGTGCATGCTGACCGGGTTCACGGCGCGTATCATTCTGTCGCGGCTGCTGCAGGCCGCTGGCGTCTACCGCGTAATCTGGCAGAGGCCGCTGTTCGACACCGGTCTGTTCCTCATCCTCACTTGCGCGAGTTTCTTCGTGCTACGCGTTCTGACGAAAGTCTGATGCCGCATGTCGTCCGTTCGTAAATGGCTTGCCAGTGTCCTGAAGCCGGCCGTCACCCTGGTGGTCGCCGCCGCGGCCATAGGGGCTGTCTGGTATCTCTACGAATACTACACCTACGCACCGCAGACCCGCGACGGACGCATCCGTGCCGACGTGATCGCGCTCGCCGCCGATGTCAGCGGCCGGGTCGACGAGGTCCACGTCAAGGACAATCAGGATGTCCGCAAGGGAGACGTACTCTTCACTATCGACCGGGCTCGGCTTCGCAACGCGCTCGTACAGGCACAGGCTTCCGTCGATCTCGCGAAGGCGACGCTGACGGCGGCGGAACGCGAAAACAACCGCTACAAGAGACTTGCCAACGTCGACACGATCTCGGAGCAGCAGCGCGATGCTCGCGGCTCGGCCGTTGAGCAGGCGCAGGCAAGCTATGATAAAGCTCTGGCTGACCGCGAAGCGGCGCAGATCAATCTCGACCGGGCCGAGATCCGGGCGCCCGTCAACGGCACGATCACCAACTTCTCGCTCCGTCCCGGCGCGTTCGCGACGGCAGGCCAGCCGGTGATGGCACTGGTGGACTCCGACAGCTTTTACGTCGCCGGATACTTTGAAGAGACGAAGCTGCCGCACATCCATAAGGGTGACAAGGTCGTCATCCGGATCATGGGGGTCGACCAGCCACTCTCGGGACATGTCGAGGGCTGGTCGACTGCGATCGACGACCGCGAGCGCACGACCTCCGCCGGCTCCTTGTTGGCGAACGTCAATCCGACATTCAGTTGGGTCCGGCTGGCGCAACGCATTCCGGTCAGGATCGCGATCGACAAGCCCACTCCCGTCGATCTGATCGCGGGCAGGACGGTCACGGTGACCGTGGAATAGAGAAGGCCGTCGGCATGACCACGTTGTCTTTCAACGCCTGGTTCGTCGTCGGCGGAATCGTCCTCGGCGTGGCTACCAAATATCTATGGCGAAGAAAAATCGCAGAACTCTGGCTTCATGTCCTGGTCTTCAGTTCCATGATCGCTTGGTTCGTGTTCCAGGCCGGCGTCGACAGCCGGGCCTTTGTTGCCCGGATCGTTGGCTGGTTGGTGGTCGCATTGAAGATGCTGGCTAACCATCGCGCTCGCCAAGGCGAAGCCCCATCAGAGAAATCGAACGAGGACCGGAAGTAATCCAAAGCGGCAGACCTGGGTCGGGCACCCGACGACGTGGCGCGGCTACTCTGGAAACGGAGCGGAGAATAGGCATCGGGTGTGGCTCGACACGGGCGCAAGGGCAGCTCCTCCTGTCGTTCCTCGTAGGGCCGGCACGCTGCAAGGTCATTGCAATCGAGGCAGGATAAATCGGTCACCCGTCATCTAGATGCCGAGGTGCAGGCACTCCGCGATCCTTCCCAGTCTGCGCAGGGTCACGTCGTCACTCGCACGCGCGATCGCATATTCGGTCCGGCGTGCCGGGCATGGTGACGCAAGCTCTCTCTCCAGCCGCTCGTTCTCGTCCTCGATTTCGAACAGCAGCCGTCGGACGTCACTGATCATCCCCGCACCCTCCGTGTCCGTCGCGACCTCGGCGCAATTCACCAAGTGCTCTCTACGGGTAGCGCCAAACCTCTCTTCAATCTATAAGGATTCACAGGGCAGTACGCGCTGCCCCGGGGCTTAGAAACCCCTCGATTAGCGGTTGGTGCCGGCCGTGACGGCACCTGGATCCTCTGACCTAACGGCCGGGGGCCTGTGACGTATGTCCAGGTGCCTCGGTGCTAAAGGTCATAGGGACCGTCTAATCGCGGTTTTCTAACCCCCGGCTTGGGATCAAGGGATTAACGTTGGCGGGGGCGCACCGCCGACCAAGCCTGTGTGAGAAATAGTGGCTCCGAAGCATAATGATGGTTCGCCCCGCGCCGGTCTGGACGGGGATCTTGAGCATGTTTTCGGCGGGATAGACCAGCCTGAGCTCGAACGCCTGACCCTCGACGCCATTCGCAAATATCGTGCAAGCGTCGCGATTGCAGAATCGACTCGATTGGATTGGCTCGCCGCTGAGGCCGACGCAAACAGCTCTCCCGAGCGCCGCAACGAGCTTCGACTACGTTACGAGAACGCCGACGCCGAACATCGGGCACGTCAACTCGTCTTGAACAACCTGGTTGATCGCCTCGGTTGGGTCCCGAAGGTTCCAGCCGGATAATGGACGTCGTGACACTTGGAAGCGGCGTGGGATCGGCTAGCTATAGCTAGGCATCTCCCGATTTTGACTTCCTCCAATGAACCCTTCTGGCGATGGTTTAAATCAGCTTCTTCTCCATGGCCATTCGTACGGCCTGCTGGAGGTTGCTCGCGCCGAGTTTGTCGCGCGCATTATCCAGATAAAACTGAACTGTGCGCGGTTTGATGCCGAGCAGTTCCGCGATGATGTTCATCGACTTTCCATGCGATGACCAACTGAGGGAGGTTGCTTCCTGCGTCGACAACTTTACGTCTCCAGTCTTCAACGAGGATGTCGCCGCCAGACTCAGGTGAATATGGATGTAGGCGAGCGCGAGCGCAGCCTGCAGCGGATCCCATGACGGCGGAACATCGGCCTGCGACCGATCAGACGCGAGCGTGATCATCGCTGTGCGCCCATAGCTGGTCCTGATCGGAATCGAGACCCCGGAGCGAATTCCGAAGTCAATGGCCCGTGAATAGAACCGCTTGACCTCGCGCGAACTCCTCCGCGCCTCGCGATCCTCCGCCGACCAGGCGAACATCTGCATGCTGCGCTTGGCGGTCGTTACGACAGGATCGATGACCGTATAATGTTTCTCGAAATAGATATCCTGCCACTCGGCAGGATAATCAGTAAAGGCAACGACATCGTCGCCATGGATGTGAATGTAAGCGTGGCGCTCAAAGCCGGAGGAGACGGCGAAGTTTCTCAGCGCATTGCGAATAGAGCGCTCGTCTCGCGCCACGTCGACAGCATCGATCAGCCCCTGCAGTTGCCCATCCAAGCCGCAGCGACTAAGAGGCCGCCGCTCCGACTGAAGTCGAGGCATTTGTTTCATCGTCGAGAGAACCCGCTAAACACTTGCAACTTTTCGACACGCATCAGCCCAGATGGGGACGCATTTACAAATTGTTGACCACCTTCCTCAGCATTTCGCTTACGCTCTCTGCGAAGGTCTTCAACACAGTATTGTGAACCGCAGACATCGATTTACGGGATCAATAGCAGCCACTTCGATCTCTCCACCACCAAGATCTTGAACAGTCACGTTGCATGGCAGCATTGTCCCGATCTTGTCCTCCCTCTTTAGCGCCTCGTAGGCCATAGCCGGATTGCAGGGAGCTATGCGGAAATTTAGCTGACGAGGCGCGATAAGGCGGCGTGGTTTTCCGGCACGTCGAGAACCTCGATGCCGTCTTTGAATCTGACACCCGCGACAATCTTCGGCAAGTGATTTGTGCCTTTCGGCCGTCGCCAGGTTTTTGATGCGGCGATGACCAACTTGAACACCATCAGCCTGGCGGTCGTTGACGACAACGAACCTTTCGTCCGTACCGTTCGATGGCGGACCGTTGCGAACACGCTTTCGATGGGATTCGTCGTCCTCAAGTGATCCCAATGCTCGGCAGGGAAGTTGAAGAAGGCCAGCAGTGCTTCGCGGTCCTTCGTCAGGCATTCCACCGCCTTGTGGTGTTTTGCCTGGTATTTCTCGGCGAAGACATCGATCGCTACCTCGGCCAGAGCGCGGCTCGGCGCCAGGTAAATTTCGCGCAGATCTTTCTTCATGTTCGCCTGTACTGACAGCGCGACCTTGTTCGATATGTTCGCGGTCTTATGTACCCAGCATTGCTGGTGCCGCGTGCCGGGAAAGACCTCGTCGAGCGCCTTCCAGAAGCCCAGCGCACCGTCACCAACCGCGATTTCCGGCGTGATCTTCAATCCCCGTCTTTTCACATCGATGAGCAGTTCGCGCCAGCTCTGCGCGCTTTCCCGAACGCCAACCTGGAAACCGATGTGTTCCTTCTTACCCTCCGGCGTAGCCCCGATCAGCACCAGCATGCATTCGCTGTGATCTTCCATGCTAGCCTGCAGGAATACACCGTCGGCCCACACATACAGGTATCGGCGCGCCGACAAAGGTGCCGTCAGGAATGTGGTCGGAATTGTCGTAGCGCAGGCTCCGAGAATTTGAACATAGCTTGTTAGGCGGCGAGGTCAATTGGCTGAGTGTTCAGCTTTTCGGCGAGCGTTTTCCAGCCGTCGACTTTGCGCATGTTGATCCGTCCGGAGGCCAGCAAGGCCCAGAACAGCATCGCCGCAGTTTCGGCGGAAGGCAGCACGGTTTGTGTCTTGATCCGTCGCTTGAACTCCTCATGCAACCGTTCGATCGCGTTCGTTGTTCTGGCACTCTTCCATTGTTCCGGCGGCAGGCGGGTGAAACTGAACAGGCGTGCGCCGGCTTCCTCGAGGCTATCGGCAACAGCTCGATATTTGAGCCGCCATTTGCGGATGAAAGCCTTGCGACGCGTCTCGATCTTTTGGCTTGTTTCCGCGTAGATCATATCGTTGTAGTCGGCGGTGATTTCCTCGTGCAGGCGCTCCGGTGCGTGCGCGAGCAAATTTCTGTGCTTGTGCACCGTGCAGCGTTGCACCGGTACATCGCCCCACACCGCGGCGATGGCGCTGTCGAGCCCCGCCGCGCCGTCGACGATGAGGAATTCCGGCTGTTGCAAACCGCGCCTGGTGAGATCGTCAAGCACACTGCGCCAGGCCTCGGCGCTTTCACCGCCCATGTTCTTGATCGCTAGCAGAACCTTCTGGCCGTCGGCGCGCACACCCAGGACGACAAGCAACGAAATCGAAGTGGCTTTGCGGTCGAGGCGAACGCGAACCACCGTTCCGTCGAGGATCAGCCTCACGATCGGCTCGTCGGCCAGCGAGCGGGTATTCCAAGCATCCCAGTCCGTCTTCACCTTGCGCCAGGTTCGGCTCACCGTGTCCTTGCTCACCGCGCCGCCGAACAGAGCGCCGAGCGCCCGGCGGACCCGGCGCGTGTTGGTGCCAGCCAGATAGGTAGCGGCGATCAACGCATCCGCCGCGACGGTGCGGCGCTGGTAGGCCTTCAACGCCTTGCTCTTCCATTCGGTCGTGCCGTCGCAGGGGGTATTCAATCGCGCCCGCGGCATCGACACCTCGATCGAGCCAAACGTCCCAAGCAGCGAGCGCGTCCGGTGGCCATGACGATGCCCAGTAGCCGCCGCTATCGCGCTGGCTTCCTTGACCGTTTCCGGCGCAATACGCCCATAGCGAGGCCGGGCAAGCACCGCATCGAGCTCCTCCTCCATCATCGTCTCAATGAAATCCCGCACCCGGCTGCGAACTCAAGTTCGATCGGGTCAAACCAATCGTCGAAAAGCTGGGGGGCCGTCTTCAATGCTTGTGTCGTGGAATCAGGATGCGTGGTAGCGTTCTTCATGGCGTGGTCTCCAGCCCGGCGCGTCAACGCCAGGCGATTCGAGGTTGAGAACCCCGGAGACTACGCCAACTTCAATTCCTACCAACCCCGCGACGGGACCCCGACAAATCCCGCTTCTGCCAATACCCGTACTCGCCTTGCCACTCCGCCGTGAGACGGGAAATCACCGCTGGCGACAGATTCGGCGCGTCCTTGCCCAACAGCGCCGCCAACGCCTCCCGGAAGTCTCCGGTCGAAATGCTTCGCAGATAAAGCATCGGCAGAAGCGCATCCAGGCTCTTCGTTCGCCGTGCCCACAACGGCAGAATCGCCGAGGTGAACCGGATCCGCTCACCGTCGCCGGTGGCAGCCCCGCGATCCCGAATCTTCACCCCGGGCGACCCCGACAGCGCCGATTCCCGTCTGGATCATACGTTCGGGGCCATGACCGTGGCGAACAACAAGATCTCGCCCATCGGCAAGCCTGAGGTCCTTCATCTCGGCAAGAAACACCTCCGCTTCCAGCTCGATAGCCTGCGCGAGCAACTGTCGCGCGCCAGATCGCAGGATATTGGTCAGGGGATCATCGATCTCGTCGGGGTGACGAAGACGAACAACATTGCTATTCTCGTTCACGGCGTATCGCTCTCCTTGAGAGGTTCTGGCAGGCTCGACACCCGCCTCGATACGCCGCCTATCTCACCCCGTCATCACCCACTTTCCTGCATAGCTCTTTTAAGCTCGTCAATGATCAATATGGTCATGAGGCAGGAGATATGGTGATCCGGGTTTTTGCAGAAGCCGCGGGCTCCGCGATGCGGCGCAACGATTGTTTCGGTCGTATCGGGGGTGACGAATTTGCAATAGTCCTTCCGTTGGAGACGGAGAACGACGCGCGCAAAACCGCCGCGATGCTTCATGTGCGACTGTCTTCCATTCTGCGAGATACGGCCTTGCCCGTGACCTGCAGTATGGGCGCGATCATAGCACCGGCCGTCAAAAGTCATGAACTGACGGATCTCACCAAGCAGGCGGACAAGCTCATGTACGAGGTAAAGGCAGCCGGGAAGAACGCCGTGGCGATCGCGATTGTCGATGACCAGAGCGTCGAAGATGTCGCTCGTGTGCTGCCGTCTCGACCGAACTTTGCCGAATCTCGGTCATCTATGAGAGTCGGAGTTAGCCGCCGCGATAAGAACTAGGAAATACCATGTCCTGATCGACCAGAACGTTGAACACATAACCCGGCCGGATTTCCAGGGTGGGCTGCACGTTCATGTTCTTGCTTATCGTTTGCTCGGCGACGCGCCCGAATGACTCGGCAAAGCTGTTTCGCGCAGCGTCCGTAGGCGTCAGTTGATATCCGTAAGGAGAACTCGCGGGCATCGACATATCAATGCCGGCGCCGATGGCTGCGATCAGGATCGCCGAGCCGAACACCTGGAAGTAATGGTTGTCGACCTCATCATTGAATCCGCCATAGCCTTCGGCATCGCTGCCGGCCATGCCGCCGATCTGCAGCGTCGCGCCGTTCGGGAAGACGATGTCGGTCCAGACGACGAGCACGCGGCTTTGTCCGAACGAGATCTTGGAATCGTAGCGCCCCAGGAGCTTCGCACCCTGCGGGATGAGAAGCAGATGACCCGTGGCGCTGTCGTAGACGTTCTGGCTGACCTGGGCGGTGATGCGGCCAGGAAGATCGGAATTGATGCCCGTGATCAACGTCGCCGGGATGACCGAGCCTCGCTTCAGTTCATAGGCCGAGGTCGGCGACACTACCTTGTTGGGCAAGTAGCCGAGCTTTTTGAGGTCCGCATTGAAGAAATCTTCCTTTGCAGCCTGCCGATTCGGATCGATGTTCTGCGTACCGAGACCGGCGCGTAGCGCGGACGCATAGAGATCGGAGGCACCGCCTGCTAAACCGGATGTCGTCGTGGTCTTCGATGGTACTGCTGCTTCGCTTGCTGCCGTCGTCGACTGAAGCTTGCTGATGTTGATGGCGAGCGGGGAATCATAGGCGGCGTCGTTCGCCTGCACGCGGGCCATCCGCTCGCGTTGCCGTTCACGCAGATATTGTTCATGCGCCTCCCGGTCGAGGCGCGCCCGCCACTGTTCTTCCGGCTCGAGCTGCGAGCCGGGCCGCGCTTCGGCCTGCTGTCGGACGGGAAAAGGGTTGGTCGCTTGCTTTGGTGTGTCCGGCTGCTGCGGTGTCGGCTGGAAGGTCTGCGCGTCCTGTTGGTCGCCGATGATGCCGTTGGAAACACCTTTCTTCAATTGATCGGCATAGGTCGAAGCCGGATTGGACGAAGCGCTGTCGATGCCGGCGTCGCGACGGAAATACAGTCCGCGTGACGTCAGCCCATAGAAGATGACCGCGAAGAACACGATCACCAGCACGATGGCGACAATGATGGGCAGCCGGTTGAGGCGGCGGATTCCCCTGCCCTCCTCTCCCGTAGGACTGCCGCCGAGCTTCAGCGATTGCGCCATGCTGCTGTCCTTCCCTAACTGCGTTGCATGACGGAGAGCGGGCTGGCCGGTGACGCGCCCGCGGCCGTCGCCGTGTAGGCGCGGCCGAGCTCGACGCTGCCGGTCGACAACCGGGCGAGGACCTGGCCGTCATAAGCCTGGATCACGTAAGCGAGCGGAATCGCTTTCTCGGCGCCGGTCTTCTGGTCGGTCGCAACTGCGTAACCCCAGCTTTTCAATGACGTTTCCAGCGCTTGGCCGAAGGGCGAGCCGTCCGGCTTGAAGATGATCGTGCCGGATCCCGGTCCGACCTGCTCGGCGAATTTCGTGACCATGTCGCCGGCGATCGCGGACGCGGCGGCGCCAGACAAATCAGGAGGCGCCGAGCTCGCGACGAGGCCGCCGCCTCCGGACGACGCACATCCCGCAAGCGGCAGGGTGAGCAGGGAAAGAAGAACAAGGCGATGGATCGAGGAGCGCATGCTCAGCCTCCCCTCCGGATCGTCACCTTGTCCTGATTCCAAAAGCCGACGCCCGAAACCAGAATAGCGGTGTCGATCTGATAATCGACCACCATCGTGTCGCCCTTGAGCCGGTAATTGACGATGCGGTTCTGGCCGCCCGACACGACGAACAGCACTGGCGCATCCTGACCCGAGAGCGACGATGGAAACTGGATGTACGTCTTCTCCCCGTCGCTGTAGACGCGTGTCGGCCGCCACGACGCGCTCCCGCTCACGCTGTAGCCGAAGTTCAATTGCTCGGCCGGCACGCCGGCGCCCGGAATGGTATCGGCGCCGAGCCTCGCATTGATATCTTCGAGCTTGCTGCCGACACAGTCGTCGGCTATTACGCGCTCGCCAGCGGCGGGATCGATCTTGACGCCGCGCCGGGCCGCTTGCGACGTAACATGCCGGATCCGCTTCCCGTCG
>LNAP01000799.1_pt1 | contig 34836 bp, 23 predicted proteins | sample 602601 | NCBI WGS metagenome assembly LNAP01 (sample SAMN02440304, study PRJNA202911) | soil metagenome | biome: Subtropical and temperate rainforests or woodlands; isolation source: soil samples (1 kg each in a 20% v/v slurry with milli Q water) were... ... | reverse complement strand
TTTTTTTAGTGCTGAGTTTTATGAAATATAAGTTGTTAACAATGCAAATGTTAAAACAATGTTTTTTGAGGTGGGTATTGCGTAAGGTGAGTTAATAATACAGAAAAGATAAAAAAGATAAAAAGCTATTTAGAAATAAACAACAAAAATGACTCCAGAAACGCTATTTTATATTCTAATCTCCATCATCATTGTTAAATTTTTGTTTGATACTTTTTTGGATTCCTTAAATGCAAAACATTTTAACGATGCCGTTCCGACCGAATTGGAAGGTATTTATAATGAAGAAGAATATTTAAAATCCCAGGCTTACAAAAAAGCAACTTATAAATTTTCAGTGGTGACAAGCATCATTTCGATTATTGCCACACTATTATTTTTTATTTTTGAAGGCTTTGCCTTTGTCGATAATATAGCCCAAAACTTTTCGGACAATGTCATTGTTATTACTTTAATTTTCTTCGGAATTATCATGTTTGCAAGCGATATTTTGTCACTTCCATTTTCGTATTATGCCACATTTGTAATTGAAGAAAAGTTCGGATTTAACAAAACTTCAAAAAAAACATTTGTATTGGACAAAATTAAAGGCTGGTTTATGATGATTTTTCTGGGCGGAGGTGTTTTGGCCTTAATCACCTGGTTTTATCAGTTGACAACCAATAATTTTTGGTTGTATGCCTGGATTTTGATGAGCATTATCACCATTTTTATGAATCTTTTTTATTCAAAATTGATTGTCCCTATTTTTAACAAACAAACACCTTTGGAAAGCGGTGAATTAAAAAATGAAATTGAAAATTTTGCAAAAAAAGTGGGATTTAAGCTCGACAATGTTTTTGTGATTGATGGCTCTAAAAGATCCACAAAAGCCAATGCTTATTTTTCAGGATTCGGAAAACAAAAGAGAATTACACTTTACGACACCTTAATAAATGATTTAAAAACTGATGAAATAGTAGCTGTTTTGGCTCATGAAGTTGGGCATTACAAGAAAAAACATATTATTTATAACTTACTGGTTTCTATTTTATTAACGGGTTTTACGTTCTATATTTTATCGTTATTGGTCGGTAATTTAACCTTGTCACAAGCTTTGGGAGTCCAAAATGCCAGTTTTCATATTGGACTTATCGCTTTTGGCGTTTTATACAGTCCGATTTCTGAAATCACCAGCTTATTTATGAACGCCTTGTCCAGAAAATTTGAATATGGGGCAGATGATTATGCCAAAGTAAATTTTAATGGTCTTGCATTAATTTCGGCCTTAAAAAAATTGTCAAAAAACAGTTTGAGTAATTTAACGCCGCATCCTTTATATGTGAAAATTCATTACTCCCACCCTACGCTGTTGCAGCGTTTTTTAAACTTGAAAAAATAAATGCAAATAATTGATTAATCAATTTTAATCAGTATTTTTAAGCGATGACATACAACTTATCCATAGAAGAAGAAAATAAAGAGATTGCAAGGCGCTACAAAGATTTGTTGAAAGGCGCCTACCAATCGTTTACGGATACCGACAAAAAAGAAATTAGAAAAGCTTTTGAATTGGCGTTGGAAGCGCATAGCAAGCAACGCCGTTTAACAGGCGAACCTTACATATTTCATCCTATTGCCGTGGCAAAAATTGTTGCCTATGAAATTGGTCTGCATGCCACTTCAATTATTGCTGCATTATTGCATGATGTTGTGGAAGATACTGCATATACTTTTGACGATATTGAGCACTTATTTGGCAAAACTGTCGCTAAAATTGTTTACGGTTTAACAAAAATTTCTCACTTAAAAAAAGATCAGGACGCTTCTATTCAGGCTGAGAATTTTAGAAAAATGCTCCTGACTTTAAATGATGATGTAAGGGTTATTTTAATAAAAATTGCCGACAGGTTGCACAATATGCAAACTATGGAAGCAATGCCGGTGGACAAGCAAGTGAAAATTGCTTCGGAAACCTTATATATTTATGCACCGCTTGCGCATCGGCTAGGACTTTACAATATAAAAACGGAGTTAGAAAATCTTGGTTTAAAGTATACAGAGCCTGAAGTTTACAATGATATCCTTGAGAGAATTACCCAAAGCAAGGAAGAACAAGACAAATACATTGAATCATTTTCCAATATTATCAGAGAAACTTTAGATAAGGAAGGATTTGCATATATTATAAAAGGCCGCAGAAAATCAATCTATTCCATTCATAAAAAAATGCTTTCACAAGGGGTTAGCTATGATGAAATTTACGACAAATTTGCCATTAGAATTATCTATAAATCCACCCCAAAAGATGAAAAATTTGATGCCTGGAAAATATATTCAATTGTAACTGATCACTTTAGGCCCAATCCAAGCAGATTGCGGGATTGGATCAGCCAACCTAAATCTACAGGATACGAATCGCTTCATATTACGGTAATGGGTCCGCAAGGAAAATGGGTTGAAGTACAAATTCGTTCAGAAAGAATGGATGAAATTGCCGAAAAAGGCTATGCAGCGCATTATAAATATAAAAATGCAAATGACCGGGAAAATGGATTGGAAGACTGGTTGAATAAAATTAAAGAAACCTTTGAAAATTCAAACGGAAGCGCCATAGATTTTGTGGAAGATTTTAAATTAGACCTTTACGCCAAAGAGATTTTTATTTTTACGCCTAACGGTGATTTAAAAGCATTGCCCAAAAGTTCCACAGCTTTGGATTTTGCGTTCGCAATTCACACACAGGTGGGAATGAATTGCAGAGGCGCAAAAGTAAACGGGAAATTAAAACCGATAAGCCATGTTTTACAAAGCGGTGACCAGGTTGAAATAATTACCTCAAAAAGTCAAAAACCAACCATTGGCTGGTTGGATTTTGTGGTAACTGCCAGGGCACGAAACCGTATTAAAAATGCATTAAAAGAAAGTCAGAAGAAAATTGCCGAAGAAGGAAAAGAAATTTTAACCCGAAAACTCAAACATTTAAAAATTGATCTCAATGAAAAAGTGGTCAATGAGCTTGTAACGCATTTTAAATTAAGAACAAGCCAGGATTTATTTTACAGAATGGGTATCGGTTCTATTGACAACAACCAGTTAAAAGAATTTATCAGCAAACGAAATAATGCATTTGTCAGCTTCTTTAAAAACAGAATTAAACGCAGCGCAACCAAGCAGGAACTCATTGAAAAAGACGAAATTGTTGACAAATATGATTCTTTGGTCTTCGGAAAAGAAGAAGAACACTTAGATTATAAAATGTCGCCGTGTTGCAACCCTATTCCTGGAGATAAAGTATTCGGATTTATAACCATCAACGACGGGATTAAAATTCACAAACAAGATTGCCCAAATGCCATTAGTTTGCAGGCAAATTATGCTTACAGGGTTTTAAGTGCCAAATGGATTGACTCCACAAAACAGGAATTTAAAGCCATTATTAAAATTTACGGCGTTGACCATGTAGGAATGGTGAATGAAATTACCCAAATTATTTCGAACAATATGAATGTAAATATTCACAGTTTAAATATTTCGGGCGATGACGGACTTTTTGAAGGAAATATTACCGTGAGTGTAAAAAACCGATCCCAACTTCAAAAATTATGTGAAAACATTAAAAAAATTGATGGTATCGATACAGTAAACAGAATTTATAAACACTAAATTTGTTCACAATTCAAAGTTAATAAATATGCAACTCACCTGCCCTTTTATTAAAAAAATAGAATTAAATTTGTTCAGTTTTAAAAACTCAATTTAGATAATTATGAGTAATGAAGATCAAAAAGTTGTAAAGGCTGTTTTTGTGAATTTTCTTGAAGCAAACAGCCATAGAAAAACCCCTGAGCGATTTGCTATTTTACAGGAAATTTATAATTTAGACCATCATTTCGACATCGAGTCACTCTATATCCAGATGAAAAACAAAAATTATCGGGTGAGCAGAGCCACACTTTACAATACCATCGAATTATTATTGGAATCGGGTTTGGTAAGAAAACACCAGTTTGGACAAAATCAGGCATTTTACGAAAAGTCTTATTTTGACAAACAACATGACCATGTTATATTAACTGATACAGGCGAAGTCATTGAATTTTGTGATCCAAGAGTTCAAATTATTAAAAAGACCATTGAAGATACTTTTAATATCGACATTCAAAAACACTCGCTCTATTTCTACGGAACAAAAAAAACAAACAACAATTAATACATATAATTAAGCAAATGGCTGTAAATTTATTATTAGGACTGCAATGGGGAGATGAAGGAAAAGGCAAAATTGTAGACGTCCTCACGTCTAATTACGATATTATTGCTAGATTTCAAGGAGGTCCAAACGCCGGGCATACTTTAATTTTTGATGGGCATAAACACGTTTTACATACCATTCCTTCAGGTATTTTTCATAAAAATGTGATGAATCTTGTAGGTAACGGCGTTGTGATTGATCCCGTAATTTTCAAAAAAGAATTAGAAAACTTAGAAAAATTTAATTTAGACATAAAATCTAAATTATTGATATCAAGAAAAGCACATTTAATTTTACCAACACATCGCCTGCTTGATGCTGCCAGTGAAACTTCAAAAGGAAAAGCCAAAATTGGCTCAACCTTAAAAGGTATTGGTCCAACTTATATGGATAAAACCGGAAGAAACGGTATGCGCGTTGGAGATTTAGAATTGGAAGACTGGAAAGAAAAATATCATGCATTAACGGAGAAACACCTTAGAATGCTTGAATTCTTTAAAGTTGACATTGAATATGATTTACCGGAATTGGAAAAAGAATTTTTTGGGGCGATTGATATTTTAAAACAACTTCCTTTTATAGACAGTGAAGAATATTTACACAATGCCATAAAAAACAAAAAAACTATTTTGGCAGAAGGTGCACAAGGCTCTATGTTAGACATTGATTTTGGAACTTATCCTTATGTAACTTCTTCAAACACAACAGCAGCCGGTGCTTGCACTGGTTTAGGCGTGGCGCCAAATAAAATTGGTGAAGTAATAGGAATTTTTAAAGCCTATACCACACGAGTTGGTTCGGGTCCTTTTCCTACTGAACTATTTGATGAAGATGGCGCAACAATGGGAAGAGTTGGACAAGAATTTGGCGCTACAACAGGAAGACCACGCCGTTGCGGCTGGTTGGATTTGGTAGCGTTGAAATATGCGGTACAAATTAGTGGCGTAACCCAACTGATTATGATGAAAGGTGATGTACTTTCAGGATTTTCTATATTGAAAGCTTGTACTTCATACAACTATCAAGGAACTGAGATTAATCATTTGCCTTATAACATTGAAGAACACAATGTAGCACCAATTTATACTGAATTTAAAGGTTGGAAACAGGATTTAACCGGAATGACAAGCGCAGCAACATTGCCAAAAGAATTGAACGATTACATTAAGTTTATCGAAGATTTTGTTGAAGTGCCCATTAAAATCGTTTCTGTCGGTCCAGACCGAACGCAAACAATTATAAGATAAAAAATAAAAAAGCTTCATAATTTGAAGCTTTTTTATTTTAATTGACATTTAGAAATTACATCCTACTTTTTCATTAGTTTTGTACAAAATAAATAGGTTTGAAAAAATTACTTTTCTTCGTTATCATATTTATCAGTATTTCAGGATTTTCTCAAACAAAAAAAATAAAAATCCTAAAAGCTGATAATACTTTCACGGATCCCAGATTTCCGGATGCAACCATTTCCATTGGAAATGTTTTTATAGAACATGAAGGCGCAACCTTGCGTTGCGACAAAGCCTATATTTATCAGGATAAAAAATTGATAAAGTCAATGGGAAACGTTGTTATAAATCAGGGCGACACCATTGTGCAAACAAGCAAATACGCCGATTATGACGGAATGACAAAAATAGCGACTTCATGGGGAAATGTGGTTTTGAAAGACGATATGATGACACTGCAAACAGATACTTTAAAGTTTGACAGGGAAACGCAACAGCTTTATTACAAAAGTGGCGGAACGATTACCGACGCAACCAATGTTTTAAAAAGCAGAATAGGCGATTATTATTTGCGCACCAAAAAATTTCAGGCATTTACCAATGTGGTGGTTACCAATAAAGATAGCAAAGTAGTTTCAAATCATCTCGATTATTATACCAATACGGGAATTGCAGATTTGCTGGGACCTTCAACCATCACAAGCAAACAAAATTCAATTTATACTGAAAAAGGGCATCACAATTCAAAAACGAATATTTCGCATTTTTTAAAAAATTCTAAAATATTTTACAACGACCGCACCATTGAAGGCGATAGCTTGTATTACAATAAAAATATCGAATTTGCTTCTGCAACCGGCAATATCATTGTGGTGGATACTATCAATAAATCGATCATAAAAGGCGGCTATGCAGAATATTTTAAACTGAAAGACTCTGTTTTTATCACCAAAAAAGCAGTGGCAATTTCATTAATCGAAAAAGATTCTGTTTTTATCCATGGCGATAAATTAATGGTTACAGGTAAGGTTGAAGACCGCATTGTGAAAGCTTTTAACCATGTGAAATTTTTTAAATCGGATTTACAGGGAAAATGCGATTCCTTGGTTACCTATGAAAGAACCGGTTTGACCGAATTGCTGAGGAACCCAGTAATGTGGACACAGGGAAATCAAATAACTGGAGACACCATTCATTTAATCTCAAACCCAAAAACAGAGCAACTCGACTCCTTAATCATATTAAACAATGCCTTTATGGTGCAAAAAGATTCTGCCGGATACAGCCAATTAAAAGGCAAATTTATGTATGGAAGATTTATAAACAATGCACTAAAATCATTAAATGTTGTTGGCAATAGCGAGGTTGTTTTTTATGTAAGAAATGACTTGCAGGATTTGATTGGAATAACCAGAATGAAGAGCAGCAAAAATATTTTTATTACCTTGGCAAATAATGAAATTGAAATAATCGATTTTATTGACAAACCTGAAGGAAAAACCTATCCTCCTTCAAAACTTCCAGAAAATGAGAAGATTTTAAAAGGGTTTATTTGGAGGGAAAATGAACGTCCGCTCAACAAGGAAGGAATTTTTATTTATGATGATTTAGAAGTTAAGGAATTGGAAACTAAAGAAAAAATAATCACAAAAAGTTGAAAGAAGATTTTTTTAAATATCAGGCACAAACATCCCCTCACCCATTGGCGATTGAAATTTCCCATGCAAATGGTTGTTATATTTATGGCGCAAATGGCAAAGAATATTTAGATTTTGTTGCCGGTGTTTCAGCAAATACACTGGGGCACAATAATGCTAAAATTTCACAGGCGATAAAAGATCAGGTGGATAAATACACCCACGTTATGGTTTATGGCGAATTTGTGCAACAGCCACAAGTAGATTTATGTAAATTATTGGCAGCAAATTTACCAAAGCCTTTAGAAACTGTTTATCTGACAAACTCAGGTACCGAAGCCACGGAAGGCGCAATGAAGTTGGCCAAACGCTATACGGGAAGAAGCGAAATTATCGCTGCAAAAAATGGCTATCACGGAAATACACAAGGTTCTATGAGTGTTTGCGGTGCCGAAGAACAAAATAGCGCATTCAGACCATTAATTCCTGGCATCAAATTTATAAAGTTCAATGATTTAAATGATTTAAATAAAATAACAACCAATACCGCCGGCGTTATTTTAGAAACAATTCAGGGAGGCGCAGGTTTTATTGAGTCCCAAAATGATTATTTAAAAAAAGTTAAAGACCGATGTGAAGAAGTTGGCGCCTTGCTGATTTTAGATGAAATCCAATCGGGAATTGGGCGTACAGGAAAACTTTTCGGTTTTGAAAATTACAATGTCATTCCAGATATCATTGTTTCCGGAAAAGGTTTGGGAGGCGGTATGCCAATTGGCGCTTTTATTTCTTCTTTCCAAATTATGGACTGTTTAAAACAAAATCCAAAACTTGGCCACATCACCACTTTTGGCGGACATCCGGTTATTGCGGCAGCGGCATTGGCCACTTTAAAAGCATTGCTAAATTCGGACTTAATTGAACAAACCCTTCAGAAAGAAAAATTATTCAGAAAATTATTGGTTCATCCTTTAATTACAGAAATTAGAGGAAGAGGACTCATGCTTGCCCCTATGGTTGAAAGCAGCGAAATGGCGTCCAAAATTATTTTAAAATGCCTCGATAGAGGTTTAATCATGTTCTGGTTATTGTTTGAAGGAAAAGCGCTAAGAATAACGCCCCCGCTAACCATTTCCGAAGAAGAAATTTCTAAAGGCTGTAACATTATCATTGGTGTTTTAAATGAATATTTGACTGAAAGCCAGCCATTAAATTAACATTTTTCTCTCCTTATAAAATTATCAAATAACTCAATCGTTAAAATTCTGTTAATACAGTACTATGTTATGTATAGTACTGTAACATTGTTTGTTTTTATGCGTCTATTTCTAAAATAACAACAATTAAAAACTTACTATTATGAAAACAACAGATTTAAACCAATTAGAAAAAAACAAAAAAAATATTGCTTTTGCAAGTTTTGCAACCACCAAAAGAATACAATGGGATAAATACAGAAGATACGGCGTATTTGTTTCTTAAAATTTTAACAATAAAAGTAAGATTGTCCAAATTGACATAAATAAAAAATGCACCGAAATTCGATGCATTTTTTATTTATATGCCAGTTCTTATTGATTTCCTAAAATAATCGGCATGCCGCTTTTTCCGCCGCCAATAACAATTACCTTGCTATTAGGCGATTCAGCCAATTTAATGGTAGCTTCAATACCTTTGTCCTGAAGAATTTGATCGTTCAATGATGCGCTTAAAATACGGTTGGCATCTGCCTTCCCTTTTGCCTCAATAATTTGTTTTTCAGCCTCTTTTGAAGCAGTTATCAATCTAAATTCATATTCTAAAGATCCTTGTTCTTGCTTTAATTTACTTTCAATCGCAGTTTTGATTGTAGGTGGTAAAGTTACATCCCTAACCAATATTGCATTTAACTGAACATATTGAGGCTCAACAATTTTTCTTGTTTCTTCAAAAATTTCTGATTGAATGGCATCTCTTTTTGTTGAATATAATTGTTCAGGCGTATATCTGCCCACAACACTTCTTGTTGCTGATCGGACGGCAGGAATAATTACGCTTGAAAGATAATCCTGACCTCTTGTTTGATGCAATAATCCTACCGTAGCAGCTGTTGGCTGGTATAAAACAGAAGCATCCAATTTAATTTCAAGACCATTGGCAGATAAAACCAACATCTCTCTTTCCAACAATTCTTGTTGTCTAACATTGTAAATAAAAACCTTGTTCCAAGGTGCTACCACATGAAACCCTTCACCCAAAGGCAATCCTTCGGTAACAACTCCGCCTCCAAATGTTTTATACAACACCCCTACTTCTCCTGAATTGATTGTTGTTGTTGATTTTGATAATAAGATAACAAGTATAATTACACCTATTATTATTGGCATTAAAGTTTTTGGCAATTGTAATTGTCCGTTGCTCATTTTTTTTATTTTTAGTATTTAGTTCTTTGTTCAAATATACAAAAGAAATTAATAACGTCTAAATTTGCTTAAAAATTTAAAATACTAAAAATCAGTTGGTTATTTTAAAAAAAGTGTCCTTTTACTATTTCCTTTTGAAAAGCAATCAAATCTTGCCATAATATTTTCGGGTAAACCATTCCAAACTTAAGAAAAGTACAATGAAGCCTAAAATCCATTTCCAATCAATCAATGGTGTTTTTGAAATGGTGTTTTTTTGAATGCTTTTAAAGCTTTCCTCCTTTTTTAAATAATCAATCAAGTTTTGTTCCTGGTTGTTATAAAAAGTGAATCCTTTTGTTTCGTTCGCTATTTTTTTCAATTGTTGGGCGTTGGCGTTGGTAAACTGCGCTTCAATTTCAAAAGGCAAAACTTTAAAACTTCCGGAAACGCCGCGATCCTGGTTTTCAACCGAAACATTGTATTTATATTCACCAAAAGGAATGGTTGGAAGCTCTGCAACAAACCGATTATTTGATGCCGAAAAAGGAATTTTTTTAATGAATTTGGTTTCTTCATTGGTAACTGTTAACCAAAGTTTGCTCCTGTTGTCGAAGTTGAAATTTTCATCCAAATAGCTTGCCGAAATTTGAATAATTTCATTCGCATAATAAATGGGATTTATAGTCACATTCAGCCTGCTTTTTGAATCTGCTGAAACTAAATAATGAATTAAACCTGCCAAAAATCCGTCAAATTGTTCAAACGTCTTATTTTCTACAAAACTGTTCATTCTCCATCGCCAAGAATTTTCTCCCAATAATATGGCTGCTTTTTGATTGCTGTTTTCAAAAGTGGCCAACAGCGGTTTTTCTGTTTCTATATTTCCTATTTTTTGAAATAATAAAGAATGATAAGGAACCGAAAAGATAATCTCCCCAAAACGATCTTCAATGGGCGCAAAATTTGAAAATCCGATATCAGCACTTAAAAACGTCGGATAATTTATATTAAAAATGGGATGGTAATTTTCCATTTCTGAGCTCGATTTCTTTGAAAAATTGGATTGTATCGCGTTTAGAAAATTCCAATCGGTGCTTCTGCCTGAAATCACAAAATAATTTAACTTCTTTTGGTTAATTTCTGTAAAGATATTTTTGAATTGATTTGTTGGCTGATAAAGTATAACCAATTGATAATCATTTATGTCGCCTATAAAATTAGGAATGGTTGAAATAGTGGCCTTTCGTTGTTTATTGCTTTCTATGGTCTTTTTCAGCATTCCCAAATCTGGATGAACAATGGATGTTAAAATAAGAATATTCGATTTTTCTTCAAGGACATTTATACTGAAATTTTTACTGTTGTTCTGTGTGTTTTGCTCATTTTCAAGCTGATCGACAGTGGCTGTATAAAATTGTGTTCCTTTTGTGGTGGCCTTTAAAAAAAATGAAGCTGTTCTAACATTTTGAGTCTTTGAAAATTGAAATTGCTCGGAATAAACTTTTGTTCCTTTATGATAAACGTTGAGATTTTTGGTTATAGGTTTGCTCCCTGTGTAATTGATAAAAAGCTCAACCGGCAACTGATTATTAATAAAAGTAAATGGGTTGATATTTAATTGACCGATGTAAATATCCTCAAAAACTGTGGTGTCTCCAACGATAAACGGGAAGACCGGACTTTTATAATTTACAAATTCCACTGAGTTTCCAACGGTTTGGTTTCCGTCGGAAATCAAAATTACCGGACTTAATCCGGTTTTATATAATTTAGAAAATTCTTGAAAAGGCAGCGATAAATTGGATTGGCTTTCCTCAAAATTTAGTTGAGCCAATGGATATATGCCCGTCCCAAAACCGAAAAAACTGATGTCGTATTTGTTATTTAACTCTGAATCCCCTTTTATTTTTTCCACAAGACTTTTAACAGCTTCATTTTGTGAATTGAATTTAATGGACTTCGAATTATCAACCGCAACCAATAAATTAGGTTTTATAGTTTCAACATTGTTTTTTTTAAATGAAGGATTAATTAGCAACAACAATAGCAGAAAAATGGTCGAAAATCTAAAAAAAAAGAGCCAATACAATAATTGGCTCAACTCTTTATTTTTATATAGGTATTGAAAAAAAGCTATAAGTAACGCCACAAATGCCGCTAAGATTATCAATAACAATTTTTCAGTTTCCATTTATGATCAATGTAGTCTTTAATTATCAAAATCTGGTGGATGGTGTCGGTATTTCACTTTCAAAATTCCCCCTTCGGGGGCTAGGGGGCTTACATTCCTCCATCAACACTCAACGTTTGTCCGGTAATATAAGAACTCATTTCTGAAGCTAAAAATACGCAGGCATTTGCAACATCTTCAGGGGTTCCTCCTCGTTTTAACGGTATGGCATCCCGCCATTGTTTAACGGTATCTTCGGGCAAACTTGCGGTCATTTCAGTTTCAATAAAGCCAGGCGCAATCACATTGCAGCGAATATTTCTTGAACCCAATTCCAATGCAACAGATTTAGAAAAACCGATAATTCCGGCTTTGGAAGCTGCGTAATTTGCTTGTCCGGCATTCCCTTTTAAACCAACCACAGAACTCATATTGATTATAGAACCTGAGCGTTGCTTCATCATTGGCCGTATTACCGCTTTTGTTAAATTGAAAACCGATTTTAAATTTACTTCGATTACGGTATCAAAATCCTCTTCAGAAATACGCATCAGCAAATTGTCTTTTGTAATTCCCGCATTGTTTATTAAAATATCTATCGTTCCAAATTCTTTTAAAACTTCAGCAGCCAATTCTTGTGCGGCTTCATAATTTGCGGCATTTGATTTGAATCCTTTTGCTTTTACGCCATAATTCATTAATTCTTTTTCCAATGCTTCTGCAGCTTCAGTTGAAGAACTGTAAGTAAAAGCCACATTTGCTCCTTGTTTTGCAAAAGTTTGGGCAATTCCTTTTCCTATTCCTCTGGTTGCCCCGGTAATTAAAGCGGTTTTATTTTCTAAAAGTTTCATGTTGTTTTGTGATTTTGATTTTTTAATTTTCAACAAATCAAATATACATAATTGTATAAAAATAAAGGACTCTTGCACAACTTCAATTTTTAAATTATTTATTAAAATCCCAATTGTATAAGCTTTTCATTAAAAATAGCAATTATTAGAAACTTTCTTAGATTTTAACAAAAATGCGATATTCGTTAACATTTTACTATTTTGTAACATTAGCTGCTAATTAGTTAATTAAATGTTAATTTTTTTTCATACATTGCCCACATTAATTAACAAAAACACAAAGACATGAATTCAAAAAAACAATTTATTTTAGGGATTTTCTTGCTTTTTACGGTAGCAATATTTGCGCAATCGTATCAAGTTACCGGGAAAGTAACCGACTCAGATAACCAGCCGTTGCCAGGAGTATCTGTGACAATTGAAGGAACCTCAAGAGGAACTACAACAGATTTTAATGGTGATTATGCCATTATGGTTCAAAGCAGGGAAAATCTTATATTTTCTTATGTAGGATACAATGAAAAGAAATTAGAAATGGACGGCACAAAAATATTTAATGTTGTTCTGGTTTCCGGAGTTGAATTAAAAGAAGTTGTGGTTGTCGGAACAAGGAATCCAAACAGAACTGCAGTTGACACTGCTGTACCCGTGGATGTTATTGATGTGGCGGAACTAATTACGGCCGGACCGCAAGTTAACTTAAATCAAATATTAAACTACGTGGCACCTTCGTTTACTTCGAATACCCAAACTATTGCTGATGGAACCGACCATATAGATCCAGCGTCTTTAAGAGGTTTGGGACCTGATCAGGTCTTGGTTTTAATCAATGGAAAAAGAAGACACAATTCTTCTTTGGTAAATGTAAATGGAACATTTGGGCGCGGAAGTGTTGGTACCGATTTGAATGCAATTCCTGCAGCCTCTATTGAACGTATTGAAGTTTTAAGAGATGGTGCCGCAGCACAATATGGCTCTGATGCCATTGCAGGCGTAATTAACATTGTTTTGAAAAGAAGTACAAATGAACTTAACTTAAATGTTACAACTGGCGCTAATTTCTCAGAAAACGCTAACGACCAAACAGGCGGTGTTGATGGACAAACAACCAATGTTAGTGCAAACTATGGCTTACAATTGGGTGATAAAGGCGGATTTATCAACTTTACAGGCGATTTTGATGTTAGAGAAGATTACAGCAGAATGCTGAAGTTGGAAGATAATATTTTCAATCTTTACAATACTGTTGAAAGATTTGCCAATAATGCAGGTTATGATTTGTCTAAATTATTGGATGATGATGTTTCTGATGTCATTCAGTATGGAAATGCAGCGGGATTGAATTTAGATCCAAATGCTACAAAAGCACAGTTGCGAACAATTTTAGGTGCCGATAACACCAATGCTGAATTGGCTGCACGTGGATTGGATAGAAGTGATTTTAATATGAGGGTTGGACAATCTGCATTGCGTGGCGGACGTTTCTTTGGGAATTTTTCACTTCCTTTAAATGACAATGGCACTGAATTGTATGCTGTTGCAGGAATGAGTTCAAGAACAGGAAATTCGGCTGGATTCTACAGAGCGCCTAATTCAAGAAATACCTATACACCTGCTTATATCAACGGTTTTTTACCCGAAATAAATTCAAATATTAAAGATAAATCTTTTTCAGTTGGCATAAAAGGCAAAGTATCTGACTGGGACGTTGATTTCAGCAATACTTGGGGAAAAAACACTTTCTTATATACGATAGGAAATACCTTTAACGCTTCTATGCAAAAAGCTTCTCCAACACTTTTTGATGCCGGTGGATTTTCATTTGCACAAAACACAACCAATTTAGACGTAAGTCAATTTTTTGAAGACACTATGGCTGGTTTAAACATTGCTTTTGGCGCTGAATATCGATTGGAAAATTATGAAATCGTAGCCGGTGAAGAAGCATCATACAGGCAATATACTGCCGATGGACAAGCCATTACATTAGCCACTCAAGATCCGTCCAGAGATTTCTTTGGAGGCGCAAGACCGGGAGGCTCACAAGTTTTTCCTGGATTTAGTCCAGCCAACGAACTGTCTCGAGGAAGAAGCAGTGTTGCCGGTTATTTTGACCTTGAAGCAGATGTTACTGAAAATTTATTATTAAGTGGCGCAGTGCGTTATGAAGATTATTCTGATTTTGGTTCTACCTTAAATTTTAAAGTGGCCACAAGAATAAAAGCTGGTGAAAATACCAATATTAGAGCTGCATTAAATACTGGCTTTAGGGCACCGTCTTTACACCAATTGAATTTTAATTCCACCTCCACAATTTTTGATAACGCTGGCAATCCCAAAGAAGTGGGAACTTTTGCCAATGACAGTAGAGCAGCCCAATTATTGGGTATCCCTCAACTAAAAGAGGAAAAATCTAAAAGTGTGAGCGTAGGTTTTACCTCTAAATTGCCTGAGGCTAATTTAACATTTACGGTTGATGGCTATTTTGTGGCTATTGATGACAGAGTTGTTTATACAGGGCAATTTGGAATTAATGACACCGATACAAATCCGAACAACAATACCGGTTCTGAGTTAGATTTATTGTTAAAACAAGCCAATGCCTCTGCAGCTGCCTTTTTTGCAAACGCCATTGACACAGAATCAAAAGGTTTGGATGTAGTGATTACCCATGATGCGCTTATAGGAACCAATGTCAAATTAAAATCGGATTTGTCAGGCACCTTTTCTAAAACCAAAAAAGTTGGCGGCATAAAAGCTTCCCAGGTACTGGAAGACGCTGGTTTGGTGAGCACTTATTTTCCTGAAGACAGCAGGGTTTATTTGGAAGAATCAGTGCCAAGAACAAAGATTAATTTGTCAAATAGTTTAACTACTGATAAATTTAATGTGTTTTTAAGAAATGTTTGGTTTGGTGAAGTAACCGAAGCCACTTCAGTAGTTGCCAACCAACAGGTTTTTGGATCTAAATTGGTAACAGACTTGTCATTTGGCTATAAAGTATCAAAAAGTACAACTGTTACTGTTGGTGCAAACAACTTGTTTGATATTTACCCTGACAGAGCAGCCCAAGATTTACAACCGGATGTGACTGGTGACCAAAACAACAGAAGCGGCGGTAAATTTGATTGGTCAAGACGAGCGCAACAATTTGGAATTGGCGGTCGTTTTCTTTTTGCAAGATTGAATATTATACTTAAATAAAAAAATTATTTTATAATTTAAAAAGCTTCCCGAAATTGGGAAGCTTTTTTTATAGCTTAACTTTTAATGAAAAAAAAGCTTTATTCTAGAATTACAGCTTTTTTACTGATAATCCGAAGCTCTGTAAATTCTTTTGTAATGACCAAAACATTTCCTTTAAGACAGGAATCTAAATCGATTTTAACATTGTCAACCTCCACTTTTCTGATTTCAAATGGCAATCCGATTAAATTAATTTCAAAAGTTTCATAAGAAGTGATAAATTTTCCTGATTTAAATTGCTGAATGGTCAAGGAATCTTCTTTTCCCAAAAGATTGAAATTTCTTAGGCTAAACCTTCCTTTTTTATAATCGAATCCGTCTTCCGCATCTTCATAGACCTGAGATTTTTCTTTTCCTAATTTATAAAAAACATCCAAATGAAGTTCGCCTATTACTTTTTCCCCAACATATTGCTGAATCGGATATTTTGGAATGATGGCTCCTTCTTTCACAAAAATTGGCATACTGTCTAAATCGGCATCCACCCAAACTTCGTTTCCGCCTTTCACCAATGTATTGTCCCAGAAATTATACCAATTTCCCTCAGGAACGTACATTCGTCTTCCTTTGGCATTTGGTTCTGTAATTGGACAAGCCAGTATTTTTTCGCCGAAAACAAATTCATCGTTTCTGTAATGCGTTTGCACATCAGCCTGGTCATATAAAACCAAAGATTTCAAAATAGGAATGCCCTCAGTTGCATAACGCCAAAAAGCAGTGTATAAATATGGCAACAATTGATACCTGATTTCAATGAATTTTCTGACAATATCAGTAATATTTTCACCAAAAGCCCAAGGTTCCTGATCGCCATGGTCGCCTGATGAATGCGTTCTGCAAAACGGATGAAAAATTCCCAACTGAATCCAGCGTGCGTAAAGTTCGCCGTTTGGTTGCTCTGCAAATCCGCCAATATCTGAGCCAACAAATGAGAAACCCGACATACACATGCGTTGCGCCTGCAAATTTGCGATGGTTAAATGTTCCCAAGACGCCACATTATCGCCTGTCCAAGTTGAGGTATAGCGTTGCGTTCCCGAATAAGCGGCTCTGGTAATCACAAAAGGGCGTTTTGGATAAGAGAATTTCTTTAATCCTTGGTAAGTGGCTCTTGCCATTTGCATCCCATAAATGTTGTGCGCTTTTCTGTGGCTGCATTCGTTTCCGTCGTAGTCGTGCCTTACATCATCCGGAAAAGTTTTTCCCGGAACGTCCATAATTGCGGGTTCATTCATATCATTCCACACGCCTTTAACACCAATCTCTTCAATAAGTTCCTTAAACAAACCCGACCACCATTCACGGACTTCAGGTTTGGTGAAATCGGGAAAATAGCATTCGCCAGGCCAAACTTTTCCTTTCATGTACGGACCGTCTGCACGTTTGCAAAAATAATCTTTCTCTAGGCCTTCTTTAAAAACGCTGTAATCTTTGTCTATTTTAATTCCTGGGTCGATAATGGCCACAGTTTTAAAACCATTGTCGGACAATTCCTTCACCATTCTCTTGGGATCAGGAAAATAGTCGGTATTCCAGGTAAAACACCTAAATCCTTCCATATAATCGATGTCCAGATAAATGGCATCACAAGGAATCTTTAAATCTCTAAATTTATTGGTGACTTCTTTTACGTTTGATTCCGGATAATAACTCCATTTACATTGGTGGTAGCCCAAAGCCCAAAGTGGCGGCAATTCGTGCGGCTTTCCAGTTAAATCGGTATAATTTGAAACTACTTCTTCCATTTCCGGTCCGTAAATAAAATAATAATTCATTTCACCTCCCTGAGCCCAAAAACTGGTGACATTTCTTCGTTCTTGACAAAAATCGAAAAAAGATCTAAAAGTATTGTCGAAAAATATACCGTAAGCTTTCCCGTGATGAAGTCCGGTATAAAATGGAATCGCTTTATAAATTGGATCGGTATCTTTATTAAATGCATAAGAATCTGTTACCCAATTTTCAAAACGTTTGCTTTTTAAATTTAACGGAACCGGTTTATCCCCCAACCCATAATAACTTTCCTTCTCTTGCGAATTTTTGGACATTTTTACAATATTTCCTCCAAACTCATAACTTTCTTCCCAATGAAATCCAAGTTCGTCTTCTGAAATAAGGGTATTGTCTTTTGCGTCAAAAATTGATTTTCTCATATCCTCCTTTGAAATATGACAAATTAATTTTGAAGTTGTAATGATGTATTTACTGTCGTCTTCGGTTACTTCAAGATGATTAAAACCCCTGCTCGCATAGCGGGTTATTGCATAAGAAAAATCGTTCTCAAAAATTGAAGTTGTGGTATAACGAAATCTCAACACACTGTCTCTCTGAATGGTAAGTTGTAAAACCACATTATTTTCACTCGTAAAATAAAGCGTGTCAACGTCTTTTTTATAGGATATTATTTTTGAAGGAAATTGATTTCCTTTGTTTTCTAATTCGGTGTTTAAAATCATAAATTAAATTATTTGATCAAAGTGCAAACGTACTAAAATAAACAATTTAATAAATGTAATTTTTATTAAAAATATTACCGCTTTATGAACAAAAATGTAAAATTAATGCCATTAAGCGGTATAAAATTTAACAGAATTTTAAAATTGAGATCCCAAGCGGCGGCAAAACAAGCGTAGCCGAATATTCCTCAGAATTCTTGGATTGTTTCTTAATTGCAATTTTTTCAGCATTAAGAAGCCCGCTTCCTCCATATTTTTGGTGATTGCTGCTAAATACTTCCAGCAATTTCCCTTTTCTTGGAACACGAATTTTATAATTTTCCAATGTTTGAGGCGAAAAATTACAGACCACCAAAACATCATCTTTCGGATTATTGCCTTTTCTTAAATAGGAAATCACTGAATTTTCTGAATCATCATAACTTACCCACTCAAAACCTTCATGGCTAAAGCCTTTTTCATATAAAGCAGGCGTGGATTTATAAAATAAGTTTAAATCCTTGAAATAATTTTGTGTGTTTTTATGCGGAGGAAACTCCAATAAATTCCAATCCAAACTTTTTTGAAAATTCCATTCTTCATAATGTCCAAATTCACTTCCCATAAACAACAACTTTGTGCCGGGATGCGTAAACATATAGCCAAATAACAAACGGAGATTTGCAAAACGTTGCCATTCATCGCCGGGCATACGTCCTAAAATGGTTTTTTTGCCATGCACCACTTCATCATGCGATAACGGCAGCATAAAATTCTCAGTAAAAGCGTAGGTTAAACTAAACGTAATTTCATTTTGATGGTATTTTCTGTAAATGGTATCTTTAGAAAAATAGTCTAAAGTATCGTGCATCCATCCCATCATCCATTTCATTCCAAAACCCAATCCGCCCATAAAAGTTGGTTTGGAAACCATCGGAAAAGCCGTAGATTCTTCTGCGATAGTTTGTACATCGGGAAACGACTTATAGACTTCTTCATTCAATTCTTTCAAAAATAAAACTGCATCTAAATTTTCATTTCCGCCATAAATATTTGGTTCCCATTCTCCGTCTTCACGCGAATAATCCAGAAATAACATAGAAGCCACAGCATCTACGCGCAATCCGTCGGCGTGATATTGTTCCAGCCAAAAAATAGCATTGCTGATTAAAAAGGAACGGACTTCATTTCTTCCGTAATTAAAAATTAGGCTTTTCCAATCTTGATGATAGCCTTTTTTCTTATCTGGATGCTCATATAAATTTGAACCATCAAAATAACCAAGTCCGTGCACATCTTCAGGAAAATGCGACGGTACCCAATCCAAAATAATTCCTATGTCGCTTTGGTGCAATTTATCGACCAAATATTTTAATTCTTCAGGATAACCAAAACGAGAGGTTGGCGCAAAATAGCCTGTAACTTGATATCCCCAAGAAGGATCGTACGGATATTCCATAATCGGCATAAATTCTACGTGCGTAAAATTCATTTCTTTCACATAAGTCACCAATTCATCTGCCAATTCAAAGTAGGACAAAGACCTGTTTTCTTGGGTATTTTTTCTCCAAGAACCCAAATGAACTTCATAAACAGAATAAGGCGCATCCAACGCATTGTTTTTTATGCGCGTATGCATCCAGCTTTTATCTTCCCATTTGTATTTGTCTTCCCAAACTACTGAGGCCGTTTTTGGAGGATGTTCACACCTTCGGGCGTACGGATCGGCTTTTTCGGAAACGTAATTATTGATATTTGAATGTATTTTGTATTTGTACAAATTTCCTTTTCCCACTGCAGGAATAAATCCTTCCCAAATACCAGAAGAATCCCAGCGAACATTTAAGTTAAATTCGCCATCAACCCAATGGTTAAAATCTCCAATGACCGATACTTGCTTTGCACTGGGTGCCCAAACGGCAAAATAAGTGCCCGTAACACCGTTTACCGAAATAATATGGGAACCAAATTTTTCGTACAATCGATAATGCTTTCCGCTTTGAAATAAACTGATGTCAAAATCTGTAAAAAGGCTGTGGTTAATTACATTCGCCATAAATTAAATTATAAACCCGTTTGGAATTAAGGCGCCTTTTTTAACGACAACTATGCCATCGCGCACAACATAAGTATTTGTTTCAGTGTCTTTTAAATGTTTTCCTCCGTTAATTTTCACATCATTTCCAATACAGCAATTTTTATCCAAAATTGCATTTTTTATGAAGCAGCGTTTGCCAATACCCATGGAAACAATATTTTCATCCACAATATGTTCAAGCGGCTGATAATAATCGGATCCCATCATATAAGTGTTAATAATGGTAGATTCTGTGTCAATTCTTGAACGAACGCCAATTACAGAATGTTCTATTTTTCCTGCATTAATGATACAACCATCGGCAATCACGGTTTTATCCAAAACGGTTCCCGAAATTTTTGTGGTAGGCAGCATCCTGGCATGCGTATAAATACGTTTTTTTGTGCTGTACAAATCAAACTTCGGAAAATCATCGGTTAGCCCTAAATTTGCTTCAAAAAATGAATCTATATTTCCAATATCTGTCCAGTAACCTTCATATTGAAAGCTCACAACTTTATGTTTACCAATGGCTTGCGGAATAATTTCTTTGCCAAAATCATTGGTGTCGGGATTGCCCATCAGTTCAATCAGCAATTCCCTGTTAAAAATATAAATTCCCATGGAAGCCAAATAATTACGGCCTTCCTTTTTCATTTCATCACTTACTTCTGAAGTCCAATCCGGCAACAAATCAGCGGCAGGTTTTTCAATAAATGAAGTTATTTCATCTTTTTCATTTGTTTTTAAAATTCCGAATGATGTCGCATCTTTTGCATTGACAGGAATTGTGGCAATAGAAATAGCTGCATTCATATTAACATGTTTTTCAACCATTTCCTCAAAATCCATTTGATACAATTGATCTCCAGACAATATCAAGGCATAATCAAAATCATGGTTTAAAAAATGGTGCATACTTTGCCTAACCGCATCTGCCGTACCCTGAAACCACGTGCTGTTTCCGGGTGTTTGTTCAGCTGCCAAAACATCAACAAAAGCCGAGCTGAAAAAACTGAAATGATAGGTATTTTTAATATGCCTGTTTAACGATGCCGAATTAAATTGGGTTAGCACAAACATACGCTTGATGTCTGAATTTATGCAATTCGAGATTGGAATATCCACCAACCTATATTTCCCTGCAATTGGCACGGCAGGTTTAGAACGTGTTTCTGTTAACGGGTGTAACCTGGATCCTTGTCCGCCACCTAAAATAATTCCTAAAACTTTATTCCCTACCATAACTTACTGATTTAATGATTTATACAAATTTATATATGCCAATGCTGATGCATCCCAAGAATGGTTGATGCCCATTATTTTTTTTCTGATTTTCTGATATTTTTCTAGATTTTCAAACAACTTCACTCCTCTTTCAATCGCTTCTTCGATTTCTGAAACCGTAACTTCCTCATGACAAATGCCAAATCCGCCCTTTTCTGAAATGTCAATAACGGTATCTTTTAAACCGCCAATGCTTCTCACAATTGGGATAGAACCATAACGCAGCGCGTACATTTGGTTCAATCCGCAAGGTTCTACCCGCGAAGGCATCAAAATAAAATCGGCGCCCGCATAAACAATATGCGCCAATTTTTCATCATATCCTATAAATGCGTTGTAAAAACCCTCAAAATATTTTTTCAGATCAATCAATTCTGCTTCAACAGCATCATTGCCCGAACCCAGTAAAAATATGGAAATATTAACTTTTTGAAGGACTTTTTCAAAGGTTTCCGGAAATAAATCGGCTCCCTTTTCCCCTACCAATCTTCCAATAAAAGCAAAAAGCGGTTTTTCAAAATCCAAATTATACTCACTGCAAAGCCATTTTTTATTGACTTCCCTTCCAAGTTCAACGCTGTCAATATTGTAATTTTCCACAAGATAGGCATCTGTTTCCGGATTCCAAACTTCCCAATCTATTCCGTTTAAAATTCCCGTGCATTTTGCGCTTTCATGACTTAATAAAGATTCCAAACCGTTGGCAGCTTTCTTTAATTCTTCCATATAACTAGGGGAAACCGTGGTCACTTTCCAAGCGCATTTTATGGCTGATGCGAGCGGATTGATGCTTCCGTCCCAATCCAGCAAACCAACATTGTTAAAATTAAATTCGGGAATCAAGCCCACTTTTTCATGCGAAAACCAACCCTGATATTGCGCATTGTGAATGGTAAGCACCGTAGGTATATTTTTTAACGCCGCATAATCGTTGCTTTGTGTCATCATAAAAGGAATCAATCCCGTATGATGGTCGTGACAATGCACCGTTGTTGGTTTTTCATCCCAAGTAAGCATCCAATTCAATGTGGCAATCTGAAATGCCAAAAAACGTTCGGTATCATCAAAAGAATACACAAAATCCGTGAACAACAATTCAGGAACATCCACCAAATAAAGGTTAAAACCTATGTTGTTATTGTTCAATGTTTTAATTTGATAGGGAAATTCTTGTTTTCCCAATTTTAATTTTGCGCTAAATATTACCGAAAATTCATTGATTTTGGTGAATTTATTGTCATAAAAAGGCATAATAACTTCAGCAGTGAAACCTGCTTCATTTTGGTATTTTGGAAGCGCTCCCACCACATCGGCCAAACCGCCAACTTTCGCAACCGGATAACATTCTGCGCTTATATGCGTTATTTTCATACTTGGTACTTTATTTTAATACAATTATTATCAACGGTTTATATATTTATTCTAAAATTTGGGGCGTTTCCGCCAAAAAGCGGCCGGGCTTTTCATTGCAATCCGTCATTGCGAGCGGAGCGTGGCAATCTGTTGAACAAATTTCTTCACTAACTCGCAATGCCGGGATTTTCATTTCAATCCCTAACGCACATAAAACAAGACCTCAAAATAATAGCAATATTCAGCTAAAAAAATGCTGATAATCATTGAATTTATTCATAAATATGAAAACTGAAATTACAAAAAAATCTTTAATAAGTAAAGTTTTTAAAATATATATTTTTAGAAAACCGGCAGAAACAAAAAAGAGGGAAATTGAAAAATTTCCCTCTTTTTTGTTAACAAATTAAACAATTTATCTAGGCTATTTTGCCCGAGCTGCTTGTTCTTTTTTGATCAAATTTAACGCAGATCCTTCTTTAAACCATTCAATCTGGCTTTGATTGTAGGTATGGTTTAATTTAACAACATCTTTGCTTCCGTCAGCATGAACCAATTCCAAAGCCAATTGCTTTCCTGGCGCAAATTTATCTAAATCCAAAAAGTTAAAAGTATCATCTTCCTGAATCAAATCATAATCCGCTTCATTGGCAAAAGTCAATCCCAACATTCCTTGTTTTTTAAGGTTTGTTTCGTGGATACGTGCAAAAGACTTCACAATAACCGCTGCAACACCCAAATGACGTGGTTCCATTGCTGCATGTTCTCTTGATGAACCTTCACCATAATTATGGTCACCCACAACAATCGAATAAACGCCTGCCGCTTTGTAAGCCCTTCCGGTATCAGGCACAGTACCAAATTCACCAGTCAGCTGATTTTTAACTTTGTTGGTTTCTTTACCAAAGGCATTCACCGCTCCAATTAAGCAATTGTTGGAAATATTGTCTAAATGTCCACGAAAACGCAACCACGGTCCAGCCATAGAAATATGGTCGGTAGTGCATTTTCCAAAAGCTTTTATCAATAATTTAGCTCCTTTTACATTCGTTCCAATCGGTTGAAATGGCTCTAACAGTTGCAGTCTTTCTGATGTTGGGCTTACCAAAACTTCTATTTTGCTTCCGTCTTCAAATGGCGCCACAAATCCGGCATCTTTTACATCAAAACCTTTTGGCGGCAATTCAAAGCCAGTTGGCTCACTAAATTTAACTTCAACACCGTCTTGGTTAATTAAAGAGTCTGTCATCGGATTGAAATCCAACCTGCCCGAAATTGCAATGGCCGCAACCATTTCTGGTGAAGCCACAAATGCGTGGGTATTCGGATTTCCGTCAGCTCTTTTTGAAAAGTTTCTGTTGAATGAGTGAATAATGGTGTTTTTTTCTTGTTTTTCAGCACCTTCTCTGTCCCACTGGCCAATACAAGGTCCGCAAGCATTGGTGAATATTTTGGCGTTTAAATCTTCAAAAATAGTCAATAAACCATCACGCTCTGCGGTATAACGCACTTGTTCTGAACCTGGATTAATGCCAAACTCAGCTTTTGCGACTAATTTTTTATCAACTGCCTGTTTCGCTATTGATGCTGCTCTTGACAAATCTTCATAAGAGGAGTTTGTGCAAGAACCTATTAATCCCCATTCCACTTTTAAAGGCCAATCATTTTTCAATGCTTTTTCAGTCATTTCACCAACTGGCGTAGCCAAATCTGGCGTAAACGGTCCGTTTAAATGAGGCTTTAATTCCGATAAATTAATTTCAATAACTTGGTCGAAATAAAGTTCAGGATTTGCATACACTTCATCATCACCGGTTAAATAAGAAGCAATTTTATTGGCTTCATCAGCCACTTCATTACGGTCGGTTGCACGCAAATAACGTTCAATAGATGCATCATAACCAAAAGTTGAAGTTGTGGCGCCTATTTCAGCACCCATATTACAAATAGTTCCTTTTCCTGTGGCGGACATTGATTTTGCGCCTTCGCCAAAATATTCAACAATGGCGCCGGTACCTCCTTTTACGGTTAAAATACCTGCCACTTTTAAAATCACATCTTTTGGAGCTGTCCAACCAGACAATTTTCCGGTTAACTTAACACCAATCAATTTTGGAAATTTTAATTCCCAAGCCATTCCGGCCATTACATCAACTGCATCAGCGCCTCCAACGCCAATGGCAATCATTCCCAATCCGCCGGCATTTACGGTATGTGAATCGGTTCCAATCATCATTCCTCCAGGAAATGCATAATTTTCAAGAACCACTTGATGGATAATTCCTGCGCCCGGTTTCCAAAAACCAATACCGTATTTGTTAGAAACAGAAGCTAAAAAGTTAAATACTTCACTGCTGTTGTTTAAGGCAGTCTGTAAATCTTTATCAGCGCCAATTTTAGCTTGAATTAAGTGATCACAGTGCACCGTTGTTGGCACAGCCACTTTACTTTTTCCTGCTTGCATAAATTGAAGCAAGGCCATTTGTGCAGTTGCATCCTGACAAGCAATTCTGTCTGGCGCAAAATCCACATAATCTTTTCCCCGAACAAAAGCTGTTGTCGCTTTGCCGTCCCAAAGGTGGTTGTATAATATTTTTTCAGCTAAAGTTAAAGGTTTTCCAACTACAGTTTTAGCGGCATCAACACGTTCTGCCATTCTGCCGTAAACACCTTTAATCATTTCAATATCAAAAGCCATATTTATAATTTTTATTAAGTTATTTTAATTTGACGAAGGTACGAAAAAGGATTCCTTTATTCAATAAAATGGCGTTAACTATGGTATTTTTAAAGATATAAATATTTACAAACCCTATTTTTTTTAAAATGGTAAAAAAGGATCACGAAAACGATGTAGAAATTAAGAATATGGTAAAAAATAAGTAGGTCTGTAAGCCGGATTTTGTACTTCGAAAAGTTCTTATCATTTATCTAGACTATAAATTGCTCTATAGTTCGAGCTGCCTACCCCTTGAAATAATGCGAGTCACACTAAAATTTCAATATACATGGCATTTCACCGCATAGAGTTTACCTGGTTTCACTACAGCCGAACTGTACTTGCTTTCTGTTGCACTTGTCCTCGGCTTGCGCCGGATGGATGTTATCCACTATGCTACTCTTTGGTGTCCGGACTTTCCTCTCCAATAAATTGAAGCGATAAGACGACCTACTAATTTTTTGCAAATTTACGTTAATTTTTCATAAAAAAAAACCCACTCAAGAATGAGTGGGAAAATTGCTATGAAAAAGAAAAAGTGTTATTAGATATTTCACTAACAACTTTTCAAATATAAATAATTTTAAATAAAATAAAAATAAATTTATACTTTTTTTTCTACGAAAACATATCTTTTACTTTTTCAAAAAATGATTTATCTAGTTTTGAAGGATTTGGTTTGAAGTTTTCGTCCTTCTTATTCGCTTCAAAAAAAGCTTCTTGTTCCGATGAAACTGTTTGTGGTGTCCAAACATTGATATGAACCAACAAATCACCATTTCCATAATTGTCAATGCTTGGCAATCCTTTTCCGCGCAAGCGTAAAATTTTACCCGATTGTGTTCCTGGTTCAATTTTAATTTTTACTTTTCCAGATACGGTATCAATATTCTTTGAAATTCCCAATACCGCTTCAGAAAAATTAATATACAAATCGAAGTGTAAATTTGTGCCTTCCCGTTTTAAGGTTTCGTGTGGTATTTCTTCAATTACCACAATTAAATCTCCGTCTATTGCATTGTTTCCGGGAGCTGCATTGCCTTTTCCGTTTACTTTTAACTGAACTCCTTCCGTAACACCAGCGGGAATTTTTATGGAAACAGTTTCTTCTTTAAGTTCTAATCCGTCACTGTCGGCATTTTTAGGTCTTTTGTCTAAAATTTCTCCTGCTCCGTGGCAAGTCGGACAAGTAGAAGCGGATTGCATGCGTCCTAAAATGGTATTTGTGACGCGCATCACCTGACCGGCACCATTACAGGTGGTACAAGTTTTAAAGGTAGCGCCTTCAGCCATCACTTTTCTGCGAACTTTTACCTTTTTTTCTACGCCGTTTGCAATTTCCTCTAAATTTAATTTTACCCTTATACGCAAGTTACTTCCTTTAACACGTGCTCTTCCTCTATTTCCGCCACCGAAACCGCCAAAACTTCCGCCTCCAAAACCGCCTCCAAAAATATCTCCAAACTGGCTAAAAATATCTTCCATGTTCATTCCGCCGCCACTGTAACCGCCGCCTCCGCCATTTTCAAATGCAGCATGGCCATATTGGTCGTAACGTGCTTTTTTATTTTCGTTGCTTAATATTTCATAAGCTTCCGCAGCTTTTTTAAATTTTTCTTCTGCTGCTTTGTTTCCCGGATTTTTATCAGGATGAAATTCTATGGCTTTTTGGCGATATGCCTTTTTGATTTCTGCAGGAGTGGCATTTTTGGAAATGCCCAATATTTCGTAATAATCTTGCTTCATTTTTTTTTTGATTTATTGTCCTGTTACAACTTTTGGATATCTGATCACTTTTTCACCTAACTTATATCCTTGTTCAAGTACATCAATAATTTTACCTTTTAAGTCATCAGTTGGCGCAGGAATTTGTGTAATAGCTTCATGCAATTCAACATCAAAAACATCTCCTCCTTTTGCATCAATAACACTTAAGCCTTTTTGGGCTAAAGAATTTCGTAATTTATTATTTATCAGCTCAATGCCTTTAAAAAGCTCTTTATCTTCATCTTTTGCTTTATTAATTTCATTTAAAGCCCGATCAAAATCATCCAATATTGGCAATAAAACTGTCATTAAATCTTCATTGGCAGTTTTAAATAACTCAATTCGTTCTTTCGAAGTTCGTTTTTTATAATTTTCAAACTCCGCAAATAAGCGTAAAAATTTGTCTTTTTCCTGAACAAGTTCCAGCTTAAGTAGCTCTTCAACACTAACTTCCTGAGTTTCTTGCTGATTTGTTTCCTTATCTTTTATTTCTTCAGCTTCCTTGCTTTCTTTCTTTTTACTCATAATTTTCACATAAAATAGTTATCATACTATCGCTTGCAAAAGTATTGCCATTTTTTGAAATATGCCAATATGACACCTGATAATTTATTATTAAAAAGACGGAAGACCGAAGTCGGAAGTAGGAAGACCGAAGACCGAATTCGGAAGTAGGAAGACGGAAGATTGAAGATTATGCGGAAAAGACTCTTTGGAATGCTCCGCCATTATGATTGAAACTTCATTCCGTAAGATACTGAACCAAGTTCAGGATGACGGGTGAACATGTTACAACAAAAAACAATTACCATTTGTTTAATCTACCCTAATAATTTTGGCGCCAATTGCCTGTAAACGTTCATCAATATTTTGATAACCCCGGTCAATTTGTTCAATATTTTGGATAGTGCTGGTGCCTTCTGCCGAAAGTGCTGCTATCAATAATGAAATTCCCGCCCTAATATCGGGTGAAGCCATAGTTGTGCCTTTCAAAGTAAACTCATGATTCATCCCAATTACCGTAGCTCTATGCGGGTCGCAAAGGATTACTTTGGCGCCCATATCAATCAATTTGTCAACAAAGAACAACCTGCTTTCAAACATTTTTTGATGGATTAAAACACTTCCTTTTGCCTGTGTGGCCACTACCAATATAATGCTTAACAAATCGGGCGTAAAGCCAGGCCAAGGTGCATCAGATATGGTTAAAATTGAACCATCAATATAATTTTGAATTTCATAACTTTCTTGTTCAGGTATGAAAATATCGTCTCCCCTTTTTTCTAAATTGATCCCCAGTTTCTGAAAAACACGAGGTATTAAACCCAAATCATTCCAGCTGACATCTTTAATGGTAATGGAAGATCTTGTCATGGCTGCCATCCCAATCCAACTGCCAATTTCTATCATATCGGGTAAAATTCTATGTGAACAGCCTTTTAGTTTTTTGACACCTTTAATATGCAATAAATTAGAACCTATGCCTTCAATTTTTGCGCCCATACTGTTCAACATTTTACACAATTGCTGAATATATGGTTCGCAAGCTGCATTGTAAATTGTGGTGATTCCTTTGGCCATTACGGCCGCCATCACAATATTTGCGGTTCCGGTCACTGAAGCTTCATCCAACAACATTGATGTTCCTGTAAGATGTTCTGCTTCCACACCGTAAAACCGTTCGTCTTGGTTATATCTAAATGTGGCACCCAATTGTATAAATCCCTCAAAATGGGTATCCAACCTTCGTCTGCCAATTTTATCGCCTCCAGGACGCGGAATATAGCCTTTCCCAAAACGCGCCAATAAAGGGCCAACAATCATAATTGAACCACGCAAAGAACTTCCTTCAACTTTGAATTTTTCTGATTCCAAGTATTCTAAATCCAATTCATCTGCTTGAAAAGAGTACGTATCTGGACTCATTTTATCTACTTTAACGCCTAATTCGCTTAAAATATAGATCAATTTGTTAACATCTCTAATATCCGGAATGTTGCTTACAATCACTTTTTCAGGAGTTAACAAAACTGCGCATATCACTTGAAGTGCTTCATTTTTAGCACCTTGAGGTGTGATGCTTCCGCTTAATTTATGACCTCCTTCTATTACAAATGTTGACATTATATTGGTAAATGAATTGGTTTATTGTTTCTTTTTCAATATTTTAACTTTGCCCGTTGGCTTTCTTTTTTTCATCAATTCTTTAACTTCCGTTAAAGATTCATTTTTATCCTCCAAATCAATTTTTCCCTTCGACAATTCGAGTAAATGCTTGTAAATTATTGCATCATCAACGGTGTCTTTATTCCAATTTAGGTAACACTTTTTCATATGGTTGGCAATGGCAAAATACAAAGCTTCACGCGCTTCACCTTCTTCCCAAGTTAAGGCCACATCAATCATTGTTTGAATGTTATTGCCATAAAATCGGTATTTTGAATCATATTTTGGATAAGCCAAACTTTCTGGTTTTGCCGCCAATTCTTCTCTTAAAGGCTTTCCATAAGGAGATTCCGCATCCAATTTAAAATCGGACATAATGAATAGTTGATCCCATAATTTGTGCTTAAAGTCGGGCACATCACGTAAATGAGGCTGTAAATTTCCCATAACATCAACAATGGCCCTGGCCATTTTATTGCGTTCTTCAGGATCTTCTATGGCCACACAATTATCGATTAATTTTTGGACGTGTCTGCCGTATTCCGGGATAATTAAATGAGGTCTTTCTGAATTGTATTCTAAATCAAATTCCATGGATCTGTTCTTTCTATAATATTTTTGCAAATTACAATATAAATATTGGTTTTACAATGTGTATTTAGCCTATAATTACAAGCTTTGCAAATTGTAACAACAATTTTTTGACGCCAAATGAAGCAAATTGAATCTCCGCTTTTTGGTTTGCGCCAGAACCGTCTAAACTAAGCACTTCGCCTTTTCCAAACTTCGCGTGTTCAACAATGGTTCCAACAATAATGTTATCATCAAATAAATTTACGGATGAAACCATAGAAGCCTCCACTTTTTTAAAGTTATTCGGACTTTTAAATGCTACTGTTGGAGCTTGTACAGCTTTTTTGACTGGCGGACGCTGAATTGGTTTTTTAAATCTTATTCTGTCATGCGGAATGTCATCAAAAATATCCTCATCAATAAAAGTGCTCTGTTTTGGCGGCGGTATTTTTGCCGTTAAATGTTCTAAATAAATTTCATCAATTTCTTCTAAAAATCGGCTTGGTTCGCAATCCACCAATTTTCCCCAGCGGTATCTTGTTTGCGCATACGTTAAATACGCCTGTTTCTCTGCCCTTGTTAAAGCAACATAAAACAAACGGCGCTCTTCTTCCAATTCACTTCTGGTATTCATGCTCATTGCTGATGGAAATAAATTTTCTTCCAATCCAACAATGTAAACAAACGGAAATTCCAGCCCTTTTGCCAAATGGATTGTCATTAAGGAAACACGCGGCTTATCATCTTTGTTTTTGGTGTCCAAATCGGTCGCTAAAGCAACATCTTCCAAGAAAAAAGCCAAAGAATCGTCTGCTTCATTTTCCTTTTGCTCTTCAATAAAATCTTTTAATCCGTTCAGCAATTCCTGAATGTTTTCAACCCTGCTTACACCTTCCGGCGTTCCTTCACTTTCCAAATCCTGAATTAACCTTGTTTTTTGAACCACAAATTCGGCAATTTCAAAAGCATTTTTAGTTTGCGATTCAATCTGAAAATGCTGCATCATGGTCACAAAATTCAACAACTTTGTTTTGATGCCCGAATTAAGGTTTAAATCGAAAGTGTTGAGATTCAGCAACAACTCAAAAATTGATATTTTATAATGATTTGCCGCTACCGAAAGTTTGTCGATAGTGGTATCGCCAATGCCTCGGGCAGGATAATTGATAATTCTTTTAAGCGCTTCTTCATCGGTTGGATTCACAAGCAATCGCAAATACGCCAAGGCATCTTTAATTTCTTTTCGCTGGTAAAATGACAATCCGCCATAAATTCTGTAGGCGATATCTTTCTTCCGAAGCGCATCTTCCAAAGCCCTTGACTGTGCATTTGTGCGATACAAAATGGCAAAATCGGAATTTTTCATCTGCAAATTCATCGCATTGTCGAAAATTGAATTGGCAATATATCGCCCTTCTTCAGCTTCCGTAAATGTGCGCATGACTTTTATTTTTGCGCCATCGCCGTTATCGGTCCAAATTTGTTTGTCGAGTTTGGTTTTATTTTTTTCGATAACGCTATTGGCGGCTTCCACAATATTTTTGGTGGAACGGTAATTTTGCTCCAATTTAAAAATAGCCACATTGTCGTAATCACGCTGAAAATTCATGATATTTTTGATATTTGCCCCACGAAAAGCGTAAATACTTTGAGAATCGTCGCCAACGACACAAATATTCTGAAACCTATCGGCCAAAGCTTTCACAATTAAATATTGGGAATGGTTTGTATCCTGATACTCATCAACCAAAATATATTTAAATCGGTCTTGATATTTTGCCAAAACTTCAGGAAATCTGGTCAATAATTCATTGGTTCTCAATAGTAAATCATCAAAATCCATAGCGCCAGCCTTAAAGCAACGCTCCACATATTCATGATATATTTTACCCATTTCCGGACGTTGCGCCATTTTATCGGCTTCCAATAAATCGGGATCTTTATAATACGCTTTTACGGTAATTAAGCTGTTTTTGAAGGAAGAAATCCTACTTAAAACCTGTTTTGGCTTGTATCGGTCTTTATCCAATTCCATTTCCTTAATAATGGAAGAAAGCAATCTTACAGAATCCTGCGTATCATAAATGGTAAAATTTGAAGGAAATCCCAATCTGTCTGCTTCAGAACGCAAAATGCGCGCAAAAACGGAGTGAAAAGTGCCCATCCATAAATTTTTGGCTTCAGAAACACCCACAACCGTTGCAATACGATTTTTCATTTCACGTGCCGCTTTGTTGGTAAAAGTTAATGCCAAAATATTGAACGGATCAACTTTTTTGCTCATCAAATGCGCAATTCTATAGGTTAAAACGCGTGTTTTACCAGAGCCGGCACCGGCTATAATAATCATTGCGCCTTCTTTATGCAATACGGCGGCTTTTTGTGATTCGTTAAGATTTTCTAAGTAGTTGGTCACGGGAATTCTTTAAAAAATCAAAAGTACTACTCCAAATTTAGTTTGGCAATAAATTTATCACAATGTTTTTTTAATATTTGGTTGTCTGTAAAATTGATTTATATAAATTACCAACAAACCAATAACCATCAAAAAACTAAAAATCAATAAAATCAAAGGGTAATTTTTTATGGCGTTAAACTGAAAAAGAAATAAAAATCCTTGTAAAAACAATAGCAATTCGGTGATAAATACGCCAGCCATAAATAACAACATTCCCAATTTTGAAGCTGGTTTGTGAAGGTCCAGTTTTTTCATTTGGTCCAAAATCAAAAATAACAAAACACTCAAAAATCCCAAAGTGAACAAATGCAAATAGCCAATAATAAAAAATGGTTTTAGCGCCAGCGATTTTTCAACAATATAAGGAAATGCCGATAAAATTTGGCTAAAGATTTTTAGGCTGTAAGAAATCAGGGCAAATTTTAGCAGCAATTTTGAAATGAAATACCAATTGATTTGTGAAAATGCCTCTCGCATTATTTTTATCAGAAAAACCAATGAAATGAATTGCAGCGCCGAAGCCACAAAACCAACCGCATTAAATACTAAAACATCAGTGCTCCACAAAACAGACAAAGCATAAGCCGGAATGCAAGCAATATTTAAATAGCTAAAAAAGCTCATTTTTAGTTTTTCGGAAATTATTATTTGCTGATTTTCAAAAATTTTAAACAACAATCCGAACAATGCAAAAACAAAAAACCCATTGTATAAAAAGTGCAGATAAAAATAAACGGTGTTGTAATATAAATCTGTTTTCCCCTGATTTACAATCACATAAGCCAAAAACCAAGTGGCCAAACTTGACAGTAAATAATAATAAATTCCGTATCTAATTAACTTTGATGAAGTATTATTTCCTTGTAAATCTTTTAAAATCCGGAAGGACAAAACGTAGGAAGTGAGTCCAAAAATAGCGAGCAGCACAATAGAAAATACTTTATAGCCACCTAAAGGAAAGCTGATTAACATGAAGAAAATCGCCACCAATAAAATAGATAAAGTTGCTTTATATACACTACTTTGTTTTTTGACATCCGAAACAAAATAATGAATAATTGCGCCAATCGCCACAAGATAACCCCAGCCTAAAAAAGCCACATGTGAATGGCTTTGCAGTAAATTTTGATAAGGAATGAATTTTGTGGGAAAGGCAAAATTCCATCGCATTAACAATCCGTACAAAGCGGACAAAATAAACAGCGTAAATGCACATAAATAAAGAAACTTGCTTTTTTTATTCATTATCATTTAAAAGAATTAAGCTACAAATAAACAAGAATTTTGCCAGACATCTTACATAATAAAACAAAAAAAAGACTGCCTTTTCAGGACAGCCTCTTTCAAACTAATTAACCAAAATTTATTTGCTGAATGTATAAGCTATGCCAAACATCACCATATCAGTGGTCATGTCATAACCAATTTTAGTATTTGGCACTTTACCAAGCGGGTTTGTGGGTGTTATTGCCATTGGACTTAACATTGCTCCTTCTGTTTTACCGTCACTCATCCCGTGATGATACACACCATCTAACCTGAAGTTATCATTAATTGGGTAGCTAAATCCAAATTGAAATGCATGCGCAATTACGGCTGTTGCAGGCATTGAGAAAAAAGTTAATTCTTCATCAATCGGATTGCTGCTGTAGGTATAACCAATTCGTAAAGGCAATTTTTCAATACCTTTATATTGTAATCCCGCTGAAATAATATTTATGCTTTTCCATCCAAAACCATTTACTGCTCCAGTAGGAAATCCATTGTCTCCAATTTCCCAACCTGACTTCTCAAATCCATCAGCGTTTTCATAATCAACATAACGATAATCTATAGCCAAATCAAATTTTGCTTTTGAATATCCCAAACCAATTGAATATACAGCAGGATAATTCATAGTAAATTCAGCATCATTTGCAACAGAACCATCTAAATATTGACTATCGAATTCCATTGCTTCAAAATATTGTTGTGATTTATAAGATGCTCCTATTTTTAATCCACTTTGTGTATCATAAAACATCCCTATTTGAGCTCCAAAACCAATTGATGAAGCTTTATCGCTTAAAGGATAGCCTTTTCCTGTAAAATCAGGAGCTGCCAATGGGTTTGGACCTATTTCTAATGCGCCATAATTTATAGTTGGTTCTATTAACCTGACGGATTAATAACGGAAATTTATTATGCTGCTGCATATTTTATGTCATTATGTCTAAAATATTTCTTTACTCTTTCAGGATTTTGAAC
>LNAP01000797.1_pt1 | contig 34874 bp, 25 predicted proteins | sample 602601 | NCBI WGS metagenome assembly LNAP01 (sample SAMN02440304, study PRJNA202911) | soil metagenome | biome: Subtropical and temperate rainforests or woodlands; isolation source: soil samples (1 kg each in a 20% v/v slurry with milli Q water) were... ... | reverse complement strand
TCACCGGCCGACGCGGCCTGTACGCGGCACTGGGAGGCGACGGCCCGCTGGAGGCGGTCGGCGGCAGCCTCGATGCGGCCGAGCGATTGCACACCACGACCATCAAGGCTTGGCCTGCGTGCGCGATGTTGTTCACACCGCTCGACGCGCTGCGCGAGCTGATCGTGCAGCACGGCATCGCCGCAGCCGACGTACAAGCGCTGCACATCGAGATCTTCCCGCATGCGCTGAAGGTGGCCGGTGTCGCATGGCCCACCAAGCCGTCCGAAGCCAGCTTCTGCCTGCGCTATGTGCTGGCGGTGTTGCTGGAGCAGTCATCGCTGGGCATTGCCGACGTCGACGCGCCGCGCTTCGACTCGCCAGCACTGCGCGCCTTGGCAGAGCGCATGACGGTGGTGTCGTCGGACGAGTTTCAGAACGGCTTCCCGCAGCGGCGCCCCGCCCGTGTCACCGCGACCTTGCGCGACGGCCGCACGCTCAGTGCCTACCGTGAGCTGCGCCGCGGCGACCCAGAGGACCCCTACGCCGACGCCGATCTACAACGACGCATGCGCGACTTCGTGCCGACGATGGACGATGCAGCGGCCGTGGCCGTTGCGACCTGGTGCGAAGGTTTCACGGATCCCGCACGCGACTCGCTGCCCTGCGACCCGCCGCCGGCCCTGTTCGAGCTGGGCTGAGCGCGGCTCATCCGAACTCGGCCCCCGCGTGTCGACCTACGCTGTGCCTTGTGGTCATCGTCGCCGCCACCGCCGATGTCCGGCAGCCTAGCGCACCCAGCCGAGCGGCGGTTGGCTGCTGAAGCCCTGCGCATGCAAGGCCTTGCGCACCACCAGTGCCGCGCGACGCTGGGCCGCGGCGCTCTGCCGCGGGGCGATGCCGATCACCACCAACGCACCCAGAAAGCAGCCGTCGCTGTCGAACGCCGGGAGCGCCACGGAAGCGATCTGAGGCAAGCGCTCCTCGCGCGTGATCGCGAAACCGTCGCGCGCGATGGCCTCCGACAGCGGCGTGTCGCGGCCGCAGAAATGGCGCAACACATGCGACGACGAGCCGCCCGCCGCGAGCGGAATGCGCGTACCGACCTCGACGTGATGGCGCACCTCGTTGCTGCTGTTCTCGCGGTAGAGACAAACACGCTCTTCGCCGTCAAGCACGTAGAACGCGACCGTCTCCCCGGTCTCCCGCATGACCGCCTGCAGCACGGGCTGCAAACGCGCGCCCATGTCGAACGTCTTGCGATAGAGCATCCCCATGTAGAGCAAGGCCGGCCCCGGCGCGTAGTCCCCGTTGTCAAAGCGATGGACCATGCGGGTGCCGACCAGCACGCCGAGCAGGCGCAGCGCGGTGGCCTTGTCGAGGCCGGTGAGGTGGGCGATCTCCCGCAACTGCAGACGCAGGCGGTCTTCGCCGAAGCAGTTGAGGATGGTGATCCCGCGTTCGAGGACGCCGGCAGGCGGAGTCGGCGCCGGCGCGGGATCGGACGCAGAGACACGGGAGGGAGCGGGCGACGTTCTTTTCATGGTCTTGGTGCGCTCGCGCTGCAGGGGTTGCACTGTTGACACTCCCAAGCACGAACGGCTATAGTTTTATTCATTAAAATGTATTTCATTCATCAAAACGATGCAAGTGCATTGTCTGCGCACACGGATGGCGAGCACCTCGCAGCTCGCACCCGCCACGGCGCGCTATAGATCCGCAGAATTCATGAACGCTGAGAGACCCGACCTGTCCCTGACCGAGGCGCTGCGCCACATTGTCGGTGCCGCGCATGTGCTTACCGCACCGGGAGACAAGGCACGCTACGAGGCCGAATGGCGCGGCACCTATCCAGGCACCGCACGCGCGGTCGTGCGCCCGGCGACGACCGAGGAAGTTTCACGCGTGGTCGCGGCCTGCGCCGCCGCAGACGTTCCCGTGGTGCCGCAAGGCGGCAACACCGGCCTGGTCGGCGGATCGACGCCCGACGATTCGGGCACGGAGGTACTGCTGAGCCTGGATCGCATGCGCGCGGTGCGCCACGCCGATCCCCTGGACAACACCCTCACGGTCGAGGCCGGTTGCACGGTACGCGCTGCCCAGGAGGCCGCCGAAGCCGCGGGCCGGCTGTTCCCGCTTTCCCTGGCGTCCGAGGGCAGCGCCACCGTGGGCGGCGTGGTCTCCACCAATGCCGGCGGCGAACAGGTGCTGCGCTACGGCAATACCCGCGACTTGGTGCTCGGCCTCGAAGTGGTGCTGGCCGACGGCCGCGTGCTGAACCTGCTGGGCGCACTGCGCAAGGACAACACCGGCTACGACCTGAAGCAGCTGTTCATCGGCGGCGAGGGCACGCTGGGCATCGTCACCGCCGTCACCTTCAAGCTGTTCGCGAGGCCGCGCACCGTGGTCACCGCTTGGGCGACGGTGCGGGACCCGCAGGCCGCGGTCGAACTGCTATCCCGCCTGACCGACGCCGTGGGCGAGCGTGTCACCGCGTTCGAATTGATCAGCGACGGCCCCTTGGAGCTGGTGCTGAAGCACCGCACCGCGGACATGCGTGCACCGCTGGGCGAAGTTGCGCCCTGGTCGGTCTTGTTCGACGTCTCGGAGGTGTCGGCGCACCTCGACCCGGCGCCCGGCCTGGAGCAGGTATTGAACGCAGCCATGGAAGACGGCCTGGTTCTCGACGCCGCGCTGGCCGCATCGCACGCCCAGGCCCACGCATTCTGGGCGCTGCGCGAGCACATGCCCGAAGCGCAGCGTCTCGAAGGTCCATCGATCAAGCACGACATCTCGGTGGCCGTGTCCCGCATCCCGCAGTTTATCGACGAAGCCGGCGCGGCACTGCGGGCGCTGATGCCGGGCGTGCGCATCGTGTGTTTCGGCCATGTCGGCGACGGCAACCTGCACTACAACCAGAGCATGCCTGCGGGGATGGGCGCGTCCGACTTTCGCGCGCAGGAGGAAGCCATCCACGACATCGTGCACGCGACCGCCGCGCGGCTCGGCGGATCCATCTCCGCCGAGCATGGCATCGGCCGGCAGAAACAGAGCGCCCTGCTGCAATACAAGAACGCCGTCGCCCTGGATGCGATGGCGCGCATCAAACGAGCGCTGGACCCGTTCAACACCTTCAACCCGGGTCGCATGCTGCCGCGCGCCCTGGTGAATACAGCCGTTTCCTCTTAACTCTCCGACAGGATCTTCATGCCCGTTTCCGTTTTCGACATGCAGTCACTCCAGCATCTTTGGGGCACCGACGAATTGCGCACCATCTTCGGCGAAGAGAATCGCATACAGAAGTGGCTCGACTTCGAGGCCGCCTTGGCCGCTGCCCAAGCCGAGTTGGGCATCATCCCCGCCGCCGCCGCGTTGGAGATCGCCGAGAAGGCCAAGGTCGCCAACATCGACATCGCCAAGATGTCTGCCGAGATCCGCCGCATCAAGCATTCGCTGGTGCCTGCGCTCAAGCAGTTGCAAGCGGCGTGCTCCAAGGAGAACGGCGAGTGGGTGCACTACGGTGCGACCACGCAGGATGTGGTGGACACCGGCGTCGCCTTGCAGCTCAAGGAGTTTCATGACGTGGTGATGCGTGACATGGGCGCGGTCGGCAAGGAACTCGTCCGCCTGGCCATTGCGCACCGCGATACTCCGATGGCCGGGCGCACCCATGGCGTGCAGGCCCTGCCCATCACCTTCGGCCACAAGTGCGCGCTGTGGCTCGACGAACTGGGCCGCCACCACGAACGCCTGGTGCAGGCTGCACCGCGCGTGCTGGTGGGCATGCTGGCCGGCGCCGTCGGAAGCCAGGCGTCGCTGGGCCCCAAGGCGATCGAGCTCGAACAGCGCATGCTCGAGAAGCTGGGACTGGGCGTGCCCGCCATCAGCTGGGCACCTGCGCGCGACCGCTTCGCCGAGTACGCCACGCTGCTCGCGCTGATCGGCAGCACGCTGTCGAAGATCGGCAACGAACTCTTCAACATGCAGCGCAACGAGTTCGGTGAAGTGGAAGAAGGCTTTTCCGAAGGCAAGCTCGGATCCTCGACCATGCCGCACAAGCGCAATCCCACGTCGGCCGAGAACCTGGCCGGCCTGTCGCGCCCGCTGCGCTACAACGCCGCGATGATGGTCGAGGGCATGGTGCAAGAAGGCGAACGCGACGGCATCGCCTGGAAGATGGAATGGAAGGCGCTGCCCGAGTGCTGCATGATTGTCGGAGCGATGCTGTTCCAGGCCAAGAACCTGTTGGCGGGCCTGAAGATCAACGCCGACGTGATGGCCACCAATCTGGACAAGATGCGCGGCTACCTGCTGTCTGAGCGCGTGATGCTCGAGCTGAGCGAACGGGTGGGCAAACAGACCGCGCACGAGTGGATCTACGAAGCTTCGATGCGCGGCATCACCAGCAAGGCCAGCTTCGCCGACGCCATGCGCCAGCACGAGGGCCTGGGCAAACTGCTGACCGACGACGAGATTCGCGACATGACCGATCCTGCCGGCTACCTGGGGCAGTGCGGCAGCTCGGTCGACCGCGTGGTCGCCCTGCAAGCACACTGGGCCGGCTGACATCGCAGCGCGGCCCGAGGGCCGCATGACCACGCTCCACAAGAGGGCGCCCTGCCAATACGCATCCAGATCGGAGACAAACATGCCTTACATCACACGCAGGCGCGTCGGCGCCATGGCGCTCGCGTTCTCCTTCGCGGGCCTGGCGGCAGGCGCGGCGGCGCAGAGTGACTTTCCCAGCCAGCCGATCAAGCTGGTCGTCGGCTTTCCGCCTGGCGGAGGCGGCGACCTCTACGGCCGCATGATCGCCAACGCGCTTGGCAAGACACTGGGCCAGACGGTCCTCGTGGACAACCGTGCCGGCGCGGGCGGCAACATTGCCGCAGACCTCGTGGCCAAGGCCAAGCCCGATGGCTACACCTTGCTGTTGGCTATGAGCGGCAATCTCGCGGTGTCGCCGGCCATGCGACCGCAGAGCATTCCCTACAAGGTACCCAACGACTTCGCCCCCATCGGCCTGATCCTGGAAGCGCCGCATGGGCTGTTCGTGGCGCACAACGCCCGTTATCAAACCGCGCGCGAACTGCTCGACGCCGCGAAGACGCAGAAGCTCAGCTTCGCGTCCACCGGTGCCGGGGCCGCAGCACACATCGGCATGGAGATGGTGAAGCAGGCCGCAGGCGTGGGGATGCTGCATGTGCCCTACCGCGGGTCCGGCCCCGCCATCACCGACATGATCGGCGGTCAGGTGGACAGCTTCTTCGCCACGGCGTCGCCGCTGGTGAGCCAAGTGCGCCAGGGTCAACTTCGGCTGCTGGCCGTCACCGGCGACAAACGCAGCCCTGCGATGCCGGACGTTCCGACGTTCAAGGAGCTCGGTCTGAACGTGCTCGTTACCCAATGGTACGGGCTGGTGGCCCCTGCAGACACGCCGGAGCCGGTGCTTCGCAAGTTGTCCGAGCACCTGAGCCGCGCGCTCGCCACACCCGAGGTACGCGACGCCATACGCAGGGATGCGGCCGTCGAGCGCGACGTGCCGCGCGAGCGCTTCGGAAGGTACATCGCCGAAGACATCGAGCGGTACAAGGCCAGCATGACACCGGCGCTGATGAAGGAGATCGCGCAGTAGCGCGGCAGCGTGCGGCATCTGTCGATTTCAAGGAACAAAGGACATCTCACCCATGACATACAACACCCTCATTTCCGTCGAGCAGCTCGTCCGTGAGCAGAAGGCTCAGGGCTCCAGGCCGATGGTGATCGACTGCAGTTTCGAACTGAACGACCTGGACGCAGGCCAGCGCTCTTACGACGCGGGCCACATCCCCGGCGCCATCTACCTTCATCTGGAGCACGCACTCTCGGCTGCCAAGACCGGAAGAAACGGGCGCCACCCGCTGCCCAGTCGCGAGTCCTTCGTGCAGACCATGGCCGCCCTGGGTGTCGGCGACCGGACCCAAGTGGTGGCCTATGACAATGCGTGCGGCATGTATGCCGCACGCCTGTGGTGGATGCTGCGCTGGGTGGGCCACGGCGACGTTGCCGTGCTGGATGGAGGCATCGCCGCATGGAAGGCGGCCGGAGACCCCTTGAGCACGGAAACGCCTGCTGCCCTGCCTCGAGGCGACCTCACACTGCGCGATGCGCTGGTCGCCACGGTGGATTACGACCAGGTGAAAGCCAACATCGACAGCCAGGAGCGGCTGGTGCTCGATGCGCGCGCGCCGGATCGTTTTCGCGGAGAGAACGAAACGATGGACCCCGTGGGCGGCCACATCCCCGGCGCCCGGAACCGGCTGTTCAAGGACAACCTGCTGCCCGACTGCCGCTTCAAGCCTGCGGTTCAACTGCGTCAGGAATTCGATGCGATCACCGGCGGAACACCAGCGAACGCTCTGATCAACCAGTGCGGCTCGGGGGTGACGGCCTGCCACAACCTCCTGGCACTGGAAGTGGCGGGCCTGCAGGGCGCTGCGCTCTACCCGGGTTCGTGGAGCGAATGGAGCGCTCAGCCCGGCGCACCGATCGCCACTGGGCCTTCCCTGCCCTGAGCACCGAAGCAACAGCCTCCTTCATCCCGCTCCCTCTCCCAAGGAGATCTCCGTGCGCAAACGCAACTTCCTCCGACTAGGCGCCCTCGCCGGCCTCACGGCTCTTGCCGGACTTGCCCACGCGGCCTACCCCGAGCAGCCGGTGAAGCTCGTCATCGGATTCCCCCCGGGCGGCGGTGGCGATCTCTACGGCCGCACCATCGCCAACGCCCTGGGCAAGCACCTGGGCCAGCCCATCGTGGTCGACAACAAGAACGGCGCGGGCGGCAACATCGCGGCCGAGGTCGTCGCGCGCGCGCGTCCAGACGGCTACACCCTCATCCTGGCCATGAGCGGCAACATGGGCAGCGCACCCGCCATCCGGGACAACCTGCCCTACAAGGTTCCGGAAGACTTCGTGCCGATCGCGCAGCTGGTGGAGACGCCGTTCGGCCTGATGGTGCCTGCGAGTTCGCCCATCAAGTCGATCAAGGAATATGTGCAAGCGGCGAAGAGTGGCAAGCTCACCTACGCCTCTACTGGCACGGGCGGCGCGGCGCAGATCGTGATGGAGATGGTCAAGCAGCAGGCCAAGCTCGACATCCTGCACATTCCCTACAAAGGTTCGGGCCCTGCGCTCAATGACCTGTACGGCGGCCTGGTCAGCAGCTTCTTCGCGCCCTATTCCCCGCTGATGCCTCAGATCACCGGCGGCAAGCTGCGCCTGCTCGCGGTCAGCAGCGGCAAGCGCATTGCGTCGCTGCCCGACGTGCCTACCCTCAAGGAGTCGGGCATCAATGTGTTGATGACGCAGTGGTATGGGCTGGCAGCGCCAGCGGGCACACCGGAAGAGGTGGTCAATACGATCGCCCGTGCCGTCAAGGAAGCCATGAAGGATCCCGAGGTGCTGCGGGTCTACCGCGCCGACGGCGCGCAGGAGTCTTCGCTGACTGGCAGCGCCTTTCGCGAGTTCATCGTGAAGGACATCGCCAACTACAGGCGCGCCGTGGAGCGCGGCAACCTCAAGGCGGAGTGAGCATCCGTTGACCCATCGATCGAACCCATGACGACCAGCACCCCCACCTTTCGACCCCACAGCGCCCACTGGGGTGTGTTCTCCGCGGCATGGGACGGCGAGTCGCTGACGGTACGGCCCCATCCAGGCGACCCCGATCCCAACCCGCTGATCGACAACCTTCCGGGCGCGCTACGCCACAAGGTGCGCGTGACGACCCCGATGGTCCGCAGAGGTTGGCTGGAGCGCGGGCCCGGTCCCGACGCCGCCCGAGGCAGCGACGACTATGTGCCGATGGCCTGGGACGAGGTGCTGGACCTGATGGCCGCGGAGTTGCGCCGCGTGAAGGATCAACATGGCGCGCAGGCGATCTTCGGCGGCTCCTACGGCTGGTCGAGTGCCGGACGCTTCCACCATGCGCAGAGCCAGGTGCACCGGTTCCTCAACACCACGCTGGGCGGGTACGTGCGTTCGGTCAACAGCTACAGCGCCGGTGCGTCCGGTCCCTTGCTGCCGCACGTGATCGGCACCATGGAAGAGGTGGCGCGCCGCAACGTGACGTGGGAGCAGATCGTCGAGCACACCGACGTGGTGCTGGCGTTCGGCGGAATGGCGCTGAAAAATTCGCGGGTGGCGTCGGGCGGCATCAGCAAGCACGTCGAGCGTGATGCGATGCGGCAGGCAGCTGCCCGCGGCTGCCGGTTTGTCTCGATCAGTCCGCTCAAGAGCGACTTGCCCGACGAGGCCGCCTTCGAGTGGCTGGCCGCGATACCCAACACCGACACCGCCATGATGCTGGGCCTGGTGCATCAGATCGTGAGCGATGGCGCCCACGACCGGGACTTCCTGGCCCGTTGCTGCGACGGCTGGGACACCTTCGAGGATTACCTGATGGGCCGCAGCGACGGCGTGGCGAAGAGCTGCGCCTGGGCCGGGCCCATCTGCGGCCTGCCTGCGCACCAGTTGGTGGCGCTGGCGCGCTCGCTGGCGGGCAAGCGCGTGCTGGTGGTGGTGTCGCATTCGCTGCAGCGCGCGGAGCACGGCGAGCAGCCGGTGTGGATGGGTGCCGTGCTGGGCGCAGCGCTGGGCCAGCTCGGCCTGCCCGGTGGCGGCTACAACTATGCGCTGGGTACGCTCGCCCACTACGGCAAGCGCAACAACGCGGTGCCCGCCGCGGCGCTGCCGCAAGGCACCAACGGGGTGAAGGACTTCATTCCGGTTGCGCGCATCAGCGACATGCTCCTGAACCCCGGCCAGCCTTTCGACTACAACGGTCAGCGCCTGGTCTACCCGCACATACGGCTGGCCTACTGGGCTGGCGGCAACCCGTTTCACCATCATCAGGATCTGAACCGCCTGGCCGCAGCGTTCCGCACGCTGGACACCTTCGTCGTGCACGAGGTCGCCTGGACCGCCACCGCACGCCACGCCGACATCGTGCTGCCATGCACGATGACGCTGGAACGCGAAGACATCGGCGCCACGCCCACCGACCCCTTGGTGGTGGCCATGCACCGAATCGCCGAGCCGCACGGCCTGGCCCGCGACGACTACGACATCTTCTGCGACCTGGCCGGTCGGCTGGACGGCCTGGAAGCCTTCAGCGAGGGCCGCAGCAGCCGAGAATGGCTGGCCCACCTGTATGAAAGAACGCGCAATGGCCTGGAAGCGCTGGGCGCGGAAGCACCCAGCTTCGAAGACTTCTGGCAGCGGGGCGAGATCACCCTTCCGCAAAGGGACGACGACGGCGGCGTGCTGCGCGCACTGCGCAACGACCCCGTCGTCCATGCGCTCAAGACACCCAGCGGCAAGGTGCAGATCAGTTCTCCGACGGTGGCCGCATTCGGCTATGCCGACTGCCCCGGCCATCCTGCGTGGCTGCCGCCTGCGTATGCGCCCACGGTCGAGCATCCGCTGTGGCTGGTGGCTAACCAACCGAGCACCCGGCTGCACAGCCAGCTCGACTTCGGAGGCCACAGCCAGGCCAGCAAGCGCCAGGGCCGAGAGGTCTGCACCCTCCACCCGGCAGCCGCGTCGGCTCGGGGCATCGCCCAAGGCGACATCGTGCGGCTCTTCAACGAAATCGGCGCCTGCCTCGCCAGCGCTCATCTCAGCGCCAACATGCGCGAGGACGTGGTGCAGTTGCCCACCGGCGCCTGGTACGACCCGGTGCCTGACGCGGGCGGTCGCATGATGTGCGCGCACGGAAACCCCAACGTGCTGACCCGCGACATCGGCACCTCTTCACTGGCGCAGGGCTGCGCCGGCCAGCTGACCACCGTGCAGATCGAGCGCTACGACGGTCCCTTGCCCCCCATCCGGGCCTTCGATCCACCCGCAGTTGCGTAAGGGTGCGAAAAAAAGGCAGCCCGCGTGGATTACAACCACCGCGGACCGTCGGCAGTTCTACGCGCAGATGCGTGATGTGAGGCGCATCGAAACTGGGATGGAGCCGAGCCGGACCGATACATAGGGTGATCGGGCCGACGGCTTCTCACGTTGGAGTTTTAGGACTGCCACTCTCCCTTGGTCCCAACCCGGCACGTTCTTGTCCATGCCCGCTGAAGCACCGCGCGCCTCGCAAATCAATTGACCTGCCCGCTGCTGCCGTGCCATTCAAAACGCAGAAAACGCTGACTGAACTGAAATTGAGCGCTGGTTCTGTCATCCATAGGGATGCACAGGCACGGAGCGGTGAGTCGGTAGGGCTCAAGCGTTCGACGAGCAGATCGCGCTCGTCTGCCTGTACCGACGCATCCCCCGGTCTGCCCACCTGGTACCCGGGCCTCGCTTGCAGGGCGGCGCAGCCCTTTCGGTCTGGCACAGCCGCTCATTGATGCTCGTCAACAAGCGCCTCTAACTCGGTGCGTCGTATGCGGGCGTCGCGCGGTGCTCGCCGGCCCAGCACTGGGCCGTCTTGCCTTTTTGATACGCGTAGCCTAGCTGTACATCGCCACCGTACCCCTCACTCCCACTCCATCATCAACAAGCCGTCCAAACCCGCATGGTTAAAGGACTTGGCTGTGATCGACATGGGTCTTTACCGTCGCGTTTACCGTCAGAAACGCAGATCTTTTGCTGGCGCGGGAGATGGAGCGATTTGCGGGGCGTCGACGTTTTCGACACCATCATCAATCAGGCGCAAGCATACCGAAAAAAGCACTGCACCCCACGATTCGCCGAAATCGCCGGAGCGCGCGCTTCGACTGCGGCAGCAGTGCCCGCAGAATTTCGGAGGCACCGTCAAGACTTGAACAATGCCATGTCTCCTCGTGCTCAGTTTTTTTGTTCAGTCGGGGGTTGCACATCGACCTGGTCCGGTTGACCTCCTCGTCCGTCATCCCGCCGCCTGGTCAGGCAGTTCAATTTCATAGGCCTGGGCGATGCGGGCCACCAACTCGGCGACGGCGGCGTTGCCGAGCTGCAGCGTTTTCGGATCGATGGACGTGTCGGCAGCGACGGCGACAAGGAACCGCGTCATGTCTGCGCCGATCTTTTTATCGATCGGAATGCGTGTGGCGGGCGCCAGCAGTTGGGAAAGGCGCAGTACATCGTTGAGGTGCTTGCGCACGTCCTTGGCGTCCACCTTTGCGCCCTCCTCTTTTCGCGCCGTCAATTCCAGCCACGCGATGGCCTTGAGCGGAATCAGGCGGTCTTCGCCGACCCAGGGCAGGCCATCGACTTCGCGGCGCCCAGCCATGATGAATGCGTAGTAGACCTCATCCAGCAAGATGGCGGACAAACTGGCGACGGCTTCGTCCAGTGGTATGGGTGTCAGCTGACTGCCCTCGGCTGGTTGCAATCCGTCGGGGGCTCTCGCGAACAGCTCGACCATCGCCGGGTAGCGATCATCAGCGGGCTTCTGGAACCGATAGAAGATTGGTTTTCCGGTGTCGCTGGCCTGGCGGATTTCATAGCCACCGTCCTCGACGAATTTCCAGAAGGCCTCGCCAAATGCCGGGGTCAGTGCCTCCACATGCAGGACGATGTCCAGATCTTTGGTGGCTCGGAATTCCAGCCCAGCCTCCTCCATCGTCAAGGTCGCGGCCGTGCCGCCAATCAGGACGTACTGGTCGACGTATGCCGCAAGCCGCTCCTGGAAGATGTCCAAGCCTCTCACCACGGGAGTTGTCCTTTCAGTTCGTCCAGTGCGAGCTGGATTCGGTCGTCCGCGTTCTCTTGTAGGCTGAGCGTCAGCGAGAGCGGGTCCACCATGTTGGTGTCTGGCACCAACGCCGGGCTGTAGCTCCACAGCTGCCATTCTTGGGCGCCCGCTTCAGGCTCAGGCAGCTCGCGAACACCGGCATCCGTCGCAGCCTTCCAGTCAGCGGCGGTCATCGCATACACCGGCCATTTCGGCTCGGTCAGCATGGAATAGTGCGCGAGCGCGCTCAGACCCGCGAAGCGGCTGGGCCGGTGTGCAACGATCCCACGGGCGGCCACCCAAACCGTACGTCTGACCGGCGTTCGCAGTGCGGGCTTCGCACGCTCCCAGGTCTGCTCCGGTGGGAGCTCCATTCGCAGCCAGCGCGAACGGCCGACCGTGTAGGCGGTAGCCAGCCCGGCCGCAGTCAGTTCCTTGACCGCGCGTGACAGTGTCATGGGCGTGTAGCCCAAGGCGACTGCGACCTTGGAAGGCTGCCAATCGGATTGCCACGGCTGGCGAAGCAAGGCCGTGATCAGCATGGCTTGCGCGGAGGGGCTCAGCGCCGCCTCCATGGCCGGAGCGCGCTGCCGAAAATACTCACGCAGGTCCAGACCCAGATCCGGAAGATAGAGTTGGTTGCCTGGCACGATGAACGGGACTTTTTGCTCGATCAAGCGTCGACGGTCATAGGAGGCCAGTGCATCGGTGACGTAGACCGCCGGATGACCAGCCAGGGACTTAACCTTGTCCAGCCAGGTCCTGACTTCACGGAGGGACTGCTTGGCGTCGGCCCGCCCTATCGCCAGCACAACCGGCTGCCCCAGCAGTTCCAACTCGCTGAACTGAAAAGCATCGCGAAGGAAGTACGGCAGTTCGTTTGCACGCGCCCACGGCTTCACACCTGGCGCTTCAATGCCCAGTACTTCTTGGAGGTAGTGCAGAACGGCGGTCGCGAGGGTCGGCAAGGCTCTTCCTGTTTAACTTTAATTCCGCACGATAACAAAAATGATGTTATCGTGCAAGAAGATGTTATCGACTGTTCAAGGTTCTAAGCAGGGCCGTCCGATGAAAGGAGCGAGTCATGGCATGGTTTGGCGATCAATTTGTCACAAACTTGTCCCCGGAAAAGGCCCCGCCAAGCCAAGCGCCAGCAGGCGTATCGCGTCGTTTCGACAACACGATACGACAGCCTTCTTCGGCTTCGAGGAAGTTTGAAACAACACAGCACCAAGGCTCGGCGACAGCGACAGCCTCTAGGCCTGAAGTCCAGCCTCAGCACGTATGACGTGCCCCCACCCGAACATCCCTGAATCGCCGGTCGCGGAAGGCCCAGATATGTGCTATGCCCCTACGATGAGGTGATGGCGAAGGAAACCAATGCTCACTGATGACCAAATCTCAAAAAATTTGGAGCGGCACCGCAACCAGGCAGAGATTTCCACCGCGCAATATTTTCGTACATTGCAGAAGCAACTGGCAGATCAGTTGGCCGGCAAACGGCGGCTGTATCTCGACACCAAGTATTGGATTTTATTGAGGGATGCGGTGCTTGGGCGAGCTCGAAGTTCTGCACATACGCAGATCCTCGATAGATTGCGCACCCTCGTCTCGAATGGCCGCGTTGTCTGTCCATTAAGTGATGCTGCCTATGTAGAGGCAATGCGACAGACAGATAAAGAAACGCGTTTGGCGACGGCCGCATTGATGGATGAACTCAGCTGCGGCGTGGCCATCGCGACCGAAGAGACGAGAGTGCGGCTGGAATTGCTGAACTTCATGGATGACCCCACTTCTGATGTCGACAACCTGAACGGTCGCCTGTGGGTGAAGTGCGGCTTCGTGCTAGGCGAGAACGTGCCGCACGCCAAAGCCTTTGACGCGCGTACAAATCTTGTGGCGCAAAAGTCATTCATCGATCTCATGTGGCATCAGACAGTAGTCGATTTCGCTGCCGAAAGTCACGACAGGGAGATGCATTTGATGAGCGCGTCTGCCGAACGCATCAACGAAAAAATGGTCGAGTATGCCGATCAGATCCGAAGTTTCGAACAAGCGGTAGCTGCCGAGTTCTCGGGGTGCGTGAAGCTGTTCGACCTCGGCCTGGCGGCCACCGCTCTGCGGCAGAAGGGATATTCAGGCGCTACAAGCCAAGAGGTAGCGCGATTCCATGAAACGATGCAGAGGGCTCTCTACAACGCTATGAAACTCCGGCCCGACGTCATGGCGAAGCGCGTGCCCACGCTGTTCATTCATGCCATGTGCCACGCAGCCATTCGATGGGACAAAGGCCGAAAACTGGATAGTCACTGGCTCCTGGATATTCATCATGCCTGTGCCGGACTTCCCTACCACGAAGCAATGTTCACAGAACGCCCTTTGCGCAGTTTGCTGCTCGGTGGAAACATGCGAATGGGGCAAAGATTCGGTGCCCGCATTCTCTCCGCAGAAGCAGACGTACTTCAGTATTTGGAGGATTTCTAGCAAAGTGCATGTAGCTTTCTCGCTCTCAAATGCGATGCAGCTCCTGGCGGACTGGCTGATGACAACAGCTACTCGCGCCATACCCAAGCCCCATCGATCATCATGCCTTCCTTGTGCTCTGGGAATCTGTACCGGCTGATCTAACCAGACCGTTACAGTATATTGCAAATAGGAGGAGCATATGCAAGTTCAAGGGGCTGCCAGCAGCGACGACGAGGGTCGCGACTTCATCGAGCAGTTGCGGCGCTCAAAATTCATGATCGGCATGGTGCTTTCCGCCGATGCCGCAGAGGCTGCTGAAGGATTGCGACAAGATTTGAGCAGCGCGCTTCGGCTGCTGTCTGAAGATCTTTACTCCACGAAGACTCACTTCGTTCTGGAGCTGATTCAGAACGCTGACGACAACACCTACGCTCGGGGCATCGCTCCACAGATCCAGATTACTGTGACTCCCCGAATGCTCCAAGTCTGGAACAACGAACTCGGTTTCACGCAGGACAACGTGCGGGCGCTCTGCAGTGTAGGGCGCAGCACCAAGGCGAAGAAAGCTGGCTTCATCGGTGAGAAGGGCATCGGCTTCAAGTCCGTGTTCCAGATCTCGAACATCCCCGAAATCCACTCCAACGGTTTCCACTTCCGATTTGACATGTCTGATCCCGAGCAGCACTTGGGGTACATCGTACCGACCTGGGTAGCTCCTGATACACATACTGCGAGTCATGGCACCACGATCGTTCTGCCGGCAAAAGATGGCGAGGCCTACTCTGCAGCGGTCCTGGCCGAACTGGATGCACGGCTGCTGCTCTTTCTACGGAAACTCCGTCAAATCGACTTGCAAACGCCTGAGGAAGTCGTCTCTATGCGTTCCGAGGACGATGATGGAATTGTCACGCTGGAAACGCGCCGGCAGGCCGAAGGGATGGATGCGACCAACACGCGTAGGCATTTCCTGCGCGTTGCAACAACCGTTTCCATGGCCGAGGCGCCCGACGAAAAACGGCCCCAGATCGGTGAGAGCGAGATCATCCTAGCCTTCCCGATCGACGATGCGGGAAAGGCCATCGCGACGGCTGATTGCGCGACCTTTGCATTCTTGCCGATCCGCGATTTCGGTTTCCGTTTCTGTGTTCAGGCCGACTTCCTGCTGAGTTCGGCCCGCGAGGATATACAGGCGGCCCGTCCTTGGAACATCTCGCTGCGCGACGCCATCGCCCCAGCCTACGTGGCCAGCCTAGAGCAGTTCAAGGCGCGGCCTGCATTGGCACGAACATTTCTTCAGTATCTGCCGCGCGAGCAAGAGGTATCCCACAGCTTCTTTGCGCCCGTCGTGCAACAGACGTTAGCCGCGCTGACACCGTCCGAATGCATCCTTTGCGCTACCGGGCAATGGCGCAGGCCTTCGCATGTTATGACGGCCTCCGCGGCGTTCCAGCATCTCGTGCCAGCTGAGCATGCCTGGAAACTCTTCGGCAAGGACTATCCGGCCAAGGACTTCGACGTCGATCAAACAACGCTAAAAAAACTCGGGTGCGAAGCCTTGACCATCAGCGACATCGTGCGACTGTTCACCGACCACGGAGCTTGGGTGAGCGAGCAGGGGACGACGTGGCTTGTACGGTGTTACCGATACTTGGCAGGTCTCCAGCGTCAGCATTTGCTTGATGCAGGTCTCCGAAACACGCCATGCGTTCCCGTTAGTGATGGTGCCCTGCAGGCACCCAGCAAGCGAACGGTGTTCTTCCCGCTGGCGGATGGCAAAACCTTCGGGTTCGAGAAAGACCTTCTGATCCTCGACGCAACTTTCGCACAGGCCATCGCTGCACAGGATCAGGTCAGCGATGCGTCCAAGATTCGCGGGCTCCTGCACGACCTCGGTGTGCGCACACCTGAACCCTACGCATTAATCATCGATGACATACTGCCCGCGCACCAGGGCACCCGGTGGCAGGACGCTGGATTCGAGGCGCTGACGGGCCATGTCCGTTACGTCAAGGAAAAGCTCGGCGACTATCTAGCGACAGCGATCAAACGCGGCGTTCAAGAAGCCGCAGCCATGGAAACGCTTCGCAAGGGATTGCGGCTCAAGACGAAGAAGAACGAAAGCAACCAATGGTGGTTTCAGCATGCCGATGAGGTGTACCCGGGGCAAGAGTATCTTCCCGAGTTCGACATCGAAGCTCTGCTCGGACAGGATCTGGATCCCCTTCGATTGTTGTCACCGGACTACCTGCCTGAGGATTTGCCCAAGCTAGACCCTGAGGGTCGGGCAGCAGCAATAGCCGACTGGAGGGCGTTCTTTCTTCGGCTCGGTGTCAATCGCTCACCTCGCCTGTCGATCGGGGTGAACGCGGCAGCCTGCAGCGCCGAGCTTGATAAGTTGCTTGCTTCCGAAAACGCCGCAATCCGCCGCCAGACCCTGGAGTGCCTCGACCGTCATTGGGACTACTACAGCCGCCACGCAACGCACACGCTCGCCTCGCGGCCTGGAAATCGCTTCTATACAGCTTTTGCCACTGCGCTTCGCGCCACAACCGCCCCAACCCGTCAGAAGCGGAGCGTCGCACTGCAGGAGGCCTACTACGCAACCGACGCCGTACGCGAAATATTCGGAAGCTCACCGACGTACGTCGATGCGAAGTTTAACGACGAAGGATTTCTCGACATCTGCGGCATCGTGCATCGGGTCGACTCCAGCGCGTGTATCAAGCGACTCAGGCAGATCAAGGCGTCTGACAGGCCTTCGACAGCGCAGCTGCGGCCGCTATATCGACAGCTCGATCGTCTATCCGAACACCACGCAGGCAGCGGCGTACGCGATGCCTTCGAGGAGCATGCGCTCATCCTGACGCGCCATGCAGAGTCGCCTTGGAGACGCCCGGATGAAGTTGTCTGGTCGTCGCCGGGTGAATTTCTCGCGCTGCACTATCCCATGCTGAATGCGCAGTACCCCGAACTGCACGGCTTTTTCGTGCGCAGGCTCGGCGTGGCTCATGAAGTATCGGTGCCTGCAGCCGTGCGGGCACTGCCCCTCTTGGCGACCTCAGGGCTTACCGAAGAAGCGCGCGCGGCCGAAGCATTGCGGATTTATGTGCGGGCCAGTCAAGAACTCGTGTCGGCTGGCGACAGCGCTGCGCCACGATGGCTCCAGGACTTCCGAGCGAACGCAGTCTTCATGAATCATCGCAGCGAGATGGTGAGTTTGGACGATGCACTCTTCGCCGACGACCAACCTGCGATCAGCGCGCTTTTTTCGAGCGAGAAAGACATCTCGTTCCTGAAGGTTCCACCAGCACGGCTGCCGAAAATCCAGGTGTTGCTGGATGCTGTCGGCTTACCACTCCTGTCTGCCAGCGTAAATGTCGCGCTGGAACAACCGGGCGCTGGACGCATCAACCCAATTTTCACTGGGCGCTTGCGGGAGCGCTATCGCCACGTCGCGCGTTTGGTGTACGGCCTCTCCCACACGGTGTTCGAGCGCGCGAAGGCCGCAGGGCTGTGGCGGCATCTGTCGCTGCTAACCGTGCTCGATGTCGACCAACTGACGGTCCTCACTACCTTGCAAGGTTGCACCGTCTCTTCCCAGGGCGAAGTCGTGATTGCAGGGAATGCCGCGTATGTAAGGGTGGGCTCCAGGGGCACCGCGGATCGGCTGGCGCGCGAGATATGCGGTTTGCTCAAGGCGCCGATGACACATGTCGATGGCATCAGCAGAATCCTGCGGGAGGAGCATCTCGCAGAGGTAGAGGAGTATCTCGACGTGCGTGATCTGGTTGCTCTGCCAGACGACGAATTGTCCCAGTTGACGCTCGAGGCCCCACCAATCGTCGCAGAGGACGTGGACCCATCCGAACCCGTTGACGTTGAGATGTCAAGCCCAGAAATTCCAAGGCCGCCGGCCCCGGCATCGGCCAGCGAGTCGACGCCAGGCTCCCAAGCAGTCGATTCAGCAACCCCGTCTTCGTCCGGCACCAGTATGGGAGGCGCCCTTGCGACGCATACGCCGACTTCCAGAACCTCAGAGGGAGGTGGTGCGGCACACACGCCCTCCCCTTCGGCCATTTCTGATGCAGCGAACCAAGCGAAAGATTTGCCTTGCATAACCTCGCCCGCGCGATCGACCTCCTCCACTCCACCGCCTGGCTCGACATCGCCATCAAACTCGACTGGCACTCGCCGCCGTCCCACGGGGCGGCATCGTAGAACGCGTCTCACCGGTCGTGGCGACACGGGGCACCGTCTGTTGAGCTATGTCGAGCCAAACGACCTTCCCGCGAAGCCACGGGAAGACGACGCCATCGCTAGCGGGAATGACACCGATCGCACGCGTGCACGCGATGCCACAGCCCAGGCGGCCGTGCTGCACTTCATGCACAGCCAGCGGGAGAAATGGGCAAGCCTGGAAGAAATGCCGCATTTCAACAAAGGCTTCGATATTCGCGCAGTCGCCCACGACGGAACCGAGCATTTCATCGAGATCAAAGGGCAGTCGGCCGCGTGGACCGTTGCGGGAATCGCCATGACACCCGCAGAACTCCTATGGGCGGCGGAATATCGGGCGCGTTACTGGCTATGCGTCGTGGAGCACGCAATGCAACCCGGGCAGCAGATTCTTCATTTGGTGAACAACCCCTTTGGCAGGGCCGACCAGTTCCGCTTCGACTCTGGATGGAAAGCCGCCGCGATCAGGGAGGCAGCAGCCCCACCCCTCGTGCCGACTGCAGGACTGCGCATCGAGATACCTGGCCTAGGAACCGGCACCATCGCCAGTGTCAAGAAAGGGGGCAGCATGTTCAGCAAGGTCCACGTCTACCTCGCCGACGGGCGGCAGGTGTTCAGAGTATTTGACCCCGCCCGCATGCGCTTGTCCAAAGGGGATTGACGATGGCCACCATGAGACCCCTCCTTAGCGAGGACCAGCTCCGAGCTCTACCTTCGCAGGCCGAGGCGCGCTTCTACCGCGCCTGTCGTGACCAGTTGCCTAACGATGTACTCGTCATTCACTCGGCCACCTGGGCTTATCGCGACAAACTACACCAACTGCGCGAAGGGGAAGCAGATTTCACGCTCGCGTTCCCAGGCGCCGGGCTGCTGACCGTGGAGGTCAAGGGCGGCGGCGTCGCGCTGGATGGGCGCAATGGTGCATGGTCATCCTCTGATCGTTCGGGAGCGATACACCCAATCAAGGACCCGTTCCGACAGGCCCAATCGGAGAAGTACGCGATTCTGGACCAGATCAAGGGCCACCCCAAATGGCGCCGCTGGCCAGGTCAACGCGTCATCAGCGGCCATGCGGTGTTCTTTCCCGACCTGCATGACATCGGTCCGTTGGTGCATCCAAGCCGGGCGCGCCAACTCATTGGCGGTCAAGCCGACCTCGCCCAGTTGCAAGCTTGGGTAGCGCAGGCCGGTGCTTTCTGGCGGACCGGCCAAGAACAGGATCTCGGTGGGCGCGGCGTTGAACTGGTCGAAGAAATCCTCTGCGGGTCGGTGGACGTGCGCGCGCTCTTGCGCGCTGAACTGGCCTACGCAGAAGCGGAACTCGTTCGACTGACCGAGAGACAGGCGCGTGTGCTGCGCATCCTCGGCGGGCGCAAGCGTGCGGTCATCGCAGGCGGCGCGGGCACCGGAAAAACACTCATTGCCGTTGAGAAAGCGCGCCAGTTGGCTGCGGCAGGTCAAGCGGTGCTGCTGCTCTGCTACAACCGGCCACTGGCGGACGTGCTCGCGCACAGCCTGGCCAATACACCCAACCTGACGGTGATGAGCTACCACCAGCTATGTGAGCAGCGTATCGACCTGGTGCGGCGGCAAAGCGGGCAGGACCTGCTGGCCGAGGCAGCCCAGTCTTACCCTGGGCACGGTGACCAGCACAAATTCGAAGTCCAGATGCCCTTCGCGCTCGCTCTGGCAAACGAAGCATTGCCGGAGAACCTCTACGACAGCGTCATCGTCGATGAGGCGCAAGATTTCAGCGACGAGTACTGGTTCGGCGTTGAAACACTGCTGAAAGATCCCAACGACGGGGCTTTCTACCTTTTTACAGACCGCAATCAGGCCATCTATCGGCGGGACGCCAAGCTTCCCATTGAGGACGAACCATTCCACCTGACAGCCAACTGCCGCAACACGGCACCAATTCACACGCTGGCTTATGGCTTCTATGTCGGAACGCCGGTCGATGCATCGGAACTCGTCGGCCCCGACGTAGAAACGGCGTGCTGGGAAACCGATCAGGAACAGGCCGCTGAGATTGAGCGGCGCGTGCGACGGTTGCTCACGGACGAGAAGCTGCTGCCTTCAGACATTGTTGTCCTGCTGGCCAAGCGTCCGAAGTCGGTGCTCTACGAAATGCTCGGCCGCCATCGGCTTCCGGGAAAAGCCCAGTGGTCCTTCGAGCGCCGAGTGCCAGGGACTGTCCTGGTAGACACAGTCGCACGATTCAAAGGACTGGAATCGCCTGTGGTTTTGCTCTGGATTGGCGAAGAGGTATCCAGCGCAGAAGAGGGGGAGACGGTGTACGTTGGAACCTCCCGCGCAAAATATCTGATGCACGTCGTCGGCAGCGCGAAAGCCTGTGCGGCACTGGTGCCAAAATCGACCCCGGCGAAGTGACCTCAGACCCAAAAATCGCCTCTCGCAAGGCCTCATCGGAGGCGTTGGTTACAGGCGAACCCCTTGCTTTCCCGGCCCGGAAGTCCGCGACAAGCCCGCCCGAATGAACAACGGCAGAGCTGAAAAGATCAATCATGGACGCTAAGCACGTTGGCATGGCCACCATGCCTTGCTGGCTTAAAGGCCGAACTCGAATTTCACTACTGGTAAAATCTTGAGGCGTTCACCTCGGGCGCATTTTGAACCTCGGCGCACTCGCCTTGGACCTCTTGCGGAGACCATAACGATGAATGTTGGCCATGCAATCCGTCTGTGCCGCACGCAGCGCAAGGCATCTCAGACTGATGTTGCACAAAAGGCAAGTTGCTCGGTGTCGTACCTCTCCATGCTGGAGAACAACAAGCGCGACCCGACGCTGTCAACGCTGACCAAGATTGCCAGCGCCCTGCGCGTTCCACTCGGGGTGCTGTTCGTCCTTGCGTCGGAGCAGGAAGACCTCGGCAACGTAGACAGGAAGCTCACAGGCGCACTCGCACAATTGGCCCTCGCCTCACTGGGCCCAGACACCGGAACAACACACGCAGGCGGACACCATGGCTAGCGCAGAACAACTCAAGGCGCTCTTAAAGTCCCACATCAACCGGGACGATCGGCAGTTCTACTCTGTCGCCATGCAGGTCGCCGCTCACGAAGCCAAGGTGGGCCACGGCAAGTTGGCGATGGAGCTACGCGACATGATTGACGCGGCCAAGGCGCATGCAGTTTCCGACGAGCAGCATCACAAGCTGGTGCCGCTGGCACGGCCACGAGGTGAACTCGCAAGCCTCCTGAGCGTCACCTATCCGAAGAATCGTTTGGCGGACATGGTGCTCGACGACCAGGCGACTGAGCAGTTGCAGCGCATCATGAAGGAGCAGCGCATGTTTGCTCGCATCCGCGAGCATGGGCTATCACCGCGCCGCAAGTTGCTGCTGGTCGGCCCGCCAGGTACAGGCAAGACCATGACGGCCTCCGCCCTTGCGGGAGAACTCGGTATTCCGCTTTTCCTGGTGCGCCTGGATGCGCTGATCACCAAATTCATGGGGGAAACGGCAGCCAAGCTGCGGCAGGTCTTTGACGCCATCGCCGAAGTTCGAGGCATCTACTTCTTCGACGAGTTCGATGCCATTGGCTCACAGCGTGGCCTCGCCAACGATGTCGGCGAAATTCGGCGGGTGCTAAACAGCTTCTTGCAGATGATTGAGCATGACCAGTCCAACAGCCTCATCATCGCCGCGACTAACCATCCGGAAATTCTCGACTACGCCTTGTTCCGTCGCTTCGACGACGTGATCGAATACAACCTCCCCACGCCCGGTCAGGCAGCCGACCTCATCCGATCGCGCCTGGGCAACTTTGCCCCCAAGCCATTTCCGGTGAAGGCCATTGCCGCGAAAACGCAAGGGTTGAGTTATGCGGAGATCCGTCGTGCCATCGACGAGGCCATCAAAGAGGCCGTCATGCACGACGAAGAGCGGGTCAAGGGAGACATCCTGAGCAAGGCATTGGCGGAACGTCGGCAGCTCAGTCAAAAAATAGCCAACAACAAGACTGCGTCGAACCATGCCGGAACAACCACGCGATAAGCGGCCGCACCTCGTTCTTCACGACACCTCGACGCCCAAGGCATTCACTGCCCACACCCCAAAGGGTGGGAGCAAACCAGTGATTCCCGATCTTCCGCGCCAGCAGCATGGTCAGGCACTGCAGCGCCAATTACAGGGTCTTAAGCCGTTGGCAACCACTGCAGCGGCTACACAACAAGCGCAAGAGCTTCAAAGCGGCCTGGGTCTACAGATTCATTTCGTCAGTCAACCCGACGTGGAGCTGGCCTTTCAAAGCTTGGCTGACGAACGTCAGAAGATCGAACTGCTGAGCGTCCGCCAAGAGGGGGAACACACGTTTGCCAACGTGTTTGTGCCTGATGGAAAACTGGAGCACTTCGAGAAATATGTTGCGGAGTACCTTGAGGAAAAGAAGGACAAGAACGGGAACGCCATAGATCACCGGACACTACTGAACACCATCGAGTCCATCCGCGCGGCCGAACTGCGCGCACTGTGGACGGATGACATTTCGCTGTTGCCCGAAAATCCCACCGTGCCGTTCTGGTGGGAGGTATGGCTTCCCGTTCGTGGACAACGACAGGCCGTGGTCGAAGATTTCAGGAAGCTGGCGGCACTGGCCGAGTGCGTGGTCGGCGACCAGCAAGCCGACTTTCCAGAGCGCACTGTTCTGCTGATGTATGGCTCCGAACGGCAGTTCTCGCGTTCCGTGATGACATTGAACTGCGTCGCCGAGCTGCGCCTCGCGAAAGAGACTGCCAACTTTTTCGACGAGATGGGTGTCGGGGAGCAGCGCGAGTGGATGGATGACCTGCTGCAGCGCACGCGTTTTGCACGCGAAGGCGACGAGACGCCGCGCATCTGCCTTCTCGACTCGGGGGTAAATCGTGGGCATCCGCTGCTGGCTCCGCTCATGGCGGCCGCAGACATGCACAGCGCCGAGCCGACTGGCCTGACCGACGACACCGCCAACCACGGCACTGGCATGGCCGGTCTGGCCGCCTACGGCGACCTGACCGACGCCATTGCGACGGCCGCGCCGGTTGACGTTGAACATCGTCTTGAGTCGGTGCGGCTTGTTGCGGCTGGAGGAGCCAATCCCGGATCTCCCTCCTTTCACGCTTCGCTGTTCAGCGATGCCGTGGCACGGCCGGAAATCTCTTTCCCCAATCGCCATCGCGTCTTCTGTTCAGCGATCACCGCATCCGATTACCGAGACAGGGGAAGACCCTCGTCCTGGTCTTCAACCGTGGACAACCTTGCGGCCGATGCTAATGGCGGTGGGCAATTCCCTCGCCTGTTCATCCTTTCTGCCGGCAACACGGATGATCCCGCCGCGTGGGCGGACTATCCGGCAAGCCTGTCCACCAGTCTGGTCCACGACCCGGGGCAAGCCTGGAATGCCCTGACCGTAGGCGCATGCACTTCCAAGTCCGATACCCAGGACGTCAACTACACGGCGTTGGCGCCGAACGGCGACCTGAGTCCGTACACCACGACCTCGGCTGCGTGGGAGAGCGCCTGGCCGCTGAAACCCGATGTGGTGTTGGAAGGTGGGAATCTGGGCGACAACGGCCTCGGGCCGATGGGTATGAGCAGCCTGCACCTGCTTTCCACGAACAACGAGCCCTTGACTCGGCTCTTCACGACCTTCAACGCCACCAGTGCTGCCTCTGCGCTTTGCGCCCGAATGGCGGCGCAGATCGCAGCGGCGTACCCAAACCTGCGTCCCGAGACCATCCGGGCTCTGATCGTGCATTCCGCCGGATGGACTCCAGCCATGCGCGCCCGGTACCTGCCAGCAGCGGGAACGCCCACCAAGAATGAGTACACGAACCTCATCCGGCATTGCGGCTGGGGTGAACCCGACCTGGGGCGTGCGCTCTGGAGCGCAGGAAATTCGCTCACGCTGGTGGTCGAAGATTCAGTGCATCCCTACAAGAAGGAAAAAGGCAAGAGTCCCGCGAGCCGCGACATGAACCTGCACGCCCTGCCCTGGCCCCGCGAAGAGCTGGAGGCATTGCAAGCCGCGCGTGTGCAGATGCGGGTCACGCTGTCTTATTTTGTCGAACCCAATCCTTCTGCCCGCGGCGCCACCTCGAAGTTCTACTACCCGTCGCATCGACTTCGCTTCGACGTTCAACGTCCGCTCGATGCCTCCACGGCCGACTTCGTGGCACGCGTCAATGCGGCAGCCCAGCGTGAAGATGAAGGCGATCCGGTCAATCCGCGCGACCCCGACTGGTACCTAGGTGAACGACAGCGGCATCGTGGCTCGCTTCACCAAGACGTGTGGGAAGGCACGGCTGCTGACCTGGCAAGCCGAGGGTTCCTGGCCGTGTATCCCGCAGCGGGGTGGTGGCGGACTCGCCCAGCTCTTGAGCGCTACAACCTGCCGGCGCGCTACAGCTTGGTGGTGTCGATCCAGACCGACCAGACCGAGATCGACTTGTACAACGTGATTGCCCAGAAGGTGGAAATCGTGACGTGAGCATCTATGCGAGCGGACTTCGAGACGGATCACTCATGAACGACAAAGACGCCGGCATCAATTTCGACATTCCTCTCCAGGCCGAAAATGCACTGCAAGGCGACAAGCTGTCGCGTGCGGGGTTTGCAGAGTCCGCCGCAGCGGCGCTGCGAAAGGTCCCCACCTCCGCAGGACTTGTCGTCTCCATTGAAGGTGCCTGGGGCAGTGGCAAAACCTCTGCGTTGGCCATGATCGAGGCGATCCTGAATCAACCAGGCTCTGCATATCAGCCGTTGATCGTCCACTTCAATCCTTGGCTGGTTGGGGAAAAGGACGCGTTGCTAAGGCACTTCCTGTCGCGGATCGCCGGGGCCATCAACTTGAGCGATCACAGCCGTGATGGAAAGAAGGTCGCCAAAGAGATCAAAGCCTATTCGAAGGCTTTCGATTTGGTCAAACTCATTCCAGGCGCAGAACCCTGGACCTCACTGATCAAATCTGTGTTCGATGCCGTCGGAGACGCAACCGGTTCGATCGCTGAGTACAAAACTCCTGACATCGAAGCTTTTAAGCAGAAGGTGGAAGAAGCGTTGCGCCGGTTCCAACGGCCCATCATCGTGTTTATTGATGACATCGATCGGCTCTTTCCGAACGAAGTATTTGAGATGGTCCGTATCATCAAGGCGGTAGGTGAACTTCCCCACGTAGGGTACGTTCTGGCGTGGGACTCAGCATACGTCAGCAGCGCATTGGAAAAGCTGGGCGTTCCCTACGCCAGCAGCTATCTGGACAAGGTGGTGCAGATACGCATGCCCCTGCCGAGCCTCTCAATTTCGGCGCGCAGGAGGCTCATCAACGACGCACTGGACGAATTGCCGGTGGGTGCGCTCGTTCCTCGATTCAAAGAACATGACCAGCGTCTTTCCGGCCTCTACTATTCCGGCTTGCGCGAACTGCTAGACCAGCCGCGCGATATGGCTCGGGTGTTCAACGCCGTCCGCATGATCGAGCCCCCGCTTCGGGGAGAAATCGTCTTCGCCGACATTCTCGGGCTCGCCGCGCTGTCGGTGAAAGCGCCCACTGTCTTCGAACTGCTGCGCAGAAATCCGAGGTTGTTTGTGGGCAGGCTCGTCGACGATCATGGCCTTCTCGAAAAATCGGAAGATGTGATCAAGGAAGGCGCTCCGGACCGCAAGCGCGCCTACGACGCATCCAGCTCTCCATCGGGCGTTCAGCGCGTCGTCCACTATCTATTTCCGTCGGTGGCTGAAGCGGAGGACTCCTATGCATTGGGACGAGCCTCTTATGTCGATGGCACCATCGCCCATCCCGCCAGGCTGGCAGTCGCACTCCAACTCAGCGTGACCTCCGGTGATGTCAGCCTGGAGGCGGCCAAACAGTATCTACAGCAGCCAGAGCAGCGACTGGCAGTCGTCGGATCGCTCACCAAAGAGAATTGTTATGCGTTTCTTGAGCTGCTTGGGGATGTTGCCCAATCGCTGGGCGGCGAAGGCATCGCGGACTTGGATGATCTTTGCATGGCAATTGCCGCCCTGCCAGAGCAGGCCTTGTTCGTTGAGCGAGCTAAGGCTGGCAAAGAATCCATCAGCCTGAATGCTGAAGACAACGCCCTGCGCGCGGTTGTCATGCTTCTCAAGTCTATCGACCCGAGTCGCATGGAGGCGTTGGCAGAAAGAATTTCGACGGATCCAACGACGCTGTCTTGTGCCGCCGAAATCGTGACACAAAGCTACGTGCCCCAACGACAGCGCTATTCGGAACAGCTTACTGCCCCAGCTGACGCTCGTGATGGTGTTCTCCAGGCCTTCACCGCGAATGTGCTGAAGGCAGCGAAGGAGGATCGTCTGTTCCAGATGAACAACCCGGGTTTCATCCTGTGGACACTAGCCCGCTCCGTCCCCACTGACTGTCCCGCAGTCTATGCGGCCCTGAAAACCGTGCAGCCTTCACTGGACAGCTTCGCCCTGGAATTTCTGCGCAACAGTTGGGATTCAACCAACGGCCAGACGTACAGCTTGCCACGCGACGAGTCGCTGCACTCCGTCTACTGCCCAGTTGATGATTTCAAGGCACATGCGGCATCGCGGTTGGAAGACGCGAGCCTTCGCAATCCCGCGAAAGCTGCCTGGCGATCCGTGGTCGAAGGAAAGAATCTGTATGGGGTGGATGGGTCTGAAGCACGGCGATGAGATCGCGATAGGCTTACCCCGCACCATCCAACCCCTGTGGTTAAGGGCAGATGATGGCTTTCGGAAGCTGCAATACGCCAGCGCCCGAATGGGGTTCCGCACTCTGCAAAAAAACGTGGATGTCGACCACGCGATCGGACTGCAAATTACCGTCAGCAACCTGTCTACCCGAGTTCTGGGCACCGCCGACTGAAACAATTGCGCTAGCCGGGTCGAAGCTATCCTGCTTGGCAAGCAGATGGTCGCGGACCCACACAGCCCTTGCCATTGCGAGCGCCTGATTCGACCCATAGATGGCGGCGCGGTCTGGACGCAGCCCTCGTTTGTCCACTCGTCCAACGATCTGCCAGCCCACAATGGCCGAGCCCGGAAAAGGCTGAAGCCCCATGCGCAGGCATTCGACTATTGGAGCGGCGTCCAACTGATGGTCTCCATCGGGGAATGGTCCTACCGTTGCAAGTCGCGTCAAGCTGATCTTCGACTGCGGAGCACTCCGTTGCGCGAACAGACTGACCTCCAACTTACCAATCAAATTCTCGAACTTCCCCGCGGCCAGTTCGATCTTGCTGCCGCCCAGAATGCTCAAGCTCAATCCTGCTGCGATCAATGCCAGCCCAGCACCGGTTCGACGGAACGGTGGACCGGCCACCACCAAGAAGAAGCCGAGCATGGTCAAGGGAATGCCGGTCGCAACCAGCATTGCCGGCCATGCGAGATCAGATACGTGAAAAGCGCTGCCGTCCGGCGCCGAGGCCGGCGTGTTCGTTGATTCGCCTCTCGGACCGCCTTCAGTGCATGGCACCGCCACGTTAGCTTGGCAAGATGTCGAAAGCTTGGGTGGATCGCGATCAAATGCGAACAGCGCTGCCGCGAAAGCCAGGAACAAGAGCCCTGCTAGGAAGTTTCGCAGCGCCACCTGCGCCACAGCCATTCTGTCCAGCTTGGCATTCGTCGAAATGCGGGAATCGGCAAGATGAGCGAGTTTTCGCTTGATCCTGGAGCGCAGGAACTGCGGCTCCTGGCGGGATGCACGCGGGAACAAATCCAAACCCGTCTCAAACAATCCCGCCTGCTTGGACAAGCCCTTCACAGCCTCTGAAAGCGCAACGTAGAGCTGTAGCGCCAGATAGAGCGCCCCCGTCACCAAAACGCATTTGGTCGCAAGCGTATGCATCGGCATGGTGCCGGTGGCCATCGCCAGGATGCCGCTCAGCACGACCGTTGCCGCAATGGACATGAGGCCGACAATACTGGTGAGCCGCGCCTCAACGCTCTGCCTACGCGACTGCTCTTTCTCCTGTAGTTTTTCCGCGTCCGCGAGATAGGCCTTAAGTCCCTCGATGTTGGACGGAAGCCCCTGAACGACCTCTTCAACGGCTTTCGATTCGTTATCGGCTTTCTCTGCTTCTTTTTTCTGGAGCTCTGCTTCACTGCCTTCCAGGCGAGGAAAAATCCAGTCTGTGAAACCAGCCCAGTTGAACGAAGGCCTGAGAGCCATCAATTGACCTCGCTTCCGAGCCAATCGGCGACGGCTTGGGAAATCCCAAGCTTCAGCATGTCGTCAAGCCAAAGCCATTGACCGTTGGGATTGACCTCCAGGAATACATGCTCGCCGTCAGGGGTCTCAATCAAATCGATGGCAGCAAAGTTCAGTTCCAGGCGGTCCATGAGCCGCAGCAACCTACCCTCAATGTCTGCCGGCAGCGTCACCTGCTGATGAGGCAACTGCGGGTTTGCGGTATGTCGCCAATCCACGGCCGCTTGGGGGTCAGACTGGGAGTCGATGCGTGCCGCGAAGATTTTCTTCCCGACGATCGTGACACGGATATCGAAGCGCTTGGGCACCAGTTCCTGGTAGATCGCTGGGCTCAACTCCGCCCCTTGCAAGTCCTCAAGATGAGCGGGGAGGAATTCAGACGTAAAAACGGCGTGTTCAACGCCGCGATGGACGATGTGGCCGCTGCGCGCCGGCTTCACGATCATGCGTCCAAAATCAGCCGCTGCCCTACGAATGGCTGCCGCACTGTTCGTGATCACCGTACGAGGAACCCGAAAACCAAGTTCGGCCGCCAAGGCAAGCTGATATGGCTTGTGCTCAGCTTGCCATATGGATGCGGGGTGGCTGAGCCACCGCGTCTGCACGCCGGAAATTCCACCGAGTAAGGCCGCCCGACTCTCCTGGAGGCAGAACTGGTAGATACCTTGATCCATGCCTTCCGGCTTCGCCGAAGATCTGACACGCCGATACCAGATGGCGGTAGGCAGTGGGACCGCTTGCCCGTCAAGCTCCAACCAGTCATGCCGTTCCTCGCCATAGGAAAGTGTCATTGATCGCGAGAATGGGATGTCTTCTGTATTGATTCGGTGATGAGGAATCGATGCCGTTGCGAGGCGCCTGATGACATCGTCCGTGGCTACGTCCGCGATGGTGCTGACGACAAGGACGAAGGCTTTACTGGTCATCGGTTGTTTCGCGCGCGACTCTCGTGATGAGCGTCGATGCGTGAACGTCGCCCTCAGCATCCGGCGTATCGATCCATTGACCGTCGACTTCGACTTGCGCGACCTGTCGTGCTGGATCGTAGCGAAGCCGGTGCGACGCTGTCGGACCCAGCGGTTCAGCAAAGCGCATGAGAAGCGGCAAGGTCATTGCCGCCGTTGGCGCTTCAGTTGTCATCCGTTGTTTCTCGCTTGACCTCGGTCACTCTGGTAGACCGCGACAATACGTATCCGCCTGTTGAAGTCTCAACGACGGCCGGGAGTGGGTCGTCCATGGTCGGGCAATCGCTATCGCGGGTGAGGCCATCGCTTTCGCGTTGAAGTGCCAGCAGCAGTGGTATTGGGACAGCAAGCATCGGGACGCCTTTGCGAAGTAAGTGCCCATATTTTGCAACATTCTGTTTCAACCCCTTGGGTTCCGCGTCTCCCGGCTTTGGCCGGGCCGCGCTATCCGTGCTGCGCATCGAATCGCCTACGGCGTCTCGCCCATCGGCTTCTATGGCTGACGCCTTCGCACCGCAGTGCTGCGCGCCGCACTTGCCAGTTTTGATAGCGTATGAGCGATAAGGCGGGCTTGGTTTCTCCCTCCGACCTCGCACACCGTTGGTGCGCAGCAGGCCGCTGCACTATCGTGAGAGAAGCCGAATCGCTCGCTGCAGCGCGTAGTTGTGATTGCGGACGACGGCGAACGCAAACCCCGGGCTCATTCTTCGCTATAGATCGCTCAGGCATTTGGCGATGACCGTGGACATAAACGGGTCATGAACCTTCTGGGGTCTTCCGTCATGAAGGCGTCACAGTTTTTTTGAACCATCACAGACATAACCGTGTGCAATAAAAGGTTGGGCTATCGAGTGCTTGATCATGATGGGGAAGACAGTGAGGGGACATCGAGGGAAACCGGATTTCCGGTGGCCCAGTACGTTCGCATGTCTACCGAGCACCAGAAGTACTCGACGGAGAACCAGGCGGACAGGATTTCGGAGTACGCGGCCCGCCACGGCATGCGGATCGTCCGGACCTACACGGACTCTGGTAAGAGCGGGCTGAATCTAAAGGGGCGCAGCGGCTTACAGTCGCTGCTTCACGACGTCAAACAGCCCAACCCTGGGTTCAACGCAGTGCTGGTGTATGACGTGAGTCGGTGGGGGCGTTTTCCTGATCCCGATGAGGCTGCGGTCTACGAGCATGCGTGCAAGAGCCGCGGGATCCGCGTGATCTACTGCGCCGAGCCGTTCAACAACGATGGCTCTCTGCCTTCGACGGTGTTCATCGGCATCAAACGGAGCATGGCTGCTGAGTACAGCCGGGAACTCTCCGTCAAGGTGTTCGCCGGTGCTTGCAACATCGTCCAGCATGGCTATCGCCAGGGCGGCGCGCCGGGCTTCGGACTGCGACGGCAGTTGATCGACGAGCAGCACAACGTCAAAGGCCTGCTGTCGCGCGGCGAGAAAAAGAGCATCCAGACCGACCGCGTGGTGCTGGTTCCTGGCCCTCCGGAAGAGATCGCCGTGGTGCTCCGGATCTATCGGCTCTTCCTGGAGGAAGGCATGCCCGAGCGCGTCATCGCGTCGGTCCTGAACCGCGAAGGCATCCTGTCGGACGCTGGCGCGCTTTGGTCACGTGGCTCTATTCACCAGATCCTGACCAACGAGAAATACATCGGGAACAACGTCTACAACCGCACGTCGTTCAAGCTGAAGGTCAAACACGTGCGCAACCCGCCGGACAAATGGGTTCGGCGGGATGGTGCGTTTGAGGCAATCGTTCCCGTGCACATGTTCCTCCAGGCGCAGGCAATCATCATTGCCCGCTCTCGCCACCTGGATGACGCGCAGTTACTTGATCTGCTTCGCCAGACGCTGGAAAAGTACGGTGCGTTGTCAGGCATGGTCATTGACGAGGATGACGATGCGCCCTCCAGCTCTGCCTACCGCAGCCGGTTCGGCAGTCTGCTCAGGGCCTACAGCCTCATCGGATACACGCCACGGCGTGACTACGCCTATCTGGAGATCAACCGTTCGTTGCGTCGGCGCCATCCGGAGCTGATCGAAGAAATGGCAGCCAGCATCCAGGTGGCGGGCGGCTGGACGGTGCGCGATCCCGCGACGGACCTGCTCACCGTCAACGGCGAGTTCACCGTCTCGCTGGTCATCGCGCGGTGCAAGCCGACGCCCGCCGGATCGCACCGCTGGCGCATCCGGTTCGATGCCAGCCTCCAGCCCGACATCACGGTGGTGGCGCGCATGGACCCTTGGAATCAGCGAGCCTTCGACTACTACGTGTTGCCGGCCATCGACTTCTCGACCGAGGCGCTGCCGACGCTGGAGGACAACGGCTTCACCTTGGATGCGTACCGCACCGATTCCCTGCATTTCTTCTTTCAGCTGGCGGGGCGTGTTTCCCTGCAGGAGGCCGCATGACGCCATCGTCCGCACGCATCGAGATGATCCCGATCAGCGACATCGCGGTGGCGAACCCGCGCGTGCGCAACGCGAAGATCCACAAGACCATTACCGACAGCATCGACCAGGTAGGGCTGAAGCGGCCGATCACGGTGCGCCGGGTTTCGCCAGGGCAAGGGAGCACGCCCTACGCGCTGATCTGCGGACAGGGCCGGTTGGAGTCCTGCAAGATGTTGGGTCAGACCGAGATCGCTGCGCTGGTCGTCGACGTGGATGAGGAGACTGGCCACGTGATGAGCATCGTGGAGAACGTAGCGCGGCGCACACCACGGGCGGTGGAGACGCTGGAGCAAGTCCGCGTGCTAAAGCAGCGCGGTTATACCGATAGCGAGGTCGCGGGCAAGCTCGGCTGTACAGCGTCCTGGGTCAACAACGTGGCCAATCTGCTGGAACGCGGCGAGAAGCGCCTGCTGGCGGCGACGGAGGCTGGCCACATTCCACTGCATCTGGCGGTCAGCATTTCGCGGGCCAGCGGCAGCGAGGCCCAGCAACTGCTGCTGGATGCGTACGAGAGCGGCGAACTGAAGGGCCGCAAGGTCACCGTCGTTCGCAAGATTCTGGAACAGCGAGAGCGCAGCGGCAAGAAGGGCAACACGTCATTTGCCAAAGGTCCCACCAGGCGTCAGATGAGTCCGGAAGACCTCACGAAGTTGTACCAGCGCGACGTGGACATGCACCGTCGCATCCAGAAAAAGGCCGAGTACACGCAGAAATCCCTGTTGCTCGCGCGGCAGATATTCAAGGAGCTGTTTGCCAGCAAGGATTTCTGCGCCCTGCTGAAGGCGGAGAAGCTGGGCAGCGTTCCGCAACCGCTGGCGGAGCTGGCACCGCGCGGAGGACTCGTTCGATGAGCAAGAAGCCATCGAAGTCGGTCCGGCTCGGGTTCGAGCGCGACTGCATGGAGATCTCATTGGATTTGCTGCATGTGGAGATACCGCTGCCGACAGGCATCAAGGAAACCGTCAAGTACAAGCAGATATGCACCTCGGTGCAGGCCATTGGCTTGGTCGAGCCGATCGTCGTAGCGCACAGCCGACAGAACGTTGGCTCGTTTATCGTGCTGGACGGCCGCATGCGGCTGGAGGCATTGCGTGACCAGGGCGCGCAAAAGGCGTTGTGTCTGATCTCGACGGACGACGAGGGCTACACCTACAACAAGCGCGTCAACCGCCTCTCGGTGGTGCAGGAGCATCGAATGATCGTCCGGGCCGCCGAGCGGGGTGTGTCGGTGCAGCAGTTGGCCGACGTTCTGGACGTGACACCTGGCGCCATTCGCCAGCAGTTCAAGTTGCTGGACGGCATCTGCAGCGAGGCCGTGGCGCTCTTGGCGGACAAGCCGGCCACTTACGCCATGTTCCGCGTGCTGAAGCAAATGAAGCCGTTCCGGCAGATCGACGTGGCGCAGGCCATGGTCAACCTCGGCAACTATTCCGCAAAGCTGGCGCTGGCCATGCTGCAGGCGACATCGTCGGACCAGTTGACCGAGGAGGCATCAACCAAAGCGCAGCGGGGCGGGCCGACGGAGGCGCTGCAGCGCCTGGAGCGAGAGTTGGCGGCTGTGCAGGCGGATACCCGGTTGCTGGAGGAAGGCTACGGGCCGGCCAACTTGCAGCTTGAAATAATCAAGACATACATTGGCAAGACACTTCTGGAGAATGCCGCCGTCGTTCGATGGCTGGCAAAGACGCATTCCGAGTACCTGCAACAGCTGCAGTTCATCGCGGAAATCAAGCAGTTGCCATCGCAATAGCCGAATCCGGCCTCCCCGGCGATGCCGGGCCGCGCTGTGCGTGCTTCGCGGCGATGCCGCTGCGCGCTGCGCTTGCCAATGCGGGCGGAGTGGCGCGGTGGGGTTGGACTGCTGCTCCCTTCATCCTCACACGCCGTTCTCGCGGTCAAGGTCTGCGCGTGCTGCCGGCCGTCTTCGAACCTGTGATAGCTGCGCTGCGGCGTGCCGGTTCCGGTCTCGGGCAATCCCGACCGATCACTGGAGTTCACCATGTCGCACGATCTGTTCTCTTCCCTCGATTCCTTCGCTGCTGTTTCTTCTGCTGCTGCCTCTGCACTACTCGTTCGCGATGTCGCGGGCGAGTACCGTCCTGCCGATGCCGACGAGGTGCTGCATGCTGCGCAGCGGGTGCTGGCGGGCCGGGTGCGTGGGACCGACGTGCTGACGTCGCCGGCGGTGATCAAGGACTTCCTGCGGGCACGCCTTTGGAATCTTCCGCATGAGATCTTTGCGGTGGTTCATCTGGATGCGCAGCATCGGGAGCTCGACTACGTGGAGATGTTCCGGGGCACGGTGAGCCAGACATCGGTTTATCCGCGGGAGGTGGTCAAGGATGCGTTGAGCCGGAATTCCAGCGCTCTTCTGCTCGTACACAGCCATCCGAGCGGATCGGTGGAGCCTTCGCGGGCGGATCGGCGCGTCGCCCACGCTGTTATCGGTGCCTTCGATGGCCCTGATCTCCAACAGCTTGACTAGGTCTTTACGCCGTCATCATCATCGGACAGAAATGGGGATACCGCGAAATGGATGCGCTTCTTTTCGGGCTGGTCCGCAACGCGACGCCCGCCAATCCGCCGCCCTCCCTTCCCCCACGCTCGAATCTCCTTATCAACACATTTATCGTAAACGTCGCACCGACAAGCGCATCGACGCACTCATCTCACTGCAATCAGGCGGCTGGACCCTGCCACTGCCGAAGCAGGCGATCGACGCCTAAGCCGACGTACAACGGGGCCGCGCAAAAGCCATATGTGAACCGCCCCGGCTTTCGCGGAGGCTGGTTGGCTTGAGTCAGGCCGGGCTGGCCTGCTGCTCAAGAGCTCGATAGTAGTTGGCCTCGAACTCGGCCG
>LNAP01000796.1_pt2 | contig 34878 bp, 39 predicted proteins | sample 602601 | NCBI WGS metagenome assembly LNAP01 (sample SAMN02440304, study PRJNA202911) | soil metagenome | biome: Subtropical and temperate rainforests or woodlands; isolation source: soil samples (1 kg each in a 20% v/v slurry with milli Q water) were... ... | reverse complement strand
AATAGTTTGCCGAACACGTACTGCAACACGTCACTCAGTTGCACGACGAACACGAGATAGAACAGCAGCAGCGCGTTCTGCCCCTTGAAACCTTCCAGGTCCAGCAGCAACAGGGCCGGCGCGTGGCTGATGCAGTAGACGCAAATCATCACCCCCCACTGAATCTTGGCCGCCCGTTCCAGAAAAGCGTCGGTGTCCTGGCTCAGCACCGCAATCGCCGGCAACAGCAGGAACGCGTACACCGGAATCAACAGGGTGAACAGCGAATACCAGTGCGTGCCGATCAGCACGTATTGCAGCGGGATCAGAATGAAGAACGCCGAAAACAGCGCGTTATGGTCGCCCAGCCGGGTCGGCGTCAGGGTAATGAACTCCCGGAGCGCGAACAGCGAAATGAAGCCGAACAGAATAACCGTCGCGTTCCCGCCCAGCAGGTAGGACACGAAGAAGATGATGACCATGCCCCACCAGGCATTCACCCGCTGGTTGAGGTTCTCGATGGTCGACATCGAGCTTTCTGTTTTGGCGCGCTTCGCCAGAATCCGGCCGATGACCGAAGCGATTGCCAACAGGACGGCAATGGCGCCGAAGAACCACAAGAACTTTTCGTCAAGATTCATTCCGACAACCTCACAATCGCTTCACGCGCCCGATCCAGAAACACCTGTTTTTCCTCGCCACTGATCCGTGGCAGCGGGTCGCCAATACGGATCGTGCAGATGATGGGCAGCGGGACGTGTTTGCCTTTCGGCATGGAGCGATGCAGGTTTTCCAGGTAGATGGGCACCAGATCCACCTCGGGGAATGTCTCGGCCAAACGGTACAGCCCTGATTTGAAAGGACCGGGCAACGCCTCGCTGCCTCGGGTGCCTTCCGGAAAGATGATGATCGAATGGCCGGCCCGCACCACATCGAAAATCGGCTCCAGCACGTTAACGCCGGGCGCCGGGTTTCGCTCGATCAGCACTGCGTTCAGGCCTTTTTGCGAGATGTACGACAGAAATTTGTTCTTTCCCCAGTAATCCGCAGCGGCGACCGGTTTCACGTTCACCCGGGCTTCCGGGGGCAGCGCCGCGATGATTGCCAGGGTGTCCATGTGACTGGAGTGATTGGCGAAATAGATGCGCTGGCGTGTCAGGTCCGGCGGGCTTTCCCATCGGGCGGTGACGCCGATCAGGAAGCGAAGAACAGAAATCAGCGCGTTACTGATCCACATGAGCATTCCCCTTGAGCTGGCGCGAGATGGCCAGCGTGCGCGTGACGCAGGTCGCGGCTGAACCGACAGCGATGACGACCAGCGCGATCAACAGCACGTAGTGAGTGCCATAAACGCTGGCTTCGACGGCATTCAACAGAAGGGCCACGGTCATCACGGCCATTCGATGCTGCTTGGCCATCGGGCCGATGAAACTCTGCTTCAGGCCAATCGAGCCGCCAAACACCCTGACATACGCCGTCAGTGCCGCGGCCAGCGCCGCGAACCAGCCGAGATCGGCGTACCCGATGGCATACCCCAGCGCGACGATCAGCAGGCTGTCGGCAATGCGGTCGGGGAATTCGTTGTAGAGGCTGCCGATGTCGGATTTCTTGCCGCCCTCGATCGCCACCATGCCGTCGAAGAGGTTGCACAGCAGGCGCAATTGAATGCCGACGGCGCAGAGGATCGAGCCGATGAGCCCGTTATCGAGATTCAGTGCCACCGCCCCGGCGAGCGCGAAGGCGATGCTGGCGACGGAGATCTGATTGGGGGAGATGTCTCGTTTCACCAGAAGGTCGGTGATGTATTTCGCCCAGCCCGCAGAGCGCGTCTTGATGGGCCTTCGGTTGTCATCCATTTTGCCAATATCCATATAGGTGTCGGTTGCTATCAGGGCATCGCCGTCGGCTGCTGCACGACGGTGTCCGACAATATAAAGGCTTTCCTTGGCCTTTGTGTCTGTTTACTGACTGCCAGGTCGAAGCGGTAACTTCAACTCCGCACACAACCCGCCGCCCTCACGATTGCTCAACGTCAACGATCCCCCGAGCGCCAACGCCAATTGCTGCGCGATCGCCAGCCCCAACCCTGTGCCGCCGGTGCTGCGATTGCGCGAATTCTCAACCCGATAAAACGGTTCCATCACATGGGTCAGTTCCTCTTCGGCAATGCCCGGTCCGCGATCCATGATCTTCACCGAGAGGCCGCCGTTTTTCGCTTCCACCCACAGCTCGGCGGCGCCGGCGAACTTCAGAGCGTTATCCGTCAGGTTTACCAGTACCCGCCGCAAGGCATGGGGCCGGGTGTCGATCACCGCGCCACTTTTGCCACCCAATGTCACGTCTTTGCCCACGTCCTGGTAGTCGAACACCAGGCTGTCGAGGAATGAATCGAGGTCGGTGCGGCGGCTTTCTTCGGTGGCGCCGTGAACGCTGCGGGCATAGGCCACGCCTTCGCGCACCAGGTGCTCCATCTCACTGAGATCGCTCCACAGTTTGTCTTTTTCGCTGCAGTCGTCCATGAATTCGGCGCGCAGTTTCATGCGGGTGATCGGGGTTTGCAGGTCGTGGGAAATCGCCGCCAGCAGTTGCATGCGCTCTTTCAAGTACGCGGCGATGCGTGCCTGCATCGAATTGAAGGCGATGGCGGCGTGGGCGACTTCGGTCGGGCCTTTTTCGTCCAGGTGCACCGCGTGGGTGTTGGGATCAAGGTTGTCCACGGCCTCGGCAAGGCGGGTGAGGGGGCGGATGGCGATTCTCACCGCCAGCCAGGTGCAGAGGATCATCAGCGCCAACTGGCCCAGCAGAACGATGGGCAACCACGGCGACAACGGCACCATTGATGGCCTGACGTCGATGGTCACCGGGCTGCCGTCCGCGAGTTTCAGGTGCACCTGAAAGTGTTTCTGTTCGCCGGGAATGTCCGTCACGGTCATCGGGTAATCCTTGCCGATGGCGTCCTTGATCGATGTCATCGCGATGGGCGTGTCGCTCATGGCCACGCCCGGCGAACCTTCGTCGAGCAAATAACGGTAGTTGCGGCGGTTCAGTTGTTGCAGCCAACCCATGCGTTCTTCGGCTGGCAAGCGGTCAAGAATGGCGATGGAGGTCGAGACGTCGGTTTCCAGATTGCCAAGCATGGTGTTTTTTGCGCTTTCATAACGCTCGTAATACTGCGCGCCAAAGGACAGCGCCTGCGCCAGGATCAGGCCAATCAGAAAGATCAGCGAGAGGCGCGAGGCCAGGGTGCGGGGCCAACGAAGGGTGAGGTTCATGACGGCGCACCGAGCACTTCCACCGGCAGGGAAAAGACGTAGCCCTCACTGCGCACGGTTTTGATGTAGGCCGGTTCGCGGGCATCGTCCAGCAAGCGCTGGCGCAAGCGGCTAACCAGCAAATCGATGGAGCGGTCAAACAGATCGGCGTCGCGGCCCTGGGTCAGATTGAGCAACTGGTCGCGATTGAGCACCCGCTGCGGGTGATCGAGGAACACCCGCAGCAATCGGTATTCCGCACCGCTGAGCGCGACCATGGTGCCGTCTTCGTCCAGCAGGTGCCGGGCCGACGTGTCCAGGCGCCAGCGCCCGAACGCCAGCAGGCGACCGCTTTCGGTGACCACCAGGTTTGGCGGCAGCATCCGCGTGCGGCGCAGTACGGCGTTGATTCGCGCGAGCAGTTCACGGGCGGCGAACGGCTTGACCAGGTAATCGTCGGCGCCCATTTCCAGGCCGATGATGCGGTCGGTTTCGTCGTTGCGGGCAGTGAGCATCAGCACCGGCGTGGCCTTGTGTTTGCCGGCGCGCAACTCGCGGCAGAGCATCAGGCCGTCGTCGCCCGGCATCATGATGTCGAGCACGATCAGGTCCACCGGCGTGGACTCAAGGAAGCTGCGCATCTGGCGTCCATCGGCGACGACCGTGGTGCGCAGGCCGTTCTTCTTGAGGTAGTTGCCTACCAGTTCCCGGATCTCGCGGTCATCGTCCACGATGAGAATGTGATCGACGTGTTCCATGGGGGCCAAGCCTCTATCAATGGGGGATGTTGCGCAGTCTATCGGGCCTTGGCCCGCTCGCCCGCAGCCCTTTGTATTGCAGTGTATCTGGCGTAGCGACGGATACATGCAAAGGCAAAAATGCGGTTTTCCAGGGGTTTTGTATCGCTCTGTATCAGGGGCCGGCTTTGATACGTACCGATTTACACGCGGCTGTTTTCGACACAGACGAGATACCTCGCGAGCTTCTAATGGGTTCCATCGAGGCAACCCACACCGCCTCTGCTCAATCGAACGACCTACCCATTGAAGCCTTGAGGAAACCGCCATGAACACCAAAGCCATCTACGCCGCTTGCCTGTTTGCCGCCCTGAACATCTGCACCTTGTCGGCCCGCGCCGAAGCCGCCGATGTCAGCGCCAAAACCTACACCTACGGCACCCACCTGGACATCAAGAAAGTGGTGTCGTTGAAAGAAGACGCCGCGCCTTCCTGCGGGGTTGTGAATGCCCAGCTGACCTACCTCGATTCCCAGCACAAAACCCAGGTGCTGGATTACCGCAAATTTGCTGACGGCTGCAACGCGGACAACTGAGTCCTTCGCGGACCGATTGCCAACCCCCTTTGAAACAGGAAGAACACCATGAACAACGTCACCCGCTTTTTGACCGCTGTTGCTTTCTCCGCAGCCGGCGCGGCTGCCCATGCCAATGCCGCTGTTGAACAGAAAAGCTGTGGCAGTGCGACCTGCTTCCAGCTGACGCCGGTGGCCGAGCAGGGCGCTCATGCCTTCCTCGCACAGGACGGCTCGAGCCGCACGCCTCAAGGTCAGCTACAGGAAAACCAGAAGGCCTGATGCCCGAACCCGGTTTTGTGAACACCACAATTCCAGTGTAGGAGCGAGCCTGCTCGCGATGGCGGAGTGTCAGATAACACTGATGTCGACTGACACTCCGCCATCGCGAGCAGGCTCACTCCTACAGGGGGTAGGTGGTGTGTCGTTCTTCTCTATTTCAAGGTGATTACCATGTTTCTCATCGCTTTTCTGGGCGGCATATTGACCGTCCTCAGCCCCTGTATCCTCCCGGTGGTGCCGTTCCTGTTCGCCGGTGTCAAACGCACCCGTTCATCCATTCTGCTGACCCTCGGCGGCATGGTCCTGACCTTTGCCCTGATCGCCAGCCTGGCCGTGGTCAGCAGCGAATGGGTGGTGCAAGCCAACAACACCGGTCGTCACGTCGCGCTCTTCGTGATGGGATTGTTTGCTCTGTCGCTGATTTCCGCCCGTGTCGGTGACTGGATGGCCCGTCCGTTCGTGGCGCTGGGCAATCGCCTTGATCCCGACACCCGCAAAATGTCCGGCCCGCTGGGTTCGGTCATGATCGGTGTGGCCACAGGGTTGCTCTGGGCGCCGTGTGCCGGCCCGATCCTCGGGGTGATTCTCACCGGCGCCATGCTCCAGGGTGCGAACGCACAGACCAGCCTGTTGCTGCTGGCCTACGGCCTGGGCAGCGCACTGTCCCTGGGGACCTTGATCTTCGCCGGTCGCGGTTTGGTCAATCGCTTGAAAGTGTCGATCCCGGTCACTGGTTGGTTGCGTCGTGGTGCCGGTGTTGCCGTGCTGGCGACCGTGGCGGTGATTTCCACCGGTGCCGACCGGACACTGTTGGCCGGCACCTCGTCCGAAGGCGTCAGCAGCCTCGAGAAGGGTGTGATGGAAAGCGTGCCGAAAGTCGTCGACTACTTCGTCAGCAAGGTCAGGGCCGACTCCATGGACAACGCCCAGGGTGCCATGCCGTCGCTGTCCGGTGCCGTCCAGTGGCTGAACTCGCCAGCGCTGAGCAATGATTCGCTCAAAGGCAAAGTGGTGCTGGTGGACTTCTGGACCTACGACTGCATCAACTGCCAGCACACCCTGCCGTATGTGAAGGACTGGGCGAAGAAATACGAGAAGGATGGCCTGGTGGTCGTCGGCGTCCACACCCCTGAATACGGTTACGAGCGCATCATCGACAACGTCAAGGACCAGGTGAAAAAGCTCGGCATCACCTACCCGGTGGCCATCGACAACAACTACGCGATCTGGCGCGCCTTCGACAACCAGTACTGGCCCGCTCACTACCTGATCGACGCCAAGGGTCAGGTGCGTTACACCCACTTCGGTGAAGGCGCCTACGAAACCCAGGAAAAGATGATTCAGCAACTGCTGGAAGAGGCCAAGGCACCTTCGGCGTAACCCTCGACATCAATGGCTCACAGGCTGCGCGCCGCGGGCCATTGGTTTTTTCTCCTGATTGCGCCGCCACGCCGCCGGTGGCGCGCCGTACTCTCGACGAAAGGCACGGCTGAAGGCCGTGTCGGTCTGGTAGCCCACCTCTTCGGCAATCCGCATCAACGAACTGTTACTGCTGCGTAACAGGTTCGCCGCCAGCAACATCCGCCACTGCGTCAGGTACTGCATCGGCGAACTCCCCACCAACTGCGCAAAGCGTTCTGCCAACACCGACCTTGAGGTGCCGGCGGTTCGCGCCAGTTCATCCAGGGTCCAGGCGTGACAGGGTTTTTTGTGCAGCGCATTCAGGGCGGCACCGACGATCCGGTCACCCACACCCGCCAGCCAGCCGGTCCGGCCTTCACCGCGCTCGTTCATGTACAGGCGCAACACCTCGATGAACAACACCTCGGCCAGTTTCGCCAACACACCTTCGCCCCCGGGCCTGGGCGAGCGTGCTTCGGCCAAGGCATAACGGACCGATGATTCCAGCCAGATTCCGGCATTGGAGCCGCGCACATTGACCCGGACCACCGCCGGCAATCCCGTCAGCAACATGCCCGCCAACCGCGTATCGCAGGCCAGATAACCGCACACCAGCCGCGTGACCGCGCCGCCTCCGCCGTAACTCAGTTGCCGGGGACGGCGCGCCAGCACCACGTCCAGCCGCTTGCCGGTGACCGGCGTCAGACCGGGTTGCGAGCTCATGCGATGGGCATCGCCCTGGGGGAACACCACCACATCGCCGGCGGTCAGGCGCAGCGGCGCAGCGTTTCCCATCTCGACATAGCACTCGCCTTCGGTGATCAGGTGGAATATCACCACCCGCTCGGCACCGGGCTCCAGAAAGGGGGCCGCCGTGTCGGCACTGGGCGACTGGTAGCACCAGGGCGCCGTGAACCTGGCATTGATGAAAATCGCGCCGACCAGGCGGACGACGCGCAGGGTTTGGGACAGGGCGTCCATGGTGACTTCCCATGCGACTAAGGGCTTTCTGATTGTGAGCGCGTTGCCGGGTAACGTGAATTCTCCGGACGATCGGGCAGTGTTGCCCGACGATCGGGCAGGACGCCGGCCCGCGCCGGAGCGATAGTTTGCCTACAGGGCCACTGCCGACCCTGTCATCAATAACAAGACTGAGAGGTTGCCATGCCAAAGTTCGTCATAGAACGCGAGATTCCAGGTGCTGGAACACTGTCAGAAAGGGATTTGAAAGCCGCTTCGCAAAAGTCCTGCCGGGCATTGCGCGATTTGCCGCAGGTGCAGTGGCTTCAGAGTTATGTCACGGGTGACAAGTTGTACTGCGTATACATCTCGCCGAGCGAAGCGCTGATCCAGGAGCACGCGAGGCAGAGCGGTTTCCCGGCCAACCGCATTTCCCAGGTGATGAACATCATCGATCCGACCACGGCGGAGTAAGCCGGGCTTGCGTTCCAATCCTTACGGAGCAGATTTAATGAGCACCCCCCTTGATCTCACTGCCCTGAAAAACCGCCAGATGGTCTCCTGGGCCAGCGGCGATTACGCCGTGATCGGCACCACCCTGCAAATTGTCGGCGAGCAACTGGCTGAAGCCTGTGACTTGCTCTGCGACGAACGCGTGCTGGACGTGGCCGCCGGCAACGGCAATGCGACGCTCGCCGCTGCACGCCGAGGTTGCAACGTCACCTCGACCGACTACGTGGCGGCGCTGCTGGAGCGCGGCGAAGACCGGGCCCGGGCCGAGCGCCTGGAGGTGACCTTCCAGGTCGCCGACGCCGAGGCGCTGCCGTTCGAAGACGCCAGCTTCGATGCGGTGCTCTCGACCTTCGGCGTGATGTTCACGCCGGATCAGGCCAAAGCGGCTTCAGAACTGGCGCGGGTCTGCCGTCCTGGCGGTCGCATCGGCCTGGCCAACTGGACGCCTGAAGGTTTTGTCGGCCAGATGTTCAAGACCCTGGGCAAACACCTGCCGCCACCGCCAGGCGCACAACCGCCTTCAAACTGGGGAACCGAAGCCTGGTTGCACTCGCACTTCGATGAGCGTGACTTTCAGGTCCAGGTGACGCGCCGCACCTTCAACTTCCGTTATCGCTCGGCGGCGCACTTCATCGACACGTTTCGCACCTGGTACGGCCCGGTCCACAAGGCCTTCGCGGCGCTGTCTCCCGAGGGAGCCCAAGCCTTTGAAAGCGACCTGACTGAGCTGATCAACCGGATGAACAGAGCGGGAGAGAAATCGGTGGTGGTGCCGAGTGAATACCTGGAGGTCGTCATCACCCGACGTTAACCAGACAACACAAAACCCTGTAGGAGCGAGGCTTGCCCGCGAAGACGGAGCGTCAGGCAACATCGTTGTCGACTGATACTCCGTCTTCGCGGGCAAGCCTCGCTCCTACAGGGGATGCGGTGTTTTGTAGAGGGCGTTACTCATCCACCCGCTCGGTGTACACCACCCACACGCTGCAGGGCATTTTGTACAGCAGGTGTTCCACTGTGCTGCCGATCAACCGGCCCAGACCGCGATGGCCGACCCGGCCCATGACGATCACGTCGACGTCGTAGGCGTCGACATAGCGGGTCAGGACCTTGGCCGGGTTACCCATGATCATGTGCCGCTGCTCGGGCGCGATGCCGTTGCGCTCGGCCAATTCGTTGAAGGCGTCCTCCTGGTAGTCGAACAGGGTCTTGGCCTTGCCGGAATTGAAAAACGCCGAGCCGTTGTCAAAGCCGAACTCGTCTGCGCTGATCGAGGAAAGGTCATAGGCGTAGACCACGTCCAGCTCGGCGTTGCAGGCACTCGCCAGCTTCGACGCTTCGTGCAGGATCCGGTCATTGAACGTTTTGTAGTGATCATCGCGATGAAAAGGATCGACCGCCGCGACAACCTTGCGTGGCAGGGCGTGAACGGCATGGCTGACAAAATGCAGCGGCACCGGGCATTCACGCAGCAAATGCACGTCGAGCGGGGTAAACAACAACCGCGACAGCAGTGATTCGTGCTCCAGCGCCTTGATCAGCACGTCCATCGGCTGCTCTTTGAGGTGAATCAGGATTTCTTCCAGCGGGCGTTCGACCCACGCCACCTCGGTGGTGACGTGGACGCCGATCTTGCGCAGGGGACGGGCCTGTTCTTCGAGCCACTGGCGGTGTCGATCAACGTAGCCCAGACGCATTTGTTCCAAGGCCTTTTCGTTGACCAGGCTGGCGGTGGCCAGGCCTTCCAGGTAATCGAACGCCACGATGTGCAACGCCGCATCTTCAGCCTTGGCCAGCGCCGCGGCTCTGTCGAAGGCGGGGCTGTGTTCCATCAGTGGCGAGGCGACCAGCATGAAGCGTGATTGACCAGACATGTCGAACCTCCCGCGTCGTTCAATCCCCTAAGTATTGACCATGATCGACCTCCCGTCCGTCAGACCGGCGCAGGTTGGGTGGGCGTGGCAGTCAGAGGGAGGTCAGTCGCCGTTCCATGATGATCGTGCGCTCGGCTCCGTGGAATTCGTCGCGGACTTTTCGAAAGCCCAGCTTGAAGTAGAAGGCTTCTGCGGTGATGGAGGAGGGGACGCGCAAGACCTCGATTTTGGCTTCGGCGGCGATGGACTCGATCGTGGCCATCAATTGCCTCCCGAGGCCGCGTCCTTGTTGAGTCGGGTCGACAAAGACGCTGCGCACCACATCGCGATCAAGGCTGGCCGTGGCCACGATATGACTGTCGATCATTGCGACGAAGACCTGGCGTTGGGTCAGCAGCGTGCGAATGGACTCGGTGGAAAAGCTCTTTTCCACCTGCTCGATGATGTCGGGTGGGTAGTCCAGGGCATTGGACTGGCGCAGCGACTGGATGATGACCTGGCTGATGGCGGACGCGTCAGCTGCGGTGGCGGGCCGTATTTGCGGTTTCATGGTGCTACCTCAGTCCTTTGAACATCCAATTCCCCTGTGGGAGCGAGCCTGCTCGCGATGGCTGAGTGTCAGTCGACATCTACATCGGCTGGAAAGCAGTCATCGCTAGCAGGCTAGCTCCCACAGGGATCTAGGCAATCTGTGCGCCGCGTGCTGCCAGCAACTCCCGCAACACAGAACGATGGCAATGCGCTTCATCCTCGCAATAACACCCAACCGCCAGCGCGGTTTGATGGGAGAGGGCGGCCAGCAGATCCAGCAGTTGACTGGGCGCCGGGTGGTTCATTTCCGCCTTGAACTTGCGCCGAAAGGCCTCCCAGGCTTTGTCATCGGTGGCCGCTTTGGCTTCGGCCACCAGTTCCGCACTCGGCGACAGCAGTGGCTGCCACACATCATAAAAGTCCCGACGGGCGAACTCGGCCTTCGGTACACCACGAGGGGGGCGGCGTACCGTGCCGATCCGCAACCCTTCATCAGGCAGGCGCGGCGAGCCGAGTCGAACGATATGGATGGCCATGCTGCGTTACTTTTGGCGCGATCCGTCGAACCACTCCATGGCGGTGCGCCAGATGCAGATCCCCAGGAAGTAAGCCGACATCAGCAGCCAAAGCCCCATGACCATCGGGTTGATGACCGGGTGATTGACCACCAGCGACAAGCTGCACAGCAGCCAGATGGCGGTCACGGCAATGTTGATCGGCATGAACTTGCGCACGCGAAACGGGTGCAGGAACTTCATGCGGGTCACGGTCAGCAAGGCCAGGCCAATGATCGTCAGGAAGGTAATCCACGGCGACGGGGCAATGATGTACAGGCACAGGGCCACGACGTTCCAGGCGGCGGGGAAGCCCTGGAAGTAATTGTCTTTGCTTTTCATGTTGACGTTGCAGAAGCAAAACAGCGACGAAACCAGAATCAGCGACACGGTCAGCAGCAGCGTGTAGTCCGGCAAGGGGATGTAGCGATAGATGAACAGCGCGGGGATGAACACATACGTCAGGTAGTCGATCACCAGATCGAGAATCGATCCATCGAAACTCGGCAACACCGACTGCACATTGACCTTGCGTGCCAGGGCACCGTCCAGCCCATCGACGATCAGGGCCACGCCCAGCCACAGCAGGCAGTTGGTGGCCTGGTTTTCCAGCAAGGCGAGGGTGGCGAGGAAGGCAGTGACCACGCCGGTGGCGGTAAAACCATGGGCGCCCCATGCTTTGAGTCTGGCGATGTGTAGGGTGGATATCACGGGGGGCGTTCTCCAGAAAGATGAAGCAAGCCAGTCATCACCCTCATTATCAAGGGCGGCGGCAAACCGGTTCGGTTGCAGGTATCGACCGGAAATCCGGGAATAAGGTTCACCGCCAGTAAATCTTAGCTGGGCCGGCAAAAAATACTTTGGATTAATCTGCAGTGCTGTTCACTGAACACTGGCACACAGGCTTACCCGTTTTTGTGGCGAGGGAGCTTGCTCCCGCCGGGCTGCGTAGCGGCCCCAAAAAATGTGGCAGCAATGCCGGTTTTTGTGAGTGCTACGCACTCTAGCGGGAGCAAGCTCCCTCGCCACAGGCCAAACGGTAATGGCGCATTTGCCGGCGAGGACTATTGTTGCCTGACCGGGTCACTCCCATCGATGAGGACGTCGTCATGAACACCAGCGATTTGCTCGAACAACTCCTGCGGGCCGGCCAGGGCTCCAGGGAGCGACAGGGTGGCGCATCTGCCCAGGGCGGCATCGACGGCGGTCTGGGCGGGTTGCTTGGCGGCTTGTTGGGCGGTGGCGGTGGTTCAGCCACGGGCGGGGGCGGATTGGGTGGTTTGCTCGGTGGCCTGCTCGGCGGCGGCTCACCGCTGGGCGGCTCGACCCGGACCCGCTCAAGTGGCGGCACCAACTATGCGGCCCTGGCGTCGCTCGGGATGATGGCCTTCCAGGCGTATCAGGCATGGCAACGCAGTCAGGCGGCTGCGCCGCAACAGGCACCGCGCACCGTAGACCTTTTGTCCGGCCCGGAAGTCGAGGAGCACAGCCATGCTGTGCTGCGGGCGTTGATTGCTGCAGCGAAGGCCGATGGCCGGATCGACGACGCCGAGAAACAGATGATCAGTACCGAACTGGGCCGTCACACCGACGACCCGCAATTGCAGCAATGGCTGGATGACGAAGTGGCCCGGCCGCTGGATGCCGCCGATGTGGCGCAGTCGGCGACGGATCCTGGCATGGCGTCAGAGATGTACCTGGCCAGCGTGATGCTGGTGGACGATCAGCAGGATGCCGAGCGCAACTATCTGGATGAGCTGGCGGCGGCGCTGAAGATTGACCCTGAGCTGCAAGTGCATCTGGAGCAGCAGGCCAAGGGTGGTGCGGTTTAGGGGCCCGTTAAACCGGGTTGTCTTTCAGGCCGCCTTCGTTAGCAGGCCAGCTCCCACAGTGGATTTGCGGTGTGCGCAAGGTCCCTGTGGGCGCTAGCCTGCTAGCGAAGAACGATAACGCGGTCAAACTGCCGGTTTGGGCACCAGGAAAATAACCCCGTACGCTTCGGCAATCTCCAGTATCCGCGGTAAATCCTCCGGCACCCTTAATTGATCCACCGCCGCAAAAAACTGCCCGCCCCGCGGATCCGACACCACGCCAATCATCTTCGCGGTAGGGCTGATGTTCTTGTAGGCATGGATCGAACCCCCGGGGATATGCACATACCCCCCGGCCGAGACGGTGGTGGACTTGCCCGCCACGGTCACTTCGACCTGGCCGTCGACCACATAGAACGCCTCGTCCCACGGATGAAAGTGCAGCGGCGGCCCTCCACCTTGCACGCCTTCCTGGATATGCATCTCAAAGGGCTTGCTGAGGTCGCCGCCCGCGAGGATGGTGATCGCCTCGCCCACGACATTTACGGGTGCCGGCGATTGCTCGATGACGTGCACCGTTCGCATGATTGCTCTCCGAAGATGACCTCGCACCCGCTGATTATAGGCCGCGTGCACCGGGCGGGCGGTGCTGCACAGGTCCGTCCGTCAGGGCGATTTCAACGTCGATTGAATTTTTCTCCGGGCAAATCGCTCTGCTGATGTAGAGACGTGTTGATTCAACGTCCTGCCACTGGCCTTAGACCGAGAGATGCGCCCATGACTGCCCTGACACGACTTGAATCGCGGCCCGCCCACGAACACCCGATCCCGGCCGCCGGGAGCCTCAAACAAGCCTATGAACACCTGCTGCTGGGCGTCGACCCCGAGCAACGGCGTGCTCTGGCGCGAAGCTTTCTCGAAGTGCAGCTGGAACACGCCACCCACTTGCCTCAAGAAATGCCAACGGACCTGTCGGCCCTGCAATCGTTCGTCGAACACCACAGCGTCGACGTTGCCCGCCAATACGCCGACTACCTGCAACAACGCAAAGAAGGCGGGCCCCGGCAGTTTTTCACTAACAAGGCCCACGCGCTGTTTTTCCTGCAAGCCGTGGCCCCGACCAAACTGGTCGACGGCGCCTGGTTGTACGGCCTGTTGCGTCAGTGGCGCGACCCGCGTTTCGAAGGGCTGATCTGCACCTATCTGGAAGAGCTCGGCGACGGCAACCCGGCGCAGAATCATGTGGTGATCTACCGCAAGCTGCTCGCCGAACATGGTCTGCAAGACCCTGGGGTGATCGCCGACGAGCATTACCTGCAGGGCGCGATACAACTGGCGCTGGGCGAATCCGCCGACGAGTTTTTGCCGGAGGTGATCGGCTACAACCTGGGCTACGAACAGCTGCCGTTGCACCTGCTGATCAGCGCCTATGAACTCAGCGAATTGGGCATCGATCCGTATTACTTCACCCTGCACGTGACCATCGACAACGCCAGCACCGGCCACGCGCAAAAAGCCGTGCAGTCGGTGCTGCAACTGCTGCCGGTGGAAGGCGATCGCGAAGACTTTCTGCGTCGGGTCGCGCTGGGTTATCGACTCAATGATCTGGGGCAGGGCAGTCGCGCGATCATCGAGTCGTTCGACCTCGACGCCGAGCTGCTCAACATGCTTGAGCGCAAGCGTCCGTTCGGCCAGCACATGCATTCCGACTACTGCCGTTTTGAAGGCAAGACCGTCAACCAGTGGCTGTCCGCGCCGGAGCAGTTGCCAGGGTTCCTTGCCGCCATGGAAAAAAAGGGCTGGATCAAGCGCGGACAGGATCCTCAGGCCAGTCGCTTCTGGCAGTTGATCGAGGGGGATGGTGCCGCCATGTTCGGCGTATTCAGCCCCTATGAAAAACAGCTGCTGCATGACTGGATTGCCGGCAACTGGACGCCTGAGCGCTCAGCCACAGCGGTTCGCCGGGGAACGAGTGTCGCGACAGAACCGCCAGTGCCCGACAACGACCCGGATATCCAGAGCCTGCAAACCTCGCTGGAGGGGCTTGCCGCACACGAGCAGATGCCCGTGCTGATCCCGTGGTTGTCGGCCCATCGGCATTCCCATCCAGCCGGCCTGATGGCTACGCGACGGTTCATCGAACTCAAATCCAGCCTGCGATAGGAGCACGGCATGAATCAGGAAGAACAACTGGGCGCTGCCGATCTGGCGCTGGTGCAGCTGGGGCGCCGTTTGCAGGCCGATGGTTACCGGTTTATCACCCCGACGCCGCTCACGCACCAGCGGGTCAACGACCGTGCCTTTGGGCAAAACGCCCGGACCTTGCGCGACGTGTTCGGCTGGTCGCGCTCATTCGAACCGGGCCTGCTGTCGACCGATGAACAGCGGCAGTTGCAGGAGGCGGGCGTGCTGCAAGAAAGCAACGGCCGACTGAAAAGCCGCGTGCGCTGGTCCAGCCTCGATGATTTGCTGTTCGTGCACTCGGGGTTTCCCACCGACGCGGCGGACGCGGTGTTTTTCGGACCGGACAGCTACCGGTTTGCGCAGCTGATCCACGCTCATCTTCAACAATCCTTCGCGCCGATCCGGCGCGCCGTCGACATTGGTTGCGGCGCGGGTGTCGGGGCGATTGTGATTGCCCGCGCACGCCGTGAAGCCGAGGTGCTGGCCGTCGATATCAATCCCGCGGCGCTGCGTTTGACGGCGGTCAACGCGGCCCTGGCGGAAGTCGCTAACGTCACGGTCGAGGCCAGCGATGTGCTGCAGGACGTCGACGGCCAGTTCGACCTGATCGTCGCCAATCCGCCCTACATGGCCGACCCCACCGAGCGCGCTTACCGGCATGGTGGCGGCGCTCTCGGTGCGCAGTTATCGTTGCGCATTGTCGAGCAGGCGTTGCTTCGACTGGCGCCCGGTGGCTCTTTGGTGCTGTACACCGGGGTGGCAATGATCGATGGCCAGGATCCGTTTCTTGAGGCACTGACCCCGCGCCTTGAATCGCCGATGTTCGGCTGGACCTATCGCGAACTCGATCCCGATGTGTTCGGTGAAGAGTTGCTGACGCCCGGCTATCAACGGGTGGAGCGGATTGCGGTCGTGGCCTTGATCGTCACGCGCATCGGCCCCGGCATTGGGGGACGCGTCGAGCCAACAGGTGCGCCATGAACAAGAATCTGGATGATTACAACCGCATGCGCGATTTTTCGGCGACCTCTGAGCCCGCCGCGAAACGTTCAGGCAAGAAAACTGCGAAAGACCATGCCTTGCAGTTCTGTATCCAGAAGCACGATGCCTCGCGGTTGCACTATGACTTTCGCCTGGAACTCGATGGCGCACTGAAAAGCTGGGCCGTGCCGAAAGGCCCCTCGCTAGACCCCAAGGTCAAGCGCCTGGCGGTCCACGTTGAAGACCATCCGATCGATTACGCCACGTTCGAGGGCAGCATTCCCGAAGGGCATTACGGTGCCGGCGATGTGATTGTCTGGGACCGGGGCGTGTGGATCCCCCAGGAAGATCCGGCCAAGGCCTATGCCAAAGGCAAGCTCAAGTTCGAGCTGCAAGGCGAGAAACTCGGCGGCTTGTGGAACCTGGTTCGCACGCACATGCCGGGCAAGCAGGAGCAGTGGTTTCTGATCAAGCATCAGGACAGCGCGGCGAAACCCGAGAGTGATTACGACGTGGTCGCCGCCGAACCCGACAGCGTGCTCAGTGACCGCACCATTGTCCCCAAAAAGGCCAAGACCGCCGCCAAGCCCAAACCGGTGAAGAAGCCGGCGCGCAAGGTCGCGGCTAAACAGCGGTCGGCGCAACTCACCGGGGCTCACAAGGCCAAGCTGCCCGACCAGCTCAAACCGGAATTGGCGACGCTGGTGGAAAAAGCCCCGCCGGGCGAGTGGAGCTATGAGATCAAGTTCGACGGCTACCGGATCATGGCGCGCATCGACCACGACGAGGTGAAACTCTTCACCCGCAACGGCCACGACTGGACCCACAAATTGCCGAAACAGGCCGAGGCGCTGGCCGCTCTGGGCCTGGAGTCCGCCTGGCTCGACGGTGAGATGGTGGTGGCTAACGAGCAGGGTGTGCCGGACTTTCAGGCGCTGCAAAATGCCTTTGAATCCAATCGCAGCGGCAACATCCTTTATTACCTGTTCGACATGCCTTACCTCAATGGCGTGGACCTGCGCGAGGTGCCGGTCGAGGAGCGGCGGGTCGCGCTGGCAACGGTGCTCAAACCCAATAAAGATCCTTTGCTGCGCTTCTCCGACGCGTTCGGCGAGGAGCCGGAAGCCTTGCTCAACAGTGCCTGCCAAATGCAGATGGAAGGGCTGATCGGCAAGCGCCTGGGGTCGCCTTATGTGTCACGGCGCAGCAGTGACTGGATCAAGCTCAAGTGCAAACATCGGCAGGAATTCGTCGTGGTCGGGTTCACCGATCCCAAAGGTGCGCGCAATGCCTTCGGCGCGCTGCTGTTGGGATTGCATGACCGGGACAGTGGCGAGTTGCGCTACGCTGGCAAGGTCGGCACCGGTTTCAACGAGACCACGCTCAAGCACATTTATGAACAGCTCAAACCGTTGCAGGTGAAAAAACCGGCGGTGGTCAATCCGCCGACCGGTTTCGACGCCAAGGGTGTGCATTGGCTCAAACCGGTGTTGCTCGCCGAAGTCGCGTTCGCCGAGATGACCAAGGACGGGTCGGTGCGCCATGCCGTATTCCATGGCTTGCGCGATGACAAGCCCGCCGAAGACATCACCGAGGAGCGTGCGAAAGCCGTGAAAGCCCAGACCAGCAGGAAATCCGCCGCTGACAAACCGGCCACCGCGACGAAAAAGAAAACGGCCAAGGCAGCGCCCGCGCCCTCACAAGTCGGTCTTGGCGACGGCAAAGTGCGCATCACCCACCCGGATCGGGTGATCGATGCAAGCAGCGGCACCACCAAAGTGCAGCTGGCGGAATATTACGCCAGCGTCGCCGAATGGATTCTGCCCGAGCTCAAGGATCGGCCGGTGGCGCTGGTGCGCGCCCCGGATGGCATCGCGGGCGAGCTGTTCTTCCAGAAAAACGCCGAGCGCCTGGCCATTCCGGGCATCACCACGCTGGACAAGGACGTCACCGGCCAACCGGTGATGATCATCAACAACGCCGAAGCGCTGATTGGCGCCGTGCAGATGAGCACGGTGGAACTGCACACCTGGAACGCTACCACGGAGAATCTCGACAAACCTGACCGCTTCGTTCTCGACCTCGACCCGGACCCGGCGCTGCCGTGGAAAAGCATGGTCGAGGCGACTCAGCTGACGCTGTCGGTGCTGGATGAACTGGGGCTCAAGGCCTTCCTCAAGACCAGCGGCGGCAAGGGGATTCACCTGGTGGTGCCGCTGACCCGCAAGCACGGTTGGGACGAGGTGAAGGACTTCAGCCACGCAATTGTCAGCCACATGGCGAAGTTGCTGCCGGAGCGCTTTTCGGCGGTGTCAGGGCCGAAGAATCGCGTCGGACGGATCTTCATCGATTACCTGCGCAACGGACTGGGTGCCACTACCATCTGCGCCTATGCCGCCCGCACCCGCGAAGGGTTGCCGGTGTCAGTGCCGATTTTTCGGGAAGAGGTGGCAGAGCTCAAGGGCGGTAATCAGTGGAATATCCACAACGTGCAGGAACGACTGGCTGAAGTGGGTGATCAACCTTGGGCAGACTTGAAGAAAACCCGGCAAACCATCACCGCCGACATGCGTCGGCGGGTCGGAATGAAAAAATAGCGTCTTGGTTAGTCGCGCTCTTTGCAGCTGCCGCTACCGGACAAACGCCTGCAAATCGCTGGCCAGTTTGTCGATCGCCACTTTGAAGTCTTTGGCGGTGATTTCCTGGCTGGCATTGGACAGCGTGCTGCCGAAGACTTTGCGCACGACTTTGGCCACGGTCTGGTTGGTGCTGGCGTCTTTAAACTCGGCCTCGATGAACAACGTGGAGTCCTGATCCCGATGCCCGCTGGCAGCGGAAACACCACCGACAACGGCCGCGACAGGCACCACTTCATACCATCTCATGCCTTCGTTTTCGGCATTCACCCCGGTGATCGCCGCGCGCATGATCAGTTTTTTTGAACCGCCCGGCGCTGATTGTTCGCTCGATACCACGCGGTATTTCTGCCCCAACACACCTTTGACCTTGCTGGTCATGTAGTTCTGCAGTTCATCCAGGGTTTGCCGATTGACCCGCTCGGTCGGCTTGGGCGCCGGATAGAGCTCCAGTTTGTTGAAGACCACGGTGTCGTAGGCGTTTGGATTCCAGGACGGGCTCACCCAGCGCATCGCGGTTTCGCCACTGGTGGTGGTGACTTGCTGCAAGTTGTTGTAGTCGGTAAGGAAGCCCGAGTACTGGTCTTTTTCGGTGACTTTCGAGGTGCAGCCCCCGAGTAGCAGACTGGTCAATGCGACGCCGATGAATAATTTCCGGGACAGGTTCATTGTGGTGTGTGCTCCATGGGGGTTGTCTTTTTTTTTCGATTGCAGGCATCAAAAACGCCAGGTCATGTTTCCGGTCACCGCTTGAATCCAGGCCTTGTCGAATTGACCGGAAGTTCGAGTGCCCGACGTGGACTTGGTCTGGTCCACCGGCATGTCGCCAAGCCAGACCATGGCCCAGCTGACGTTAATGTCGGTGACCTTGTTCAGAGCATAGGTGGCCCCAGCCGCAACGCGCCAGGATTCGTCCATGGGCACGGTAAATGTGCGGTTGCCGTCGGAAACGGCGCTGCTGTCGTAAGCCACGCCGAAATTCCACAACAGCTGCGGGGTGGCCTGGTACTGCGCGCCCAGGGCCAGTTGCCAGGTGTCTTTGAAATGGGCGTCGACGGTGGTCGATTGTGAACCGACTGCGGTGGTGTCGACTTGCACCGCGATATCGCCGAACTCGGACCAGTCCTGCCAGTTGACGGAGGCGAGCAAGGCCCATCGCGGGTCGAGTTGCTGGAACAGGCTCAGGGTCGCGGTTTGCGGCACGGTCATGTCGAGTTGGGTATTGGTGTTGTTGACGCGCTCCAGCAAACGGCCGTCGCCTTTCACATCCAGCCGGTCTTCGAAGTCCAGATCGACCTTGCTGGTGTAGGCCAGGCCAATACGGGTGCCGGGTTGCGGGGCGTAGATCACCCCCACATTCGCCCCAAAACCCCAATCGTTGTCTTTGTACTTGAATTGGCCGTCGCTGCGGTCGGTGAAGCCAAAGGGTGAACGATCGATCGCGGTTTGCGCTTGCAGCATGCCGTACATGGCTTTCACACCGACGCCCACCGACCATTGATCATCGAAGCGATACGCCACGCTGGGCACAAACGACAAACCGGCGAGGCTGACGTTCTGCGCAAAATAGCGCCCGGACCAGTCGTTGTCGTAGTTGGCCGCCAACCCGAAGTCGCCGTAATTGCCGAAACCGACGCTCCAGTGGTCATCGAATTGATGGCTGATGAAAAAGCTGCCGCCGGGAATCGGGTCGAAGGCATTGCCACTGCCGCTGCCCGTGCCGTTGGTGTTTGAGTCGCGATCAAAGCTCAGGTCGCCGTAGAGCAGCTGCAATCCGCCGGTAATCTGCGTACCTGGCAGATAGCTCATGCCCGCCGGGTTGCTGGCGATGGTGGAAGGGCCTTGTGCACGGGCGGCGGCACCGGCGTTGGCAAGCCCCACGTTATCGGTGCCGATTTCATAGAGCATGATGCCGCCGGCCTGGGCCTGCTGGCAGCACAGCGCAAACAGGGTGAAGGCGGGTAGGACGGCTGTTTTTAATTGCATGGATCACCTCAGCGGATGTCCGTCATGAACGCGGGTGGCTGGCAGCCGCCACCCGTGCATTCGCCTGTCTACTTGGCCATGGCCGCCCGGGCCGCTTCGATCCTGGCTTTGACCGCTTCCAGGTTGAAGCTCGCGCCTTTTTGCATGGGTGGGAACTCAACCGCCGTTTCAGCCAGTTTGACCACTTGCTGCTGTACAAACACAAAGCGCCAGAACTGGAACTTGAACCACTCGAAGTACTCCAGTGAGCCACTGGCTGCCATGTTTTCCGGCCACCCGGCGCGTTCAAACGGGTCGAGCCGCAGGTTGGTCAGGACCGGCATGTCCAGCGTGACCTTAGCCCCCAGCCAGCCACCGGGCTGATCGATGAAGCGGTACTTGAAGTCATCGATACGGATCGCACCCAGCGTACTTTCGCCGAAGTAGAAAACTTCATGCCGGTTCGACGGACCTTTACCGGTGATCATCGGTGTCTGGTCATAGCCATCGAGGTGGACCTTGTACGTTCTGTCGCCCAGTTGCTTGCCCTTGAGCAGCTCGGTGGCGATGTTCGGGTTGCCGGCGGCGGCAACGAGGGTCGGGAACCAGTCCAGGCCGGACATGATGCCATTGGCCACGGTGTTGGCCGGTACGTTGCCAGGCCAGCGAACGATCGCCGGAACCCTGAAGCCACCCTCCATCACGGTGCCTTTGCCCATGGCAAACGGTGTGGTGCCGCCATCTGGCCAGGTGAAGTTTTCCGCGCCGTTGTCGGTGGTGAAAATCACGATGGTGTTGTCATCCATGCCGTCTTTTTTCAGCTTGGCCATGACGTCGCCGACGATGTCATCGAGCTGCGCCATGCCGGCTTCCTGCTCCGACCAGCCATTCTGCGAATTGCGCATCGCTTCGTACTTGTCGGACAGGTGCGTGACGATGTGCATGCGGGTCGGGTTCAGCCACAGGAAGAACGGTTTGTTATCGGTCTTGGCCTTGTCGATGAAGGTGAAAGCCTTGTCGCGGATTTCGTCGTCGACGGTTTTCATCCGCTCGGGATAGAGCGTACCGGCGTCTTCGATTTTCTGTTTGCCGACCTTGCCCCAGCGCGGCATCACCGTCGTATCGTCGGTGGTGGTCGCCCAGCTGTGGACCATGTTGCGCGGGCCAACGGTGGCCAGAAGTTCTTGCGGATAATTGGGGTGTGCCGGGTCTTCCATGGCGTCGAGGTGATAGAGGTAACCGAAGAACTCGTCGAACCCGTGCGCGGTGGGCAGAAATTCGTTCAAGTCGCCCAGATGGTTTTTGCCAAACTGGCCAGTGGAGTAACCCATGGCCTTGAGCGCGGTGGCAATGGTGACCGCTTCAGCGGGAATACCGACAGGTGAGCCGGCCTGGCCGACCGTGGTCATGCCGGTACGGATCGGCAGTTCACCGGTAATGAAATTGGCACGCCCGGCGGTGCAACTGGCTTCGGCGTAGTAGTCGGTAAAGCGCATGCCTTCTGCAGCGAGCTGGTCGAGATTGGGGGTCCGGCCGGCCATCATGCCCTGGTTGTAGACGCCGATATTGGACCAGCCAATATCGTCGCCCATGATGACCACGATGTTGGGGGCGGGTTTGTCGGCCGCTTGGGTGATGCCGGGTAGAACCATTGCAGACAACAACATTGAAACAGCAAACAACCGGGTTAATTTTGTCTGGTTCATGAGCAGCTCCTGCGTACTGATAAGTACCGAAGTCAGGCCCCCCGACCTTTTTTAAATGGGGTATCCCCCGAAAGAGCGTAGGTATGAACTGGGAAATATCCAGTAGTAATTGACAGTGATGGGCAGCTGTCTCATGAGCTTTACAGCGTGGTCGGCGATGGCCGGATTCAACTGATCTTTTCGCACCAATCCCTGCCCGTCGACCCCATCACCAGCGAAACATTGGCAGCGGTTTGAGCGGGGAGCGCAGGAATTGCCGTGCGGTTTGCCGGAGCAGCATCCCGTGAAAACCATGATTGGGCAGTACCGACTTCACCGTTTTGATGTAGGCCCGCGGCAGGCCGAACGTCAGCAGGCCGAGCGACACGTCAATGATATCGGCGCGTCGGAAGGGCTCGACGCTGAGCGCATGGTCGGCAGCATAGGACCGCACTTTGTGGTGTTCCAGGATCAGTGCCGTCACTTCGCCGCTCAAGTGCGACAGTTGCCGATTGGCGAGGTAGTCGGTGGCCAGGCGCACCGAGGGTTCCAGGTAATCAATGGTTTGATCGGTCCAGATGCCCAGGTCGTGAAACGCCCCGGCGATCTGCACGGCTTCGGAGGGCAGGCCTTCAATGCCGCTGATCGCGCGGTAGAAGTTCAGCACCCGGTAAATGTGATTGCGATAACCCAACAAATCGGCACCGATCGCCAGGGCGTAGGACGTCAGTATTTCGTCGGTCACGGGGAATTCGAGAAGAGGATTCATCGGTACGGACCTCACGCGTCGCGCAACAGGTCATTGGCGTTGAGGATCTCGAAGGCGATCTCCGGGCGTTTCTCCAGGCTGCGGCGAATCGCGGCGGGGATCGACTGGCGGGTCTTGCGGCACAAGCCCGGCAACTCGCCGAGGGTGATGCCGATGCCGCGCATGGTACGCACTTCATTGAAGCTGGGGACGATGTCCACGCGGATGCCCAGTTGTGCGTACATGCGGTTTTGCAAGCGTTCGAGGTCAGCCAGGCTTTCCAGGTTTTCCAGACGATCGAGCAGACGCTTTTCTTCCTGTCGGGTCAGAAACAGGATGCGCACGTCCGCGCCCGGTGTTTCCAGCAACGGGTCTCGCCCGCAGATGCAGGCGCCGGGCGGGCAGGGTGAGCGGATCGGAGCAGAGGTCGTCATGGGCCTTAATCATAGAGCGCCCCAGACGAATCGTCAGTCGGAAATATCGGTCACCGGGATGATCTGTTCGCCGTCGGGCTGAGTGCCGGTCACCGTTTTCCTTTCCCGACGATCATTGATCCAGTTGTCCACCTGGGCGCCGAACTCGGCCGGGGCTTTACGTCCGACCCTGCGGGCAAGGTCGAGAATGGTCTGCTGGGCGAGGGCGTCTTCCATGCGTTTCTGCGCGGTCATCATGACGGCGTGAACCGAGCAATGACCTTCCACTGCCCACGTCGGCGGGGAGCCTTCAAACAACGCGCAACGCCCACGGATATCACGGCAATCGAAGATGAGCTTCTGGCCATCAATGGCGTTAACGATGTCCAGCACGCTGATTTCGTCCGCCGGCCGCGCCAGTTTGAACCCGCCGCGCACGCCCTCGGTCGCGACCACCAGTTTGGCCTTGGCCAGTTTGGTGAAAATTTTCGCCAGGTAGTCCAGCGGCACGCCTTGCAGCTCAGCGAGGTCGCGCACGCTTGCCTCACGGCTGTCGCCGTAATCGCCTACCAGAAAAAGCAGGCAGTGAATGCCGTACTCAACGCCCGCGCTGTAGAGAGACATGGTTATCTCCGACTGAAAGAGTCGCCAATGTTACCAGCCGATTGTCAGGGGTGCAACGAAGCATCGGTATGCCTAGATCGCCTGTCTGTCCTGTGCTGCATATGGATAGAAGCTTGTGTCTGGATTGTCGAGGTATCTGAATGTGTGATGATAACCATCGATAGAAGGTTGTTGTGTCTTGTAACTCGGATCACTATAGTCGCCGTTGTCAGCTCGGCGACGAGTTCAGTCTTTGGTCTTCTTCGGAGTTAAAACAATGAAACAGCACATTCTGGTCATCGGCGCAGGTTTCGGTGGCATGTGGACGGCATTGAGCGCCACGCGCCTGTTGGACATCCATGATCACAACCACGTAGACGTCACGGTACTGGCGCCTCAGGCCGAGCTGCGGGTGCGTCCACGCTTCTACGAGCCGAATGCTCATCAACTGGCGGCACCCCTTGGCGACCTGTTCGATGCCGTCGGTGTGAAGTTCATCAAGGGCGCAGCGCAATCCATCGACGTGCAGCAAAAACAAGTCGGCTACACCGATGCATCGGGTACCGAACAGGTGTGCAGCTACGACAAACTCGTTCTGGCCACCGGCAGCGGTCTCGCGTTGCCCAACACTCCGGGCGTGGCCCAACACGCCTTTGACGTGGACCAGATTGAACAGGCGATACGCCTGGAAAACCATCTGAAATCCCTGGCCAACCTGCCGCAAAGTAAAGCTCGAAACACCGTGGTTGTGGCCGGTGGCGGCTTTACCGGGATTGAAACGGCGACTGAAATGCCGGCGCGTCTGCGGGCCATCCTCGGCGAGGACGCTGACATTGAAGTGATCATTGTCGATCGCGGTGAAAAAGTCGGGGCGTCCATGGGCAGCGAAATCAGCCAGTCGATCGCCGAAGCCAGCACTGAGCTGGGCGTGAAATGGCGCTTGAAGTCGTCGGTCGTTGCTGTCGATGAAAACGGTGTGACCCTGGCCGATGGCCAACGCATCGACGCCAAGACTGTGGTCTGGACCACCGGGGTGCGGGCAAGCTCGCTGACCGAGCAGATCCCGGCCGAACGCGACCACCTCGGTCGCCTGCACGTTGACGCCCACCTGAAAGTCATCGGTCAGGACGACATCTTTGCCACCGGTGATGTGGCTTATGCCGCCGCGGATGACATCGGCAACTACGCCATGATGACCTGCCAGCACGCGATCTCGCTAGGGCGTCATGCCGGCAACAACGTCGCTGCGCAAATCCTGGGCGTGGCGCCGAAGGCGTACAGCCAGCCCAAGTACGTTACCTGTCTGGATCTGGGCGCGTGGGGCGCGGTGTACACCGAGGGTTGGGATCGCCAGGTGAAACTGGTCAAGGAGGAAGGCAAATCGCTGAAGACCCAGATCAATACGGTGTGGATCTATCCGCCGGCCGCTGACCGCGCAACTGCGCTGGCGGCTGCGGATCCGATGATTCCGGTTGTGGCCTGATAAGCAGCTGTCTCGATAAGGCTGCCTGTATGAAAAATCCCGCTCAAGTCACCTTGGGCGGGATTTTTTTATTCAGATGCGGAAGGCTTGCCGGCCTACCAGCAACCATTTGCCAGCTTTCTTTTGCCAGATCTGGAAGTTTTCGATTTCAGTCGGGACCACCTCGGTGCCCTTGATCGCCTGTGCCGAAAAATGATGACGAACCAGCGCTACATCACCCGAGACGGTGATGGTCTGGTTCTGCATTTCCAGGGTTTTGAAAGCGCTCTTGCCCGTTTCGATATCGGCGATGAAGTCTTTCTTGTCCTGGACCTTGCCGCTCGAGTGGCCGTAGGTCAGGTTTTCAGCGGTGAGCGCTTTCAGTTCGGGGATGTTCTTGTTGAGCATGGCTTGCGTCAGATGGTCCACCGCCTGCGCCACATCCTTCTCGCCCGGAGCAGGGGCTGCCATCACGTAGCCACTGAAGAGGCACAGAAAACCAATCAGCACTTTCACTTTTTTCATGGGTAGTTCCTTGTTGTTATGAATGACTCATCGGTCATCGTACAACCTAGCGGAAATTTAATGAATAGTGGCAAAACGACGTGGCAAGACTTCTATGGGCTGATAGAAGTCTTGCCGGTTAAAGGGAGGGGGTTTGGATTGCAGCTTCAGGCCAGCATCGATAGCAGGGCACCTTGACGGTCCAGTTTGGCCAGGTCGTCGAAGCCTCCGACATGGGTGTCACCGATGAATATCTGCGGCACGCTGCGACGACCGCTGCGGGTGAGCATTTCCTGGAATTTTCCGGGGTCCGATTGAACATTGATCTCCTGGCTGGCGATGCCTTTGCTGGCCAGCAGCGCCTTGGCATTGCGGCAATAAGGGCAGGTGTCGGTGGTGTAAAGCGTCACAGTGCTCATGGGGTGTACTCCTCGGGTCAGACATCCGCCTCAAGCATCGATGGCAGGGAAGTCGATGTCGGTCAGGGCCAGGTTGTTGAGGTAGTTGGTCAGCGTCTGCGAGGCAATGTGGGCGACCACCTCGATGATCTTGGCATCGGTGATGCCGGCTGCACGCGCCGCTTCAATCTGCTCGTTACTCAGGTGGCCGCGACTTTCGGTGATTTGCCGGGCCAGCGTGGCAAATGCGTTGAGTTGGCCGTGTCGAGCACTGACGATGTCTTGCGCGGACAGCCCGGCCTTGCCGGCAAATACGGTGTGCGCCGCCAGGCAGTAGTCGCAACCGTTGACCTGCGAAGTGGCCAGGAAGATCGCTTCTTTTTCAGGGGCGCTCAGGGACGTTTTGCCCAGGGCCACCGACTGTTGCAGATAGGCCGACAGGACGGCGGGGGCATGGGCCAGCGTCTTGAAGACGTTGGGCAAGAAGCCGATTTTTTTCTGCACGCCTTCCAGCAGCGGGCGAGTGGTGTCGGTGGCGTGTTCAAGGTTCAGGGGGGCGATGCGGCTCATGTTGAGACTCCGTCGATTCAAGCGCGGTATGCGCTGGGTACGGGGTCCATGCTATGGATCATTGCTGGCCTTAAGGGTGCAAATCGTCGAGGATATGCGACAGATCGTCCAGATATGTTCCCCGGGGAGTCGTTCCATGGATCGCTTGTCCACCTTGCTCACGCATTTCGGTGTCAGTGCCGGCACTTTCCACAGTGGCGATTTTTGCGGCGTCACGTCCTTCGATGGCGAACAGGCCACCGGGCACCTGCATTTGCTTCAGGCTGGCGAACTGACGCTCAAACTGGCTGATGAGCGAGTCCTGCAGCTCAATGAACCGACGCTGATTTTTTTCCCGCGACCTTATCGTCACCGCTTGTTCGCCAGCGAAGCGTCGGGCACTCAATTGGTGTGCGCCTCTCTGGAGTTCGACGGTGGGGCGGGCAACGCCCTGGCGGCCGCGCTGCCTGAATACCTGGTGCTCAAACTCGACAGCATCCCGACCCTGGCCGGCACGCTGGACTGGCTGTTCAGCGAGGCGTTCGGCGGCATTTGTGGTCGCGAAGCGATGATGGATCGGCTGTTCGAACTGCTGGTGATTCAGTTGTTGCGGCACATCCTGACCAGCCGTGACCAGACGCCCGGGATGATGGCCGGTCTCGCCGACCCACGCCTGGCGCGCCCCTTGAGCCTGATGCACGACGCGCCCGGCAAGGCCTGGACCGTGGCCGAACTGTCGGCGGCAGCCAATATGTCCCGGGCCAGTTTCGCCGACTACTTTCGCTCGGTGGTGGGGCAGACGCCGGTCGACTATCTGGTGAGCTGGCGGATCAGCCTGGCGCAGAAACGCTTGCGTGAGGGCAAGTCCATCGCGCTGATCGCCGATGAAGTCGGCTACGAAAGCCCCTCGGCGCTGGCCCGGGCGTTTCGTCGTAAAACCGGTGCCAGCCCGCGCGAGTGGTTGCAAGACGCCAAACGCCCGCGGTGACCACCCCCCGTCGATCAAGCACATTCCCTGTAGGAGCGAGCCTGCTCGCGAAAGCGCTGGGTCAGTCGCCATCGATGTTGGATGTGCCGGCCTCTTCGCGAGCAGGCTCGCTCCCACAGGTTGGGTGGGCGTGAGATAGACTCATCTACGGGCACCGAACCGTGGGAGTGACACCTGTGGCGCAATTCAAATGGACTCACTGATCACCGCCGCAGCGCACGCACTCGCGGCGGGCGATCCCCTCGGTGCGCTGAACCGGGTTGCCTTGCGCGACGATGCCCCTGCGCTGGCGCTTCGCGGCATCGCCATGGCGCAATTGGGCGATCTGGTCCGGGCCAAGGCGTTGGTGCGCAGCGCCGCACGCGCCTTCGGTCCGAAAGCGCCTGTGGCCCGGGCGCGGTGCGTGGTCGCCGAGGCCGAAATCGCCCTGGCTTCACGGGATCTCGGCTGGCCGGTGAAGGCGCTCGAAGCGGCGCGAGTGACCTTGCAGGCGCATGGCGATGGCGCGAATGCGGCCCATGCGCGGTATTTGCAGGTTCGGCGTTTGTTGTTGATCGGGCGTCTGGATGAGGTCGACCGTTTGCTCGCCGAGCTCGACCCCGCACCGCTGCCGCCGGCATTGCGCGTCGTTCATGAATTAGTGGTGGCCGGGATCGCCGTGCGGCGACTCGAAACAAGAAGGGCGCGGTCTGCGCTCGAAAGGGCCGAACGTGCGGCCTCAGACGCCGGTATTCCCGCGCTCACCGCCGAAGTTGAACACGCCGCTCAAGTCCTCGACACGCCCGCTGCGCGACTGATTGCCCGGGGTGAAGAACGCCCCCTGCGGCTGGATGAGGTGGAAGCATTGCTGAGTTCACCGTCTCTGGTCGTCGACGCGTGCCGATACGGCGTGCGCGGCGCGGGGATGTCGGTGTCCCTGGCCAAACGACCGGTGTTGTTCACCCTCGTGCGGGCGTTGGCCGAAGCCTGGCCCGAGGATGTGGCGCGGGAAACACTGATCACCCAGGCCTTTCGCCAGAAGCTCACCGATGAATCCCATCGCGCCAGACTGCGCGTCGAAATCGGTCGGCTTCGCAAAGCGCTGAAACCCCTGGCCGGTATCAGTGCGACGAAACGCGGGTTTGCGCTGCAACCAGAGAGTGCTGATGACGTTGTGGTGCTGGCGTGGCCCGTCGAAGAGCCGCAGGCGGCGCTGCTGGCCTTCCTGGCCGACGGCGAATCGTGGTCGAGTTCGGCGCTGGCCCTGGCGCTGAAGGCCAGTCAACGCACGGTGCAACGGGCCCTCGATTCGCTGGCAACCGCCGGCAAAGTGCAATCGTTTGGTCGCGGGCGCGCCCGGCGCTGGATGACGCCGCCGCTGTCTGGATTCGCGACGACTTTGTTACTCACAGCTTGGGTGCCGGGTGACTAGGATCCATCTCACCACCCAATGAAGAGGATGCAACCATGAAGCAATCATCTGCCGAGATCATCCACGAATACGGACCCTTTCCGGGCGTCGACGCCGTGCATGGCGTTTCTTATGACGGCGAGCACGTCTGGTTCGCCTCCGGAGAAAAACTCAACGCCCTCGACCCTGTAAGCGGTAAGACGCCTCGTTCCATCGATGTCGCCGCGCATGCCGGAACAGCCTTTGACGGCCGGCACCTGTACCAGATCGCCGAGGATCGCATCCAGAAGATAGATCCTTCGAATGGTCGTGTACTCGGCACCATTCCGGCGCCCGGCGGTGGGGGCGACTCAGGGCTCGCCTGGGCTGAAGGCACGCTTTGGGTGGGCCAGTATCGCGAACGCAAGATCCATCAAATCGACCCCGACACCGGCAAGATTCTTCGCACGATCGAGTCCAACCGTTTCGTCACCGGGGTGACCTGGGTGGAAGGCGCGCTCTGGCACGGCACTTGGGAAGGTGAGGAAGGTGAATTGCGGCGAGTAGACCCGAACACCGGCGAGGTGCTGGAAAGCCTCACGCTACCAACCGGCGTCGGCGTGTCGGGGCTTGAGTCCGACGGTGCGGACCGATTTTTTTGCGGCGGAGGCAATAGTGGCAAGGTGAGGGCCGTTCGTCGGCCCGCCTGATCCTAAAACGTGAACTGACGCGAAGACCGAGGTGCGCTCTGGGCCAATTCGATCTCCAGCAGGTGTTCAACCAACACGTCATTGAGGAACCGGAATTGATCGTTGAGCCCGACCACTTCATTGTTGAAGTGGTTCGCGGCTGCCGGTATCAGCAATGCCTCGAAGTTTTTGTCGAACACCAGTGACAGCTCTTTGCGAGAGACGAATGGCTGCGAATAGAAGTTGTTGCCGAACACCGGGAAGCTTACGCAAAGGGTAATGGCGTGGATCATGATCTGCGCTCCTTGGCGAGGACGATGTAGGAAAAGACAGTCAGCGTAACGGCCGTCAGGGCCAGGCAGGTCAGCAGATGGATCAACATGATTTTCCCCTCCGGTGTGGGCTTTTGCCTTGGGATGGGTTGATCCTGCGCCTGGCGGTTTTTTAGCGGAAGGCAATCGTCGCGATGGTGAGTATCGACGCCGTTGATGGTGATCTTCAGGGCCCCATCGCGAGCAGGCGCGCTCCCACAGGGATTGGCGTCGTTCGCAAGCCTGTGTTTCACCACAGACCACTGTGGGAGCGCGCCTGCTCGCGATGAGGCCCTGGAAAACACCACCAGCTCCAAGCGAACAAACCCCGCCACCTATACTCAAATAAACAGTCCTTTGAACACCGGACATACCGTCCGGGGAACACTGTAGGAACCGCGATCTTGAACCTGCGTTCGCTGATCGTCCCCGTGATGGTGGTGTTGGCGGGATGCGCCACGCCTGTGCGTGCCCCGGTGGTGGCGCCGGTCGTGGTGGTGTCGCAAAGCACCTGGCGGCAGGTGGACCAGGAGATTGTCGCCGCGTCGCAGTCCGCGACCGAGCAGACCAAAATCTATGCCCGGGGCGCCATGGATTACTGGCGCACGCGGGTCTACCAACTGACCGAAGAGAACTTCATTCCCTGGTTCAGCAGTTACTGGACCCAGGAATGGCTATCGGTGAAGGTCAGCTGGTACAGCCTCAGTGCCAAGGGTGAGCAGGATGCCTCGGCCAAGCGCCTGGCGGCCTACCTGCTGGAGCAATACCAGAAACGCGTGCTGGCGCCGGTCGCGGTAGAGATCGATCCCGACGCGATTCTCGGCTTGGCGACGGCCTTCTACGTGGACATTCTTCAGGAGGAACTGCAGCGAATCTCCCAGCGCCACGGCGTGCCGATGGCCCAGCTCAACGGCCGCATCCAGAAAATTCCCGCGATTGCACTCGGGCCACCGCCCGCGCGTGATGCGTCGCTGTATCAGGTCGTGCACACCCAACCGCTGAATTCGTTGCCGGCCTACGCGGCGTTGATCGAGAAAATCCACAAGGCGGGGGGCGACAAAGGCGTTGATTCGACCGACACCGCCATGGCGCCGGTGGCCAAGCGCGCCAGTCAACGGATGGAGGCCGAAATGGCCCCGCGAGGCGCGGCCAGTGCGGTGGCCGCAGCAGCCGGGAAACTGGCCGGCGCCCTGATTTCGGTGGGGGTAGCCGGCATTCGGGCGATTATTCAGGCCAATGACCGGCCGGACAGCGAAGCGCTGATTCGCGCCAGCCTGGGCAATACGTTCGACAAGGCCTGGATGAAACTGGTGCAGAACCCGACCTCCGGCGTCATGGCGGGGACGCTGTACATGGCGGCGCAGATCGAGGGCAACCTGGCGGAGAGCGCCGACGTACCGTCGGTCAGTTCGGGCGGCGGCGCTGTCGATTGGAGCCCGACAGAATCGACTACCCAGCAGACCGTTCCATAACCGAAGGAGAAACACCATGTCCTACGTTGATGGCTTCCTCGCTGCCGTGCCCACCGCCAACCGCGAAAAATTCAAGAAACACGCCGAAACCGCCGCCGTTATTTTCAAGGAATGTGGCGCGCTCAGCGTCGCTGAATGCTGGGGCGACGACGTGCCGGACGGCAAAGTAACCTCGTTTCCCATGGCGGTGAAACTCAAGGAGGACGAAACCGTGGTGTTCAGCTGGATCATCTGGCCGGACAAGGCCACCCGTAACGCGGGCATGGACAAAATGATGAACGATCCGCGGATGCAGCCGGACGTCAATCCGATGCCCTTCGATGGCCAGCGCCTGGTCTTTGGTGGTTTTGAAATGATCGTGAAGGCCTGATCCCGTCGAAAGGATCACTCCGGCGACGGGGTGATCCTGCAACTTTTGCGGTTGCGGATCTCGCTGTCCGTCGGCCGCTCCCTGACGAATTCGAAGCGCGGCTCACCTTCGCTATAGTGAACCAGCCAGCCCCATTCCAGCTCGGACTCATCCTGCCCCGGTTTCGGTGGCATTGCCCACCATGGCTCTTTGCTGATGATCTGTCGCATGGCCCCCTCCCGTTGATTCGGTTGGTTCAACTATAACGTGCATGTCAGGAGCTGCCAGGCATGACTGACGAATCCCGTGAACCGTTCAAGCGGCTGTTTTTCGCACTCAATTGCCCGCCGGAGCAGCGCAAGGCCATTGCTCAATGGCGCAGCGCCCTTGAGCTGCGCAGCGGGCGTCCGGTGCCGGCGGAAAACTTTCACCTGACATTGTTGTTTTTGGGGGCTGTCGGCGTGGCGCAGATTGGCGAGATCTGTACGGCGGCCGAGAAGGTCCACATACCGGGTATACCGCTGAGGTTGGCGCTGGATCGAATGGAGGTCTGGCGCCGGGCAGGGGTGTTGGTCCTGGCGCCGGAGCAGGCACCGCCGGAGTTGTTGCGTCTGGTGTATGCGCTGGAACAGGCGATGTTGCCGTTTGGCGTTGAAGAGACGCCGAAGGCGTTTCGGCCGCACCTGACGTTGATGCGTGATTATCGAATGCCGGTGCCTGAGTCCGCGACGCCGCCCGAATTTTTCCTGCGGGCTGATCGCTTTGTCTTGTTTGAATCCCATAAGGGGCGGTATCGGGCGCTGGCGGAATGGCCGCTGGCCCTTGCATAAAAAAAGGCGCCCGAGGAGGGCGCCTAAGTTCACCTTAACCGAGGAAGCCAGGTGAGGCCGTTCGTCAGAGAGGATGCAGCGGTGGTAAGGCGCTGCGTGAACGGAAACTTTGACAGTGATCGTTCCCACGCGTGGGAACGATCATTGAGCGACTATTTCCCGAGTTTCACCCGCGTCCAGCCCCGAGTCATCACGCGCTGAACGCCGATCGGCATATCCGGAATCGCATACAGCGTCGCCATGACCGCTTGCGGCGGATACGACCCCGGATCATCCCGGATGGCCTCATCCACCAACGGTGTGGCCGCCGCATTGGCGTTGCTGTAGCCGATGTTGTTGGTGATCTCGGCGATGATGTCCGGGCGCATCAGGAAGTTCATGAACAGGTAGGCGTTCTCCACGTTCGCCGCGTCCTTGGGGATCGCGACCATGTCGTAGAAGCTGCCGGCCCCTTCTTTCGGAATGCTGTAATCGATCTTCACTTTGTCGCCCGCTTCCTGGGCGCGCGCCTTGGCTTGCAGCACGTCCCCGGAGTAACCGACCGCGACGCAGATGTTGCCGTTGGCCAGGTCGGAGATGTATTTCGACGAATGGAAATAGGCCACCGACGGCCGAATTTTCATGAACAGCGCTTCGGCTTCGGCGATCTGAGCCTTGTCCTGGGAGTTCACCGGATAACCCAGGTAGTGCAGGGCCGCCGGGAGCATCTCGGTAGGCGAGTCGAGGAAGCTGATGCCGCACGCTTTCAGTTTTTCCGCGTTTTCCGGTTTGAACAGCAAGTCCCAGGAGTTGGTCGGTGCATTGGCGCCGAGCACTTCCTTGACCTTGGCCGGGTTGAAGCCAATGCCGATCGAACCCCACATGTACGGGAAAGCGTGGCCGTTATCCGGGTCACTGGCGGACGCGTTTTTCAGCAGCACCGGGTTGAGGTTTTTCCAGTTCGACAGCTTCGACTTGTCCAGTTCCTGATAGACCCCGGCCTTGATCTGCTTGGCCAGGAAACTGTTGGACGGCACCACGATGTCGTAGCCGGACTTGCCGGCGAGCAGACGGGCTTCAAGGGTTTCATTGCTGTCGAACACATCGTAGGTCACGCGGATGCCGGTCTCGTCTTCGAACTTCTTGACGGTGTCCGGGGCGATGTAATCCGACCAATTGTAGACGCGCAGAACCTTGTCATTGGCCTGGGCAACGGTGGCAATCGCGCCCACTAAGGACAGTGTCAGCAGAGTCCTGCCAAACATTTTCATCGGTACAACTCCATTCTTTTTATTCAGTGACACAAAGCAAAAATGCGGTAAACACAAAACCTGTGGGGCAATACACAACCTGTGGCGAGGGAGCTTGCTCCCGCTGGGCTGCGAAGCGGCCCCAAGAATTCTGGCAACCCTGCCAATTGTGTGAGTGCTGCGCACTCAAGCGGGAGCAAGCTCCCTCGCCACAGTTAACTCAACAACCTAAACCGTCGCTTCCACCATTCGCTTTTCAGGTTGCTGCCACGATTCGCTCGCGGTCTGGTCCATCGCTTCCTGGATCGCACGTTTGCGGGTGGCTTCGGCACGGCGGCTGAAGTACCAGACCATGAAGGTCACGATCGAAACGGCCAACAGAATCAGGCTGGCCACGGCGTTGATCTCAGGCTTTACTCCCAGACGCACCGCCGAGAACACTTCCATCGGCAAGGTCGTCGAACCCGGCCCCGAGACGAAACTCGCCAACACCAAGTCATCCAGCGACAGGGCAAACGACATCATGCCGCCGGCCGCCAGTGACGGCGCGATCATCGGAATGGTGATCAGGAAAAACACCTTGAACGGCTTCGCCCCAAGGTCCATCGCCGCTTCTTCGATGGACAAATCCAGCTCACGCAAACGCGCCGAGACCACCACCGCGACATACGCCGCACAGAACGTGGTGTGGGCGATCCAGATGGTGACGATGCCACGCTCCATCGGCCAGCCGATCAACTGCGCCATCGCCACGAACAGCAGCAACAGCGACAGGCCGGTGATGACTTCCGGCATCACCAGCGGCGCGGTCACCAGACCGCCAAACAAGGTGCGACCCTTGAAGCGCGTCACGCGAGTCAGCACGAATGCCGCCAACGTCCCCAGCGCCACCGCCGCAATCGCCGTGTAGCAGGCGATTTCCAGCGAGCGCACCACCGAGCCCATCAGTTGCGTGTTGTCGAGCAGACCGGCGTACCACTTGAACGACCAGCCGCCCCAGACCGTCACCAGTTTGGAAGCGTTGAACGAGTAGATCACCAGAATCA
>LNAP01001778.1_pt1 | contig 34885 bp, 40 predicted proteins | sample 602601 | NCBI WGS metagenome assembly LNAP01 (sample SAMN02440304, study PRJNA202911) | soil metagenome | biome: Subtropical and temperate rainforests or woodlands; isolation source: soil samples (1 kg each in a 20% v/v slurry with milli Q water) were... ... | reverse complement strand
GTCAGCGTGCCCGTCGGCCCGGGCGCGGTCCTGGTGCAATGGTCGCTGGCGCGGCCGGACTGGCATTGGGATAACGGCATGACGGCGCGCAAGGCGCAGCTGGTGACGTTGGGTTATACCTATGGGTTGTCCGCGCGCACGACGCTATACGGCTTCGCCGGCTACGCGTCGAACTACACGCTGGACAACCAGTTCGACCCGGCCAATTCCCACACCACGCGTGTCGGAGCGGGCGTCTCGCACCATTTCTGATCCCGCCGGGGCATCGGAGCAAGGGCTGGCGCGGTCTACTACAATCGGCGGGATGGCGCATGGCGCCGGCCCGTCTTCCCCGATGTCTTCCGGATGGCCCGCATGGATAGTCTTGAATGGCTCATACCCTGGGAGTTCTCTCCCACGCTGGTCGCCTCCTTCGTGGTGGCGATCGTGCTGTTCGTGCGCGGTCAGCGGGTCCACCATGTGACGGGCGCGCGGCGCGTCTTCTTCTGGGCGGGCCTGGTGCTGCTGTACCTGTCGATGCATACGCGGGTGGACTATTACGCCGAGCGCATGTTCTTCATCCACCGCATCCAGCATCTGGTGCTGCATCACCTGGGGCCGCTGCTGGTGATGGCGGCTTTCCCGGGGCAGGTCATGCGGGCCGGGCTGCCGATGACCTGGCGCGTCCGCCTGCGGGATTTCCTGCGCACGGGCACGGGCCGGGCCACGGTCGCGGTGCTGACCAACAAGATCTTCGTGCCGGCGTTGTTCGTCTTCCTGGTGCTGGTCTGGCTGATCCCGTCGGTGCAGTTCTATTCCATGCTGGATTGGCGCCTGTATCGGCTGATGAACTGGTCGGTCGTGATCAGCGGCTTCATGTACTGGAACCTGATCCTTGACCGCCGCCCCGCGCCGCCCGCGGCCATGACGCCGGGCGGCCGGGTCATCTCACCCGTGCTGACGATGTTGCCGCAAATGGTGGCTGGCGCCGTCATCGCTTTCACTGAAAGCGATATCTATCCGTTGTTCGAGCTGTGTGGTCGCGCCATCGCGATGTCCGCCCAGACCGACCAGACCATCGGCGGCCTGACCATGTGGATACCGGCGGCGCTGGTCGAGGTGATCGGCCTGATGGTGGCGCTGGGAACCTTGATGCGCTTGTCCGCCAGGGGGCGCTTGCGCAAAGCCGACCGGGACGCCCGCGCACGGGCCAAGGCCCGCGAGGCGGCGTCCGCCTAGCGCGGACCCGCCGCAGGGTTATTCCGGCAGCAAACCGTGGTACTTCTTGCCCAGCGCCACGGTGGCCTGGAACATGCCTGCCTTGTTGCCGCAGTCGTAGCGCACGCCGTCGAAGCGGTGCGCGAACACGGCGCGCTCGCGCATCATCGAGGCAATGCCGTCGGTCAGCTGGATTTCGTTGCCGGCGCCCATCTTGGTGGAACGCAGGTGATCGAAGATGGCGGCTTCCAACACGTAACGGCCCACCACGGCCAGGGTGGACGGCGCGGCGTCGGGTTCGGGCTTTTCAACAATATGCGTGACGCGCTCGGTGCGGGCGTCCAGCCGCGTGTCGCCCTCGCGCGTGGCCACGATGCCGTACTTGCGGGTGTCGGCGCGCGGCACATCTTGCACGCCCAGCACGCTGGCGTTCTGCGCGATGGCGATGTCCACCAACTGCTTCATGGCGGGCGTGTCGGCGTCGATCAGATCATCGGCCAGCAGCACGGCGAAGGGCTCGTCGCCCACGGCTGGCGCGGCCGACAGCACGGCGTGGCCCAGGCCCAGCGGAGCCGATTGCCGGATGTAGAGGCAATTCACGTGCGCGGGTAGAATGCCCCGCACCATTGCCAGCAGCTCGTGCTTGCCTTTGCTTTCAAGGTCGGATTCAAGCTCCGGCGCGGAGTCGAAGTGGTCTTCGATGGCGCGCTTGTTGCGGCCGGTCACAAAAATAAGGTCGGTGATGCCGGCGGCCACGGCCTCTTCAACGGCATATTGAATCAACGGCTTATCGACCACGGGCAGCATTTCCTTGGGCATCGCCTTGGTGGCGGGCAGGAAGCGGGTGCCCATGCCGGCGACAGGGAAAACGGCTTTACGGACGGGACGCATTGAGACCTCGTTTGGGGTATCGGTGAAACATTTTAAGCTCATCGCTATCATAGGCTTATGAACCGCAGGAAAATGCCATCCATTTGCTCTATTGCGAAACGGGGCGCGATTGCCGGACTATGCGCCGCCTTGCTCGCCCCCTCCATCCCCGTCGCCGCCTGGGCGCAGCCGGTAGGCCTGCCCACGATGGGCGCCGCGTCGGCGGCCGATCTTTCGCCCATGCTGGAACGCAGCCTGGGCGAAGCCATCATGTCGCAAGGCCGGCGCGATCCGACGTATGTCGACGACCCTGAACTCAGCCAGTACCTGACCACCATGGGCCGCAAGCTGGCGGCCTTTGCGCCCGGCGCGGTGCCGGAAGTGGAAATGTTCGGCGTGCGCGACCCTGAAATCAACGCGTTCGCCATGCCCGGCGGCTTTATCGGCATCAATACCGGCCTGATCGTCTCGTCGGGCAGCGAATCCGAACTGGCCGCGGTGGTGGCGCACGAAATCGGCCACGTCGTGCAGCGCCACATTGCGCGCGGCATGACGCAACAAAGCCAGAACGGCATGCTGATGCTGGCCAGCCTGGCCGGCGCGCTGTTGGCGGCCCTGGCGGGCGGCGGCGGCAACCTGGCGATGGGCGTGGCGGCTTTCGGCCAGGCCGCGGCGATCAATCGCCAACTGGGTTTTTCCCGCGACGCGGAACGCGAAGCCGACCGTGCCGGCTTCCAGATGCTGACCAAGGCCGGCTACGACGCCGAAGGCATGTCGCAAATGTTCTCGCGCCTGATGAACGCCTCGCGCCTGAACGAAGGGGCGGGCGGCGGGTCATGGGCCAGCACCCACCCGTTGTCCATCGAGCGCATGTCCGATGTGCAGAACCGCGTGCGCTCGACGCCACCGTCGCGTCATGTGGACTCTGATGACTTCTGGTACGTGCGCGCCAAGATGCGCGTGGTGCAGGGGCGCGACGCCGTCAGCCTGCGCTCGGCTGGCCAGCAATTGCAGGACGAGGCCCAGGCCCTGTCCGGTGTGCGCCAGTCCGCCGCGTATTACGGGCTGGCCTTGCAGGCTTTTCAGCGCAATAACCTGACCGAAGCCGACCGCTTGTGGAATCTGGCCACGGCGGGGGGGCGCAATTCCGCGCAGCTGGCCAAGCTAAGCGTGGATATCGCCCTGGCCCGCAAGGAATATCCGCGCGCGCTTGAACTGGCGCAGGCGGGCACCAAACGCTGGCCTGACCAGCGGGCGCTGGGCATCGCCTATGCGCAGGCGCTGCAAAGCAACGGCCGCCATGCCGACGCGCAGGATTATCTGCGCGCCAAGATCAAGCAGTGGGGTAGCGACGAGCCCGGCCTCTATCAGATGCTGGCGCAAAGCGAGGAACGCAACGGCAAACCGGTGCAGGCGCGGCGCGACCTGGCGCGCTTCTACCTCATGACCGGCGCCTTCGCGGCGGCGGAATCGCAGTTGCAGCAGGCGCGAGGCCTGTCCACCGACTTCTACGAGCAGTCGCAGATCGACGTGCAAATCAAGGAGGTGAAGGACAAGCTTGCCGAAGAGCGGCAGTTGCTGGAACGCTTCAAGTCGGGCTGACGCGGCAGACGCGGCGCCTCGGGGCGGGTTCCCCGGGGACGTCCTACAGACCGGTTTCGAAAAACCGGCCCAGGCGCTGCGGCAGCCAGTTCAGGTGCGCCGGGAAAGTGCCGGTGGGAAAGCCGGCATGCCCGCCGTCGCTGGGCTGGTGCAGCAAGATGACGGGCGCGCAATCTTCCGGCTTGGGCAGCGACGACGCCGGGATGAACGGGTCGTTGCGCGCGTTGAGCACCAGCGTCGGTACCGAGATCTTCGGCAGCCAGGGCTTGCTGGACGCGCGCGTCCAATAATCCAGGGCATTGCGAAAGCCATGCATCGGCGCGGTATAGGTGTCGTCGAACTCACGCAGGTCGTGCGCGTGCGCAATGCGCATCACGTCGATGGCGCCGGGAAAGCGGTGCGCCTTCTCCAGCACTTTATGCTTGAGCGTTTTCAGGAAATGGGCCGAGTAGACGCGCCGGTTGAACACACCGGTGGATAGCGTCTTGCCGCAGGCGACCAGATCCAACGGCACGGAAACGCCCGCTGCCGCCGTCAGCCAGCCGGTGTCTTCCTGGTGCTCGCCCAGATACTTGAGCAGGGCGTTGCCGCCCAGCGATACGCCCACGGCATGCCAGCGCGCATGCGGGATGCGGCTGCGCACCGTTTCCAGCAGGAAGCCCACTTCAGCGGAATCGCCCGAATAATAGGCGCGCGCCAGGCGGTTCGGTACGCCCGAGCAACCGCGGAAGTGCGCAATCACGACGATCCAGCCACGCGCGCGGAAATAGTGCGCGACGGATTGGGCGTAGCGGCTGTTGCTGCCGCCTTCCAGCCCGTGGAAGAGGATCAGCGCGGGCGTGTCGGGCGTTTGGGGCAGCGATTTCCAATCGGCGTCCGTCATCCACCGCGCCGCGGCGGTCTTGCCATTGGCAACCGGGCCTTGTCCGCTGACGGGCGCGCCGTCGGCGGCCTTGTGCGGGAACAGGCCCGGGCCGGTCCAGTCGAAGTCCACGAAATCGGTGTCCGGCGTCTCCACCCGGTCGCGCACGAACGCGATCCGGTGGTATTGCGCGAATACCGACGCGTAAACCGTCTGGGCATCGCCTCCGGGCAACCAGGAGGGAACGGGGCAGGGGGACGTATCTAGACGAGCAGCGGCCAACTAAAAATCCACCCGATTCAATGCAGCATGTCGGGTACGTCGTGCAAATCGAGCACCCCGGCTTCCGTGGGCGCCGACGACGAATGGTGCATGACCATGCGCCAGCCGGTGGGACCCTTGTGGTAGATGTTCGTGGCGTAGCAGTTTGCGAACTGCGTGCCTTCCCGCGTGCGCACCGCCACCTGTTCCACCAGCACGTGCACCGCGCACATCATGCTCAGCATGACCAGCGGGCGCAGCGGGCGGACGTGGAGGGGGCCGTTGGCCAGCACCTGCTGCCAGGACTCGTGCACCGCCGAGTGGCCGACGATGCGCAGCCCGCCCGGGTGGATGCAGACGACTTCCTCGTCGTCGGCCCACACCTGCATCAGGCGGACGGCGTCCCCCTGTTCCAGGGCTTCGTAGAACGCGTGTTCGGCTTCTTCAGGTGTGGCAAACATGGCTGCGTGTGACGGGTGGCGTTGTGCGGCGGGCTTAGTGGTGGCCGTGCAGCACGGTACCGGCTTTCAGACGGTACTCGGCGCCGCAGTAGGCGCACTTGGCGGAGCCGGAACGGGCCACGTCCAGGAACACGCGGGGGTGCATGCTCCAGAGCGGCGCTTTCGGGCCGGGACAGAACACGGGCAGGTCTTCGGCGCCGACCTCAATGACTTCGTGAGCGTGGGGGACGGCGGCCGGGGCAGCAGCGGTCATGGATCTTCCTGAAAAAAAACCGATAAACGGCAGGTTGGGGCAATGATGCGGCCAAGTCGGAGACTCGGCCGCGTGAATCAGACTTTACTCAGCCAGTGATGGTACTTCGGGATGCGGCCATTCACCATGTCAAAAAATGCTTTCTGCAACTTCTCGGTAACCGGGCCGCGGCTGCCGCCGCCGATCTGGCGGTTGTCGACCTCGCGGATCGGGGTGACTTCCGCCGCGGTGCCGGTGAAGAAAGCCTCGTCGGCGATGTAGACGTCGTCCCGAGTCAGGCGCTTGGTGACCACGCGCAAGCCGAAGTCGGCCGCCAGCGCATGGATCGTCGACCGCGTGATGCCGGTCAGGGCGGACGCGATTTCCGGTTCGCAAAGCACGCCGTCCTTGACGATGAACAGGTTCTCGCCGGAACCCTCGGCCACGAAACCCTCGGTGTCCAGCAGCAGGGCCTCGTCGTAGCCATCTTGCAAGGCTTCGGTGTTGGCCAGGATGGAATTGGCATAGGTGGTGGCGACCTTGGCGCGCGGCATCGTGACGTTCACGTGCTGGCGGGCGAACGACGACACCTTGACTCGGATGCCCTGGGACAGGGCCTCTTCGCCCAGGTAGGCGCCCCACGGCCAGGCGGCGATGGCCACGTGCACGCGGGCGCCCTTGGGCGACACGCCCATTTTTTCCGGACCGTAGAAGACCAGCGGCCGCAGGTAGCCGGATTCCAGCTGGTTTTCACGCACGACCATCCGCTGCGCGTCGTTGATCGTGTCGCGATCGAACGGCATGGGGATCTGGTAGATGTGCGCCGAATTGAAGAGGCGGTTGGTGTGGTCTTCCAGGCGGAAAATGGCGGTGCCGATCTCGGACTTGTAGGCGCGCACGCCTTCGAAGACGGACAGGCCGTAGTGCAGGGAATGCGTCAGGACGTGCGTCGTCGCGTCTCGCCATGGGACGAGCTTGCCGTCATACCAGATGAAACCGTCGCGGTCAGCCATCGACATGGTCTTCTCCACACAGGGCGCCAGGCCTGGCGCCGCGCGTCAGGCCCCAAGCGGTCAAGAAACTCGGGGCGCCTATTGTATCAAGCGGCGAGGTTACAATACCGGCCTGTCCGCGCACCGGCGTGGTGCCATTTGGCCCGCGCAACCCGTTAGAGTTCCCATGTCGTCCTGTCTGAATCGCCAGGGGCCAGCCGTTGTCCTCTGAATCCGCGCTTCCCGAAATCCGCCAGGAACGCCTGGCCGCATTCCGCGCCGGCATCCATGCCATCGTCCCGGCTCTCATCGCCACGGCGACCTGGGGCCTGGTGACCGGTGTGGCCATGGTGAAGTCCGGCCTGACCGAGACCATGGCGCTGGCCATGACCCTGCTGCTTTACGCAGGGTCCGCCCAATTGACGTCGCTGCCGCTGATCGCCACCGGCGCGCCGCTGTGGCTGATTTTCGCCGCCGGCTGCGTCGTGAACCTGCGTTTCATCATCTTTGGCGCCGCGCTCCATCCTTACTTCCGGCACCTGTCCTGGCCCAAGCGGCTGGGCCTGGGCTATTTCACGACCGACATGGGCTTCGTGCTGTTCATGCCGCGCTATGGCGATTCGGCGGAGCGCGGCACGCGCGAACAACTGTGGTTCTTCCTGGGCACGATCGTGCCGGGCTGGCTGGTCTGGCAGTCGTCCTCGATCATCGGCATCTATCTGGGGACGATGGTGCCCACGAACTGGTCGCTGGATTTTGCCGCGGTGCTGGCGCTGCTGGCGATCACGGTGCCGCTGGCCAGTTCCAAGCCGATGCTCGTGTCCATGCTGGCGGCTGGCGTGGTCGCCTGGGTTGGCCAGGTGCTGCCACTGCGGCTGGGCTTGGCGGCGGCCGTCATCGCCGGCGTGGTGGCGGGCATGTGGGCCGAACGTTTCTTCAAGGCGCGACCATGACCCTCTGGCCTTCCGAGCTCTACGTCTATTCCGCCATCCTGCTGTTGGCCTTGTGCAGCGTGCTCACGCGTGCCGGTTTCATGCTGTTCGGGGATTACATCCCCCTTCCGGATGGCGTGCGCCGCGCGCTGCGCTATGCGCCCGCCGCGGCGCTGACGGCCATCGTGGTGCCGGACCTGCTGCCCTGGAAGGCAGGGTTGGGACCGGTCTTCGACTACAAACTGGTGGCCGGCGTGGTGGCCATCCTGGTGTTCCTGCGCACCCGCAGCGCGGTGATGGTGATCGTCGTCGGCATGGTCGTGTTGTGGGGCCTGCGCTGGCTGGCGGGCTGATATCCCAATTTTGGTCACAAATAGTCCATCTGGTGGACATACACGCTGTTTGAGCGTGTGGTAAGGCGGCTGCGCTAAAATTAAGTTATCCACAGCAATCCGGGCCTGGTACTGCCCTCATAAGTATCGAATCCAGAATGCGCCGACTGGCCTTGCAAGGCCGGGTGCCGATTGCCCGTGAAGCCCATCGCGCTTCGCGGCAATGTGCGTGCCGTCGCATTGCGGCCACGCGTATTCGGGTTGCCCCGATGCATATGTAGTGCAGTGCATGTAGCACTCTCGTTTTGTTCTTTTTCACTGGTCCCGGTATCTGCCAAACCCTGATGACTGAATCCACTCAATCCGTAGCACCTCCCGTTGACGCGCCCGCGCCGACGTTCGCCGATTTCGGGCTGCATCCCCTGTTGCTGCAGTCCATCGCCGAAACCGGCTACACCATTCCCACGCCCATCCAGGCCCAAGCCATCCCCGTCGTGGTGGAAGGGCGCGATGTCATGGGCGCCGCCCAGACAGGCACCGGCAAGACGGCCGCGTTCACGCTGCCCATCCTGCACCGGCTGATGCCGCTGGCGAACACCAGCGCGTCGCCCGCGCGCCATCCGGTGCGTGCGCTGATCCTCACGCCCACGCGTGAACTGGCCGACCAGGTGTACGAAAGCGTCAAGCGCTACAGCAAGCAGACGCCGTTGCGGTCTGCCGTGGTGTTTGGCGGCGTGGATATTGGTCCGCAGAAGGAAGCACTGCGCCGTGGTTGCGAAGTGCTGGTGGCGACTCCCGGCCGCTTGCTGGACCACGTCGAACAAAAGAACGTGAATCTCAGCCAAGTCGGCATCCTGGTGCTGGACGAAGCGGACCGCATGCTGGATATGGGCTTTTTGCCCGACCTGGAACGCATCATCCGACTGCTGCCAACGCAGCGTCAGGGCCTTCTGTTTTCGGCCACCTTCAGCAACGAAATCCGCAAGCTCGGCCGTTCGTATCTGAACCACCCCGTTGAAATCGAAGTCGCGGCGCGCAATGCCACGGCGACGACGATCACGCAGATCGCCTACAAGATGCCGAGCGACGCGAAGCGCGCCGCCGTTGTGCATCTGGTGAAGTCGCGTGGGTTGAAGCAGGTCATCGTGTTCTCGAACACCAAGATCGGCACCGCGCGCCTGGCCCGCGAACTGGAACGCGACGGGGTCAAAGCCGAATCGATCCACGGCGACAAGACGCAGGCCGACCGCATGAAAGCGCTGGAAGCCTTCAAGGCGGGTGAGCTCGAAGTGCTGGTGGCCACCGACGTGGCGGCCCGCGGCCTGGACGTGGCCGGCGTGCCTTGCGTCATCAATTACGACTTGCCCTACAACGCCGAAGACTACGTGCACCGTATCGGCCGTACCGGCCGCGCCGGCGCATCCGGCGAAGCCATCGCGCTGTTCACGGCCGACGAAGAACGTTTCCTGCTCGATATCGAAAAGCTGATCAAGCGCGAAGTGCCGCGCGGCACCCTTGATCTGCCGGCCGACGCCGTGGCGCGCAGCCATCGCCGCAGCGACGAGCGCACCGGTTCTTCGCGCGAAGGTCGCGAAGGCCGCGATGCCGGCCGCGGCGATCGTGGTGATCGCGGCCGTTCGTCGGACCGCCGCTCGGGTTACACCTCTGGCGGTTCGCGTCAACCGGTCGACGACTTCTTCCTGAAACCGTACGAGCCTTCGTCGACCGCCTCGGCCGCCGAAGAGCCAGCGGCCAACAGCAACGGCAATACGTCTTCGACGCCCAAGCGCCAGGTGGCGGTACTGCTGGGCGGTTCGCGCAAGAACTGACGCCTTCCGGCATAAAAAAACCCGCAACGCCGAAAGGCGTTGCGGGTTTTTTCATGATGGGACGACCGGCGCCGGCTCAGGCCGCCAGTAATTTCGGCAGGTCGGGCAGTTCCGTGATGACGGCCGGACTGTTTTCATCCACGCTTTCCAGCAGCCGTTCCAGGTGCCCGATGTGCGGCAGCATGGGGCCGTAGAACACCACCCGGCGGCCGATCTGCACCAGCAGGGTGGGGAAGTTCTCGACGTCTTCATCGCCCAGCAGTTCCGCGTGGTCTTCGATGTCGATCCAGGCGAAGACGTGCTGCGGCAGTGTGGCGGCCAGCGCCTCGAGTTTGGGCTTGTATTGCTCGCAGGTGTCGCACCAGGCCGCGCAGAAGCAGGCCACCAGCCAGGTGTCAGGGGTTGCGCCAAGCCGCGCGCGCAGGGCGGCAAGGTCGGTACCGGGTACGAGTAGAGACATGTCAGCAGATGAAGGCGTGTTTGACTATCATACCCGGGATGTCCACCGCCTTTTTCCGCTCCCATGACCGCATTGCGCACTGATTCCACCCCGCCCGGCAATGGCCGCCTAACCGCCGCCGGGGCCGGCGCCGTCACCGTGGGCCAGGCGTTCAAGCGCGCGCTGGTATCGCAATGCCATCCCAGCATGCTGTTCGCTGTGCTGCTGCCGTTCCTGATCGCGCTGATCGGCGCCTTCTTGCTGCTGTACCTGTTCTGGACGCCGCTCAATGCGTGGCTGGCCGCCGAGGCCGCGCGCTGGGACTTCGTCAACCGCGCAGAGGACTGGATGCTGGCGATGGGGCTGTTCTCGCTCAAGATCTATCTGGTTCCCATCATCGCGGTGGCCATCCTGTTGCCGGTATCCGGCATCCTGGGCCTGGCGATCGCGGCAGTCTTCGTGATGCCGCTTGTCCTGCGCCACGTTGGGCAGCGCGAATACGCCACTGTCACGCGGCAGGGCAAGAACGCCACGGCGGTCAGCGTCTGGAACGCGGTGTGGGTGTCCGCGGCGTTTGCCGCCGGCTGGCTGTTGACGCTGCCGTTATGGCTGGTGCCGCCGATGGCCATCGTGTTGTCGATCTTCTGGTGGGCGTTCGCGTTCTCGCGCATGATGCGCGTGGACGCCATCGTCGAACACGCCAGCCCGGACGAGCGCAAGCTGATCCTGGAACGCCATAACGGCGGTTTCTGGAGTATTGGCTTGATCTGCTCGCTATTGAACCTGTTGCCGCCCGCCTGGATTATCCTGCCGGTGTTCTCGGCGCTGGTCTACGCGCATTACGGACTGGAAGCGCTGAAGCGCTTGCGCGAGGACCGCGTCATCGACGCCTGACCGGCGTCTTCCCCTTTTACCTTCTGGAATTGGACATGGCCGTAGAATCCGCCGCCCGTCGCATTGGCCTCATCATCGTGGGGGATGAAATCCTCTCGGGGCGCCGTCAGGACAAGCATTTTTCAAAGGTCGTCGAGCTCCTCAGTGCTCGCGGCATGCAACTGGGTTGGGCCGAATTCCTGCCCGACGACCGCGACACACTGGTGGCGGCCTACAAGCGCAGCTTCGCCACGGGCGACGTCGTGTTCTCCTGCGGCGGCATCGGCGGCACGCCTGATGACCACACCCGCCAAGCCGCCGCTGCCGCGCTGGGCTTGCCATTGGCGCTGCACCCGGAGGCCGAGCAGGCGATTGCGCTGCGCACCGCCGAAATGGCGGCCAAGGGGCAGGGCACCGCCGACATGAGCGCTCCCGAGAATCAGCAGCGCCTGCAGATGGGCATGTTCCCGGCAGGTTGCGAGATTGTCCCGAACCCGTACAACCGCATCCCGGGCTTCTTCATCCAGGACCACACTTTCGTGCCCGGCTTCCCGGTCATGGCGTGGCCGATGCTGGAATGGACCCTCGATACCCGCTATCGTGCACTGCAGCATGTGCGGGCCCATGTCGAGCATTCCTTCCTGGTGTTCAGCATGCCCGAATCGCGCATCACGCCGGCCATGGTCAGCGTGGAAACGCGCTGGCCCGACGTGCGCGCCTTCAGCTTGCCAAGCGTCGGCGAGGCCGGTGGCACGCCGCATATCGAGCTGGGCGTCAAGGGCGAACCCGCCGCTTCCGCAGAGGCGCTGGAGTTTTTACGGGCCGAAGTGCTGCGCCTGGGCGGAAAGCTGGCGCCGCCGCCCGCTAACTAAGCCGGATCGGCAATAAACGGGTGCGGACCCGTTTATTGCTTAAAAACCGATTGCCAAATGGCGCGGTAAATTTCACAATACGGGAAAGAACTGTTTGCTGCGTTGCCGCAAGGCCGGTCTTTTTCGGCGGCGCGGCGCAAGCCCGAACCTGCCCCTATGCCCCGTCTTTCACCCCCCCGCAATCCCCTGGACGCCGAAACCGAAGGCGCTTCCGCTCACCCTATCGCCATCCAGGTGATCGAGCGTGCCATGCGCCTGCTGGACGCGCTTGCCGCGCAGCAGGACCCGGTAACCCTCAAGGAACTGTCCGCCACCACCGGCCTGCATGCGTCCACCGCCCATCGCATCCTGAATGACCTGGTCGTAGGCCGCTACGTCGAACGCGTCGACAACGGCCTGTACCAGCTGGGCATGCGCCTGCTGGAACTGGGATCGCTGGTGAAAGGGCGGCTGAACGTGCGCGAGGCGGCCATATCGGCCATGCGCTCGCTGCACAAACTGACCGGGCAAACCATCAACCTGTCGGTCCAGCAAGGCGACGAAATCGTCTACATCGACCGCGCCTGGAGCGAACGCTCCGGCATGCAGGTGGTACGCGCCATCGGCGGCCGCGCCCCCTTGCACCTGACCTCCACCGGTAAACTGTTCCTGTCCACCGGAGACACGCGGCAGGTCCGGGCCTATGCGTTGCGCACCGGCCTGGCCGGCCACACGCGCAACAGCCTGACCGACCTGGACCGCCTGGAGCGCGAGTTGGCCCTGGTGCGCCGCCACGGCTACGCCCGCGACAACGAAGAACTGGAACTTGGCGTGCGTTGCATCGCCGCGGGCATTTTCGACGACACCGGCAAGCTGGTGGCGGGCCTGTCCATCTCGGCCCCGGCCGAGCGCTTGCAAGACGACTGGATCAAGGCCCTGGTCGACACGGCGGCCAGTATTTCGGAAGCGCTGGGCTACGAACCGTCGGTATCCCCCGGTTTCAATGGGCTTGGGATGGCGGCGGAAGCCCTGCGCCCGTAGGGTGGGGGCGCAGAATGAAGAAAAGCCCCTTGCGGGGCTTTTCTTCATTCTGCGGCGGTTACTGCTGTTCGACGCCGGCCTTCTTGAACAGCTCGGCCCACTGAGGCACTTGCTGCTTGACCTTGGCTTCCAGCCCTTGCGGATTCGCCTCGGACGTCAGCACCGTCGCGCCCAATTGCTTCATGCGCTCCTGGAACTTCGGGTCGGCCAGGCCGGCCTGCAGGCTCTTGATCAGCTTGTCGACCACCGGCTTGGGCGTGCCCTTCGGCACCCACATCCCGTGCCAGATGCCTACCTCGAAGCCCTTGTAGCCGGATTCGTCCATGGTCGGCAGCTTGGACAACGTCGGCACGCGCTGCAGGCTGGTCACGGCGTAGGCCTTGACCTTGCCGCTTTCGATCTGTTGGGTCGTGTTGGTGGTCTGGTCGCACATCAGGTCCACCTGCTTGCCCAGCAGGTCGTTCATGGCCGGGGCGGTGCCCTTGTAGGGGATCGTCAGCAGTTGGACGCCCAGCGCTTCCACCAGCATGGTGCCGCACAGATGGCTGGCGGCGCCGATGCCGGCGTTGGCCAGCGAAACCTTGTCCTTGTTCTGTTTGACGTACTCGGCCAATTCCTTGATGTTGTTGGGCGGGAAGTCCGAACGGGCGATGATGGTCATGGGCACGTCGACGACCAGGCCGATAGGCTCGAAGCTCTTGTAGGGGTCGTACCCCGGATTCTTGTAGAGCGACGGCGCCGTGGAGAAGCCGGCATGCATCAGCAGGATGGAATAGCCGTCCGGTTGGGCGCGGGCCACCTGCGTCGTGCCGATGGTGCCACCGGCACCGCCTTTGTTTTCCACCACAACCGTCTGGCCCAGGCTTGGCCGCATGGCTTCCGCCAGCGAGCGGGCGACGTTATCGGTCGGGCCGCCTGCAGCGAACGGCACCACCATATTGATGGGGCGCTCCGGGTATTCCGCGTGGGCGGCGCCGGCCGCGAGCATGGCGCTGGCCGCGAGCAGGGCCGAAAGCGTGCGGGGAATGAGGGTCATGAAGTCTCCAATTGCAGGGGTTTTGCTTGCTGCGATTTAGTTATTGACCGCTGACTTTTGATTTGTATTTGTCTGTCATCAGCGTGAAAGCAGTTTAGAAAAGAATTGATACGCCGTCATGTCCGGTATTTCCCGAATCATGGGAAATTCTTGTGCAAGATCAAAGGCGTGCCTGGGCGTGCACCGAAGAAGTGCAAATACTTGTTGCGTTGCACAAAAACTGCTTGACAAGGAATTTTGCCAGTCTAGAATGTGAATTGTGCAGTGCATCAAACGGGCCGGCGGTAGCTTGTAGTACCAGTTTCCGCGCACGTTTTATTTTCGTCGCAGACAACCATCCTGACTTGCCGGAAGCGTCCGGCTACCCATAAAGGAGCATTCTATGAGCGCAATTCCGCAACAAGTTCTGGACCGCCAGAAGGCCAGCATCAACACTTTCGTGGCCGCCCAATCCGCTGTTTTCGCCGGCTTTGAAAAGCTGGTCGAGCTGAACCTCAAGGTCGTGCGCGCCACCCTGGACGAAGTCGCCCAGCGTTCGCAACAAGCCGCCGAAGTGAAGGACCCGCAAGAAGCCGCGGCGTTCGCCTCCGGTCTGCTGCAGCCGGGCGCCGAAAAGGCCATGGCCTACACCAAGCACGTGTATGACATCGTCGCCGGCGTGCAGGGCAGCCTGGTCAAACTGACCGAAGAACAGATCGCCGAAGGCCAGCAACAGCTGAGCGAAGCCGTCGACCAGTTCTCGAAGAACGCCCCCGCCGGCTCCGAAAGCGCCGTCGCCCTGTTCAAGTCCTCGCTGGCCACCGCGACCAGCGCTTACGATTCCGTCACCAAGGCCGCCAAGCAGGCTGCCGAAGTCGCCGAATCGAACCTGAATGCCGCCGCCAACGCGACCTTCAAGGCAGCCACGGATGCCGCCGATGCCGCCACCAAGGTCGCCAGCCGTAGCCGTCGCACCGCCTAAGTCTCTGGCGCGCGATGCTGCGCAAATCGCAGTAATGTAGTACTGTTGAGTGACAGAGCAGAGCTGGAATTAGGGCCACCCACCGGGTGGCCCCTTTTTTTGCCTGCGTGGGGGGCGCAGCGTTCGCGGCGTAGGGCGCTATCTTTTTGAGACAGCGTGCACGCATTCGCCGACCAAAGCCGGGCCGCGATAGATCAGTCCTGTGTACAACTGCACGGCATCTGCGCCCGCGGCCATTTTTTCGCGGGCCTGCTGGCCCGACAGCACGCCGCCCACGCCGATGATGGCCAGGCTGTCGCCCAGTTGTTCCTTCAGGCGGCGTATCACTTTCAATGACAGCTCATGCACCGGCGCGCCGGACAGGCCGCCCGCTTCGTCGGCGTGCGCCTGGCCAGCGACCGAGTCGCGCGACAGTGTGGTGTTGGTGGCAATGACGCCGTCGATGCCGTGACGCGGCAGGATATCGGCGATCGCATCGATCTGCTCTTGCGTCAGGTCGGGGGCAATCTTCACCGCCATCGGCACGCGGCGCTGGTGCTGGTCTTCCAGCGCACGGCGCTTGTCCGCCAGTTGCCCCAGCAACGCCGACAGCTCATCGCCGCTTTGCAGCGCGCGCAGGTTTTTGGTGTTCGGCGACGATATATTCACCGTCACGTAGTCGGCATGGGGATACACGCCTTCCAGGCCGATCAGGTAATCGTCGGCCGCGCGTTCGATCGGCGTATCGGCGTTTTTGCCAATGTTCAAGCCCAGAATGCCGCCTTGCTTACGCCATTGGCTGCGCTGCACATTGGCCAGGAACGCGTCCAGGCCCAGATTGTTGAAGCCCAGCCGGTTGATCAGCGCATTGGCGCGCGGCAGGCGGAACATGCGCGGTTTCGGGTTGCCGGGCTGCGCGCGCGGGGTGACCGTGCCGACTTCAATGAAGCCGAACCCCAAATTGCCCAGCGCGTCGATATAGGCGCCGTTCTTGTCCAGCCCCGCTGCAAGCCCAATCGGGTTGGCCAATTGCATGCCCATCAGCGTGCTGGGCGCCGTGGGCCGCGCATGCATCAGCTTGCGCGTGGCGCCGCACTCGTAGGCGCGTTGCAGGCCCGATAGCGTGACTTCGTGGGCGGTTTCCGCGTCCATGGCGAACAGCGCCGGGCGGGCCAGGGGATAGGCGTGGAAGAGGATAGACATGGGGCGGAATTGTAGAGCGAATTTCCCCGGCCTTGCGGCGGGACCGGGGGCGCATGGCCCCCGTGGCGGGAGAAATCAGGGGGACGGAACAACCTGGTCGCGCCATTCGCCGTCGGCCAGGAATTGCGCGGGGTGGAAGCTGGACTTATAGGACATTTTTCGGCTGTCCTTGATCCAATAGCCCAGGTACAGCCAGGGCAGATTCAGATTTCGGCATTGCTCGATCTGCCACAGGATGCTGTAGGTGCCCAGGCTACCCTCGACATCGGGGTCGTAGAACGTGTAGACCGACGACAGGCCGTCGTCCAGCACGTCGATGATCGAGACCATCATCAGCACCCCTTCGGGGTCGCGGAATTCCACCAGGCGCGTGTTCACGCGGCTGGTCAGCAGGAATTGCGCATATTGGGTGCGGCTGTCTTCGTCCATGCCGCCGCCCGGATGCCGCCCCTGTTGATAACGCGTATACAGGCGGTAATGTTCGGGCGACCACGCCAGTTCGGCGACGAAAGATTGCAGGTCCTGGTGATCTCGCCAAGCGCGGCGCTGGCTGCGGTTGGGGGCGAATCCGGCGGTGTCCACGCGCACGGGCACACAGGCCTGGCAGTTGTCGCAATGGGGGCGGTACGTGAACAGGCCGCTGCGGCGGAAGCCTTGCTCGACCAGTTGGGAATAGGTGCCGGCGTTGATCAGATGGCCGGGCGCGGCAACCTGCGACCGAGCCTGGCGACCTGGCAAGTAGCTGCAAGGGTAGGGAGCGGTTGCGTAGAACTGCAGCGTGGAGAAGGGAAGTTCTTTGAGCTGGCTCATGGGGGATTGCGCATCGCGACGACAAGTCCGCGACGCATGGCTACATATTAACGCCTAAGTCGGCGTTGGATGTGGCATCGGGCGTGAGGCGCCCGCTGCTGTCCAGGATTCCCCGGGTCCAGGGAATGGGCGTTTGCGCCGTCGCGTGGCGCACATGCTGCAGAAACTGCGTCCGGGAAATCGGCCGCGCACCCAGGCTGGCCAGGTGCCGCGTCTGTTGCTGGCAATCGATGCACGCCACGCCGTGACCGCTCAGGTAACGCACCAGGTAGGCCAGCGCGATCTTCGACGCGTTGGGCACGCGCGTGAACATGGATTCCCCGAAGAACATGCGGCCCAGGCTGATGCCATACAGGCCGCCCGCCAGTTCGCCGTCGATCCAGGTCTCGATGCTGTGCACGTATCCGGCCTGGTGCCAGCCCGCGTAGGCCTGTTGCATGGGGCCGGTGATCCAGGTGCCGGGCTGGCCGTCGCGCGGCGCGGCGCAATGCGCCATCACCTCTGGGAAAACCGTGTCCACGCGTACCTGGACGCGCGGCGATGCGTCGTGTTCCTGGCTGGAGATCTGGCGCAGCAGCTTGCGCAGCGAATGCGACGGCGAAAAGTCGGCAAGCGCCAGCACCATGCGGGGATCGGGGCTCCACCACAGCACGGGCTCGCCTTCCGAATACCAGGGAAAGATGCCGTTGGAGTACGCCTGGATCAGTCGTTCCTGGGACAGGTCCGCGCCCGCCGCCAGCAGGCCGTCAGGCTCCGTCAGCGCAAGTTCCGCTGGCGGAAACGGAGTGTCGGCGGCAAGCCAGGGCAGCTTCAACGGTGCGATTCTAGGGTGTAGTGGTGGGGAACGAAGACGCCTTGCTTGCGGTCTTCGAAGTAGTGCCGCAGCGTCGTGGCGACGGTGCGGAAAGCCAGATCGTCCCAGGGAATCTCGGCTTCGTCGTACCACTGGGCTTCCAGGCTTTCAGGGCCGGGGTCCAGTTCGGGGCCCAGCGCCTGAGCCAGGTAGAACACGTGCACCTGGTCGATCTGAGGCAGGTCGATCAGGGTGTAGAGCTCTCCCAGCTTGATGCGCGCGCCGGATTCCTCCAGCGTCTCGCGGGCGGCGCCTTGCGCGGTGCTCTCGCTTAGCTCCATGAAGCCTGCGGGCAGTGTCCAGGTGTTGTAGCGCGGTTCAATCGCGCGCCGGCAAAGCAGGACGCGGTTTTCCCAGACCGGGACCGTGCCGACCACCAGACGCGGATTCTGGTAGTGGATCGCGCCGCAGTGATCGCAGATGTCGCGTTCACGGTTGTCGCCTTCCGGCACCCGGCGGTTGACGGGCGTGCCGCACTGGCTGCAGAAAAGCGATCGGCGGGGGGCGGGGAAGTATTCGATGGACGGTTTGGCGGTCATGGGTAGGATTCTAACGGCTGCGGCGGGGACTGGCGCGCCGCCCCGGGGCGGCAGGGGCCGGGTGGCCGAATCGCGCTTCCAGGTGTTCGATGAAAGACCGTACCTTGGGCGACAGGAAGCGCCGATGGGGATAGATGGCGTACATGGAGATCGGCGTGTGCGCGTAGTCGGCAAGCAGCGTCACCAGCCGCCCGGCGCGGATATCGTCCCCCACCAGGAATTCAGGTTGCAGGATGACGCCGTGCCCCGCCAGCGAAGCCGTGCGCAGTACGTCGCCGTTATTGGCGCGCAGGGCGGCGTTCACGCGGACCAGATGCGTGACGCCGTCTTTCTCGAAATGCCATTCGTTGCCGGTACTGGCGTAGGCGTAGTGCAGGCAGCGGTGCTGCTTCAGGTCTTCAGGCGTTGTGGGCGTGCCGTGGCGGGCCAGATAGGCCGGCGCCGCGCAGACCCGTAGTTGCTGCGGCGCCAGCGGGCGCGCCACCAGTGAAGAATCCAATAGCGGGCCGATACGCACCGCCACGTCGAATCCGTCTTCCACCAGATCGACCACCCGGTCGCTCAGGTCCAGGTCGATGATGACGTCGGGGTAGCGCAGCAGATATTCGGCAATCGCGGGTCCCAGGTGCAGGATGCCGAACGACACCGGCGCGCTCACTCGCAGCCGGCCGCTGGGGCGCTGGCCTTCGGCTTGCAGCGACAGTTCCAGGTCAGTGACTTCGGCCAGGATCGGCCGGACGCGGTCGTAGAAGGCGCGGCCTGCGTCGGTCATGCTGAGCTTGCGCGTGGTGCGGTTCAAGAGGCGCACGCCGTACTTCTGTTCCAGGTAGGCGATCTGCCGCGTCACGACGGACCGCGCCTGCCCCATTTTGTCGGCCGCGGCCGCGAATGAGCCCAGTTCCACGACCTTGGCGAAGGTCTGCATGGCGGTGTGGGTGTCCAAGATTGTTTCCTAACGGGGAACAATAATTTGCAATTCTGCATGTTTATCTTTGTTTTTGGAATCGCAAGAATAGCGGCCAAGATGAATCGCCCCGCTTTGGGCGGTTCCTGCACCGCTCAAGGAGAGCGCAATGATTGATACCCGTACCGCGCCCTACGCCGCGCTGTTGCTGCGTGTCGCCCTTGGCGTCATGTTCCTCGCCCACGGCTTGACCAAGCTATTGGTGTTCACGCTGCCCGGCACCGCGCAGTTCTTTGCCAAGATCGGCTTCGCCGGCTGGCTGGCGTACCCGGTGACGTTCTTTGAAGTCGCCGCGGGCGCGCTGTTGATCCTGGGTGTCGTGCCGCGCTGGGTTGCCGCCATCGCGGTGGTGCAATTGTTCGTGGCCTCGACCGTCCACTTCGGTAATGGCTGGGGCTTCGGCAACGCCGGCGGCGGTTGGGAATATCCGATCTTCCTGACGGTGGCGGCCGCCGTGCTGGCGCTGCTGGGCGACGGCAAGTTCGCGTTGGTCAAAAGCGGCCGCGGCTGATCGCTGAGCGCACCAGACTGTCTATCGACACGGTCATGGTGGACAGGGCGGCCGGCTCATAGAATGAGCCGGCCGCCTTTTTTTCATTCAGGAGTCCCGATGATTGTTCCGATGCCACTGATCCGACGCGCCATGGGCGCGTTGTTGTGTGCCGCCGCCTTCTCGCCCGCCGTGCAGGCAAGCCCCGAGCAAGAGGCCGCCAACAAGGCCGCGGTGCTGGCTTTCTACGAGAAGGGATTGAATCAGAAGGATGCGGATGCCGCGCTGAAATATGTGGGCGACCGCTATGTGCAGCACAATCCCAACGCGGCCGACGGCCCGGAGGGCTTTCGCAAGTTCGTCGCCTTCCTGCGCGATAAATTCCCGGCCTCGCACAGCGAGATCAAGCGCGTCTTCACCGATGGCGACTATGTGATCCTGCACGTGCACGCGGTGCGCGAACCCGGCACGCGCGGCAACGCCATCATCGATATCTTTCGTTTGGAGCAAGGCAAGATCGTCGAGCATTGGGATGCGGTGCAGCCCATTCCCGAGCAGTCCGCCAATGCCAACGGCATGTTCTAAGCCTGGGCAGCAGGGTTGGGGTCGAATGCCAATTGCTGCGCGACCGCCTGCCTGGTGATCGGTCGCAGTGGCGCGGCCGGGTAGGCCCCGGGCCAAGAGACGGCAATGGACTGGCCGGGCGCCAGATCGGCCAGCGCGTCCAGCAAGGGCTTCCCCGGTTCCGCGACAAGCTTCTCCAGCAGCGCGGGCAGGTCCCGGTCCAGCACGATGCCTCCACCCGCCTGCGTCATCGCATACAGTTGGCCTGCGTCGTCCAGCCACCATCCGCTGATGGATTCAACCGGCACATTCGTATGGGTGACCAGGTGGCCGTTGTCGTCGCTTAACCGCAGCACGAACGGGGCAGCGTCCAGGCGCACGAAGACGCGCTGCGGCCCGTTCTGAAAGAACCATCGGCCCGCATCGTCATGCCCGTAGTTGCGGTTGATGAAGTCCAGGATCTGAGTATTGGTGATGGACTCGCCTTCGCCGCCTTGCGTGGCCTGGCCTTGCGGGTGCAGGCGCCAGCGGCCGCGGCCGTCCAGCGACAACCAACCGAATACCGCGGGCACGTCGGGCCACCGGGCGATGGCGTCCTTCACCGATTGATCCATGTTCAGGGCCGGATGATGATGGGGGGAGGGGTGATGACGATCGCGGGCGCGGCCATGGGCATGATGACCTGCGGCGGCGCCATATAGCCCTGATGATAATCGTCACGGCATTTGCGCTTTTCCTGATATTCGCCGTTGCGCTTCCATTTGCGCTCGACCCGGCAGTTGCCTTCCCAGTACTTCTCTTTGTATTCGCGACCGTGGCGATGCTCATGGCGGTCGGAATCAGCTTCGGCCGCCAGCGGCGCAAGCGACAGCAGCGCGGCGGCCGACAAGGCCAGCAAAGGGGAATACGCGCGGAAATACGTGCGGGAACGGCCGCGGAAATTCAGAATGCGGTGCATGGGTTCGACGTCAAATGAAAACGGCGTCACCATAGCAATCATTCGATTGACGGCGCGTAGGGATGCGTAACGAAATGCAGGGGGGAGGGGGAAAAGATGCTGGAGGCGCAAGCCGGAATCGAACCGACGTACACGGATTTGCAATCCGCTGCATGACCACTCTGCCATTGCGCCAGCACTTGCAAGAAAAAAGGAAGCGCGGTGTTGGCCGTTGCTTCCTTTTTGTATTTGGAGCGGGAGACGAGTCTCGAACTCGCGACCTCAACCTTGGCAAGGTTGCGCTCTACCAACTGAGCTACTCCCGCTTTGTACTGCTGTATTGCTTGGTACCTATTTCAGTACCGCATGCATTGGTACTACATGCATCGGTACCCCGTGCATCACTACCACATGCATCGCTGCATGTTTGGTGAAGGTCCGCAGAAGCTTTTTGCTTGTTCTCTGCTTGCTGGTTGTTTGAAGTTATCTCCGAACCCGTCTCCACCAAAGACAGCAATTATACACGAAAATTTTGGCTTGTGTGGAAAAAGGGGCGGGGCGGAATTAGCGTTCATCGCCACGCTGCCATTGCTGATAGGCGTGGCGGGTCGCCGCAGATACCGATTCCAGCACTTTTTGATGGTTGACCTGATGCCGCAGCATCAATCGCGCATCGGCCACTGCGCGAGATTTGCAGAACCAATGGCAGCTGTGCTGCAGCAGATATAGCTCTGCCGAGAGTTGGAACGCGCGGGCTTTCGCGTCCAGGTGATCTTCGTTGTCCACGACGTGACGCAGGCCGGCTGCGTGGATGTGCAGCAGTTCACGAAAATCCCGGGTTACCGCAGGAACAAAGCGTTCGATGTACGGCACGCAAAGCGAGAGCATGGATATGCGGGCGGCCTGCGGGCTTTCCTTTTGCATCGCGTTGGCCAGCGAGTTTGCCTGTGATGCCATGGCGCGTTCGGTCTGGGCAAAAGTTTCCAGCACCTGCAGCTGGCGCGATTCGGTTTCTTCGCGAATGGCGCGGGAGTAGCCTTGCGTCAGCGTTTCCATGTGACGCTCAAGCTGCAAGCTGCCCAAATGCCGCCCCAGCAAGGCGATGCGCGCGCGCTGGTAGCGCACGCGCAACACTTGCCATGCCAAGGCCACCATCAGCAGGATTAATACGCTGTCCATCGCCTATGTCCTCTTTGCAAAATCCGCCGTTGCTAAACCCGCCATGGCTAAACCCGCACACAAAGCAAAAGGCCCAAACCGAAGTCTGGAGCGGGAGACGAGTCTCGAACTCGCGACCTCAACCTTGGCAAGGTTGCGCTCTACCAACTGAGCTACTCCCGCATTTTCCCGCGCTGAAGACATCTGGATTTGTGCAACCCGAAACGTTGTTCTTTGCAAGAGAGGCGGAAGTATACAGAAATTTAAAAAGTTTGCACGCGGCGAGGAGAGCTTGCGGCATGCATGCGTATCGAGCGGGCATGAAAAAAGGGCCCGCAGGCCCTTTTTAATGATTTGCAGAATTTTCAAAAAAACGCTGCAAATCTGAATTTGGAGCGGGAGACGAGTCTCGAACTCGCGACCTCAACCTTGGCAAGGTTGCGCTCTACCAACTGAGCTACTCCCGCGTGGATTCTGAAAAAACGATCCAGAACCTTTTTCTTATTCACTCTGATCAACTTGGTTATCGATCAGAAGGCGCGCATCTTACATGATTTTTTTGAGTTTGTCATGAGCATGGCGTTGCGTGAACATCAGGCCCAAACACTCAATCAAGTAATATGAGCGAAGACAGAAACTATAGCATAGCCAGTAGCACCCATGTCAAATCCTGCCCCCTCCAACGCCGCGCCTGTTGCGTTGATCCCCACTGCCCAAGACCTGACCCGGCTCAATACGTTGGGCCTGGTGTCACAGTCCGGCGCGTTCGTCACGTTGAGCGACCCTGCGCAATTGCCCGCGTTGTCGGCCCTTGCGCGGCAGGCCGAATCGCTGCTTGTGCTGGGGGGCGGCAGCAATGTGGTGCTGCCGCGGCGAGTGCCGGGCCTGGTGGCCCAGGTGGCGTTCAAGGGCGTGCGCTTGCTTGAGGCGCGACCCGATGCGTGGCTGGTCGAGGCCTCGGGCGGCGAGAACTGGCATCGCTTCGTGGAAACCTGCGTGGACAACGGCTGGGACGGCCTGGAAAATCTGGCACTGATCCCCGGTACGGTGGGGGCTGCGCCCGTGCAGAACATCGGCGCCTATGGCGTGGAGTTCGATGCGCGCTTCCATAGCCTGACGGCGTGGGACGTGCCGGCGGGACGGCTCGTTGAAATGCAGGCGGACGATTGCCGCTTTTCCTATCGCGACAGTGCCTTCAAGCACGACGCGCCCGGCCGCTGGATCATCGTCAGCGTGCGCTTCGCATTGCCCCGGCCATGGCAGCCCGTGCTGGGCTACCCGGACCTGCAACGCCATGCGCGACTGGCACAAGGGGCGCCGGCCGCGCGCGACATTTTCGACGCCGTGTGCGAGATCCGTCGCGCCAAATTGCCCGACCCCGCCGTGACCGGCAATGCGGGCAGCTTCTTCAAGAATCCCATCGTCACGGCGGGCGTGCGCGACAGCCTGGCGGAACGGTTTCCCGGGCTGGTGTCCTATGCCCAGCCGGACGGGGGCTACAAGTTGGCCGCGGGCTGGCTGATTGATCAGTGCGGCTGGAAGGGACGGGCGTTGGGCGCGGCGGGCGTGCATGACCGGCAGGCGCTCGTGCTGGTGAACCGCGGCGGGGCCACCGCGACGGACATCATGGGGTTGGCGCAAGCGATTCAGCAGGCCGTCGCCGACCGCTATGGCGTCAGGCTGGAGCCCGAGCCGGTCGTCGTCTGAGCGGCGGCCGCTGCCGACGCTTCCAACATCAGCCCGCTCTGGGCCGCCTTTTCTCCGGGCAAAAAAAAAGGATCCCGAGGGATCCTTTTTCGTGTCGGCCCGGCCTTAGAAGCCCAGCACGGATTGCATGTCGTACAGGCCGTTGTGCTTGTCTTCCAGGAAGCGCGCGGCGCGCAGCGCGCCCTCGGCGTAGGTGGCGCGGCTGGCCGAACGGTGAGTGATCTCGATGCGTTCGCCGATGCCGCAGAACGACACCGTGTGGTCGCCCACGATATCGCCGCCGCGCAAGACCGAAAAGCCGATGGTGCCGGGCTTGCGCACGCCGGTGTCGCCATGGCGGCTCCAGGTGGCCACGTCGGGCAGGGCGACATCCCAGGCCGATGCGATGGTTTCGCCCATCTTCAAGGCGGTGCCCGACGGCGCGTCGACCTTGTTGCGGTGGTGCGCTTCGAACACTTCGACGTCGTAGCCGGAATTCAGGATGCGGGCAGCCATGTCCAGCAGCTTGAGCGTGGCGTTGACGCCGACGCTCATGTTGGGTGCGAACACGATGGCGATCTTCTGCGCGGCGACTTCGATCGCGGCGCGGCCGTTGTCGTCGAAGCCGGTCGTGCCGATTACGGCGCGCGTGCCGTGCTTGACGCAGGCTTGCAAGTGCTCGAGCGTACCTTCGGGGCGGGTGAAGTCGATCAGGCAGTCGGCTTGGGCCAGGGCGTCGAGGTCATCGGTGATGAGCACGCCGGTCTGTTGGCCCAGCGGGGCGCCGGCATCCTGGCCCAAGGCGGACGAGCCCTGGCGGTCCAGCGCAACCGTCAGTTGCAGGCCGGAGGACTTGAGGACGGCATCAATCAGCATCTGGCCCATACGGCCGCTGGCGCCGGCAATTGCAATACGCATGTAGAAGAATCCTTGGAGTTAGCGCAGCGGTTCGGGCGCGTTGCCGGGCTGGCCGGGGTATTGGTTCAGCGGGCTGACCGGGGCGGCCGAATCACGCTTCTGCTGGTCCGCTTCTTCCTTCAGCCGGGCCTCATCCTGGTCCAGGCGCTTGTCGGCCTTTTCGTCGGACGTGGCACTGGGCGCATTCAGCTGATAGGGTTGCAGGTCGGGCTGCTTGTCGCCTTCCCAGCGGGTCAGCCGGTCGTTCTCGAACCAGACGGTGAACTTGCGTTCACGGGCTTCGCCGTAGCCGGGCTTGTAGTAGTAGGGGTAGTCCCAGCGATTGGCGTGCAGCACGCTGGTCAGCGTGGGGCTGCCAAGCGCAAAGCGCACCTGTTCGCGCGTCATGCCGGGCTGCAGCAGAGCGACTTGTTCCTGGGTGATCCAGTTGCCTTGCTGGACGCCGGCCTTGTAGGGGAAGCCCCACTTGTCCCCGGAGCAGCCGGCAAGGGCGACGGCCAACGGCCAATCCGGTCTTCAGCGAGCGGGAGGGAATTCGTGCAATCATGGACACTACGCGCCCCTATTATTTGGAAGCAGACAAAACCGTTATCATAAAGGTTTCATAAGGATAGTTCCGCGGGGCGGCATGAATTCAGGGGAGCCGGCTCGCGGCGCGCCCCACATCCTTGCCCATGCCAACGCGGACGGAGAGCGATTACACCATGAGCGACCAAAGCGAACTGAAGAACATGGGTTTGAAGGCGACATTTCCCCGCCTGAAGATTCTTGATATTTTCCGTAAATCCGACCAGCGTCACCTTAGCGCCGAAGACGTCTATCGCGCCCTGATCGGCGAAAACGTCGAAATCGGCCTGGCGACTGTCTATCGCGTGCTGACGCAGTTCGAGCAGGCCGGCATCCTGGCTCGCAGCCAGTTCGACAGCGGCAAGGCCGTGTTCGAACTCAATGATGGCGATCACCACGATCACCTCATCTGCACGAACTGCGGCAAGGTTGTCGAGTTTTCGGATCCGGACATCGAAAAGCGCCAGCAAAAGATCGCCAAAGACAATGGCTTCGCGCTGGAAAGCCATGCGATGGTGCTTTACGGCATCTGCGGCAGCTGCTTGAAAGGCCGCTAAGCAGCTAAGCCGCCCCGTCGCACCGCCCGCGGCCGCGCTCGTCGCGGGTGAGTGAAAGTAAAAGCCCCTTCCTGTAGAAGGGGCTTTTTCATGGGCGCGGCAATACGCCCTGCGGGCCACGGGGGTGTGGTGATTGCAGCGGGCGGGGCGGAGGGGAGGCGGGGCGTAAGCGGAAATCAGGCGGCCGGTTGGCCGAAGCCTTCCAGCATTTCCCGGGCGTGTTCGCGGGTGGTGGCGGTGAGCTTGATCCCGCCCAGCATCCGGGCGATCTCTTCGACCCGGGCGGGGGCGTCCAGCTCTTTGATGCTGGAACGGGTCGTGCCGCGCGATTCGGTCTTGCTGACCAGGAATTGGTTGTTGCCGCAGGCGGCGACCTGCGGCAAATGGGTGACGCACAGCACCTGATGGCGTTCGCCCAGTTCGCGCAGCAGTTTGCCGACGGCTTCGGCCACCGCGCCGCCGACGCCGCTGTCGACTTCGTCGAAGATCAGCGTGGGAACGCGGGCCGCGCGGCTGGCGATGACGGAAAGCGCCAGCGAGATGCGCGACAGTTCACCGCCCGAGGCCACTTTGGCCAGGGGGCGGGGCGTGGTGCCGGCATGGCCGGCCACCAGGAACTCGACCTGTTCATTACCGTGCGCGGAGGGCGCGGCCGCGGTGAGCGTGGGCTCGAATTTGCCGCCTTGCATGGCCAGCGTCTGCATGGCCAGCGTCACCTGCTTGCCCAGATCTTTCGCGACCTTGCGGCGGGCGTTACTGAGCTTGGCGGCCGTTGCATCGTATTGCGCCTGGGCGGCCGCGGACTGGGCGCGCAAGGCGTCGATGTCGCCAGCCGCCTGCAAGGCGGCCAATTCGGCGTGCAGCGAGTCGCGCAGTTCGCATAGCGCATTGGGTTCGACCCGAAATTTGCGCGCGGTTTCAAACACCAGGCCCAGCCGCGCTTCCACGTCGGCCAGGCGCTTGGGATCCAGATCAACGCGGCTGACGTAGTTGTTCAGGTCCGACACGGCTTCGCTGATGGCGATGCGGGCGGATTCCAGCTCGTCGTGGACACCTTGCAGGCCGGGGTCGTGCCGCAGCATCTGCTGAATCCGGTGGTTGGCGGCCGTGATGCGGTGGTGCGCGGAATCGCCTTCACCGTCCAGCGCTTCCAGGATCTGCGACGCACCGTCCAACAGCGATTGGGAGTGCGACAGGCGGGTGTGCTCGGATTGCAGCGCGTCCCATTCGTCAGTTCCCAAGGCCAACTGGTCGAGTTCGTCGGCCTGCCATTGCAGGCGGTCGCGCTCGGTGGCAAGGCTGGCCGCGTCTTTTTCGGCGGCCTCGAGTTGACGGGCCACCGCGCGCCATTGTTTCCAGGCCTGGCCGACGGCCTGGCGCAGGTCGCCATGGCCGCCGTGGGCGTCCAGCAGGTCGCGCTGGGCATCGGGGCGCATCAAGCTTTGATGGGCGTGCTGGCCGTGGATGTCGACCAGGCTGTCGCCCAGCTCGCGGAGCTGGGCCACGGTGGCGGGCGTGCCGTTGATGTAGGCCCGGCTTCGGCCCTGCGCGTCGATTACGCGGCGCAGCGCCAGTTCGTCGTCGGCGTCGATCTGGCGCTCGGCCAGCCAGGCGTGCAGCGATTTGGGCGTGTCGAAGACCGCCGTGATGTCGGCGCGCGGCGCGCCTTCGCGCAGCATGCTGGCGTCGCCGCGTTCGCCGAGCGTCAGCGCCAGCGCGTCCACCAGGATGGATTTGCCCGCGCCGGTCTCGCCGGAGAAGACGGTGAAGCCGGGGCCAAAATGAATTTCGGTCTGTTCGACGATGACGAAGTCGCGGATATGCAGGGTGCGCAGCATGTCGGGGCGCTTACTACTCTACGTTGTCGGTGGCTTGGGGCATCAGGTTCCAGTGCAGCTTGCGGCGCAGGGTGGAAAAGAAGCTGTACCCTTCGGGATGCACGAAGCGGATGGTGTGGGGCGCGCGTTGCACGACGATGCGGTCGCCCGGTTGCAGGTCTGACCACGTCTGCATGTCGAAATGCACGCTGGCGCCGACTTCCACGCGGCCCATGGCCGTCAGTGTCATGTTCAGCACGCCGGTGTCGGGAATCACGATGGGGCGGTTCGACAGCGTTTGCGGCGCCACGGGCACCAGCACCATGGCATTCATGCCGGGGTGCAGGATGGGGCCGTTCGCGGACAGCGCGTACGCGGTGGAACCCGTGGGCGTGGCGATGATCAGGCCATCGGCGCGTTGCGTGTACATGAACGCGCCGTCCAGCTCGACGCGCACCTCGATCATGCCGCCGCGTCCGGCGCGGTTCAGCACGACGTCGTTCAAGGCCGACGCGGAATACATTTTTTGGTCGCCGCGCCACACGCTGCCTTCCAGCAGCATGCGCTCTTCGATCTGGAAGCTGCCTTCGAGCACGCGCGCCAATGCGCCATGCGCGTCCTGCAGCGGGATGTCGGTGATGAAGCCCAATCGGCCGTGGTTGATGCCGACCAGCGGCACGCCGAAAGGCGCCAGGTGGCGGCCCGCGCCCAGCACGGTGCCGTCGCCACCCATCACGACGGCCAGCGACGCGCGCTGGCCGATTTCTTCGAGCGTCGCGACGGGATACTCGGTCAAGCCGGTGTTGCGGGCGGTATCGGCGTCGATGAGCACGTGCCGGCCCGCTTGCGTCAGCGCGTGCGCAAGCGCTCTCAGCGGGGTGTCCAGGCCGGTGTCCTGGTATCTGCCGATCAGGGCGACGGTAGGAAAGTGCATGGATGCGTGCTTATCGAAAAAGGGCAAAACCAGGATGCCGGAACCCGCCGGGGCGGGCTGATTTGCCGATTATATGGGGCCGCATATCGGCGTGCAGGACAAAAATCGCCTTAATCGGAAAAGATTCCCTAAAATACCTGTTATGGATGACCGCGCACGCGCACTACTGAAAGCGTTGATAGAACGCTACATCGCCGATGGGCAGCCCGTCGGCTCGCGGACGCTATCGAAAGTCTTTGACTTATCCCCGGCCACGATCCGCAATGTCATGGCGGACCTGGAAGAGCTGGGGCTGATCCATAGCCCGCATACGTCCGCCGGCCGTGTCCCCACGCCGCGGGGTTACCGCATGTTCGTCGATTCCTTGCTGGCCGTGCAGTCCTATCAGCTGCAGCCGCACAATATGGGCGAAATGCTGTCGGCTGCGGAACCCACCCGGGCCGTCAATGCGGCGGCTGCGCTGCTGTCGAATCTGACGCAGTTCGCGGGGGTGGTGCTGACCCCCAAGCGCGCCCAGGTGTTCCGCCAGATCGAATTCATCCGTCTGTCCGACAAGCGGGTGCTGCTGATCATCGTCACGCCCGATGGCGACGTCCAGAACCGGATCCTGTTCGTGCAGCGCGATTATGTCGAAGCCGAATTGCTGGAAGCCGGCAATTTCTTCAACATGCATTTCGCCGGCAAGTCCTTCAATGCCGTGCGGCAGACCCTGTCGACCGAGCTCGCCCAACTGCGCGAAGACATCTCGCGCCTGATGCAGGCGGCGGTGGAAGCCAGCGCGGAGGCGGCCGAAGACGGCGACGCCATGATTATTTCCGGCGAGCGCAAGCTGTTGGACGTGACGGACATCGCGTCCGATATGGACCGGCTGCGCAAGATGTTCTCGCTGTTCGAAAAAAAGACCGATCTGCTGCAATTGCTGGATGTGTCCAGCCGCGCACAGGGGGTGCAGATCTACATCGGCGGCGACTCGCAGCTTGTGCCGATGGAAGAGGTCTCGGTCATTACCGCGCCGTACGGCGTGGATGGCAAGGTGGTGGGCACGCTGGGCGTGATCGGCCCCACCCGCATGGCTTACGAGCGCGTCATTCCCATCGTGGACATCACGGCGCGCCTGTTGTCCAACGCGCTCAGCCACAACCAGTAGTTCCATTCAAAGCTACATCCTCCTCGCGGAGGAAGGGGAGTCTTCGTGTTTCTTCGCCTGTTCAAGTACTTGTGGCCTGAACGCTATCTGCCGGAAACCGAGCAGGACGACCCCTTCAACGAAGACCCTCCGCCGCGCGGCCCGGGCAAGGTTGGCGTGCTGCTGGTGAACCTGGGCACGCCCGATACCCCGGACAAGGCGGGCATCAAGAAATACCTGGGCGAATTCCTGTCCGACCCCCGCGTGATCGAAATTCCCCGCTACCTGTGGAAGCCCATCCTGCATGGGCTGGTGCTGACCATGCGTCCCAAGAAGCTGGCGCCGCGCTATGCCGGCGTGTGGCTGAAAGAGGGCTCGCCCCTGATGGTCTATAGCCAGCGGCAGGCCGACGGCGTGCGCGCGGCGTTGCAGGCGGCGGGCATTGACGCCGTGGTGGAATTGGGCATGCGCTATGGCAATCCGTCGATTCCCGATGCGATCACGCGCCTGCGCGCCGCGGGCTGCGAGCGCATCCTGACCGTGCCGTTGTATCCGCAATACGCCGCCAGCACGACGGCCACGGTGGTCGACGCGGTGACCCGGCACGCCGGGCGCCTGCGAGACCAGCCCGAACTGCGCTTCACCAAGCGCTTTCACGAAGACCCGGCGTGGCTGGACCCGTTGGCCGCGCGGATCGAATCCTTCTGGCGTGAACACGGCAAGCCGCAGAAGCTGGTGATGAGCTTTCACGGCCTGCCTCGCTACTCGATCGAGCTGGGCGACCCCTATTACCGCGACTGCATGGACTCCGCGCGCCTGTTGTCGCAACGCCTTTCCCTGCCGCGCGAACAGATCGAAGTGACCTTCCAGAGCCGTTTCGGCACCGCCCGCTGGCTGGAGCCCTACACCGAACCCACGCTCAAGGCGCTGGCGGCCTCGGGGGTGACCGAGGTGGATGTGGTGTGCCCGGGATTTGTGGCAGACTGTCTGGAAACCCTGGAAGAGATCAGCCTGGAATGCCGCGACGCGTTTGTCGAGGCAGGCGGCAAGCAGTTCCGCTACATCCCCGCACTGAACGACGATCCCGCCTGGATCGCCGGCCTGGCCGGCATAGTGGAACGAAACTTGCAGGGCTGGCCGCTGACATCCCGGGCCACCACGGACTTGAAGGAGAAGGCGCATGCACCATGATCCCAAGAGCGGCAAGGTCGTGAAAAAGGGGACGGTTACCACCCCGGTTGACGAAGATCAGGTCGAGCACGACCTGGACGAAGCGCTGGCCGAGACCTTTCCCGCCAGCGACCCCATCGCGGTCCGGCCGGAGCCGGACGAAGACGACGCCCGGGTCGATCGCGCATTGAAAGAGAGTTTTCCCGCCAGCGACCCGGTCGCGCCGGCCCAACCCCACAAGAAGTAAGCGGGTGCTCCGCCCGGGCGTCCGGGCGGGCGCCGTCAGGGAATATTTCGCTATCCCGGGCTTGAAATAGGGGTATTGGCCCCCATTCATGTCTGCGAAAGCCATTCTTTTTGGAGGATTCCCCATGACGGCACCCCACGAGCCTGTTGATCAGACGCCCGAAGTCGGCCAGAACGCCGACGCGGCCCCCGCCGCCCAGGACGCCGCGCAGGCCGAGCTGGACGAGTTGCGCGCCCAGCTGGACGCGGCCCAGGCCACCGTCAATGAACAGCACGACCAGCTTCTGCGCGTGCAGGCTGAAGCCGAGAACGTGCGCCGCCGCGCTCAGGAAGAAGTGTCCAAGGCGCGAAAATTCGGCATCGAGTCGTTCGCTGAAAGCCTGGTTCCGGTCAAGGACAGCCTGGAAGCCGCCTTGGCCCAGCCCGACCAGACCGTCGAAACGCTGCGTGAAGGCGTTGAAGTCACCCTGAAGCAACTGGCCGCGGCCTTTGAGCGCAATCTGCTCAAGGAAATCGCGCCGGCCCAGGGCGACAAGTTCGACCCGCACCTGCATCAAGCCATTTCGTCGATCCCCAACGCACAGCCCGCCAACACCGTGCTGCAGCTGCTGCAAAAAGGCTACGCCATCGCCGACCGTACCCTGCGCCCGGCGCTGGTGGTGGTGTCCGCGGGCCAAGGCTGATTGCGGCCCTGCGCGCCATGACCGACCCTCGTTTCGATCCGGCTCAGGTCTTCCAGGTGTTCGGCATGCGTCATGTCGACTCTGGCGGATTCGATGCGGCCGTGGTCCTGGCGCCGGGGTCGGACCTGCGTTGCGTGTTTTTGTGGGGCCAGGATTGCTATAACTGCAATCTTTTCAAGCAGGCGGCGTTGCTGTACCAGGAAACGTTGCTAGGCCTGGGCCTGACCTGGTTCGAGGCCGACGTCTATGCGGACGAGCCCCTGGGCCGCCGCTTTTCCCTGCATGGTGTCCCCACTTTTGTATTGTTCCGGGCCGGAAAGCGGCTTGGACGTATCACCGGCTGGCCCGGATTGCCCCAGTTCACGGCGGCCATCCAGCGGTTACAGGACCCGGGTGCGGAAAATTCCGGCCAGGCGTCTTGAAAAACCCTGCGAGTAGCCCCAGTTATGTGGGGACAAGAAGTTTCCCTCTATTTTCATAGATTTAATTCAAGGTACCCACCATGAGCAAGATTATTGGCATTGACCTGGGCACGACCAACAGCTGCGTGGCTGTCATGGACGGCGGGCAGGTCAAAATCATTGAAAACGCGGAAGGTGCTCGCACCACCCCCTCGATCGTCGCCTACATGGACGACGGCGAGACCCTGGTCGGCGCTCCCGCCAAGCGCCAGGCCGTGACCAACCCGCGCAACACCCTGTATGCGGTGAAGCGCCTGATCGGTCGCAAGTTTGAAGAAAAAGCGGTGCAAAAGGACATCAACCTGATGCCCTACACCATTGCCCGCGCCGACAACGGGTGGAAGTGCGCGGCAAGAAGATGGCGCCTCCCCAAGTGTCGGCCGACGTGCTGCGCAAGATGAAGAAGACCGCCGAGGACTACCTGGGCGAAGAAGTAACCGAGGCCGTCATCACCGTGCCCGCCTACTTCAACGACAGCCAGCGCCAGGCCACCAAGGACGCCGGCCGTATCGCCGGCCTGGAAGTCAAGCGCATCATCAACGAGCCCACCGCGGCCGCGTTGGCGTTCGGCCTGGACAAGACCGAAAAGGGCGACCGCAAGATCGCCGTCTATGACTTGGGCGGTGGCACGTTCGACGTGTCCATCATCGAAATCGCCGACGTTGACGGTGAAAAGCAGTTCGAAGTGCTGTCGACCAACGGCGACACCTTCCTGGGCGGCGAAGACTTCGACCAGCGCATCATTGACTACATCATCGCCGAGTTCAAGAAAGAGCAAGGCGTCGATCTGTCCAAGGACGTGCTGGCGCTGCAACGCCTGAAGGAAGCCGCTGAAAAGGCCAAGATCGAACTGTCGTCCGCTCAGCAGACCGAAATCAACCTGCCGTACATCACGGCGGATGCCTCGGGTCCGAAGCACTTGAACCTGAAGATCACGCGCGCCAAGCTGGAAGCGCTGGTCGAAGAACTGATCGAACGCACGATCGAGCCGTGCCGCGTGGCCATCAAGGACGCCGGCGTGAAGGTTTCCGACATCGATGACGTGATCCTGCCGCATGCCCAAGGTCCAGGAAAAGGTGAAGGAATTCTTCGGCAAGGATCCGCGCAAGGACGTGAACCCCGATGAAGCCGTCGCCGCTGGCGCCGCCATCCAAGGTTCCGTGCTGTCGGGCGACCGCAAGGACGTGCTGCTGCTGGACGTGACGCCGCTGTCGCTGGGTATCGAAACCCTGGGCGGCGTGATGACGAAGATGATCCAGAAGAACACGACGATCCCGACCCGGTTCTCGCAGACCTTCTCGACCGCCGACGACAACCAGCCGGCCGTGACGATCAAGGTGTTCCAGGGCGAACGCGAAATTGCCGCGGGCAACAAGGCGCTGGGCGAGTTCAACCTTGAAGGGATCCCGCCGTCGCCGCGTGGCATGCCGCAGATCGAAGTCACGTTCGACATCGACGCCAACGGCATCCTGCACGTGTCCGCGAAGGACAAGGGCACCGGCAAGGAAAACAAGATCACCATCAAGGCCAATTCGGGTCTGTCGGAAGACGAGATCCAGCGCATGGTCAAGGATGCCGAGGCCAACGCCGAGGAAGACCACCGCGTTGCCGAACTTGCGCAGTCGCGCAACCAGGCCGACGCGCTGGTGCACGCCACCCGCAAGTCGTTGACCGAGTATGGCGACAAGCTTGAAGCGGCTGAGAAGGAAAGCATCGAAGCCGCCATCAAGGACCTGGAAGACACCTTGAAGGATGGCGACAAGGCCGCGATCGACGCCAAGGCGGAAGCCCTGTCGACCGCCTCGCAGAAGCTGGGCGAGAAGATGTACGCCGACATGCAGGCGCAACAAGCCGCCGGCCAGCAGCAAGCGGCCGACAACGCGAAGCCGGTGGACGACAACGTCGTCGACGCCGACTTCAAGGAAGTCAAGCGCGACCAATAATGGCCGGGCACTGACCAGCCTCTGCCGCCCGGTAGCCGGAGAAATCCGCCTACCGGGCGTACTCATTCTGTAGCACTGAAAAGATGGCTCGTTTTTGAGCCCACGGATCATGGCAAAACGCGACTATTACGAAGTCCTGGGCGTAGCGAAAAACGCCGCGGACGACGAACTCAAGAAGGCCTATCGAAAGCTGGCCATGAAGTACCACCCGGACCGCAATCCGGACAGCAAAGAAGCCGAAGAGAAGTTCAAGGAAGCCAAGGAAGCCTACGAGGTCCTGGGTGACGAACAGAAGCGCGCCGCGTATGACCGTTATGGCCATGCGGGCGTCGATCCCAATTCCGCCGGCATGGGTGGAGCGGGCATGGGCGGCGGCTTTGCCGACGCCTTCGGCGATATCTTCGGCGAAATTTTCGGCGGCGCCGGCGGCGGTGGCCGTCGCGGCGGCGGCCCGCAGGTGTACCGCGGCGCCGACCTGAAGTACGCGCTGGAGATCACGTTGGAACAGG
>LNAP01000794.1_pt1 | contig 34895 bp, 22 predicted proteins | sample 602601 | NCBI WGS metagenome assembly LNAP01 (sample SAMN02440304, study PRJNA202911) | soil metagenome | biome: Subtropical and temperate rainforests or woodlands; isolation source: soil samples (1 kg each in a 20% v/v slurry with milli Q water) were... ... | reverse complement strand
CCAGATTCTCGCGCGTCGCAGACCGCACCACGCCGAGAGAACATTCATTGCCTCAACGGGCACCCGAGTGCAAGGGCGTGGTCAATAGAGCGCTTACCAAGTATCACGAGTTTTCCTTTTTGGATCGGCCAACTTCACCCGGGCCAGCATTCCCGAAATATTGGCCGACTTCGGGGCGCTGCCTACCGTCGATACAGCCGCATTGTCGCCAGAAGCTGTTGCGCAGTACGAAGCCAATCTCGAAGCCTACCGACTGTTCGTCCTCGAACCAGATGTAAGCCTCGCCGAGATTCGTCGGCGCACCGGAGTTCATGAGAAGCAGCTTTACAGATTGCTGGATAGAGTGGTTACTCTGTCGACGGACAACCAGATTCAGGGTTTGCGCGGCTTGATCCCAGGGAAACACGTTAAGGCCTACACGCGGGTAGAGGCTATCCGCAGTTCATCCAAGCTTGTGGCCTCCTCTGCGGCAGGTGCCCTTCAGCAACTCCTACGTAAATTTCCAGCGATCCTCGATTGGATAAGGAGAGAAGCCAAAAACCGTATCACACCGCTTAAAAAAGGCGAGATGCGACAGGTGAGGAGGCCTACTTCGGACCTGCACAATGAGTTTTTGAACAAGTGCCGAGCGGAAGGGGTAACCGAATTTGAGTGGCCATTCAACCAAGACTATCGGGGCTATCGATCATTTGTTACTTTCCTTAAAAAATGTGAAAGCGAATATATAGATCGGTACCCCGGCATACGGGACGGGCCTGTGCCAGATAGGGAGCATGAACGGCCTGATGCATGGCCACTGCTGGCTTTGCAGCCCTTCGCAGTGGTGCAGTTTGATGGGCACAAGGTTGACCTACGTGTCACTATTTCGATTCCTGACCCTTTTGGGATGGAGACACTCATCGAGATAGGACGTATCTGGATATTGGTCGTGACAGATGTTAGGACCCGTGCCATTCTCGGGTACAGCATCGCGCTGGGTGCTGAGTACAACAAGGACGACTTTGCAGAGGCGGTGCAGGCATCACTTGCACCGCATCGTCGAGTTGAGCTCACTATTCCCGGGCTTAAGGTCAAGGAGGGCGGTGGCTTTCCAATAGACCTCCAGCCGGAACTGGCCTATCACCGCTGGAATTGGTTTCAATTCGATGAGGCCAAGGCACATCTCGCGAACGACTCACTAGATCGCCTCAACAAGGTTTTAGGAACTTGGACTATTGCTGGACGTCTCGGTGAGCCTAATGACCGTGCATACGAAGAACGCCTATTCGGCATTCTAGAAGAGAACGGATTTCACAGAATTCCAGGAACTCTTGGCTCAAATCCTAAAGATCCTCGTCGTAAGCTGGCGGACGTTGGAAATGAGCTTGATCGGGTAATTAAGCTCAATGAGCTTGAGCAATTAATCTATGTGCTCCTGGCGAATCGCAATGCAGAACCTCAGTCAGGGGTGGGTGGGCGATCGGCATTAGAGGCCATGCGTTATCTGACCAGCAAGTCAGATTTTTTGCTACAGACGTTGCCGCATACCAAACGCCACCAGCTTTTTCTCCTTCGCGAATCAGTGGAGGTAACAATTCGAGGCGCAAAATCAGTTGCACATATCAATTTTGAGGGAGTGCGGTATACATCAGATACTCTAGCGCGGAAGCCAGAACTTATCGGAAGCAAACTACGCATCTATTACATCGCGCGTGACATACGCAAGATTCACGCCTTTTTCTTAGATGGGGGAGAGTTAGGAATTTTGGTGCCTAGTAAACAGTGGCGCACCACGCCTCATTCAATAAGACAGCGCCAGGAAATTTTGCGCCTAAAGAGGTTAGGGCGTATTTCCTGGGGAGCGCAAGATGATCCAATTGAAAAATACATCCTCATGCGACGAAACGAGGCGAAGCACAATAAGCGGGCTGCCAGCAAGATTGCTCAGACCAAGGCAAACATAGCTATGGCCAACGCTGACGCAGCGGAAAACCTTAGTCCCTTTGCGAGCAGCGCCAATGCCGAACCAGTGCATTCGACGCAGGAGGCTGACGCGATTTCGGCCGAGTCAAAGCGCAAGCCTGCCAAGACCGAGGTTGAACCCACCCCGGTTGCCGTCAACCGAACGATCTTTTTTTAATTGGAGGTGTTATGGATCTAACCCTTCATCCTCCCTGTCCGGCTGCGAGCCATCCGCTAAACACGCAGAAGTACATCATTCCGACTCCCTCCATAGATGCTCTGTACGTACAGATTCGCAAGTGCATAAAACTGCGAGTGCCGGGTGGTATTGTGTACGCGATGACACGATATGGTAAAACCTATGCCACACGTTATATCCGCGGCATGCTAAAGCTAGACTATCCCGGAATCGTTACATTGAGATTCGGCTGTCAGAAACGAAAACAGCCTAGCGAAGGGGCGTTCTTCAGCAATCTTCTGCGGTGGGCCGGCCATGAAAAGCACGACAAGGGTAATAACAAGCAATTGCGCAACCGGTTGATGCATTTACTTATTGACCAGTTGGTAGTTTCGCCTCACAACTTCATTGTTGTCTTTGCTGATGAGGCGCAAAAGTTGGAAATCGAGGATTATGAGTGGTTGCGAGAAATCCATGATGAATTGGAGGATAAGGGATATCGAATGATCACCTTTCTGGTGGGACAGCCCCAATTGCGCCATCAAAAAACAGCACTCAAAAAGGCGCGTCAGACGCAAATTGTGGGCCGCTTCATGATTGACGAATTTGAGTTTCGAGGCGTGACATCTGTGGAAGATGCGGCCAGTTGTCTACGCAGCTACGACAACGGTAAGTTCCCAGTCGATTCCGAATGGACCTTCACACGTTTTTTTCTGCCCAAAGCGTGGAGTAACGGATTCCGTCTGCAGTCTTGCGCGCCTCAGATGTGGGCGGAGTTCGAGGCTGTACACGAAGAAGCCGGCTTCCACGAAAAGCTGGAAGTGCCTATGACTTATTTCGCTCGTTCTATCGAGATCCTGCTCACCACCATGGGTTCAGACCTCGACCGTGAGGATTTTCGCGTCACTCCAGAGATGTGGAAAAAGATCGTGGCGGAATCCAGGTTTGCGCAGTCGGAAGAAGAACTGCTAACCATAGTTACTGACGTGGACGAACTGGAGCGCTGATGAAGAAGGGGGTGCAACAAGGCAGGTTGCTTCTTGATCCTTGCGGTTTAGAAGAGACAAAGTGGAGCCATCGTTCTTCGTGGATCTCAGGTAATGAGTCCGCATATGCCTTGCTGGCCAAATTCGCAGAACTCAACGCGCTTAGTAATCGGGATCTGTGCGAAATTTTTGTCATCCCTCAGGAGCGAGGTCGTTCAGCATCGTGGCTCCCAAAAGTCGATCTTCGCTCAACGGAAGGTCTTCGTATTGCTCAACTTAGCAATCTTATTGGCATAAATTCAGAGCAATTGGAGTATGCGTTCGTAAGCAAGTTATTTCCTAATGCTTGGAGCTTGTCCAGCGAGGCGCTGGTCTGGTGCCCAGTGTGCGCCCAACAAGGTTTTCACTCCGCTGCCTACCAACTTAACTTCTGCCAAAGCTGTCCAGTGCACCATTTAGCGCTCAGGCGCGCATGCCCAATCTGCAAGGCGCAGGTGCCCTATACCCTGAACGCTAGACAATCCAAGCCACTTTTCACTTGTGCCAACTGCGGTGCAGACTTTGCAAGAAAACTACGGACTATTTCGTCGGCGCTTTACCTGAACGACAGAGCGCAGTTGATACAGAGAGATCACATTGAACTGATACGTTTCTCGGATACCCTGCCGACGCTTTTCAACGCTTGTAGGCAAGCATTGGGCCGGCCCAACCTGCCCATCCAGATAGGCAAGGCAGATTTCTATAGGCGCTCAGGAGCGTTTCGTCGCTTTGTGGCGGATGTATTGGTGACCGTGTCATCGCCTCGGTCATCGCCGCAGCTGTTTATGCTGGAGCCAGTTGCTTCGTTGGCCGAACATGGCGAATCTCCTGTGCGAAAGAGAGGGGACGTCGGAGAAGAGGCTTTACGCGAAGCGTCCGCGTTGTACCGAAGTCTCAAGCGAAAGATCTACAGACAATATTGCCGAGGCCATGCGTCGTGCATAAGGGCCGCGAAGAAGACCCTGTGGTGGGACATGGAGGGGGAGCGCACACCAGTCTTCTGTCCCACAGCAATCGCATTTTTACGGTGGCGTATGAGTTGGGAAAGCAGCCGAGTCCCGAGCATGCTGGATGCAGGAAAGCCACGGGTGGCCTATGGGTTGGTCGCATGGCTCGCAAGTGAGGCGCCCATAGGGTCGCCCCTTTGGAATGAAAATGTCGATGCTTGGTTGCGTACACACCTGCTCACGTGTGCCTTGCTGGACACCTTCGCTGAGTGGTTGGACTATGTTTTAAACGTGAAGACTCAAGTGCGCTGGACCAGGGAAGTGACACAGCAATTTGGCAAGCGTCATTGGGCATGCAGTGGTCGCGGCACAGTAGATGAGCCAGCGTTGCTTTTCATCGAGGCTCCTTACAAGGTTATCCCAGCCCCTGTCCCTGCTTCAGGTGCGCATTTAAGGCACTCACTTTCAGTATTGGCGAGCATTCGTCACTGATTCACTCGACGATGCCACGCATCAGACGGCGGTTAGTGGGTCACTTCTGCGTGGAAATCCACCATGTCAGTGTTTCTGGAAGGGTATGCCAGTATGTAGGATGCCAGATGACCTGCCGTCATGCTTGTCGGGAGAGAAGCTCTCATGGATATGTGGTCTGGAAATCGGTGCCCGACATCCCGCCGGGGCGGGTCCGTGTGGCCAAACGTCCTAGCTTTCTTTTCACAAAAGCCTGAGAAGCCGCGTTATTAGCTGACGTGCGGTGGCTTCCGTGAGCCCATTGCGACCATCGACCAACAACAATGACTTGCAAAACGGTCTGTAGAGCCAAGATCGGTCATCGACTGCTAGCCAATTCCAATAGGGCAGGTTGTTGGACCAAAGCCAGGCATGGCACTCTGCTTCTCGTTCATAGTTGACCAGTGTGTTTGGAACGCTCTCCAGACCGCAGTTCTGAGGGGTGACATCTTGGATCAAGTGGGCGCTTCCTGGTGAGAATCTTTGCCGCAGATCCTCCAAACTCTGTCCCATTCGCCATGTGCTCGTGATCACTACTTTGGTTTCGGGCACCATTCGCAACGCATCCTCCAGAATGGACAGACGGCAGAAGTGCTTCAATTCATGGCAATGCTCTGGATACAAGATCCCATCAAAATCCAGAAACAGTTTGGGCATGGCGATGGTTCAAGTTCTGCTTTCCAACAGCGACTGAATTTCAGGAGTCCGCCCTGAACAATCTGCAAGCCCTTGATCTGACACGTAGTTCTGCTGATTGATGGGCGCAGGATTTGCAAGGTATGGTTTTGCCAGTACCTGTTTTCTTGCAAATCGCTCCGAGGAGTACGATGGGTCCGAAGCCTTCGCAGCCGCAGTCCGGCGAGCTGTTCCGTCCGAGGCTGGACGAGCAGCTCAACATGAAGCACCCACTGGTCAGGCTGGCCGCGCTGATCGACTGGGCCGAGATCGAGCGCACCTTCGCGGTGTCGTTCACCTCCGGTCGTGGCCGTCCAGCCTTGGCTCCGCGCCTGGTGGCTGGGCTGCTGTACCTGCAGCACACCTTCGATGCCTCCGACGAAGCCGTGGTCAACACCTGGGTGGAGAACCCGTACTGGCAGCTCTTCTGTGGCGAGACCTACCTGCAGACCGAGTTGCCCATCGACCCGTCCAGCTTGACGCGCTGGAGACAGCGCATTGGAGAAGAAGGCGTGGAGACGTTGCTGGCGGCCAGCATCGAGGCGGCCCGGCGTGGCGGCGTCATCCATAAGACCAGCACACAGCAGGTGATCGTGGATACCACCGTCATGCCCAAGGCCATTGCACATCCCACCGACAGCCGATTGCTAGACAAGAGCCGCCAGCACCTGGTCAAGGCAGCCGAGGACAACGGGCTGCGGTTGCGCCAGAACTACAACCGCGTAGCCCCTCGCTTAGCCGCCCAGATTGGGCGCTACGCGCACGCCAAGCAGTTCAAGCGCATGAAGAAAGCCGTGCGCGCACTGCGCACCCGCGTGGGCCGGGTACACCGCGAGGTGCAGCGTCAACTGCACACGCTGCCCGAGGCCGCCAAAGCCAAGGTTCAGGACTTGCTGAGTCGCACGGCTCGCATCCTCAGCCAACGCACAAAGGACAAGAACAAGTTGTACGCCTTGCACGCGCCGGAAGTGGAATGCATCGGCAAAGGAAAGGCCAGGACACCCTATGAGTTCGGAGTGAAGGTCAGCATCGCCACCACGCTCAGGGAAGGGCTGGTGGTGGGCATGAGGAGCATGCCGGGCAATCCGTATGACGGCCACACGCTGGCCGAGACACTGGAGCAGGTGGGCATCCTCACCGGCATGGACAAGCCGCCGACCACGGCCATCGTGGACAAGGGCTACCGTGGCGTGAAGGTTGAGGGCGTGCGCATTCTGATGTCAGGCCAAAAGCGTGGCATCACCCGAACGCTCAAGGCCATGATCAAAAGGCGTAGCGCCATCGAGCCGGCTATCGGGCACATGAAGATGGACGGGCGGCTTGCCCGCAATCCGCTCAAGGGCGCACTGGGCGATGCGTTGCACTCGGTGATGTGCGGTGCCGGGCACAACCTTCGTCTGATTCTGGCCGCGCTGCGGTTTTATTGCGCCCGATTCGGGCTGTCGATGCAGGCGCTCATCGCGGCACCGCTGATCGCTCCCGGTGACCGCCGGTCTGTCTAGGGCTGAGAACGGTATTGTTCAGGACGGACTCAGGAGAAATTGAACACCAATGAGACTAGTTGGTCGTGGTCTTTTTAGTCCCATTGGGCGGAAATCGGGGAGATGTCTTCCCGAAAGCGTGTTCCACCCCAAGCCGACTTTGGTCGAGCGCTGCGACAATTGCGCGAGGCACGCGGTATGGTGCAGGAAGACATGCTGCTGGCCACCAGCCGCCGTCACATTAGCCGTATCGAGCAGGGTCACCAAGTTCCAAGTGTCCGCACCCTTGAGGTCTTGGCCGAGCAGATGCAGATCCATCCTTTGACTCTGATCGCCGTTGCCTACTGCCCGGAGTTGAATGCAACCTCGGTGAGTCAGCTGCTCAAAACCCTCAAAACAGACTTCAAAGACCTCGTTGCCGATTAGGCGTTGCAATCTGATTCCGCTTCCTCTTTGGCATGCTGAACCAGCAATTGAAGTCCCCGTATCAGGCCCGTGCCAATCGGTGTGGCATCTTTGCGCTGCAGCATGCGGTTGACGATCTCGCGGTCAACGGCGGTGTTAAGTAAGCACAGTGCCTCGTGCAAAGTCTCTAGGCCGACCTCAAAGCCATCCCCTGATCGGTTGACTCCGGCCTTTGTGAGCAGCAACAAAGTCAGCGGCAGAGCTGCGCTCGGAGGTTCCCGGTCACCACCGTTCCAGCCATCACCAGAAAGAAGATCTCTGATTTGGTCTGACATAAGTACCAGGTGGTGGTCCTGGAGTGCATCGGGCAAGATGGCTTCCCAGCCCTGTGACGTGATCAGGCTCACCATGTCCTGTGCACCGAATTTTCCGAGAGTCGCTTTTTCTAATCGCAGCATTGGTCTTTATTCAAGTAACATGAGACTAATTGGTCCCATTTGGGACCTGGGCTGCGACGATATCTGAACGGGGCTGGCACTCCTCGTTTCTCATTGCCCCAGTATGCAAATGGAAACGAACTGGTTGCTCTATGGTGCCCGCTGAAGCAACTGGTTTGTTACCTCATTGGGTTCCCCCTTGAAGAACAGACTGGATCTCAATCGCTTGGCTGAGCTTGATAGGCAGCTTTGCGAGTTTGCGAAATTGCAGGGCCAAGGCATGCCGAGATGTGGCTGGACGAAGACACTAAGACTGGCTTTGGGCATGAGCTCTACCGCCCTTGGAGCACGCTCTGGAATGACAGGTCAAGGTGTTCGAAAGTTGGAGAAAGCTGAGGCGGATGGTGCGATAACGCTCAACACCCTCAGGCGTCTTGCTGAAGGGCTGGACTGCGAGGTTCGCTATGTATTTGTTCCTAGAACGAGCCTCGTAGAACAGGTCCTCCGTCGTACCCATGAGGTCACGGGCGCACCGATACCGTCACTACCCAAGATTGCTGCAGCGCTGACAGAGCCGCAGACGCTTGCCGCTCTGTCAACTGTATTCGCTCAAGTTAACAAGCGCGGTCTTTGGTAGTCATCGACTTCACAACTTACGTAAGTAACCATCCGATCCAGAAGAACAAACAGGTGTGCCCCTCGCAGGCCCTATCGAGAACCAGCGCATCAGAACAACCACTGCCCGCTGGACCAACGCCCCACATGAAAAATCCGCACTATGAGTATCTGGGAAGGCGCATGCGCGAGTACCACCGCACGCACCAGTGGCGCCTGTCGGAGGGCGGTCTGTTCATTCCTCACGCCTACTGGAACATGGGGCCTGACAGCCTGTCGACCTGGGATGACGTTGGATTCATTCTCAATGGACGGCGCGTGATCGTCTGGTGGCAACACCCCAGACGGATTTATGGGGAAGCAATTTCCTCCATGGCATGGAAGGAAGCAGGAGATGGCCCTCGCGATGACTGGCTCTTCGAGGGAGGGACCAAGAACTACAAGATGGTTGGAAAGTCGAAAAGGCGTAAAAAGCTGTTCACCACCACCAGTCGCGCTCCCTCTGAAGCCCAGACGGAGCATTACGCAAAGCTTCAGGCAATTGAAGAACGGCTGACGCGGGATGGGATTGACTTGGAGGTCCGCCCGTCATGGAAATGGGAGCGTCTCAATTGGGCGATGGGCGTCAGCCTTGTGGCGCCGCTTGAAGTCCGAAATGAAAAGGAACTAGCGGAAGTGGCGCGCCTAGCCCGAGCGCTCATCTTGCAGAAAACCAGTTTGGCCGACGAGTTCCCCGGCTTTGTTTACGACAAAGCAAGCTGGCTTCGTGAGCAGGCGTTATTGACTCAGGCCCGTGACGCCAAAGCCTGGCGAGGCGCTTGAGTTGTCATGGGAGATACCCACTATACGAGGCAATTTGAAAGGAGTTGATATGACAACTGACCGCGCCAGGTATCCAGGCGTACCGGAAGATTTTCCAGTGAGTGCAATTACATCTGCCATTGGTGGAGCTCATCCAAAAATGAGCCTTGTTGAGGAAGATGGAAAGTTCTATGCACCGGGCACTGCGCCCTCAGAGGTCACTGCTGCTTTCCACATGTGTGACGATCTGGTCTCGCAGATGGTCCCGTACTGTCTGCGAAAGCTGGCGACCTTCGAAGGGGACCAGCAAGCAACCGTGAAGGCTGCATTAAAAGGTCTTGTGGCCAAGCGATGGTGCTCTGATGCGCAGTGCGTCTGGATCATGCGCAGAGTTGTTCGAGAACTGCAGTGGCCTGTGGGCGACAGTGCTTTGGAAATTTGAGCCCATGAGCTTGTCATCGTATGCCGTTAACAGGAAACAGCTAAATACCTTTTTGACTTTCTCGCTCTTGAACTGGCAAAGCCTCAATCTCGCTCATGAAGTCCGCACTGGCGCGGCTCCCCGATGACAACAGGATTGACATGACTTTGTCAAATCCAGCGGGGCTTCGCGCCACCTCCTCAGGGCAAGCTCCATCAAGCTGCGAGTTCGGCGCGGTCAGCCAATCCTGCACCTTTTTCCACGAGTGGAAGGCCACGAAAGCAGCGTGATCAAGCGCCATCAATCTCTCATAGTCCGGACTTCCAAATTCGCGGCCTACAGGTGGCGCATCCAGCCAAGCATTGTCCTCACTCGAATCAGGGAGCGAAAAATTCCTCCAGTGTTTCCGGGCTTGGTTTTTCGACATGGCCAATGTTACTTGTGGCGACGTTTTTTGTGCAATGCCAGCAGCTCGCTCATGGTGAATCGCCATTTGGGGGACAAGCGAGCCTGGAGGCTGGGCAAGGCCCGAGGCACAGCAGGGCGATCTCAAAACCATGCCCAGATGCGGCGCAACAATGCGGGAGCTGGTCTGGCAGGACGGAATACGTAACGGGCTGGTTTGTACATGGCCATATCTGTGCGGGATTTCACGATACTGTACAAAACATCAGTATTTTGCACAAGCCCGCCACTGTACCCCCAGGCACGTCGCCAAAGGCATCAGAATCTCCGCGCTAGCGTTCCCTGCACCGCCGGATTTAAGCCTGTACGGCCACGAGGTGATGATGCTCAGGAGGACATTCGCCGTGCACCGCTCATAACAGGAAAACTTCGGCTTGGCATCGTGGGCAGTAACTTGCGTCACTTCGGTTTCGTCACGAGCGGATTTCGCGGGGAGACTGTCTCAGGGGCCGCCCCACCATCACCGTGTGCGTCGTTACAGCCACTCTGCATCCAGAGGGATGGGTCCTACGTGGTTCAGCCACGCCGTGACCTCGTTCTGCACGTGCTGGCAGGAGATGCCAGTCGTGGGATCACAGGCAACAACCAGAAGCGGGAATTCAGCCAGAAATTCGTTGGGCTCATCGTCAATCACAAGGCCGCTATCAATCTCAGGGTGGGCACTCAGGTACGCGGTGATGGCCTGAAGTGTTGGCGCCGATTCAAAATTGAGCCAGTGGCTCAGTTTTCGGTCGGCGTCAACACTCCAGGCGCGAGCAGGTGCGCCTGAAGTAAGTGTTGTAGAGCTTAAGCAAGGCAACATCCCGCCGTAGAAAGTCGGTGACGCCGACATCGCGGCGTCGCATGACATCGCAATTGGAGAAGCTGTAGCGCGGCTGGTACCCTGGGTCGAAGACCTCACCCGGGATGACCACCAAGCCGTCGACCGCGCTCGCGACGATGTCCTTGATGCCGCCCGGATTGCCCCAGGCATGGGCGCGGGTACTCATCCCCTGGCGCAGGGCCTGCGCGAGCAACGAGTTACCAGGCTGCGAGGCGAACAGGCATTCGCTATACCAGTGAAGCTTGGCGCTCACCCCATAGGGTAAGACCGCATCGCTCGGATCGCGCAGGAACAAGGTGTCGGCGTCGACCCAGATACCGCCGTGCCGATGCACGAACGCCATGCGGATGAAATCGCTCTTGGCGATGATGGCCTTAATACCGTCGGCTAAGGAGAACGCCAGCGGCTCGAAGGTCCACGCCTTGTCGAGAACGTCTGGCCCCAGGTAGTCATCGATCGTGCTCGGGGTTAGTAGCAGCAGGCGACCCCCCAGTACCCTACGCATCGATACTAGGGCCAGTGCGACATAAGGCGGCATAGGTTGCTCGGGCGCATGCTCCCAATACGTGACATACGGCACGCTGGCCCGACCCTTCACAACGTCGCCCTGCCGACGTCATCCAACAGGCCGAGCTTGGTCAGGTACAAGCGGAGAATAACCAGCGATGACACGCATTGCGCCTGAGCCAGGAACTCGTTCCCCAGGGCGGCCTTGTAGAGGTCAAGCCAAACCGGGGCCGGCACCTTGGGCAGAAATGTCGCAAGCTCATCTCGGTTGACCTCGCCAAACACTAGGCGCAGCGTGCGCAGGATCGGCTGGTAGCCTGGGGCGGACAGCAGCTGAGCTAGTGCATCGTCCAACTGGTGAGTGATCGCCACACTATTCAAGCGGTCCTCGATCGTGGCATCGGCCAGCGCCACACGGGGATCGATCGCTACCGGATACAGCGCTCGGAACGACTTGGCGCCGTTGCGCAAGGATTCCTGCAGCACCTTGTCGGCGGTCGAGCCCGTGACCAGCACGTCATCACCAAAGATCACATGCACCCCGCTCCAGCGATAGAAGTTCTCGGCGGGAATGACATGATCCTGCATCAGATTCACCTGTTCACGCTCATCCAGGCTCAGGCTCGCGTAGTTCTCACAGGGTGGTGCTAGCCTGGGCAGTTTGACATTGATGATGGTGGGCAGGGCCAAGTACGCCAGCTTGAGGTTGACGGCCTCGACCACGATTTCATAAAGCACGTTGGCAGTGGATGGCACGTTACGCCACCCGGTAGTCATCATCACCACGCAGTCGCCACAGGCTTTGGCGTCCTGGAACAGTGCCGTCCATTGCGAGCACGGGTCATCAAGTTCGGCGTGCAGGTAGTTGACCAGGCAGCGAGCCAAGTACCGGATATCGTCCACGCCGCCATACTTCGCCCTGCTGTAGATTGCTGTCAGCTCGCCTGCATCGCGGCCGGTGCGCATGTTATGGAAACGGCCCTGCGGTCCAGGCTCCAGGCAGACCAGCGCGGTACCGCCCAAGATCGTTACGTACTCGCCCATGTCAATCAGGCCACGCGCCAGCAGGTCGGCGGCAAATGCCCTAAAACCGGTCTTTACATCGCTGCTGCTGGGGCGCGCCGACGCCTGACGAAACAGAGCCAGCTGAACATCGTCCGATGCCTGCTGCATCTCAGTCCACGAACGCACAGCAATGGGAGAAAGCAGAGTCATGACCGTGCGGCCCCTTGCTTCAGTATGGTGGATGTACCCTCAGGCAGCAGGATGTCGATGTCGACATCGATTCGTCTGCGGCCCTGGTAGTAACTGATGCGCTCAAGCCCCAGTGGCCGGAGCACCCTCATCAGTTCAGCCACGCCCGCGCCAGCATCCTCGGGGGCGTGAGTATCCGAGCCGATAGTGAACGGCACATTGTGGGCGATAAGCTGAGGCAACAGGTGTTGCGATGGGTACGACCACAGCCCCCGGACTTCTTGCGCTGTAGGCGAGGTCAGGCTCGACTTACGCAGCCCCGAGGTATTGAGCTCGAATGCCATGCCGCTGTGCGCCAGTAATGCCAGCAAGGGCTCGAAGCGGCGCAGGAATACGTCCTCCGGCAAGCCGCGCAGCAGTGTGTCGGCATGCCCTACTGCGTCGAACAGGCCGCATGAAACTAGCCCTTCAAGGTTGGCGAAATAGCGGTCGAGGAAGACTTCAGCCGCCAGCCGTGGCAGCTCCCAGACCTTGACCATGGGCTCGTCGGGCATTTCCACGTAGTGGCACGAGCCGATGGCGAAGTCCAGCGGGTAGCGTGCCAACAGGTCACGGGTGAAGGCTTCGGTCCCGGGCATGTAGTCGAACTCCAGGCCCTGCAGGATGGTGATCTCCCCATGATAGGCCGTACGCGCCTGCTCGATGTCGGCAAAATAGTGATCAAGCTCGCCCGCCAGCAGGCGATTGTCTACATCCACGGGGAACGGCGCGTGGTCGGTGATGGTCAGGATGCTGACACCTGCCTCGATCGAGGCGCGTACCAGCTCATTTACGGAGCCGGTGGCATGCTTGGAGTAGCAAGTATGGCTGTGTGAATCTATCATGCTGCCTCCCATGCTTGAAGTATGCCGTCGTGCCTGACCAACTCCTTGACCAACCAATAGGGGTTGTTCACCCGGGTAATGATCGAGTGCACTAGATTGGGTTTCTCCAACTGAGTCAGTAGATCTGTAAAAGGCTGGGTGTAGAGTGCCCGGGCCAGCGGGTCATTCAGCAAAAGAGCCTGCAGGCGTGGCCAGTCCAGCCGGTCAAGATGCATATTGCCCAAGCACTGGGTTTCGATGCCATACAGGTATACGTCTCCATTGGGCTTGATGGTCACATCCATACCATTAACCTGAGGCGACTGATTCAGGCTGCCGAATGTGAAGCGCTTGCTAACCTTCGCTTCGATGGCAGCAATGTAGCCGTACATGTCGAGATAGCCCTTGGGCGTTCCCACGGTGGGGTGCACCAGATTCTTGTAATCGATACCGAAACGTTCCTGCCCCACCACTAGCTCATCCTCCAGGGGCCCCAACTCGGTGATATTGGCGTTGATTCCCCAGCGCTGTAACTCCTGGGTGAGGTACCTGCGCGTAAAGTGTCTGTCTGTATCGATGGAGCGGAATGAGAAACTGAGCCCTGAAGGCTGGTGGCGCCTCAGATAGTCAAGGCTAAACCCGTGGGCACGCCATTTGACCTTTTCGATGTGATGGCTGTCGGCGCTCAGACGGATATTGCACGTATCTCCGTTGGAGGTGACGATGCGATCGGTCTCATCGAAGAACTCGACCATTTTGGCGTGCGGGAAGAACCCACTTGTGATGAACTCGAATCGCTTGCCTCCGTTCGAGAGGTTAAGGATTTCGTGGAATACCTTAGTGTTGTTGAGCGGCTCGCCCTCACCACTGATGGAGATGCGCTTCACCGCCGGCTCATTTATCAACGTGGCGAGGTTCTCCCGCGATAATGTCGACAACTCCATGCTCATGCCCACTTTGTGCTTGTCGGCGTACATACAGAATGCACAGCCGATGCCGCAGATCTGGGTGATATCGATGTAGAGCAGATGACCTTGAAGCTCCATGTTTAATTTCCTAGAATTCTGGCGCGATGCACAGACGAAGCAGTTTAGAATAGGCTAGTGCTGGCGGCTGGAATGGGCTACTGCAGTAGTTTTAGTATGGGACGTTGATCTGCAGTTGCTGGATCTGCACCGATAGCTGCTGGTATCGGCGTGGACGGTCAACACTGCTGTGTCGATTCAGAAATTCAATCTTAATGGGGCCGGATCAATAGGGCTTCAAGCACAGCGATTCTGAGGAAGCGCTTCCCCCGTAGCACAGGTTTTTGCCGTCAATGACGATGTGCCGGATGTTGTTGGCGCTGGCGGAATGGTTTAGCGCAAGACCTTTTCTGGCCACCCATTTACAAACACCGAGCCATCAGTTCTCAGGCGAACTTCAAGCACACGCTCGACTTCACCATCACTTTCAATCCGTGCGTCGTAACGCGTTGTCAGGTAATGAAATTGTTGATTTGCGGAGCCTGCCCAACGGCGATTTCTCTCCGGCAAATTCACCTCATACGGGCCATCTACCAACACATCCGTGTAGCGAAGCAGTTGATCAACCCCAGGCAGCTGCAGCACATCAAGCTCGTTTTTTGTATATCCACTAAATACCATCACTGACAGCCCCAGCGACTGCGCTCCTTGCGCAACAACAGTCAAGCCTTGTGCTTGCAACATGGGCTCGCCACCGAGAAAGGTCACCCCTTCAAGATCATGCGCATGGTGCGCATTCTCCAGCCATTCGAGAACCGATGCAGCCGAAACAAGCTCACGTTCAACCAGCTGCAGATATGCGGGGTTACAGCAGCCACGGCAACGCTTGTTGCAACCTTGCACCCACAATGCAGCTCTTCGCCCCGGGCCTTCGGCTTCGGTGCAAGGTAGGCGAGATGCCATGTTCAGCCAATGCACAATTTCACTCCAAATCGAATAACAATTTGCCACCGGCAATATGAACTTCAATTGCCTTTCCCCGGATCTGATCAGGAGCGGCCATTTGTGCAAATAGAAAATCGGCCAATGGGTCAATCAGCTTATTGGTCAGTGCGTTGGGGACGCCCCGACCACCCGTTCCGCGATCCACCTCCCTGACCAGCAAGGCGAGTATCTCGGCCTCCTTAACCAGCCTCAAATCCGAAACACCCCATTTATCCTTCAGCCCTTTGCGTAATGGCTCCAACTTGGCGCGGGCAATGTCAATCAAGAAACCATCGTCACGCATGAAGTTGAAAGGAATGATATTGGCTTCGCCAATGCGCCCCAGCAATTCTGGGCGCTTTAATTCCTGCACGAAATGCTGTCGCACCTTTTGGATGAATTCATTACGTACATCCCGGCTTTCATGGCTCACTTCGGCTGCGCCAATATTAGATGTGAATACGATGACGGTATCCGAAAACAACACCGTTTCACCCTTGCCATCCGTCAAACGCCCGTCTTCCAGAATTTGCAAAAACTTATCAAGGATGCGCGGGTGCGCCTTCTCGATTTCATCAAATAGCAGCAGAGAAAATGGTTTTTGCTTGACCGCATTGGTCAGTTGCCCGCCAGCTTCGTAGCCCACATAGCCTGGCGGTGCACCCACCAACCGCTGGTCAGCATGCTCGTGATTGAACTCGGACATATCGAAGCGAATGCAGGCTTCTTCGTCGCCGAAGAGAAATTCGGCAATGGACTTCGCCAGTTCAGTTTTGCCGACGCCCGTAGGGCCAACAAAAAACAGCACACCCTTGGGAGTACGTTGCCTGTATGAGTGCTGAAGTCCCGAAAGTCCAGTGAAGGCGCGCACGAGGATGCGCCGCACCGATTCAATTGCTTCCCCTTGACCTTTGACGCGCTGCCCCAGGGTTTCGACAATGGTCTGAAGTTTTTTGTGATCCAGTTGCTCCCAGGGACTGTGCCTGCGGCCGTGGCGATATAGGTTGAGCAGAGACAAGGCACTTGAGACTTCAGTCTCCTGTCGTGAAAGTCGTGCGAGATTGTGAATGTCGCGGATACTCTGGCCTTCCAAGCCATCCACGAAGTCAGCTAACTCTCGTCCGCCTTGCTGCAAAGAGGGCTGCAGCCGAAACACCTCTTTCAAACCCAGTACGGCAGACTCGCGAAACTGCCTTGTTGGCAAGGGAATTGCTATTTCCCTGAACAAGGGGTTGTTCAGGTAGATGGATGGTGGCAACACATTCAAGCCCCCGCACAGCAACACCAGCAGCGATTGCGGTTGACCAATGCTTTCAGCATTACGAAACATGGCGGCATCACGGGTGGCCTGTCCCAGACGTAGCAGCCATCCGCGCTCGTTCTCACTCAACGAATTGACGCTGCCAAATAAATATTGCGTCCAGTCCAGCACAAAAGCGACAGGCTTTTCGGCTCGCGGTTGCCGCAGCCATTGCGCAGCAACAGTCAGTAAGTCATCCGCGCTGGCCGTGATGCCGTTGGATGCAGAGCTCGCCACAGGTGTAGACGGCAAATCACCCATGTCATAGGCATTCTCCTCAGATGTGCTTTCTCTTGCGGCAGGTGGGGTAACTGAGCTTTGCAATTCCCCCCAAGTCCTCGCATCAACGCCGCTGACACCATTGACGCGGTTCCAGAAAACTACATGCTGGTACCCACGCTGACGCAGCAGGTTCATCAAAGCGGTAGGCAACGCTGTCCATTGCCCTGGCGCTTCCGGATCGGATGTCAAATCACCCGTATTACCGTGCAAGATCACACCGCGCCGTATGCCGCATTCGCGGCGAAAGTCTTCCTGCCACGGCAACAAAGCTGAACTCATTGGCTTCTCTCCTGTGTCGCATCAGGGTAAGGGCGAGCATCCTGATCCTGGTCGTCGGGATTGACCCAAATCACGCGTTTGTCACTCAGGCTGATGCCGTAAGCATCTTGTAGCGTTGCCATGACGGGGGCGACATCTTTCTCGCACGTTTTGCCTTTGTATTGATGAAACTTGTAGCTGAGATGGCCGCTCAAGTTGACGCGGAAATCTGCTTGCGCACCAGCAGGGCGACGGGCGCGAATCAGCACTTGGTCTTCCCCTTCCGATACAAGATGCTCTGGCCTATCCACAACAAAACCAGCTTGTTGCAGTGACTGATACACCGCCCGCACAACTTCACGGCGCTGGCTTTCGTCTACGGCAGCTTCATCTTGTTCTTGCACCAGTTGGTTCAAGGCTTCAGCCTGCTCAGCAGGAGCCAGTCCTATTGCATGAGCCAATGCCTCGCGCAACTTGGCAGCGCGTTTGCCACCGTCCTTATTCGCTTCCTGCTCCAACTGCTCTCTTTGCAGCGTCAGTACGTCGGTCACGGCCTCGCGCTGAACACGCATTTTCATTTCTTGCAACTGGCGCTCAGCGTCCTCTTCATATCGCTGCCGAACTTCGCGCAAGGCGGCTGAAATTTGCGCCGAGGTCATGTTGTTGGCAGCATTGCCAAGTAGTCGCTCCCGTAGTTGCTGCAACTCGGCAAACGCGGCGTTGAGTGCGACAGGTGTGCTCCAGCCACTCAAACCCTCGCGCCATGCTGCTTCAAGTTCTGCCCTCAGCTGCAACTGTCGTTCGATCTCAGCTTGCTGCGAGTTGCGGAATGCCTCAGCTGCGGCTAGCTCCGCCTCTTGACGGGAACGGCGCTGCTCACGCGCAAAGCGTGGTAATCCGTGGATCCGAGCACCCAGGGAACGGCTCATATCTCTGGCAGCAAACGGGTCAGACTCCAGCAGAGCCTCCATGCGCCGAAGCTCAGAACTCAGCTCAAGAAACTCTGCTGGAATTACATCGTCCAGCCTTTGGCTGGCGACTTCATTCAATACGCTACGGTAGCGTTCAAGGAACGGACGCGTTGTCTCGCGCACCCGCTGTCGATCAAGCTCTTGCTTGCGTTGCCGTTGAATTTGGTAGCGATATTCGTCTGCCCGACTCATGGTTTCATTTCCTTTGATTTTTTTCTTCTATCTTGATTCCGTGAATGTATCCCTGGCGCAGCAGCAGCGGGCACAAGGCGCGAAGGCGCATATGACTTGGAATCTTGCGTGTTCAGGCCAAGCGATTGCGCCTTGTTGCGTAGATTGATGTCATTGCTCACAAACAACACATCATTCAGCCGAAAGAATAACGCCGTTGAAAGAATGGCATGGTCGGGCTGCCTGGCATCCCATTCAGCAGGCAGTAAGGCTGCGTAGTCTGTTTCATGGCGGATATGGGACGAGTTTGCATCCAACTGGCGAATGGCCGCGCGCGCCTTGGCCGCGCGAGTCTCATCTTCACTGCCCTTCAAACCATCCAACTCGCTCAGCACACGGAGCGGCACCACCAAAATATCGCTGGAGCTCAACCCTTGCAAAAGCTCAGGATGTTCCATCAGAGCGCTGGTATCCAGCACGACGATGCGATGCCCAATCTCGACTGGGGCCAGTTTCTCCTGCGCCAGAAGGCTCCAGCTATCCACCGCTTCATTCAACGCATCCCAGAGGGGCAGCGATACCTTTAGACCGTGGAAACTCCCTGCAGCTTTGCGCCAAGTGCGCACGGCATCCAAGGCATGAGGGGTCAAGGTACGCACATCCATTTGGCCATCACCCGCCGCTTTCAACGCCTGATCGCCAATACTCCGGTAAACCTCCTGAACAGCTTTCTCAATATCTTGCACCGCCTGCTGTATGGCGTGTGGGCCATACAGCTTCAACTCTTTGCGCTCCAATGCGTTTTCCAGCCACACTTGCCGCAATTCGAAGGAGAGCAATTCTTCTGGAATTTCAGTGGTGGAAGGCAAGGCAGATCGCAGCTTTGCCAATGATTCCAAGGCGCGAATGGGGGCCGCATGGCGCAGCAGCGCGGCTTGCAGAGGCACAGCCTTGTCTGCAGACAACATCTGAGCCACCTGGGTCAAAAGTGAAACGACTTCTTCAGGTTCCAGCTGATTGGGCGTATGCCTCAACGACTCATGAATGGCTTTTGCCAGAGATCCTTCCCACGCAGATCTCCAGTCTTTTTTGCCGGGCCGCCACAAACCAATTGCTTGTGTAGCGGGTTCGACCAATGCCATCAGATCGTCCAGTGGCTGTTCAGCACGCGTGGCAAGCCACGGCCACACCGTTTCGCCGAGTGCATCGACATCTCGCCATGCTACGGACATGAAGGCAATGCGTGGGTCATCGGAGTGCTCGCAAGCGCCTTCTAAATCTCTGCGCAGCTTGGCCCAAAGCTCGGTTGCAGCCTGGTCGTTCAAAGTTACCGCCAAGCCACACAAGCGCGGTTGCCCAGCCCAGTAGAGGCAGAGGTTACCGGCCAGTTCTGCTTGAGCACTCGCTCCGCCGACCTGCGGCAGAGACAAGCTACGAAATCCCGTCATCATTCCTGCGGGGGTGGGTACAAGCAGCGTGAACATGGTCGGTTGTTTGCCATTGGCAACCAGTTCCGGTGCCCTCACTTCAGACGATAAAACGATGGTGGGTATTGCCGCATCCGTCGCTGCAACGCCTTGCGCAACAATGCACAACCGGGCTCTGGCTGCCCCCCCATTAGTTGCTGCAATGGGGCGAGCAGTGAGGACATCTCGTAAAACAGAAGCGTCAATGTTGGGCAGTAAAGCATTCGGCTCGCTTGTCAGTGCATCAGCAAGCAGAATTTCCCATGCCAGTTCGGATTGTGCTTGCTCCAACCAGCGCTGCAATGCTGCATCACGAGGGGCGCTCGCGGTCAGCACACCGTCCTCGCTGCACGAGACTTCAAGTCGGCGCTCTATCCATCCCGCTGGCTGCACCACGGGCGCGATTCGATCTATAACCGTTGCAGGATTTTTCCAGTCATACGTTTCCTTCGCTATGGCGCGTTCAACTTGCGACAAGGGATTTTGCGGCCTCAAAGAGTTGTCGGCCGCGCTGATGCGGCTCATGCCGCTTTGGCTCTGCAGCCCACCATCCTTCTTGACCGGTTTGATCTCATCGCCGATAGGGTCGTAGTGGTGACTGACTTTGATCGTGCGCGAGCGCACCGGCAGGCTGTCGGTGCGCAAGAATAGCAAGCCATCGGCAGTCAATTCAAGCTCAGTTAGAGGTGCTTCGAGCGTATCCAGAGCGTAACGTATGGGCAGCGCACCCAAAGCGGAAAGTTCAGATACGCAGCCTTCCAGCAGTTCACGCACATCGCCTGCGCCCAGTTGATCGCGAAAAACACCCAGTAATGACAAGTTCGGTTTGTCTGGCAAATGGAGCCCAGGATCACACAGTCGCAACACCATCCGTTCGAACACTGTGGGCTTGCGCTCGGTGTGATAGGTCACATCGGAATCAATGCGATACAAGGGCAAGGGAACGGAAATTTCTGCCAGTTTCATGCGCGGCCTCCCCGATTGCCGTAGTTTTCGCGCTTGGGCGCCGCAGTCCGATTGGGTGGAGCATTGAACCTGCCAAGTTGCTGTTGTGGTTCATGGGGCAGCATGTCAGGTGACATCAACTGCCTTGCCGGTACCAGCCGTGCATCGCGTTCCAGTTGATCCAGAATGTCTTTGTAAACGGCTCGCTTCACGCTGCCTGCGCTGTCCATGCGCGGCAAATCCACCTCATAGGATGCATACATGCTTTTCGCGCCGAAGACGATCAGCAATTCCTGTGCGCGCGAAAATGCCACATTGATAAATTCAAACCGAGCGACATTGGCCTTACTGGAACGACGCCGAGGCTGATTGCCCGAGCGCAAAGGGTCGTATCCATCGTGGCGCACCATGCTGACCAGCACGATCGACTTTTCCTTGCCCTGATAGCGAATCACCGTATTGACTTCAACATCGAGAAACTCATATCGACCGTTGGCACCCTGTGGACGGCGGCGACGGATGGCAGCGCGAATTTCTCGGCATTGGTTGGCGTAGAAAGACACCACGCCAACTTTGCGCTTGTTTGATCGGGAGTAGCCCTGCGCGACAGATTGCCTCTCGATCTGCTCTAGCGTTTCTGCAATCAACTCCGCTTCCAGGCGATTGGTGCGCCGGGGCTGGTTGCCGTCCATATCTTCACGGTGAATTTGGTTGTGCAGGTTGTAGGTTGTGTCCACCCACAACGCATGGTCGTCCGGAGTGAGTAGAGGCGAGCCACCGTCCACATTCCCAAATGTCAATCCGTGAACACGACGAAGCTTAGGATCTGGGTCATCGTCAGGCCGAAGGAGGCCGCATTCCAACTGACCTTCGTAAAAATGGTTCACCATCGCCATGATTTGCGGGTGCATGCGGAACTGCACATTGAGTCGTGCGCGTACGGCTTCGTCCGCCTTCTCGAAATGCGACTTGAACAAAGAGGCTGTGACCATCTTCTCGAACCGGCGTAGGTTGTCGCGTGTCAGCAAGGTTTGCGCTTCGGCAAGATTACCTGCGCTGTTTTCATCAGCGTTGGCTGCTTCGTTTTCTTCTACTTCATCCATGAAGCTGCGAGCTTCGTCGCCTTCCTGAAATAGCGGCGGCAACTGGCGGTGGTCGCCCACCAGCACAGCGCGGCGCGCACGCATCAAGGGCATCAGCAATTCCAGCGGCGTAGCCTTGCTCACTTCGTCAATGATGGCGACATCAAAACTCGTCTGTCCGGCATCATCCAGCGTGCGCTCGTTTTCGTTGCAGGTAATGGCCACGACATTGCAGTTCGCCAGAAAATCCGCACCCAGATGTTGCCAGTCTCCTTCTGCGGCGTTGTTGCGGCTCAAATCGCGCATCCAATCTTCCAGCAACGGTCCCCATGTCTGGCGTTCATGTTGTAGGCTGGACTGACGTTGCTCCAAGGCCTTGATAACTTGGGCGACGGTTTCGATGCGCTGCGACAAATTCGCAGTAGGTTCCAGCGGCAACCGGTTGCCTTGCGTGATTGCCTCATCCTGCAACAGGGCCTTTACCTTGTGCTCATGCTGTCTGCGCTGCTCGTCCCAGTTATCCAGCTTGCTTTGGGCGCTGCGCTCCTGGTTCCGAGCGCCTCGGACAAGGCCATCGTTCGGGGCTTCAGTAGCGGGTTGCGACAACTGAGTCTGCACGGATTGCTTCAGGATTTCGATGGACTGTTCGATCACCGGCCGCACCCTATCCAGTGCAATCAGGCAGGCATCCATTTCGTCAGCAAGTTGGGTCGCGTTTCCATTGGGCGCGCACCATTTGCTAGCTTGGCGAAACAGGCCGTCATAACGGCCGCGCTCCAAGCCCACACCAGCCTGCTCCAACTCTTTGAGCTCCTTCCGCGTGGCTCGCCAAGCATCTACGAAAGCATCGTCCTTCTCCATCTGCTCCTCCAAGGCTTTGACCTCGTTTCGGAGCGATTCAATGCGTAGCCTGGTGCTGGCATCCTGAATCGGGCCGTTCGCAGCTTCTTGCAGGCGGCGAATGTCTGCAGAAATGGCCTCTCGCACAGTCGTGAAACGCTGCCACGCGGCCAGCATGTGCGCCAGCATTGCACCCCGACTGCCTGCATGAGCCAGCCAATCGTCCATAGAAAATTTCACGAGCAATCCTGCCGCCTCGCAGGAAGCAAGGCCTTGCGCCAAATTTCTGGCAGGCGGTTCCACATCACGCAAGTCGCCATGCAGCGTCTCGGCTTCGCCATGCAGCAAGGCCTGAACGCTGTGCAGGCGCTGACGTTTGGCCTTTTCTTCATCCAGCATCGCGCAGGCAGCGTCATACGCCTGCTGAGCCTGCGCTGTCTGGCTGCGGGCTGATGCCAAGTCCGTTTCCAGCTGCCCGCGTCTGGCGTTCAACTCCTTCTCGTCATGCGACACGAAAGTCGCGCGCTGATGCCACTCTTGCAAGAGACGCAAGTCTTTGTCACCGCGCCTCCACACTGTCAGACGGTCTTCGGTTTGCCCTGCCAAGGCCTTGTAATAACGCTGCAAGGATGCCTGCCCCGCAAAGGCAGCGCCATCTTCCGTCACCTTGCTTTCATTCCGTGCCAACCGAACTACGCGTAAGGAACCGTCATGACCCAACCTATCCAACGCATTGTCCACGGCGGTATGCGCCTGCGATGCCAGTAGCACCCGCTGCCCGCGCCGCGCCAGTTGCACAATGGCTTCCGCAATCACGGTGGTCTTACCCGTGCCCGGCGGCCCTTGAACCAAGCACAAATCCGGTGCGGAAAGAATCTTGACCACAGCCTCTTTCTGGGCCGGGTTGAGCTTGTCGTTGGCCCACTGCGTTACCGGCACCAGACGCTGTGGCACTGAAACTTGTGCAGCCTCGAACAAATAATCAGTTAGATACGGCGCATAGCCACCCTGTTCTTGCAACTGCCGCAACGCCTGCTGATGGCGTTTGATCAGGCTCATGTCGCCCGCCGTTGAAATGGACAGGAAGCCGGACTCCGGAATTCGATTCAGAATGCGCTCGCGCAAGACATCCGGTTCCTCGGCGTTGGCGAGATCATTCGCGTCGTCTTCGGTCAGTGAGACGGTCAATTCGGCAAGCACGGGCGCAGGCCAAGGACATTCCGGTGAGTTGCCGTCCTTGGGTAATTTCCTATCTTTCGGTAACGATGCAGGCTCCGAGAGTTTCCCAGCCTGCCCCAGCCGGGGAAGGCGGCGTTCCTCCCTTTCAGGCAATCCGAACACCCACGGTTCTTTGGATTGCCCAACCTGAAACACCACAAGATCATCCCGCCCCAAGGCCTTGCGGTCTTTTTGCAAAGCCTGTGCGCTCTGCGCGACCAAGGAAAAAACCAACTGCTCGTCACGCCATTCACGGCTGATGTAGCGCAAACCGCGCGCCTTGTGGCGGATGAGGTTTTCTTTCCATCGAAGAAATTCAGTCCACTCGGTCAACTGCTTTTCGGTTTGCTGCGTGATTGGCGGCAAGTCGGCCAGCAGTTGCGGCGTGAGCAGATTATTGACGCGCTGAATGCGCTGCTGGCCCGGCGTGAATTGCAGACTGTCATGAACGGCAAATGCAGTGACTTCGCGCTCGAAAGATCGCGCAGGCAGATCGGCGGTCTCGATGAAGCTATTGATGAGAAAGAGTGGCGAAGAGGATTCGGTGGGCCAACTTCCCGTGGCGATGAAGGCGCATCCTTCCGGAAAAGGCCAATCCCGCCCAGCGGCGTTAACTCGAATCGCCATCTGTGCGTATCGTGGATTCTGCTTGTCCCGCTGCCGATTGGAAACATAGCCCGTGATTGGCATATTGTTTGGGAAAAGCAGCTCATACAAAACTTCAGCCCCATCACGGCCATTGCACCAGTTTTTGAATGCCTGATGGCGACGCTGAATATCGGCGATAGCCCGACTCATTCCTTTGTTATTCAGATCAAGCGCAACATAAAAATTCATCAAAAACATAGCCTCTTACTTGTTGTACGTTGATAAAGCATTTCAACGTCCCAATTCACAGCAGCGCCCGGAACTGCCGCTTGTCCGCATCCGACGACTTGAGAATGCGGTACTCCATGCCACTGGCCACCGCGATCTGCTGGGCGAAGTCCTTCTTGGCCTGCACCACGGCATCTTCGATCTGGTTGTCGGCCTTCACCTCGACGATGACATACTTCAGGCTGCCATCGGGCTCTTCGCGCTGGAAGATGAAGTCGGGGTAGTAGCTCCGGACGGTGCGCGAGTCCGGGTCGATGTACTGGATGAAGAAGTCGGACTGGCCGTGGGTCAGCATTCCGGTGAAGTAGATCTTCTTCACGCGCTGCTCGCGCAGCAGATCCCAGAACAGCCAGTTCTCCGAGCCCGAGTCGAAGCAATAGGTGTCGAGGTGGAAGCTCTTGGCGCGCTCCTCGTCCTTGATCTGCGTGTCGTGCATCCGGACGATCTTGTCCTTGGCCGCCGACACCTCGTAGTACCCGTTCGGGGGCAGCTTGATTAAATCGACCTCGTGCTCCTCGGTTTGCTGCGACTCGTCAAGGTCGTAGAGCTGGCGGAACAGGCGCGGGATGATCTCGTCGTAAAGCAGTTCGTTGAACTCGCTGGTGATGGCCACCAGTTCATCGGTGCCTTCTTTTGTGCCATCCAACAGTTCCTCGATCTCCAGCGGGCTGCGATTGAGGTAGCGCGACACCTCGGCTACCAGCGAGAGCTGTGAGAAAGCCCGCTTTTCCCGACGCGAAGTCAGGTCGAAAGTACGACTGCCGGAGGCACGCGCCGCGTCGGCGGCGGTCAGGCCGTCCTGCTGCGTTTCGATCAAGCGGTACTTCTCGATCAGTTCGCCCCACTTCTGCTTATCCGCCCGCTCGGGCATCAATTGCTGCCCGGTCACCAATTGCTTCTCGCGCATCTGGTACTGCTTGCGCACCCGCACCAGCTTGATCTTGACCGGCGGCTCTACCACGCGCACTTCAACGCGTTCCTTGTCCTTGCCGGTCTTCTGCAGTTCGTCGGCGCTGATGCGGAAGTTTTGCTGCAGCTCGTCGTTGAGCGTGTTGAGGTTGGCGTCCGAGAGGAAGATGTGGCCGGTGTGCTGGGCTTGGCCGATGGCGCGCAGGCAACGCATCGTCGCCTGCAGGACAAACACCTTGGACTTCGGCTCGCGAAACAGGCCCACGCCGAACAGCGAGCGGCAGTTCCAACCCTCACGCCCCTTGTTGACCAGCAGGATGAACTGCTTTTCAGAGCCTTCGGTGTCGAGCCGATTGAACTCGCGGATGTCGTCGTTGGTGGTGAGCTTGTCGTCGCCCACGTTGACCAGGATGCGCGAGGTCGGGATGCCGTGCTTGAGCAGCGCGCGCTCCACGGCCGGTTTTAGCTCGCTGGTCAGTTCGTCGATGGTGGCGGCGAAGAACGCCAGCTTCGGGGAAAGCCCCTCGGGCCGCAGCCCATCCGTCTCCTTCAGGAAGCTCTCGATGGCGATGTCGACAAACTCGTCGGTCCGGGTGTTGGCGTAGCCATGCAGCGTCACCTTCTTGAGGTAGGCCTTGTCGATGGCTTCTTTCAAGCCGTAGGCATAGACCACCTCGGGCAGCACCTCGCGCCCCACGTAGGGCGTGCCGGTGTAGTTGTAGCAGGCCACCACGCGCGTGCCCGCCGCACTCAGGCTGGCCGCGAGGATGTCGATCGTGGTGCGCAGGCTGGTGTCGGTTTCCTTCGCGCCCAAGCCCATGTCCTTGGCCAGCGCCTTGCCGAAGGCGTGGTGGGCCTCGTCCACGTAGATGCCCAGCTGCTCCAGGCGCCGCAGTTTTTCAAAGCGCTGGTTGGTGGTCAGCTCGCCTTCCTCTTCCGGCTGGTCGAAGTTGTAGAGGTCGGCGGCGTCGGCATAGACGCCGGTGGCCGCGAGCGTTTCGCCGGTCGCACCGAACAGCTTGTCGACCGAAGTCTTTTCCTTGTGCTGGCGTTTGAGGATGATCTTCTGCGTGTTGGAAACGATGATGTTGAAGCGCGAACGATCCAGCGTATCCAGCGAGGTGCCCGCCTCTTCGAGATAGTGGAATCGTAGGTGCGTGGTCAGGAAGTTGACGTACTCTGGCGGCACCACGCGCGACAGATCGAACGACTCGATTTCCTTGAGCGAATGCAGCACCGTCTTGTCCGGCGCGAACACCAGCGCGTTATGGCAGTAGCGTGCATCCTTCTCGAATTTATTGCCGAGCAGGAACTCGTAGAAGATGCATGTGGCCATTAGGATGGTTTTGCCGGTTCCCATCGTCAGCGCGAAGATGTAGTTCGGGTAGACGCGCGAGTTCTTGCGCATCGCCGCGAACACGGCCTGGTACTGATCCTGCGTGATCTTGTCGAACAGGCCCACTTGGCCCGCACTGCCCGACACCACGCCGCCTTCGGCGCGATCGGCAAAGCGGCCTTGTTTCGCAAACCACTGCTGAAAGATCTCCTCGACCTTGGCGTTGCCGAGGAACTCCTTGAGAAAGACGTAGGTTTCCAGCGCCTCGAACTGCGGCTGGCGCAGGAAGGCCTTGGGGTTGCGCTCCGGGTTGTTGAAGTCGAGGAACTTGCGCGTCAGCTCCTTGTAGTGCGTGCGGATCGTGCCCCGGTTGGCCTGATAGAACTGCCAAAGGAACTGGAAGAAGGCAAAGTCGAGCGACGCGCTGACCGCCTTGGGCGTGCGCTTAGTCGCCATGGCTCACGCTCCCTTCCCACGACTCGGACAGCAGGTCGGTGATCTTCACGCGGATGGTGCCCGCATCCTGGGGCACGGTGTACGCGCCCTTGACCAGGTCGTTCTTGCCGGGGATGTCCACCACCGCCGGTTGCAGCACCGCGCCGTCGTAGTTCCAGTCGATAAGCACCGACTCGACTAGCTCTTTCCAGTCGTCGACCGATTCCTTCTGCAGCGAGAGTTTCTGCAGCAGGTTCATCGGGTAGAACTTCTCGATGCGCAGTTCGCCTTTATTGATGGCCACCTTGGCCTCCGAGTCGCGCTTGAACTCCAGGTCGGCCTTGTCGCGCAGGATGTCCACCACCTCGACGTCGATCTTGAAGGGCTTGGCGGCCAACTCCAGTTGTGCGGCCAAGTCCGGCTCGTGGCCCATGCAGACGAGCGTGATCTTCTCGACCGGACGGTTCGGAGACTCGTTCTGCTTGCGTTCCCAGGCCTTGTAGTCAAAGCCTGCGATCAGCTCGTTCAGGTCGGCGCGCGTAGCGATGCGGTTGACAGGCATGATCTTGACCATCCGCCCGTCCTTCTCGCCGTCGAACACGGTGCTGAATTCCAGCTTCTGTACTTCCAGAGCCTCGATCAGCAGTTCCTTGGCCTGCACGGGGTTACGGAAGATGTCGTAGTGGTTGACGTTGTGCAGTTCAAAGCCGATGAAATATTTGGTCTCGCCTTCAAGTCCCTTCTGGCGTAGACCATCGGCAGCACCGATCAGCCGTCTAGTTGTCGTTTGGATCGATCCGAGGTTAATGTCTGCACCTATGAAACGACGGCCAAGCTGCATGGCGACCGCTTGGGTCGTGCCTGAACCCATGAAACAGTCGAAAACAAGATCCCCTGGCTTGGAGCAGGCCAATATGACCCTCTCCAGCAACGATTCTGTCTTTTCAGTCGGATAGTCAACATACTGTGGGTCTTTCATCGTCCAAACGTCTTGGACCCGATTCCCCTCATCTTCATCTGCGTACCGGATCAGTCGTGGATTGCCAGATGACGACCATTCAATTTTCCCCTGGGCGTCAAACTCATCGAGTTGTGAATGAACATATGCCCAGTGCCGTCCGCGCGGCGGAGGAATGTTGCGCCAAGGCCGGCCCGTTTCTCCGGTACGTTCTCCTGGCGCATGCAGGGCTACCGTTGTGTACCTGCGGCCCGCACTATTTACCTTCTCAAATATGCGGGCGAGGTCTTCTGAGTCTTTCTCCTCGCGAAGCGGTGTCCACGCATAGTCGCCTCCGCCCTTCCGGTAAAAGAATATCGTGTCGTGGATGTTCCCGAACGCAGTGAGTTCCGAGTTCTTCGGATTTGACTTGATGCGCGCAATCTCATTGCAAAAGTTGTTCTGGCCGAACACTTCATCAAGCAAGCAACGAATGTGATGGCTCTTATGCCAATCGCAATGAAGAAATATCGTTCCAGAAGGGCTCAGCAGTTCGCGCAGCAAGAGAAGTCGCTCGTAGAGGAACTGTAGATACTCATCGTTCGTCCAAATATCGCCGTACTGCTTCTCTTCGAAGGCTGCCTGATCGCCTTTCGTCTTGTTGCCTCTCAGAGAAACCTGCTTTCTGTAATCTGCCTTCGAATCAAACGGCGGATCGATGTAGATCAGATCAACCTTGCCCCGAAACTCCTTCAGCAAGTGGCTCATCACTTGCAGGTTGTCACCCCAGAAGATTTTGTTGCGCCAGCCATCCACTTCTTCGCCGTGAACTTCCTTCAACTGCGCCGGGTAATACTGCGTCGAGGTGAATGGGCGCTTGCCGCGCCAGTTGAGCATCGGGTAGCCCCTGATTGGCTCGAACTCGTACTTCTCGACGTTGGTGGTGCTGCCATCGGGCGTGGCCAGTTGCAGGCTTTCCTGCGCGGGGGTGTTCTTGCTCATCAGTCGTTTTTCCTGAATTTCCAGTTCTTGTTGTCGCAGTAGGCGCGCATGTCGCAGCTCAGGCACAGTTTGGCCGGGCGTGTAGCGATCTGATAGTCCTGCCGCTCGATGCGGGCCACGATGTCGTCGAAGCGCGCGATGGTCTTGCCGATGGCGCGGTCGTCCTTGGTAAAAGACACGTAGGGGTTCCCACCGTCCTCGCCGGTGTAGTACAGATGCATCCGGCTGACCTTCTGGCCAGTGCGTTCCTCAACGAGGTGGGCATACACCTCCAACTGATGCTGGTATTGGCGCAGGCGATCCCGATCCTTCTCCATGTCGGGCTTCTTCTCCGACTTGAAGTCGATGATCTCGACCGTGTCGTGCTCGCCCCGGATTAGGTCGACGCTACCTTTGAGGATGTACTGTTCCTTGATGAGCGAGATCTCGACCTCGGCCTCCTTGATGCGGTCCCAGTTGCCGTTCTCACGCTCGTAGTACCGCAGCACATGCAGCAGCGCCGCTTGTTGCGAGGAGGGCGCGAGGTAGACGCGCTCCTTCTTGGAGAGCATCGCGTAATTGGTCGAGAACCAGCCCTTGATGGCATCGAAGGTGATGCTGCCTTCTTCGCCCCGCAGCACGGTCTTGTGGATGTCCTCAATGGTCTGGTGCACCAGCGTACCGAAGAGCATCGGGCTCTCGCGGATGGGCGCGAACTCCAGCTCTTTGAAGAAGCGGTACTGCTCGGCACAGTTCTCGAACACCGTTATGTGCGAGGTGAACGAATACTCACGCTTGAGGTTGATCTGTTTGACGGCCTCGAAGGTCAGCGCCGACAGATCAACGTCACGCCAACGGGGCAGCTCGTAGAACAGCCGCTCGAAGTATTTGGACGGCGACTTGCCACGCCCCTGTTTTTCCTGCGCGGCCAGCACCAGCAGGTTCTGCGCACGCGAAAACGCCGTATAGAACAGCCGCCAGAAATCGAAGTTCTTGATGTGGTCAAGCGGTTCGAAGCGTTCCTTGGACAAGTAGCCGCCGTCTTCCAGCAGCACATCAAGGGCCCCGTACTGCTTGCGCGGCACCGCCTCCAGCGAACCGCACACCACCACCGGAAACTCCAGCCCCTTGGACTGGTGGATGGTCAGGAACGAGACGCAGCCCTTGGGCGCGTACTCGGCCTCGTCCTCGTATTCGCCGATGCCACCATCTTGCAGGAAGCGCAGGAACTGGTTGAACAGATCCCGCAGATTCTTTTCCAGCCACTCGGGGTTGAGCACGCTGACAAAGTGCAGGTACTCGAACTTGGTGAGCAGTTTGGAGAAGGTGCCAAGATTGCGCGCGGCGCGCCCCTTGTCCACGCCTTGCACAGCCTCCTCGGTGAGGAAGCGCGAGAACAGCGGGAACTGCAGCAACTGATAGAACAGGCCGGAAAAGGCGTAGTCGGTGTTCTGAGTCAGGACTGCGTGGCGTTTGGCCAGCGGACGTGCCCAGTCCAGCAGCGGCTTGTTCTCCGGCTTGCGCAGCTCGTCGATGAAGGGCTTGAAGCACAGATGGTCGTAGTAGTCCCAAACGGGCAGCGTGACGCCTTCGGCCCACGCCCGCACCTTGGGGAACTGCGGGAACAGGAAGATCAGCGCGCCGATCACCAAACGGATTTCCTCACGCTCGAAGAACATGTTCGAACGGGGTGAGAACACCGGCACGCCCTGCGCTTCGAGGAAGCGCGCCAGCGCCACCACCTTGTCGTTCTTGACCGAGCGGAACAGGAACGCCACCTGGTTCCAGTCCGCGAGCTGGCCTGAAGCTTTCAAGCCGTTGAGGAGGCCCAGCACCTCGGCGTGCCAGTTGGTGGTGTCGCCGTTGTCGTCGCTGGCGGCTAGCCGCACCGCCGTGGGCAGATCGGGGAAGGCGTCCTCGCGCGGGATGATCTGCTTGGCGAAGCGAAAGACCCGCGTGCCGTCGTCCCAGACTTGCTCCTTCATCCACTCGTTGTAGAAACGGATGATGTCCGGGTGCGAGCGGTAGTTTACGGTCAGCTTGACCTGCTTGCACTGGCCGTCGTCGAACAGCGCGGGGAACTCCAGAATGTTGCGGATGGTGGCCCCGCGAAAGCGGTACAAGCCCTGGTCGTCGTCGCCCACCACGCACAGATTGCGGCGCTCGCCCGCCAACAGCAAAAGGATGCGCTCCTGAATGGTGTTGGTGTCCTGGTACTCGTCCACCATCAGATGGGTGAGCTTCTCGCGCAGTTGCGCCAGCACCTCGGGGCGCTTTTCCAGCAGTTGCAGGGCCTCGTACTGGATGCCGGAGAAGTCCAGCGAGTTGTGCTCGTGCAGCAATTCCTGGTACTTGGCAAAGCAGGTGGCCAGAGCGCGGATTTCCACCTCCGGTGCCGCCGCCAGCGTGGCCGCATCGAGCGCTTCTTCGCTGACCTTGTTGAGCCACTTGAGCAGGTTTTCCGACTGCGCCCAGCGGCCCGTCTGGTCGTCGCCCATGACGAGCTGTGCGTCGTGCAGCGCGCGGAACTCCTTGATGTGCTGGTAGAGGAAGTACTGCTGGTCGAACTGGTCGAACAGCGTGAAGCTGCGCTTGAGCCGGGTGAATTCGCGGTAATCCTCCAACATCCGCAGGCAGATGGAGTGGAACGTGCCGAGGTACATCTCGTTCAGGTTGAACTGGATGTTCAGCTCGGCCAGCCGGTTGGAGATGCGGGTAGTCAGCTCGCGCGCGGCCTTGTCAGTGAAGGTGACGACCAGCAGCGACTCCGGCGCGACGCCCTTGTGGGTGATCAGATAGACGATGCGCTCGACCAGCGTGAAGGTCTTGCCCGACCCCGGCCCCGCAATGATGAGCACCGGCCCGTCGGTGGCCAGAATTGCTTCGAGCTGCTGAGGGTTGGCCTTGGACTGGAGGGCGGTGGCGCTGAGGGTCATTCCGCCCCCTCGTCGTCATCCACCATCGCCTTGCCGATGCGGCTGGCGATCCACTTGTCTAGGTCGCCGCGCCTGAAGCGCCACGTCCCGCCGAGCTTGAACGCCGGGAGCTTGCCGTTGGCGGCCAAGCGATAGACCGTGCGCTTGCCAGCCTTCAGGTAGGCGGCAACCTCATCAATCGTGAGGATCTCGTCCGGCTGGTCGCTCATCTGGTCACCTTTGGGCCTCTGCTACTGGGTTGGTCTAAAGCTCTATCTTGTCATAAGATGGCATGAATGGACAAACTTGGGCAAACATGGCATCAAAGAAGATGTTGTACGGCCCTATTCAGGGGGAGCTGTGGCATCTAACTACGAAGCAATTTGCGAAGAAAACCGGGAGAGCTACGGCACCAAAGGCGCCCAGAAGTCAGGGAGGCTGGCCGCTGGGCTGTACGACGACCGCACGCACTTCATCTTCGAACTGCTCCAGAACGCCGAGGATGCTCTGGGTCGGCGTGGCGAGTGGCACGGATCACGCAAGGTTGCGTTCACCCTGAACCCGGCCCGCCTGACGCTCTCTCATTTCGGCAAGCCGTTTGATGAAGCCGACGTCCGAAGCGTCTGTGACATCGCCGAGAGCACCAAGAACGAGTCTTCTATCGGTCGTTTCGGCCTCGGATTCAAGTCCGTCTACACCGTCACCGATCTTCCGGAGATTCACTCTGGCGATGAGGATTTCGCGATTGAGAACTATGTCTTCCCGAAACGGCTGGAGCGCTCGGCGCGCGCGACGGACGAGACGCAGATCGTCCTGCCCCTGAAACCGGAGGACGCGAACGCAGCGCAGGACATCACTACAGGGTTCCGCCACTTGGGCCCGGGCGCGCTGCTGTTCTTGCGTCACATTGACGAAATCAACTGGAGCGTCAAGGGTGGCGCGTCCGGGTTCTATCTGCGCAACAGCCCCGAATCGCTCGGCCCCAATGTCCAGCGCATCACAGTGATCGGCAAAGAAGATGATCGGCCGGAAGTCGATCTGAACTGGCTGGTGTTCCACCGCGATGTGTCTTCTGCCGAGGGGCACAAGGTCGGACGGGTGGAAATTGCCTTCTCTCTGGTTGCGCTAAAGGACGTACCTGGTCGCTGGGCTGTGCAGCCGCTGGCCAAGTCGCCGCTGGTGGTGTTCTTTCCGACGGTGGTTGAAAGCCACCTTGGATTTCTCGTGCAGGGGCCGTACCGCACCACGCCAAGCCGCGATAACATTCCGCCCAGCGAGCCTTGGAACCAGCACCTGGTCAAGGAGACCTCCAGCCTACTGGTGGAAGCGCTGCGCTGGATGCGGGACAAAGCATTGCTGGATGTCGCGGCGCTGCGCTGCCTGCCGCTTGACCGCGAGAAGTTCCCAAAGGATTCGCGGTTTGCACCGATGTTCGACGCCGTCCGACAGGCGTTTCAGGACGAGGAACTGCTTCCGACCTTCGACGACGGACATGTCACCGCCCAGCAAGCAAAGTTGGCGCGAACGCAAGAATTGCGCGAGCTGTTCAGCCCGGAACAGGTTGCGGCGCTGTTCGGTTCGGAAGTCGCCGCTTGGTTGTCCGGCGACATCACCCAGGATAAGGCACCCGAGATTCGCCAGTACCTTATGCGCGAACTCGACATTGACGAGATCACACCAACAAAGCTAGTGCCGAGCCTGACGAAGGCGTTCCTTGAGGCGCAATCCGACGCGTGGGTGTTGCGGCTGTACGAATTCCTGAGCGGCCAGGAAAAGGCGCTGCGTCGCCACCTGGATACCGTTCCGCTCATCCGTCTCGATGACGGGACGCACGTCGTCGCTCGCGAAAACGGAAAAGCCAAGGCATTCCTGCCTAGCGCTATTGCCACCAGTTTTCCGACGATGCGCCGCGCGGTGTGTGCGACACCCGAGGTGCGCTTGTTCCTGATCTCCCTGGGCATCACTGAACCCGACCCGGTGGATGATGTTATCTGGAACCTCCTGCCGAAGTACCAGCAGCAAGAGGTGGATGTGGGCGACGACGCCTACGCTGCCGACATCGAGCGCATCCGAGCGGCTTTCAACACCGACTCAACCGCTCAGAAGGAAAAGCTTCGATCTGCCCTACGCGATACCACCTTTGTGATGGTGGTCGATACCGGTGACGGCAAAACGTATGTCGCCAAGCCGGGCGAGGCCTACATCGCCACCGACCGCCTGCAGCAGCTCTTCGCAGGCGTGCCCGACATCTTGATCGTCGACAACGAGTATGACTGTCTGCGCGGTGAAGACATTCGTGACCTGCTTGTGTCGTGTGGTGCAAGCCGCTACCTCATTCCTGAAGCAGCGCCATCGGGACTTGGGCATTCCGAGAAGGCGCAGATTCGCAGAGAAGCAGGCCTTGAGCGTGCGAGCTGGGAGAGCCCTCCCGAGGACTTCACCCTTCGCGGACTGACGCAGTTGCTGGAATTCTTACCCACGCTGAAGCCTACGGAGGCCGCAGCCAGAGTGAAGGTGCTGTGGGAGGCGTTGGCTGATCTGGAGGGGCGCGGCACTGCCGCCTTCTACGGTTCCTACAAGTGGGGCTACTCTCACGAGGCAAAGACCGCCCGGTTCGACGCCGCCTTCGTCCGGACGCTTAAGGCTACGCTGAACAAGCCGTCGAAAATTTCCGCGCAAACCTGGATGACGCAGTTTTTTGGACTTTTATGCCTCTCGCGCGGCCCATTTGGGCAG
>LNAP01000793.1_pt1 | contig 34924 bp, 32 predicted proteins | sample 602601 | NCBI WGS metagenome assembly LNAP01 (sample SAMN02440304, study PRJNA202911) | soil metagenome | biome: Subtropical and temperate rainforests or woodlands; isolation source: soil samples (1 kg each in a 20% v/v slurry with milli Q water) were... ... | reverse complement strand
GACGCTGGCCGCCAACCCCGCCCAGCCGGCGCCGATGACCGCCGCCTTCACCGCGCCAACCGGCGGACCAGTCCGCGTCCGCCGCCCACCCACGTTTTCCATGCCAGCCACAGCTTGCGCAGCGGGGTCAGCGAGATGCGCTGGTGCAGCACCTGCCAGTTGTCCCGCTCGATTTCGTCCAGCAAGGCGTGATAGATGGCGGCCATCATCAGTCCCGGGCGTTGCGAGCGGCGGTCGGTCTCGGGCAGATTGCGCATCGCTTCCCGGTAGAGCTCGCGGGCGCGGTCGGCCTGGAACTTCATCAGGGCGGTGAAACGTTCCGAGTATTCGCCATTCAGGATGTCCGAGGCCTTGACCTCGAATTGCTGCATCTCGTTGACGGGAATGTAGATGCGGCCGCGGCGTGCGTCGTCGCCCACGTCCCGGATGATGTTGGTCATCTGGAACGCCAGGCCCAATTTTTCCGCGTAGACCAGCGTCTTGGGGTCGCTGTAGCCGAAGACGCCGGCGGACAGCTCGCCCACGACGCCTGCGGCGTGCCAGCAGTATTTACGCAGGCCCGGCCAATCCAGGTAGCGGGTCTGGTCCAGGTCCATCTCCATGCCGTCGACCACGGCCAGCAGGCGCTCGCGGGTGATCGAACAGCTTTGCAGATGCGGCTGCAGCGCCCGCGTCACGGGGTGGTCCGGTGTGCCGTCGAACATCTGGTCGACCTGCGTGCGCCACCAGGCCAGCTTGACGCGGGCCAGCGACGGGTCGGTGCATTCGTCGACCACGTCGTCCACTTCGCGGCAGTACGCGTACAGCGCGGTGATCGCGCGGCGGCGTTCGGGCGGCAGGAACAGGAAAGAATAGTAGAAGCTGGAACCGCTCTTGGCGGCTTTCTCCTGGCAATATTCGTCAGGGGTCATAGATAGGCAGGGCCTGTTACTTGATAGAGCGCCACAGCATGATGGCCCAGTCTTTGGCGCCCAATTCGGGGCGATTCATGAATACATCGTAGCCGCTCGCCTCGATACGCTCCAGCACGCGCAGCCCGCCTTGCACCACCAGGCGCAACTCCAGGCCGATGCGGCCCGGCAGGCGGCGCGCCAGCGGAGCGCCGAAGTGTAGCAGCGCCCGCGTGCGTTCGACCTGGAAGGCCATCAGTTCGCGCCAGGCCGGCGTCAGCCGGCAGGCGGCCAGGTCATCTTCAGAGACGCCATGGCGGCGCAGGTCTTCCTGCGGCAGGTAGACGCGATGCTTGTGCCAATCCACCCGCACATCCTGCCAGAAGTTCACCAGTTGCAGTCCCGAACAGATGGCGTCGCTTTCGGCCGTGTCCTGAGGGGTGGTGGCGTCGAACAAATGCAGCATCAGCCGGCCGACCGGATTGGCCGAGCGCGTGCAGTAATCGGCTAGCGCGGCGTAGTCTTCATAGCGTTTGACGGTGATGTCCTGCTCGAAGGCGGACAGCAAGTCGAAGAATGGGGTGATCGGCAACTGGTGCCGGGCGATGGTCCGGGCCAGTGGCGTGAAGATGTCGGCCAGTGGCGGCAGGCCGGGCGGGGGCGTCGTGCCGGGTTCGGCGCCAATGCGGTGCAGTTCCGTGCGGAACGCCGCCAACTGGGCCAGGCGTTCGTCGTCGGTGGCGCTGCCTTCATCGGCGATATCGTCCGCGGCGCGGGCGAACCGGTAGATATCGGTCACGGCGCCACGCAGTCGGCGCGGCAGCAGCACCGAGGCGACGGGAAAGTTCTCGTAGTGATCGATAGACATAATAAGCAGCTCGGGCGGGGTCCCCGGGGACCCTGTCCGCATCATTTTAGAGTAGTCGTTTCGCCAAGGCACGATGCCGTGCCGGCGGGGGGCGCGATCAGTTAGACTTAAGCGCCACAGGATCTCACATCATGCCGCGCCCAATTTCAGCCACCGTCTCCATTTCTGCCCTTGCGCACAATCTTGCCGCCGTGCGCCGCCACCTTGAACAGACCGCTGCGGCTGCCTCCGGCCTGCCGCCCTCCATCTGGGCGGTCATCAAGGCCAACGCCTACGGGCATGGCATCGAGCAAGCGGTAACGGGGTTTTCCAAGGCGCAGGGCCTGGCGATGCTGGACCTGGATGAAGCCGTGCGCTGTCGCGAGGCCGGCTGGGGCGGGCCCATCCTGCTGCTTGAAGGCTTCTTCAATCCGTCGGACCTCGACCTGATCGATCGCTATCACCTCAGCACCACGGTTCACAACCGCGAACAACTCGACATGCTGGCCCGCGCGCGCTTCGCGCGCCGGGTGGACATCATGCTGAAGCTGAACAGCGGCATGAACCGGCTGGGCTTCAGCCCCGCCGCCTATCCTGCCGCGCATGAACGCGCCTTGCTGCTGCAACAGCAGGGCACGGTGGGCTCGATCGGAAAAATGACCCATTTCGCCTGCGCCGACGGCCCTCAGGGGGTGAACGAGCAATTGGCCGTATTTAATTCGGTGACGCATAAGCTGCCGGGCACGATCAGCGTCTGCAACTCCGCGGCCACGCTACGTTTCGCCGACATCGCCATCGGGTCGCCGACGCAGACCCATTGGGTGCGTCCCGGCATCTGCCTGTACGGCGCCTCGCCGTTCGCCGACGCCGACGCCGCGTCGTTCGGCCTGAAGCCGGCCATGTCGCTCAGTTCCGAGATCATCGCGGTGCAAGAACTCAAGGCGGGCGATTCCGTCGGCTACGGCGCCATCTTCCGCGCCGAACGCGCCATGCGCATCGGCATCGTGGCCTGCGGCTATGCCGACGGCTATCCGCGCCACGCCACCACGGGCACCCCGGTCGTCGTGGCGGGCATCCGTACCCAATTGGTTGGCCGCGTCTCCATGGACATGCTGATCGTCGACCTGGACCCCATCCCGGCGGCGGGCGTCGGCGCGCCCGTGGTGCTTTGGGGCGAAGATGGCCCGTCCGTCGACGAAGTGGCCCAAGCCGCCGGCACGATCGGCTACGAGCTTCTCTGCGCCTTGGCGCCGCGCGTCCCGGTCACCCGCGACGCCTGATCGCGCGGGTTTTCCGCCCGCCCGCCAGGCAAGACGACTGCCGTTCGGGAGTGTCCGGCGTGCAAGAATTGCTACGCAATTTACAAGACAGCCGACGCCGGATGGTGTCTACTTGGAACACCGGGCGCTCAAGCGCCCGTTTTTGACCCAGAAAACAGACTGCGAGGTTTCCACCCATGAAGGACAAATGCGTGCTCATTACGGGCGCCACGAAAGGCATCGGCTGGGCGCTTACGCAGCGGCTGTCCGACATGGGCTGTCACGTGGTCGGCATTGCGCGAAACACCACCGACGTCGACTTCCCGGGATATCTGTATGCCTGTGACCTGGCCGACGCCGGGCGCACTGAAGAAGTCCTGCGGGAAATCCGCGAAAAATTCCCCGTCGACGCCGTGGTCAATAACGTCGGCATCGCGTCTCCGCAGCCGTTGGGCGAGATCGACCTTGCCACGCTGTACAACGTGCTGGATTTGAACGTCCGCGTCGCGGTGCAAGTGACGCAGGCTTTCGTCGAGTCCATGAAAGTGCGCCGCGCCGGCCGCATCGTCAACGTGGTCAGCCGCGCCATCTACGGCGGCCTGGACCGCACGGCCTATTCCGCCGCCAAGAACGCGCTGGTCGGCTGCACCCGCACCTGGGCATTGGAACTGGCCGAATACGGCGTCACCGCCAACGCGGTCGCGCCCGGCCCGATCGAAACCGAAATGTTCCGCGCCACGCGTCCGGCGGGCAGCGACGGCGAAAAGCGCGCGCTGGCATCGGTGCCCATGAAGCGCCTGGGCACGCCGGCCGAAGTCGCCGCCGCCATCGCTTTCCTGCTGTCGGATGATGCGGGTTTCATCACCGGCCAGGTACTGGGCGTGGACGGCGGAGGCAGTCTGGGCGGACGCTCGTAAGCCGGCACGGGGACGGCGGCGCTTTTCCCCTCCGCATTGCAATTCGAAAAATGGGATTGCCCATGAGGTCGTTTGTCATCCGGGACTCGACCTGGCGGCGATTCCTGCTCGTGAGCCTGCTGTGGACGGCGGCCGCCTTGTTGCCGGCAAGGGCCGCCGAGCCGGCAGGCCTTTCCCTGCTGACGCTGCAAAGCCAGGTGCATTGGCAGCATGTCACCCCTGCGATTTCCGAAAGCGATTGGGTCTGGTTGCGCGAAAAGCGCGAATTGGTGCTGGGCGTCGTCGACAAGGCGCAAGCACCCTTCGAAATGGTGTACCGCGACGGCACCTACAAGGGCATCAACGCCGACGTGACCTCGCTGGTGGCGCAACGGCTTGGCTTGAACGTCCGGCTGGTGGCGTTTCCGGACGACAAGGCTGCACTGGCCGCGCTGGCCGACAAGAAGATCGACCTGCTGGCCGGAGACCTGGAGCCCGCTGCCGCAGCGGGCTTTCTGCCCAGCACGCCCTATCTGACCGACAAGATCGCGTTGTTCCGCCGCACGAGCGAAACCCGGCAATTCCGCGCGGATTTGCGCGGCATCACCGTCGCGGTCGCGGGCGCCGCAACGGCGGCTGAAGCCTCCCGGCGCTATCCCGACGCCAAGGTCGTGGAGTACGGCACCGACGATCAAGCCATCGCGTCGCTGGGTTTCGGCCACAGCGATGCCTATCTGGGAGGCGTGCTGACGGCCTATCACCGGATCAACGGCGCCTTCTACGGCTATGTCCGGTTCGATCGTTTCACGGACATGTCCACGCAATACCGTTACGCGTTCAACGCCGACGACGCGCGCCTGCGGCAGGTGATCAACGAGGCCATCGCCGCGATCGGCGGCGCCTTGCCGGAGATCACCCGCAGTTGGGCGGGAAGCGGTTTTATCCCCGATAGCCGGAATATCGCCCTCACGCCAGACGAACTGCGCTGGATCGCGCAGCATCCCCGTTTGCGCCTGGTGATCAACGACGATCTGGCGCCGATCGCGTTCTTCAACGTCAACGGCCATTTCTCCGGCCTGGCAAGCGACCTGCTTGAAATGGTGTCCTTCCAGACAGGGCTGACCTTCGATGTGGTCAGCCGCCGGGGCAGTTTTCCCGCCCAGATCGACCTGATCCAGCAACGCGGGGCCGACGTCGGCATCATGACCGTCACGGCCGAGCGGGAACAGTCCCTGCGCTTCACCAAACCGATCTCCCTGGATCCGATGGTGCTCGTCATGAGGCGCGGCGCGCGCGACGCGGGCGTACTGCCGGATCCGCGCCGCATCGCCATTGCCGAAGGGCATTTCGCAACCGCGTTTGTTGGTCAGCATTATCCGCAGGCCACGATTTCCGGCGTCGGCTCCTCGCTGGACGCCCTGCACAAGGTCGACACCGACGAAGCGGACGCCGCCGTCATGGCGCTGCCGTCAGCGCGTTACTACAACGGCCGCTTGTTCGGCGACCGCCTGGTCGTAAGCGATATGCTCGACCTGGCTCCTATCGGCATCAGCTTTGCCGTGCGTCGCAGCGATCCGGAACTGCAGTCGATCCTGGACAAGACGCTTGCCGTGCTGACCCCCTATCAGATCAGCGCGTTCAATAATCGCTGGAAGGCAATCCCCGGCATGGCGGGCGAGACCTGGCGCGACTACGCCGTCATCATCGCCGAAGTCATTGCGGCCGCGGCCTTGCTCTTGCTGATCGCATTGGCCTGGGCGGTCTCGCTAAGACGGACCGTTCGCGCCAAGGATCACGCCAAGAAACTGCTGAAAGACCAGTTGCAATTCGTCAGGACGCTGATGGACAGCATGCCGCCGCCGATTTACGTGCGCGACACCGAAGGGCGCATGCTGGCGTGCAACCGAAGCTACCTCGACAGCGCCGGGCTGACTGCCGAAGACGTGTTGGGCAAGACCGCGCTGGAAATGCCCAGCGACGCGTTCGAAGCCGCCGAACGCTTTCACGCGAGCTATCTCGAAGCGTTGAAGACCAACCGAAGCATGACCGGCGTGCATGCCATCCGCCTCCATGGCAAAGAGATCTGGATTCAGCACTGGATCCAGCCTTTCCAGGATTCCGCCGGCGTGAACGGTGGCGTGATCTGCGGGTGGATCGACATTACCGAGCATCGCCACCTGATCCAGGAGATCGAAGCCGCAAAGGACCAGGCGCTGGCGGCCAGCCGGGCCAAGACGACCTTCCTGGCCACGATGAGCCACGAGATACGCACGCCGATGAACGCCATCATCGGCACGTTGGAGCTTGCGCTCAAGCGTGCCGATGCCAAGCCCATCGACCGTCACAGCATCGAGATCGCTTTCGCCTCGGCGCAAAGCCTGCTTGCGCTGATCGGTGACATCCTGGATATCGTCCGGATCGAATCCGGACGCCTGAGCCTCACGCCCGGGCGCGCCAATTTGCGCGAACAGGTGGAATCCGTGGCTCGGGTATTCGAAGGGCTGGCGCGCCAGAAGGGCCTGAGCCTGTTGCTGGAGATCGATGCCGAGGCCCAGGCCGACGTGCTGATCGACGCACTGCGGTTCAAGCAGATCCTGTCCAATCTGGTTGGCAATGCGATCAACTACACCGACTCGGGATTCGTCAGGGTGCGTGTGCAGGCGGTGCAAACGGAAACGTCGCTCCTGCAGGTCAGCGTCGTCGTCGAGGACACCGGGGTCGGGATTTCCGACGAAGACCAACAACGCCTGTTCCGGCCGTTCGTCCAGGTTGACGGGGGCGAGCGGGGCGCCGGCGGGACGGGACTCCGGGGTTCGACAGTTAAAATCGCAAGCACTTGATTTCATTGACCCCTACCTTAAAAAATGCCCCTACACGACGGGTAAAAGGGTCATTTTTCCGGCCAATTTCGGTGCCTTCAGGCCCAGGCCACGCAGCGCTTCGTGCTGTGCCGCGTTGATCGTGCCCACCCCCCGGACCGCAGGGCGGCTCGGGTCAAACTTCACCTGGTGATACTGAATCTGCTGCAGCCGTGCCAGCGCCGCTTCCGGCGAGAGGCTCAATCCACTTTGCTTCAACCGCATGCGCATGACCCGATACAGAATCAAGGCCATGAAGCAGATCGCCGCGTGCGCCCGGATGCGTTCGGGCAAACGGTGATAAATCGGACCAATCTCGATCTCGTTTTTCAACACCCGGAAGCCGCGCTCGATATCGGCCAGGGATTTGTAGCGCTGCACCACCTCGGCCGCCGTCATATCCGGCACGTTGGTCAACAGGATCAACTTGCCATCCATCTGCTCGGCCCGAGCCAGCGCGGCTTCGTCCACGTCGTAGCTGAACCAGTCACCCTTGAGGTCCACCTTGAGAATCTTGAGCAAGTGAGCTTCACTGACATCCCGATAAAACCGGGCCTTGGCCCCGCTGTGAGAGAGGGCTCGGCCGCGAGCGCGTTGACCACCATCTTGGCGATCCAGCTTCTGTGCCCATTGCTCGCCCAGCGCCAGAAGCTCGGCCAGTCGTTGCTGCCGGGCTTCCCGCTGTTCGCTGGCACGCTCCGGGTCGTGGGCCGCCACCAGGCGCAATTGTTGCCAGGGTTGTTCGTGCAATACCTCGATTTGGGCATCCCGGCAGGTGGCCTCATGCCAAGCCTGCAGTTGATCCGTAAACTCGTTGTAGCGTCTGGCGGGCACCGCCAGAATGAACTCCAGTGGCTGGTTGTCTCGCAGCCGCAAGGCCTGCAATTCCGCCAGATTATCGAGGCTTAACAAACCCCGATCGGCGACCAGCACCAGACGTTGAATGGCAGGGAAGCGTTCGAGCAATAGCCGTAAGGTAGGCAGCAGTGTGCGAGTTTCGGCGACGTTGCCATCGAACACCTCGTGATAAATCGGCAGGCCTTCGGCCGTTTGCACCACGCCGAGCAGGATCTGGCGCGCCACGATGCCTTCCTTGGACATGCCGTACTGACGCAGATCCCCGGCTTGCTCGCTGCTGCCTTCGGCGCGAAGGGTGGTGAGATCGTAGAACACCACCGAGAGCTCACGATCGACCATGGGGCGTAGTAGACCGGCCAAAACCCCATCAACGTCCTCGCGCTGAGCTTCCAGCGCATCCATCGCGCGCAGCAAGTGCTGGTGAAGGACGCTCGTCACGTCCATGTCGGGCAAGGCTACGGTGCCGAGCCAACGTAACGTGCCCAGCTTGGACTCGGGATCGCACAGCCGGTTAAAGACCATGAGGCGAATCAGGGCTTCGACCTCAATGCTGTGACGTGTGCGCCGAAACAGGCGCTGCAGGTCGTTAAAGCCGAGCTCTTGCCACAGCTGGGTTAGCGCCCAGACGTCGCCATAGGCGCGGGCGGGCTCGAAACTGCATTGGGCAGTGGCGGGAAAGGCTGGGCCGAGCCTGGCATCGCGCCCGGCGAGTTTAAGGAGCCCGGTGATCACGGTATCGAGTTCATCCTGCAACTGTTCGACCCGCCCCAGGGTGGCGACGGTGCGCTTCTTGGGGCGACCGTTCTCGTCGCGATAGGACTCGACGAGCTGGACGTAGCGGCGTGAACCGGACTGGGTGATCTTGACGTGCATGCCGCTACTTTATCAAAACACCTTATCTATGGCAAAAAATCATTTTTTTACTAAAACGTGCCACTACAAGGTTTTTTGAAAAAGCGGGAAAAAATGACCGCTTTCCCTAGGGAGCGATCCGGGCGAGAGGCCAAAAACCGGGGTTTTGGGCCTCAAACTGTCGAACCCGGGGGGACTGGGTCTTGTCATCAGTCGCTCATTGTGCGAAATGATGGGCGGGCGTTTGACCTTGTCGAGCGTTCCGGGGCGCGGCACGACGGTCTTGGCCGAGCTGCGCTTGCAGGTCCTCGACCCGGTGATGGTGGCGCCAAAACCGGCGCTGGCACCGCCGGGAAGCGAACGCGTCTTGCAGATCCTCGTCGTGGACGACCATGCGGTCAGCCGGCGCATATTGACGCAGCAGCTGACCTTCCTGGGCCACGATGTGCAAGAGGCGCCGGACGGGATCGCGGCCATGGCCCGATACGCGACGCATCCGTTCGACGTGGTGTTCACCGATTTCCGCATGCCAGGCATGAGCGGTGCGGAACTGGCAAGGGCCATCAGGCAGGGGGAACAGGAACGCGGCGAAGATCGGGCCCTGATCATCGGCGTGACGGCGGACGCCCAACCGGAAGAGATCGCACGCTGCGTGCAGGCGGGCATGGATGAATGCCTGATCAAGCCGGTCGGTCTGGACGCGCTGGCGGCACGCCTGGCGGGCATCGTCCCGGAAAGCCGCGATTCTCTTGACGCCCAGGCCGACGCGCCCTTGTTCGATTTGCGGCCTTTGCAGGAAGTGTCGGGCGGCAACCTTGATCAGCAATGGTTGCTGCTCGACGAGTTGGTGCGCGCCAATCGCGAAGATGGGCAGCGGTTGGAGGCTTACGCGTCGACCGGGCGGGTCGGTCAGATGGCGGAAATCGCCCACCGTATCAAGGGGGCGGCGAACGTGATCCGGGCGGAAGGCGTGGTCCAGGCGTGCAGCGAGCTCGAACACGCATGCGGCGCCGGGCGCGCCAATGACGGGGCATTGGCGCGCGCAGTCGACGGTCTGCAATCGTCTTTGCGTCAATTGGAGCAAGCATTGATCAGGCTGCGGGGCAGCGAACGCAGCTAGCGCGGTCAGTGCAACGCGCCAGGCGGGTGCGCCTGGCAATATCCCAGGAATTGCGCCTGGTCCATCGGGCGGGCGTACAGATATCCCTGGGCGATCTTGCATCCCAGCTGCTGTAGTTGCGTGCGCTGTTCCAGCGTTTCCACGCCTTCCACCACCAGGTCCAAGCCCAAGGCCTCGGCCATGCTGGCAACGCCTCGGATCACTGCGGCGGTGCGCGGCTGGATTTTCAGCCGGCGCACGAAGCTGGCGTCCAGCTTGATCTGGCTAAAGGGAAAGGCGCACAGGCGGTCCAGGGACGAATAGCCCGCGCCGAAGTCGTCCATGGCCAGCCCGCAACCCATGACGCGCAACCGCACCAGGTTTTCCAGCGTGGCGGCGGGCGTGCTCTCCAGGCCGTCTTCGGTGACTTCCAGGGTAATGTCGCTTGCCGATAGCTGGCGCTGGGCCAGCGCGTGCTCTATGCCCGTGGTCAACAGCCGCGAGGCAAGTTGCGACGGGTGCAGATTGAAGGCGAGTGTGGCGGGAGGATGGGTGCGTTTCTGCTGTGCCTGAAGTTCCAGTCCCTGATCCAGCATGCGCCAAAACAGCGGTTCCATCAGGCCGTGGGTCTGCATCGCGGGAAGGAAATGCGACGGGGGCAGCACGCCGTGTTGCGGGTGATGCCAGCGCGCCAGCACCTCGGCCTCTACCAGGGATTCGCCATTGATACTGACCTTGGGCTGGTAGTACGCCTTGAATTCGCCGCGCGCCAACCCTTGCCGCACCTCGCTTGCGGGAGGCGGCTCGACCGGAGCGGCATGCGCCCGTCGACGGGTGCGCTGGAACGTCGCCAGCAACGCGGTCAAGCCATTGATGTCCAGCGGTCTGGCAAGTTCGCCCAGGAAATTCAGGCCCAGGCATTCGATCATGGCAGCCGATGCCTGGCACAGCGCCGGGTCCAACGCGCTGTTGAGAATGACGGAATGCACCAGTCGGGCGTTGCCGGATTCTCGCAGGAACTCCAGGCCGTCCTTGCCTGCCATCTGCAAGTCGCAGATAGCGATGTCCACACCACCGCAGGCCTTTAGCAGCGACAAGGCTTCGCCGCCTTCGGATGCTTCGTAGATCCTTCCCGTGATGGCAGATCGCAGGGCAGTGACCACCATCAACCGCTGAAACGGGTGATCTTCCAACACCAGCACGCTAAGGTTCTTCATGGAACGGGTCTCGAACGCGAATGCCGTTCAGTCATAGCTGAACGCGAATGTCACGGTGGCGTTGATGGCGCCGTGTTGGATCGTCCTGTTGGCCAGCGCTGCCGGCTCACCCCGCAAGAACGCATTGATGACAATGTCGGTGCCGCCGGAGGTAAGCGTCCCGACGGCATTGGCTTGGTTCAACGGCAAAGCAATGCCGTGGCTGGTCTCCAAGCCGATTGCCACGCCGGCGGCGCCGCCGGCATTCAGGTTCAGATGCCCCGGCAGTGGAGTACTGGGGTTTCCGGTCAATGTCACCTTGACGCGCGTCCGGCCTTCGCTGATATCGCAGTTCTGCAAATGCAGCGTGATCGGGCGGCCGGCGCTGCGGCCTTTGGCATAGATCTCGCTTGTCGCGACGCCGCGGAAATTCAGCTCGAGCATCGTGTCGGCGGGGTCCAAGGTGCAGGGCTCGGCCACCAAGCGCCCGGAAAAAGACATATTGTTCGGCCCGGCAGATTGGGCCGACGCCGCGCCTGCTGCCATTGCCGCCAGGAAAGCCGTCGCTATGGTGAGGATCCTCATTCGTGGCCTCCTAGTAAAGTTCAGCGATCAGCAGCGCCGTCGCCTCGAAGCTCTCTTCGGGCAAGCGCGATCCAAGCCTCTTCACGGGCACTGCCTCCAGGAGGGGGGGGCGGTTCCGGTCGGTCATCTCAACGGTCTTCGGGCGATTAAGCGCCAACGCCTCGCCGTTCAACCATATCTGGATGCCCAGGTCATCGATGGACGTCTGCACGGCGGGAGGATCGAATTTCGTTTCGGGCGCAATCAGCGTCATCTTCATCCGCCACGGGGCGCTGCCCGGACAGTCGATCTGGTAGGGGATGGTTTGCCGATAGTTCTCGCCATTGATCTTTTCAATACCCAGGTTGGTCTTGAATGCCACATTGATGCGCCCACCCTTGTCGCTGACGGTGCATCCCGGCGTGATCAGCGTTCCGGTGAATCGCATGTTCTCTGCGGCGGCGGCCGGCAACGGGCTGGCCGCAAGCAGGGCGAACAGCGCCAGGGCGGTAAGCGAATGTCTGTCGGGGGAGCGGTTCATCGATATTCCACCACCAGAGTGGCTCCGACGTTGAAGTGGCCGGCCTCGATGTCGCCTGCGGGGTCTTTCACCAGCACCGCCCGCAATAACGGAGGTACGTTGCTGTCGAAATCGAACCACTTCTTTAGCGCGATCGGTGTATTGCCGTTTTTCAGGGCGATGGCCAAATGGGGGTTGGAGGCGATGCCCAAAAATTGTCCGTCGCCGAAGCCGGCGATATTGCCGGTAATCTGCATGCGCAGTGAATTCGTCGAGGCGTTGCGGCAATCCAGGCCGTAAGGAATGTCCTTGGTCAGGTAAGCGCCGTCAACCCGTGTCGTCAGGACTTCGCCAAATGGGACGTTGATCATGCTGCCTTGATTACCGGTGATGACGCACGGAATGGGCGCAAAGATCTTTCCCTGGATTGAGATGCGGGTCTGGGCCGGCACGGGCGCGGCAAAAGCCAAGGCGACCGCCAAGCCGGCCAGCCGCAGATAGGCGGGCTTATGGAGCAGGCGCTTAGTCATAAGTCAGGAAGAGATTGATATAGGCTTGAAAGTGGCCGGGTTGCAGGGCCGCGGACGTGCGTTCCGGGGTGATGTAGTAGGTCAGGGTGGAATCTCCGGGCGCAACGAACCAGGCGCGCGTTTGCTGGCCCACGGCAATGCGCCGCCGACTGGCGTCGCTTAAACGCAAGCCAAATCCCGATGCGCCGCGCACCTCCACCAGTTCGGGCGTGTCGGGGTCCGTTTGTGCCCGGAAGGTGACGCCGACCACGGGTTCAGCGCCGCTCCAGGTCAGCGTCCCGCCGTTTGCCTCGCGCCTGCCGCCCTCGGTTCGGACGCAGCCGCGCAGCTTCAGTTGCACCGCGACAGATACGCCTTGGTCGCCAGGCCGTGGCAGGTCCGCGGTGCTGATTTCACCTAGCGCGACTTCCTGGTAGGCCGAACTCATGTCCAGATGGCAGGCGCTTTCCAAGAGGAAGCCGATTACATGGAACTGGGCGTTGAAGTCATCGGAGTTACCGAACTCCGTGGCGGCGGCCGCGCTTGGGAGGGCGGCGGCCACACAGATCAGCGCGGCGTGCAAGCCGGCGCGGGTATTGGTTCTACGACGGGAGTTTGTGGTCATGGGAAGGCCTGCCAGCGTTAAGGGCGCGATCAGTTACTGATTTGCTTTGCCGTGCACTCCTGCGCGGTGCAGCGGAATTCCAGCTTGGGCCGGCCACCATAGTCATTGATGTAGGTCAGCACGGGGGCGTTGCCGAGGCTGCCGGCCCCGATGCCCAGCGGGGCTTGCGAGTACGGCGCGATCATCAGCGGTTCAAAGTTCGCGATCGACGATCCGCTTGCATTCTTTGAGGCGTCGATCAGTGTCAGGTAGTAGGGGGTAGGGTTGTCGACGGTGTACCGGTCACCCTCACGCGTCAGGCGGATGCGTTCTTGCCAGAGGGCTGCCGACGAGCCGGACGGAATGTCCAATGCCTCGGGGCGATAAAAAAGCTTGACCCGCGTCTGCAGCGCGATCTGCAAGCTATTGGCCTGATCGCTGCGGGGCGGGACTTCGCGTAGATTGAAATAGAAGAGGCTTTCCCGGTCTTGGGGCAATTGCTTGGCAGCGGGCAATGCCTGGATCTTCACCTGGCTTCTGGCGCCGGGCTCAAGCCGTTGCAGCGGAGGCAGCACGACCAATGGACCGGTGATCTTTTCATCCTTGTCGTTCTCGATCCAGGCTTGTGCCAGATAGGGCAATCGATCGTTCTGATTGCTGATGTTCAAGCTGACGGATTTGTCCTGGCCAGGAAAGACGATGCGTGTCCTGTCCAGGGATACCGCCGCCAAGGCAGGCTGCGAGGCGAACAGGCAGAGCAGGGCGGTGGACGCGAATTTCTTCAAGGTAAGAGGAGTCATGGTAGGTGGGGCTGGTTGAATGTTGCGTGTTTCGTTTCGGATCGATTCGGGCGCCAGGCCTTACGGCGTGGGGTGGCAGAGGAACCGTTCAGGCGGCCCGGCGGCATCCGCCTTGGGAATGTCGAACGAGCATTGCGGCTTGCCGTTCCATTCCAGCGTCATGGTCTCGCCGGGCTTCATGCCGCTCAGGTAGACAACCCCGTCATCGCCGACGATGCCCGTGGCCTGGTTGCGGCTGTTGCGCACGGTCACGCCAAAGGGAGGATGCGTGCCGTCGTTCAGCTGGATGGTCGTCATGGCCTTTACGCCGGAAATCAAGTCCAGGGAGCGGTAGCCAATGGCGCCTTCGGTCAGCGTCGCCTGCACCACCGATTGGGTCGCTTCGACGTCATCGGCAAGCGCGTCCAGGTCGATGCTGGCCTGGTTGCGGTAGTAGCTGTTGACGTCGGTGATCACGGCGGTGCCGAACAGGTTCGACTTGGTTGTCATGCCGTAGCCACGCACCGGCACGCCGGCGACGCCGTTGGTGTCGATCATCAGGCGGGTGCCGCCCGCGACGGACGTCCGGTGCAGCGCGGCGCCCTTGGCGGTAAGCGTCGCGCCTCCCTGCATGGACAAGCCGCCCGAGCTGTAGGCGCCCGATTCATGGCTGACACTGGCCACGACCTGCGCCAGCGTGCCTTCGTGCGTCAGATAACCGCTGGCCTTGCCGCCGCCGCCCGCACCCGCGCTGATCATGTAGTTGTTGCGTTCGTCCAGGCGGTCGTAGTAGCTCACGTTGTGCGTGGCGTTGCGGCGGTCCACCGACGCGCTGTAGCTGACGGATGCGCTGTTGCCCAACGGAATGCTCAACGACAGATACGCGCCACGGTCCGACGCGCCGTCGGCTTGCGTTTGGTAGCCCGTGATCGACAGGCTCAAGTTCTTCAGGCTGCCCAAGTCGAAATAGCGTGATGCCGACAGGCTGTAGCGGTCGCTTGACCGGCTGTTCCAGTAGGTCTGATGGTTGAGGTTGGCATAGACGCTGGTATTCGCGCCACGGAACTGCTTGCTGACCGTGGCGGTGTACATGGCCTTGCTCTGGTTCACCGGCGTGCCGCCGTGGCGGGCGTCGATAAACTCGTTCATGGTCATGAAGTCCCGCTGCGAAAACCGGTAACCGGCGAATGTCACCTGGCTATCGAATTCCTCGAAGCGCTTGGAATAGCTGGCGCGGTAGGACTTTCCGGAAAGGATGCGGCGGCCCGGCAACACGGCGCGCGATTGCGTGACGTCAACGGACAGCGCGCCGAACGCCATCAGGTCGCGGCCCACGCCGACGGCAACCGCGGCATAGTCCTTCGCGCCCAGGCCACCCCCGTAAAGCGACCAGCCGTTGCTGACGCCCCACGAGAACTCGCCGGATCCAAATGCCGGACCGTTCATGCGGTGGTTCCATTCGGAAGGCTTGCCCCCCGCGAATTGAAACCGCACCGAGCCGGGACGGGTCAGGTAGGGGATGTTGGCGGTATCGACCTGAAATTGCTGGCTGGTGCCGTCTTGTTCTTCCACGCGCACGTCCAATTTGCCGCTGACCGCGTCGTTCAAGTCCTGGATGCGGAAAGGGCCGGGAGGCACCTGGGTGTCGTAGAGCACGCGTCCTAACTGCCGCACGATGACGCGCGCGTTGCTGCGGGCAACGCCCGAAATTTCGGGTGCGTAGCCGCGCAAGTTTGGCGGCAGCATGCTGTCGTCACTGGTCAGGCTGGCGCCTGTGTAGCGGAAGCTGCCGAACAGATTGGAGTTCAGGTAGTCTTCGCCCACAACCAGGCTCGAGCGCATCGAGGGAACGGCTCGCATGGCGTAAAAGCGGCTCCAGTCGAAACTCTGGCGGCGGGTTTGGCCGGTGCTGCGGTCTGCCTGCGCCTGCCAGTCGGCACGCATGCGCCAGGCGCCCAGGTTCATGCCCAGCGTGCCATAGCCGCTTAGGTGTGTGGTGTTGCCCTCGCCGCGAGTGCGGCGCGTGGATTGCGCATTCAAGTTGTAGTCCAGCAATACGCCGGGAATGCCTTCATCCCAGCGCGACGGTGGATCCCAGTTTGGGGCGCTGTACTCAAGTGCGGCTTGCGGGATGACCACATACAGCCCCGAGGTGCCGAGATCGGCGCGCACCGTCATGCCGGCAACGCTATCGGTATCCAGGCACTCGCCGCCGTTCCACCACGTCAGCCCGCGCTCTGCGCTTGCGCGCAGGTCCAGTTGGGCCACCACCTCGGGAGACAGGCACGCCACGCTACCCTTGGGATCGCCGGCAGGCGCCAAGAACGAGACATCATGGTCGTTCAGCTGGTTCTGATTGACGTGCAGGGTCAGGTTGTACGTGCCCGGCATGATGTAGTTCGCCCGCGCGAAGACGCTCAGGTCGAAGTTCTGCCTGTCCTTGATGTCCAGGACGTCCGTGTTGAATTCAAGCTCCTCGGCAGCTTCAGCGGCACAGGCAACCAGCATCAAAACAACTATGTTCAGCACCCTGAGGCGAATCACGTGAACGGCGTCCTTTAGCGTCTCAACAAAAATGTGGCGGCTCAGAAATAGTTCATCCGGAGCCGGATGGTGATCTGGTAATCGCCCGCTTGAAGCGCGGCGCCAGTGCCGGTCAAGCTAAGCGCGTAGTGCAATGCCAAGTCGCCGGATGACGGCAAGCGCTGTTGCACGGGGACGCCGGGCACCACTTGTTTGCCGCGGCTGTCTTTGATTCGAATAGCGATGCCTTTGGCCGACCCTCGGGCCAAGAACCCCTGGCGGTCTCCGGTGCCTTCGAATATCAGCGTGAACGTGTTGTTGCCGAGGTCGCCGGAACGGGTTCGTGGGGGGCTGCAATTAAGCAGTTGAACTTTGAACGGTTGTTGTAGGGTGGCTACGCCACTTATCAGCCCGCTGATGGCGGCGGGCGCCATGCTGACGGTTTGATCCTTGGACTCCACCTGTAGCGAGCATGGCGAGCTCACAATGGCGCCGTTCATGCTGACCTTCGCCGTCAGTGCATGCGCACTGGCCGTGCCTGCCATGCAGGTGTTCAGGGCAATGAGCAGAATCAGCAGGCCAGGGCGTGAAGCAGACTTGAACCGATGCATCGACTGTTTCCCCTAGTTCTCCAAAAAGGCGCCCGACGCGCGCAACCCTCGCGCGCTTCGGGCGGTTGGATCCCTAAGGGACTTACTGGTAATTCAGGGTGAAGGTCGCGGACGTGGTGAAGTCGCCCGGAACGACGGTGCCGCCGGTTTGGCCGTCGCCTTGCAGATAGGCCTGGAACTGCAACACGTTTTCGGTGTAGATCAGCTTCGAGGCCGGGGACGGGGTGTTGGCCTTGATCAGGTTGCCGTGGCTATCCGCGATCGCCAGGCTGGCGCCGGAAGCCGCGCCGCTGCTGAACGCCAGCAGGTCGGGCTGAGGAACCGACGTCTGGCCGCTGAACGTGGCGGTGACGTTTTTCTTGGCATCGGTCAGGTCGCATTCGGTCAGGCGAATCTGGAAGGTCTTCGGCGCGGACTTGCCGCCATCCTTCAGTGCGGACTTCGTGATCTTGTCCATTTGCACGGTCTGATTCGCGCTTTCGGCGGTGATCGAGCAAGGGGCTTCGATGATCGAGCCCTTGAAGGTGATTTCGCCGCCATCATTGGCAGCAAAGCTTGCCGAGGAAGCGGCGCCCAGAGTCATCGTTGCGAGGAGCAGGGCCAGTTTATTGAGTTTCATCACGGTGTCCATGTATGAGGGGTTTCAGCCTTCAGGACAGCGATCATGTGGCGATGCGGCGATACTTCGATCTAGCGCCACATTTACCTTTTTTTCGCCGCTGTCTTTTAGCTGAATTCAGTGTATGAACCGTGGCGACGAGCGAAAATAGGATGGGTAGCAGTCGTTTGTAGGAAATTTCCTAATCGGCCCGCTGACTCCGTTGCGGTTCTAAAGGAATATGCTGTGCGACTAGAATTAGAGGTCCCGATACGTGACGCTGGCAGGTCAAGGCCTGAGGCGCGACTTCGGATGCTTACTCAAAGGAAGCGGTAGCCGGCCATGAATACGATCCTGATTGTCGACGACCATCCTCTGGTAAGACTCGCGGTGCGGATGCTGCTTGAGACGAACGGCTTTCACGTTGTTGGTGAAGTCGGCAACGGTATTGACGCCGTGCAGGCACTGCGCGACTTGTCTCCCGACGTGGTGATCCTGGACATCGGCATCCCCAAGCTGGACGGCCTGAGCGTCATCGCGCGCATGTTGGCCATCAACCCGGACTGTCATGTCCTGGTGCTGACGTCACAGTCGTCGGAGGCGTTCTGTCATCGGTGCATGCAAGCGGGCGCCAAGGGGTTCATCAGCAAGGATGAAGACCTGAACAAGCTGGTCAACGCCATCAAGGCCGTGATGGCGGGCTATAGCGTCTTTCCGTCGATGGCGGTGGCGGCCGAGCATGGGCGCCTGTCGGACTCGGACATGGTCAAGCGCTTGTCCGACCGCGAGATGGTGGTGCTGCAATATCTGGCGCAGGGCCGGTCGAACAAGGAAATCGGCGAACTGCTCTTGCTTAGCAACAAGACGGTCAGCACGTACAAGACGCGCTTGCTGCAAAAGCTGGGGATGGAATCGGTGCTGGAGCTGGCCGAATTCGCCAAGCGCAACGCGTTGCTTGGCGTGCTGGGCCCCGACGGCGGCTGAATCGCCGGGGCCGGCTTCGAAGGCGGTTTAGTACGGGCCTTTGCCCGCCGCCACCGTCTTCACGTCTTTGAACTCTGCCGCCAGGCTTTCCGCCGCCCGCGCAAGCAGCACGGCGTCCACGCCCACTGCCACGAAGGTGGCTCCCAGCGCCAGGTAGTGCTTGGCCTGCGAAACGCCGCTGTGCAGGATGCCGGCGGCCTTGCCGCTGCGCACGATGCGGGTGATGGCGTCATCGATGGTCTTCAGGACCTCGGGGTGTTCAGGCTGACCCAGGTAACCCATGCTGGCCGAGAGGTCGGCGGGGCCGATGAAGGCGCCGTCCACGCCGTCCTCCGCCAGGATCTCGTCCAGGGCGTCGATGCCGCGCGGCGTTTCGATCTGCACCAATACGCACATCTGGTCGTTGGCGCGTTCCAGGTAATCGGGAATGCGGTTCCAGCGTGACGAGCGCGCCAGGGCGCTGCCCACGCCCCGGATGCCCGCGGGCGGGTAGCGCACGGCGGCGACGGCGGCTGCGGCTTCTTCCGCGGATTGGATCATGGGAATCAGCAGGGTTTGCGCGCCGGTGTCGAGGATCTGCTTGATCTGCACCGGGTCGTTCCAGGCCGGCCGCACGACGGGCGCCACCGGATAGGCCGCCACCGACTGCAGTTGCGCCAACGTGGTCTGCAACGTGTTGGGAGCGTGTTCGCCGTCGATCAGCAGCCAGTCAAAGCCCGCGCCCGCGACGATTTCCGAGGTATAGGCGCTGGCCAGGCCAGCCCACAGGCCGATTTGAGGCTGACGGTCGCGCAAGGCTTGCTTGAAGGTATTGGTGAGGATGTCCATGGACTGCATGCCGTGTTAAATGAAATGACAGTTGACGGAACCCAGCACGCCGTAATCGACATTGAACGTGTCGCCGGGCCGGGCGGCTACCGGTCGGGTGAAAGACCCCGACAGGATGATTTCTCCGGCCTCCAGCGCCACATCGTGGGCGGCCAGCTTGTTAGCCAGCCATACTACGCCATTGGCGGGGTGATTCAAGACGCCCGCGGCAACGCCCGTTTCCTCTATGATGGCGTTGCGCGACAGGATGGCGCCGATCCAGCGCAGGTCCAATTCGCTGATCTTCACGGGGCGTCCGCCCATGACCACGCCCGCGTTGGCGGCGTTGTCCGCGATCGTGTCGAATACCTTGCGCGGGCGCTTGGTGTCGGGATCGATGCCGTGCGAACGCGCATCGATGATCTCCAGCGCGGGGATCACGTAGTCGACGGCGTCATAGACCTGAAACAGCGTCACGCCGGGGCCTTGCAGGCGCTTGCCCAACACGAACGCCAGTTCGACTTCCAGCCGCGGCAGGATGAAGCGGCCGGCCGGGATATCGCTGCCGTCCTCGAAGAACATGTCGTCCAGCAACATGCCGAAGTCGGGCTCGTCGATCTGTGACGCCTGTTGCATGGCGCGGGACGTCAGCCCGATCTTGTGGCCGCGTTTGACGCGGCCTTGCGCCAGTTTCAGGTCCATCCACGCACGCTGGATGGCATAGGCGTCGGCAATGCCGATGTCCGGATGTTCCAGCGAAATCTGACGGATTTGCGTGCGGGTGCGTTCGGCGTCGTGCAGGCGCGCGGCAAGGGCGCGCACGGTTTGGATGTCTAGCATCGGGTGTCCACGGTGAATCAGGAAGGGAAGGGGGCCAGCGTGTTGACGAGTCGTCCCACGCCTTCGATCTCGGTCACGACTTCGTCGCCGGGCATGACGTTCACGATGCCGTCGGGCGTGCCGGTCAGGATCAGGTCGCCGGGAGACAGTGTCATGAAGCTGCTGAAGTACGCGATCAGCGCGGGCACGTCGAACACCATGTCGCGCGTGTTGCCGCGCTGCGTCTCGATGCCGTTGACGGTGGTGCGCAGGGCCAGGTTCATGGGATCGGGCACGTCGTCGCGGTCCACCAGCCATGGGCCCAGCGGCGTGCAGGTGTCGCGGCTCTTCACACGCAAGTTGGGGCGATACCAGTTTTCCAGGTAGTCGCGCACCGCGTAGTCGTTGGCGACGGTGTAGCCCGCGACGTAGTCGTAGGCCTGGTCGCGTTTGACACGGCTTGCAGGTTTTCCGATGACGACCGCGAGCTCGCATTCATAGTGCATGAACGCGGCGTCGGCCGGACGCAAGGTTTGCGCACGGTGTCCGACGAATGTGTTGGCTGCCTTCAGGAAACCCAGCGGCTCGTCGGGCGCCTTGAAGGCCAATTCGCGGGCATGGTCCGCATAGTTGATGGCCAGCGTGAAGGTGGTGCGGGGTTCGATGGGCGGCAACCAGGCCACGGCGTCTTCGGCCAGGACGCGGCCGTCGGCCAGACGGATCTGGCCTGGCCCCGCTTCGGTGGCCGTGTGGGTGACGCCCTCGTAAACGATGCGCGCGTGCTTCATGGCGGCTTCCTCAAGCGGTGGCGGCGGCAAGCAGGTTGCCCAACGTGCCGACCTGCGGGATTCGGATGTCATAGCGTTGGCCGGCGCGCAGGCGCGGCGCGTCGTGGGGGGCGCCGACCAGCAACATGTCGCCCGCCTCGAAACTCATGAACTGTGTGACGTCGGCGATCAGCCGGGCAACCGGCCGGACCAGGTCGGCGGTGCGGGTCCGCAGCGCCAGGGCGCCATCCACATGGATTTCGATCTCCAGCGCGTCGGGATCGGCGATGGATGCGGCCGGCGCCATGCCGTGGCCGATAGGGCAGAATCCATCGCGGCATTTCTGCTTGAGCGCGGGCCGGAAATAACTGGCGTGCGGCACGGAAAGGTCGGCCACGACGCGGTAACCCGCGACGTAGCACAGCGCTTCCGCCTCGCCGACCCGCGTGGCGCGACGCGAGAACACCACCCCCAGGCAGGCGCCCACTTCGACCTCGTCCACGTCGGCAGGCAGCGTGATGACGGCACCGTCCTGCGCATAGGTGTTGGCGGGCTTGATATAAAGCACCGGCGCCTTGGGGGGCGCGTTGTACGGTGGTGCGTGCATGGCGCCGCCCAGCGCTTCCAGGGACTGCCGCGTGTTCAGGGCAGTGCCCACCACGGTTCGAGGGAGCGCCGCCCGGGCCGCGGCCGCTCCTGCGGCGCGCGCGGCGAGATACTCGCGGTAGTTGTTCACTTTGTAGTTCAGGACCGGGTCGGCTTCTTCGATTTGCATCGAAATGCCCAATGGATTCGCGGCCATGTGCGGCGCCAGCGCAGTGGTCAGGGCCTGGAACACCCGTTCGCCCAATGCCGCCTTTTGCGCGTCGCTGCGGCCGTGCCCGACGCGCAGCACGACGTGGACAAAGGCATTGTCCGGGTGGCCGTCGACGATCAGGCAATCGTCCACGCGCAAGGCTCGCGTGCGGGCGCCGGCCAACGGGAAAAGGGTGCCGTCGCCGACGGCGGCGTCCTGCACGATACGCATCAACGCGGGCGTGTCCAGCTTCAGGTTGCCGGAGTACTCAATCCAGATGTGGGGCATGTCGTCTCGCTGAACATATTGTTATCATGTTAAGTATCATAGTGAAAATGTACAGCCGCGGCAATGCGCGGCGGGGGTAGGACTGGTTCACCCAGGATGGGGGTTTCCCGCCGTTGACAGCGCTACGTCGTCCGCATATTGTTAACGTGTTAATTATAAGGGCTGGGCGAAATTCAACGCTCCGGTCACGCACGAGGAGCGCACGTGAGCATCAAGCACTGGATCAATGGCAAGCAGGTCGATAGCGCGGACCATTTCATCACCTATAACCCCGCCACCGGCGACGCCATCGAAGACGTCGCCGCGGGTGGCCAGGCCGAGATCGATGCCGCGGTGTCCGCCGCGGCCGATGCCTTCCCGAAGTGGGCGAATACGCCCGCCAAGGAGCGGGCCCGATTGATGCGACGGCTGGGCGAACTGATCGAGCAGAACGTGCCGCAACTGGCCGACCTGGAAACGCGGGATACGGGCTTGCCCATTTCGCAAACGCGCAAGCAACTGATCCCGCGTGCCGCCGAGAACTTCAGTTTCTTCGCCGAGGTCTGCACGCGGATGAACGGTCATACCTACCCGGTGGACGATCAGATGCTGAACTACACGCTGTACCAGCCGGTCGGCGTATGCGCGCTGGTGTCGCCCTGGAACGTGCCGTTCATGACCGCCACCTGGAAGACCGCGCCATGTCTGGCGCTGGGCAATACCGCGGTGTTGAAGATGTCGGAATTGTCGCCGTTGACGGCCGACCAACTGGGCAGGCTGGCACTCGAGGCCGGCATCCCGGCGGGCGTGCTGAACGTGGTGCAGGGTTACGGCGCCACGGCGGGCGACGCGCTGGTGCGTCATCCCGGCGTGCGCGCCATTTCTTTCACGGGGGGCACCGTGACAGGCAAGAAAATCCTGGCCAGCGCGGGTGGCATCAAGAAGTACTCGATGGAGCTGGGCGGCAAATCGCCGGTCTTGATTTTTGACGATGCGGACGTGGAGCGCGCGCTTGATGCGGCATTGTTCACCATCTTTTCGCTGAACGGGGAACGTTGCACGGCCGGCTCGCGCATCTTCGTCCAGCAGCGCATTTACGACGATTTCGTGCGCCAATTCGCCGCGCGCGCCGCGCGGCTGGTGGTGGGGGATCCGGCCGACGACGCCACCCACGTGGGCGCGATGATCACGCGCCAGCATTGGGAAAAGGTGACGGGCTACATTCAGTTGGCGGAAAAGGAGGGTGCCCGCATCCTGGCGGGGGGCGCGGCACAGCCCATCGGCCTGCCCGCCCATCTGGCTGGCGGCAATTTCGTGCGCCCCACGGTGCTGGCCGACGTCGACAACCGCATGCGTTGCGCGCAGGAAGAGATTTTCGGGCCCGTGGCTTGCCTGATCCCGTTCAAGGACGAGGCCGAGGGCCTGGCGCTGGCCAACGACGTGAAGTACGGGCTTGCCTCTTATATCTGGACAAGCGACATCGGCCGCGCCCACCGCCTGGCGCGCGGGATCGAAGCAGGCATGGTGTTCATCAACAGTCAGAACGTGCGGGATCTGCGCCAGCCGTTCGGCGGCACGAAGGAATCGGGTACGGGGCGGGAGGGCGGGGAATACAGCTACGAAGTGTTCGCCGAAATCAAGAACGTGTGCGTATCGCTCGGTGGCCACCACATCCCGAAATGGGGCGCATGAGCGCCGGGAACCAGGAGACAACCATCATGGGTAAGCTTGCACTGGCGGCCAAGGTGACGCATGTGCCGTCGATGTACCTGTCGGAACTTCCCGGCAAGCACCACGGCTGCCGAGAGGCGGCCATCCAGGGGCACCGCATCATTGGTGAACGCTGCCGCGAGCAGGATGTGGACACGATCGTGGTGCTGGACGTGCATTGGCTCGTCAATGGCGGCTATCACGTGAATGCCAATGGGCGGTTCCAGGGACGCTACACCAGCAACGAGCTGCCGCATTTCATCAAGGATATGGACTACGCGTACCGAGGCAATCCCGAATTGGGGCGGCGCATCGCCGAGTGCGCCAACGCGGCCGGGGTGGGCACGCGCTCGCACGAGATCGACAGCCTGGAACTGGAATACGGCACGCTGGTGCCGATGCGCTACATGAACGGCGACGGCCGCTTCAATGTCGTGTCGGTGGCGGCCTGGTGCGCGTGGCATTCGCTGGACGACAGCCGACGTTTCGGAGCGGCGTTGCGCCAGGCGATCGAGGCCAGCGACAGCCGAGTCGCCGTACTGGCCAGTGGGTCGTTGTCGCATCGCTTCAACGACAACGGCAGTCCGGAGGCCGCCATGCACCGGATCAGCCGCGAGTTCTACCGTCAGGTGGATCTACGTGTGGTCGAGCTGTGGCGCCAGGGAGACTGGAAGACGTTCTGCGCGATGCTTCCCGAGTACGCCGACCTGTGCGTAGGCGAGGGCGGGATGCACGACACGGCGATGCTGTTGGGATTGCTGGGCTGGGATGGCTATGACAAGCCGGTGGAGATCGTCACTGATTACTTCACCAGTTCCGGTACCGGGCAGATCAACGCAATATTCCCGGTGCCGGCCTGAGTCACGGCTCGCCGGATTCGCGCGACGCGGGCGCGTCGCGCTTGATCAGGTCGACCATGGCGTCGACGTCGCGGTACAGGCGTTCAAGCAGTTCCTTGCCGATCTTGCCTTCGATTTCTTGATATTTCGCATCCACCTGTGGGCGCATGCGGTCGATCAGCTTATTGCTTTTAGGGGTCAGGGATATTTCCTGGCGGCGCTGATCGGCGCTGGAGCGCACGCGCTTGATCAGGCCCTGCTCTTCCATGCCGGCCAGCATGCGGGTCAAGCTGGGGCTGAGGATCTGGCAACTACGGGCGATCTGGTTGGGTTCCATCGAGCCGACTTCGCTCAAGGTGCGCAACACGCGCCATTGTTGTTCGGTGACGCCCGCCGCATGCAGCACAGGGCGGAAATGCGCCATCAGGGTTTCGCGCGCGTAAAGCAGCAGGTGGGGAAGATTGCGGTGGTGGAAGCTCGGACTCATGGCGGCTATGTTAGCAAGAAGCCGCCCATTTTTTGACCAAATATTTGCGTGCGTCTTGCGCACCACACCTCCCATCGGCCGGGGGTCGATGGGAGGTGCTGGGGGCGGGGATCAGGCCGGGTTTTGCTGCGCCAGTTCCTGCAGGTCGTCCGGCAAGGTCAGGTCAGGCGCGCCCTGCTGCAATTCGCGCAACGCCTGGACGGCTTCGTCCTGCCTGTCGTCCTGGACCAGGGCGCGGATGTGGGCCACGCGGGCCTCAAGGTCCTGTTCGCTGAAGGCCACGATTTCGGTCGCCGTGGCCTCGCCTTGCTGCGCTGATTCGGCGGCAGCGGTTTCCGGGGCGGCGGGCGCGGCCTGAGGCGGGGGCGCGGGGGTGTCGTTCGGGGCGGCGGAGACACGTTGGGCGGCAACCGGCGCGGCCTGCATGCCCACTAGCGTTTCGGCCGATACGGCCGACGCGGGGGAGCGTTCAGCGCCGGCGCTGACTTCGTGGGGAGCCGCCAGTTGGGCGTTCATTTCCTGCATGTCGGCGTTTTCGCGCATGTCGGTCCAGGCGAACAGGCCGGCCACCATCGCGGCGCAAGCGGCCGCGGCCCAGCCGGGATGCCAACTGTGACCGGGATGCCAGGTACGGCGCACCGCCGCGTCAAGTTCGGGACTGGTCCCGGGTCTGGGCTTACGGTACAGGGCGCGCAGATCCCGTTCATCGTCTTCGTCGAAAGGGGGGCGATAGGTAATGCTCATGCGCGTACTCCTCGCGCATACGTCCGGTGGCAGGACATATCCGCGTTTGACCTTTGCTGGGCGCCGCGCCGGTGGTCCGGCGGTCTCGTCGTGGCTAGGGTCTTGTTCCGGTTTATGCGGCCTCGGCAAAGACCGCAGGTCGATTGCGCCGCGATTCCCGTTGCTGCGCCCGTAAAGGGCGTTTGGCGTCGGGTATGCCGTCCTGACCGGACGGTTCGACAATGCGCTGCACCCGTTGATTATGCGCGATTTGCAGAAATCCGGCAGAGAATTTCTTCTATTTGCATGATGTAACTTTGGACTGTCCCCGTTAGTGAAAGCGAAATGACAGATTCGCGCACCGGGGCGGCGCAATCAGGGCGCGGGCGCGCCTTTTTGATGCCTGCCTTGCGGGCTGAAAAGACAGGTTGCCGGTACACTTTCGCGCATGGCCAAATCCCGAACCGTATATGTGTGCGCCGACTGCGGCGGCACCACCCCGAAGTGGCAGGGCAAATGCCCGCATTGCAACGCCTGGAACACCCTGGAAGAAACGGTGGAATCGTCGACGCCCGCTGCGTCGGCGCACCGCTACGCGCCGCTGGCCTCGGCCAGCCCGGTGCGCAGCCTGTCCGAAATCGAAGCCCGCGAAACGCCGCGCCAGCCTACCGGGCTGGACGAGTTCGACCGGGTGCTGGGCGGCGGCCTGGTGGCCGGCGCGGTGGTGCTGATCGGCGGCGATCCGGGCATCGGCAAGTCCACGCTGCTGCTGCAGGCGCTGGCATCGATGTCCCAGAGCACCAATGTCCTGTATGTCACGGGCGAGGAATCCGCCGAGCAGGTCGCGCTGCGCGCCCGCCGGCTGGACTTGCAGACCGGCAATGTCAACTTGCTGGCCGAGATCCGTCTGGAGGCCATCCAGGCCGCGGTGTCCGAGCAGAAGCCGACCGTCGCGGTGATCGATTCGATCCAGACCCTGTACAGCGGTGAACTCAGCGCCGCGCCCGGCTCGGTGTCGCAGGTGAGGGAGTGCGCTGCGCAATTGACGCGGCTGGCCAAACAGACCGGCATTGCCATCGTCATGATCGGTCACGTCACGAAAGACGGTGCGCTGGCGGGCCCGCGCGTGCTGGAGCACATCGTGGACACCGTGCTGTATTTCGAAGGGGACACGCATTCATCGTTCCGGCTGGTGCGTGCATTCAAGAACCGCTTCGGCGCGGTGAACGAATTGGGTGTCTTCGCGATGACCGACCGTGGCCTGCGCGGCGTGGCCAATCCATCCGCGCTGTTCCTGTCGCAGCATGAACAGCAGGTGGCCGGTTCCTGCGTGATGGCCACGCAGGAGGGCACGCGGCCGCTGCTGGTCGAGATCCAGGCGCTGGTCGACAGTTCCCATGCGCCCAACCCGCGCCGCCTGACCGTTGGCCTGGAAGGCAATCGCCTGGCCATGTTGCTGGCGGTGCTGCATCGGCATGCCGGTGTCACCACTTTCGACCAGGACGTTTTCGTCAATGCGGTGGGCGGGGTGCGCATCACGGAACCGGCGGCGGATTTGCCGGTGCTGCTGGCCATCATGTCGTCGCTGCGCGACAAGCCGCTGCCGCGCGGTTTGATCGCCTTCGGCGAGGTCGGCCTGGCGGGCGAGATCCGGCCCGCGCCGCGTGGGCAGGAACGCTTGCGCGAAGCGGCCAAGCTGGGCTTTTCCATTGCGTTGATCCCCAAGGCCAACGCGCCGCGCCAGCCCATCGACGGCCTGGAAATCTGGGCGGTGGACCGCTTGGACGCCGCATTGGACAAATTGCGTTGACGTCCCGGTCCGGTGCAAGCCGGGCCAGGTCCGCTTGAAGATCTCTTTTTTCGAATCGCCCATCCTGGACAAGGCCGGGTCTGCTGGAGCAAGACGTGAGTCTGTTTGTTATTGCCGCGTGCCTGGCCGCGGGTGGCCTGATTGGCTTCATGGGCGGCGTGCTCGGCATCGGAGGCGGACTTATCGCCATCCCCGCGCTGGTGTTGTTGATGGGGATGTCTCAACAACTGGCTCAAGGCACGGCGCTGATCATGGTGCTGCCCGCGATCACGATGGCCGTGCGCAAGTACAACCAGCAAACGCGGATCGACAAGCGCGTTGCCGCGGCGGGCGCGGCAGGCGCCGTGGTATTCACCTGGGTGGGGGCGCGACTGGCGCTGGGCATCGATTCCAGCGTGCTGCGTCAGAGCTTCGCCGTATTTCTGTTCTTCATTGCCCTGTTCTACGTCTGGCAGACCTGGCGCGCCGCGCGTCCCGCAGCGAAGCGTCCGCAGGCCAACAAGGCGCCGGCTCCGGTCTTCACCCCGCGGCGCGCCAGCGTGCTGGGCATGCTGTGCGGCACGCTGGGCGGCTTCTTTGGCGTAGGCGGCGCGGTACTGGCCGTGCCCATCATCACGTCGGTATTCCGCTTGCCGCAGACCACCGCGCAAGCCTTGGCGTTAAGCATGGTGATCCCCGGGTCGACCATCGCGCTGATCACCTACGCGTGGGCGGGGCAAGCGGACTGGATGGTCGGCCTGCCGCTGGCCATCGGCAGCCTGCTGTTCGTGCCGGTCGGCGTGAAGCTGGCGTATCGCCTTCCTGAACGCAAGCTGAGAATCAGCTTTGCGGTGATGCTGTTCGCCACCGTCGCGCTGCTGGCCTTCGAGGCGTAGACGAGTCAGCCTTCATTTGTGACCCGGTGCGCATCGGCGCTTTTCTATTTCCAAGCGTTAGCGTCCGAAATTTTATGGTTCCAGGTTGAACCTTCTGGATGGGCCGACTTCAAACGGAGTACGGGGTAAGCGGCGATGTTGCCGCCCCGTGTCGGAAGAGGCTTCGGCCTTTTACATTCAGGAGTTCATGAAATGACGACTCACTCCCGTATTGCTGCGTTCTTGTCCACTTCGGCCTTGTGCCTCGGTCTTGCTGCTGCGCCTTCGGCGTTCGCGGCGGGCGCCGATGCATCGGCTAAGGCGGGCGATACCAAGACCCAGGCGCAGCACAAGCATCACAAGTCTGACAAGACGTCCGCCAAACCGGCAGCCGCCAAATCGGGCACAGCATCGAAGATGGACCATTCCGGCGCCACGACGCCGGCGAAGTAGGCAAGGGGCTGTAAAGCCCGATATCGTTCCTTTGCAGGAAGACTGCCGGCCCCGCGGGACCCGGAAAGTCGAAAGCCTCTCGGTATGGGCACCGAGAGGCTTTTTCGTTTCTACCGTGGCGTCAGGCGCGTCATTCCACCGGCGTGATCACGCGACCGGTGTCGAAGTAGGCCTGAAGATTGTCCAGCATCAGGTTTTCCATCGCAAGGCGCGTCTCCAGCGTGGCGCTGCCGATGTGGGGCAATACGACGGCGTTGTCGCTCGTGGTCAGCGCGTCCGGCACCTTGGGTTCGTGTTCGAACACGTCCAGCGCGGCGCAGCCCAGCTTGCCGGATTCCAATGCGGCCACCAGAGCGGTCTCGTCGATGACGGGCCCGCGCGCGATGTTGACGATGATGCCCTTGGGACCCAGCGCTTCCAGGACTGGCTGGTTCACCAGATGGCGCGTGCTGGGGCCGCCCACCGTTGCCACGATCAGGAAGTCCGCCCACGTGGCCAGATCGACCAGCGAGGCCTCGTAGCCGTAGGCGATGTCGTCGCGCTTGCGGCGATTGTGGTAACGCACGTCCATGTCGAACCCGGTGCCGCGCTTGGCGATTGCTTCACCGATCCGGCCCAGGCCCACGATGCCCAGTTTCTTGCCGCTGACGCGCTGGCCCAGCGGGATGCTGCCGTGCACCTGGCCCCACTGGCCGGCGCGCACGAATCGTTCGCCCTGGCCCATGCGACGAGCGCCGGCGATCAAGAGGCCCCAGGCCAGGTCCGCCACGCAGTCCGTCAGCACGTCCGGTGTATTGCTGACCTGCACGCCGCGCTTGCGGGCCGCGTCCACGTCGATGGTTTCGTAGCCCACGCCCCAGCTGCAGATGGCTTTCAGGTCGGGCAGCGCGTTGATGAGTTCGGCGTTGGCGCCGAAGTTGGCCGACGTGACGACCGCCGTGATGCCCTTGCCGTGTTCGGCCAGCGCGGCTTGGCGGTCGGGGAATTTCCACAGCTCGACAACGTCGTACCGGTCGGCGAGGTTCTTGTTGGCGGAGGGGGAGCCGGCCAGCGAGCCGACCTGGATGATGCGATGCTTAGTGGTCATGGTGTCGTACGGGTGGGTGGCGAAAATGGTCATGCTACTTGATTCGGCCTTGAAATCCGCAAAGGGGATGCCCGCAGGCACCCCCTTTGCGCGTTTCCTGTCTTGTTTGCCGGCGGCTATTCCAGCTGGATGTTGGCCTTCTGGATGACGTCCTTCCAGCGCTTGACCTCGCCTTGCTGGAATGCCGTGAACTGTTGCGGCGTATTTGCGACGACTTCGAAGCCCAGGCCTTGCAGCGTCTGCTCGGTCTTCGGGTCGCGCAACGCGGTCTGCAGCGCCTTCGACAGTTGCTGCACGACCGCCGGCGGGGTGCCCTTGGGCACGGCGAAGCCCTGCCAGGAATACACCACCATGTCCTTGATGCCGGCTTCGCTCAGCGTGGGCACGTTGGGCAGGTCGGGCGCGCGCGCGTCGCCCGTGATGGCCAGGGCCTTCAGCTTGCCGGCCTTGATGTGATTCTGCACCGCGCCCAGGTTCTGGAACGACACATTGACCTGTCCGCCAATCAGGTCCGCGATGGCCGCGCCGCCGCCCTTGTAGGGGACATCCACGCCCGTGCTGCCCGTGCGCTGGCGGAACAGCACGGCGGACAGGTGGTCGGACGAGCCCGTGCCCGACGACGCGTAGGAGACGCTGCCGGGATGCTTCTTCGCATAGTCGACCAGTTCGGCAACGGTGCTGGCGGGAAAGGAGTTGGCGGCGACCAGCACATTGGGATTGCGCACGGCCTGTGTCAGGTATTCAAAATCCTTGCTGGGGTTGTAGGACAGGTTCTTGTAAAGCGCTTCGTTGATGGCGAAAGTGCCGATCGAACCCACCATCATGGTGTAGCCGTCGGGCGTGCTGCGAGCCAGGGCCTGCGCGCCGATGGCGCTGTTGGCGCCCGGCTTGTTTTCGACCACGAAGGTCTGGCCCAGTAGTTTCGACAGCGCGGGCGTGACCGACCGCGCGGTGATGTCGGATGAGCCGCCCGGCACGAAGGGCACGATCATGGTGATGGGCTTTTCGGGATAGCCGGCGGCCTGGACCGCCGGCCCGCCAAGCAGGGCGGCGCCCGCCGCAATGGCGCAGATCAGTTTGTTCATGGTGTCTCCTGGTTCGCGTGATGCTGGAAAGCCCGCCGCTCACGCGTTGCGTGCGGGCCTGGATCTGCGCCAGGTCAGTCGACCTTGGCGCCGGATGTTTTCACGACTTCGGCCCACTTCACGGTTTCTTGCGCCATGAACTGTTTGAATTGCGTCGAGGTGTTGCCCGAGGGCGTGGCGCCCTGGGCCTGCAGTTGCGCGCGCACCGGCTCTTGCTGCAGCGCGGCCGCCACGTCGCGCTGGATCTTGTCGACGATGGCGGGCGGCGTGCCCGCAGGCGCCAGCAACCCGAACCAGCTGGAGGCCTCATACCCTTTCACGCCGGCCTCGGCCAACGTCGGCACATCCGGCAGCGCGGGCGAACGCGCGGTCGTGGTGACCGCCAACGGCCGCAGCTTGCCGCCCTTGATGTAGCCCATGGATGAAGGCAAGTTGTCGAAGATCAGGTCGGCGGAGCCGCCCATCACGTCCGTCAGGGCGGGGCTGCTGCCCTTGTACGGAACGTGCGTCATGCGCGTGCCCGTCATGCTCTGGAACAGTTCGCCCGACAGGTGCGTGGACGTGCCGTTGCCGGTGGACGCCATGTTGACGGTGTCCGGATTGGCCTTCAGGTACTTGATCAGGTCCGCCACGGTGCGGATGCCGTGTTTGTCGGCGAACTTGGGATTGAGCTCAAGGATGTTCGGCACCGGGATGACGAGCGTCACGGGAACGAAATCCTTGACCGGGTCATAGGGCAGCTTGGCGTAAACGGACTGATTGATCGCATGCGTGCTGACGGTGCCCATCAGCAACGTATAGCCGTCGGCCGGCGCGCGCGCCGCCTCGGCCGAACCGACGTTGCCGCCCGCGCCCGCCTTGTTGTCCACCACAACAGACTTGTTCCAGCTCTTGCCCAATTCGGCCGCCACGACACGCGCGGCGATGTCCGCCGTGCCGCCGGCGGGGAAGGGCACGATGATCTTCACGTCGCGTTCGGGGTAGTCGGCCAGCGCAGGGGCCGCCGGAAGCAAAAAGGCGGTGGCCGTCAGCATGGCGGCGGTAAACAGCCGGTTGCGCAGGGGAGCTGCTTGCATGGAACGTGTCTCCTTGGTGTGCGCGTGGCCGCGCATCGTTTGTGGGGAATTCCAACCCTGGCGGGGCCCGGGCTTAAAGCCGCAAGGCGCCCGCGGCACCCTGCGTTTTGCTGCCGTCTTACTTGTAAAACAAATATAGGTATTGAGGTTATGGTTGTCAACCAAGTATACTTTTTTCACCTCACTCATCTAACAACTGGATCAGCCAGGAGCCCCGTCCATGAAAACTTCCCCGGTATCCGCCCAGGACTTGCAGCGTTCGGTTATCGCCGTGCCGCCGTTGGCCCGCCACGACGACCTTTCCCTGAACGAAGCCGCCAACAAGGCGTTGCTGGGCCACCTGGAAGCCGGCGGCGTGCGCAATGTGATGTATGGCGGCAACGCCAACTTCTACAACGTGGCAGTCAGTGAATACGCGCGCATCGTTGACATGCTGGCGGGCCTGGCAGGGTCGGATACGTGGATACTGCCGTCGGTTGGCCCCGACTACGGCAAGATGATGGACCAGGCGGCGATCCTGCGTTCGCGCGCCTTCCCCACGGCGATGCTGCTGCCCATGTCATTCCCGTACACCGACGCCGGGCTGGCGGATGGCGTGCGGCGATTTACCGACGCGTTGGGCAAGCCCGCCGTGGTCTACATCAAGTCGGCGGATTATCTGGCGCCGGCCACGGCGGCGCGCCTGATCGAGGAAGGCCGCATCGTCGCTTTCAAGTACGCGGTCGTGCGTGACGACCCGTTGAAGGATCCGTACCTGTCGGCCTTGTTGCAAGCGGTGGATGCGCGCTGGGTCGTCAGCGGTATCGGCGAACGCCCGGCCATCGTCCATTACCGCGACTTCGGGCTGAAGAGCTTCACGTCGGGTTCCGTATGCGTGGCGCCGCGCGGATCGATGCGCTTGCTTCATCTGCTGCGCGAGGGCCGCTACGACGACGCCGAGGCCGTGCGCGAACATTACCTGGGCCTGGAGGATTGCCGCGATGGCATCAGCCCGATCCGCGTGCTGCATGACGCCGTGACCTTGTCCGGCGTGGCGGACATGGGCCCCATGCTGCCGCTGTTGACCGGCATTTCCAGCGCGGAACGCGAACGCGTGGCGCCGGTGGCCCGCGCGCTGGCGGCGTGGGACAAGGAAGCCGTGGCGGCCTGAGCTTGAACGCGGCGGCCGGGCGCCTCCCGTCGGACCGCCTGTTGGCGGTACGATGGGCGCTGTTCACGGAATGGTGAGCAGGCCTAAGCACTCAGGAGGTTTCGTGGCCCGATCCAAAGCATCAACGTCATCCGAGCCGCAGGCGCCCGTCGAGTCCGAGGCGCCGGGTTCGCCCCCGCTTGAACGCGGGCACCGGGTGCGGCTGGCGGATCAGGTCTACGGGCAGGTTTTCGAACAGATCGTGTCCGGCGGCTTGAATGTCGGCGACAAGCTGCCCTCTGAAAACGAAATCTCGGAACGCTTTGGCGTATCGCGGCCCGTCGTGCGCGAAGCGTTGTTGCGTTTGCGCGCCGACGGTCTGATCACCGCGCATCAGGGGCTTGGCACGTTCGTCAGCCATCAGCCCGCGCCGCGTCTGAAGACCTTCAACGACGTGCAGAACGTCAGCGCCTATCTCCGCGCACAGGAGGTGCGGGTGGCGCTGGAAGGCGATGCGGCCCGGCTGGCCGCGCTGCGCCGCACGGACGAGCAATTGAAGAAGATCACCGATGCGCATGCGGCATTCGCCGACAGCCTGACGCACGGCCAGGTCTCGCCCGAGGCCGATCTGGCGTTCCACGCCAGCATTGCCGAGGCCAGCGGCAACGACTTCTATCTGGGGGTGCTGGAAAGCATCCACGAATCCATCAACGGTTTCATGCGGCTGACGTTGAGCCTGACGCGCACCGGCTCCCGGCAGCGCGCCCAACGCGTCGTGGACGAGCACGCGACCATCCTGGATGCCATCCGCGAACAGGACAGCGAGCGCGCGCGCGTTGCCATGCAATTCCATCTGGGGCAGGCGCGTCACCGGCTGGTGGATCGCGAGCGCGACTGACATCAACAATATCGGAGACAACGAGTGCAAGCGAACGGAACAATAGCGAAGACCGTGCCGGTCGAGCAGGTCCGCGAACAGATCCTGCAGGTGCTGCAAGCCTGGGGCATGGACGAAGACCTGGCGCACACCACGGCCGGCCTCATGGCACAGACTGACCTGCTGGGCATCGATTCGCATGGCATTTCGATGCTGCCGTCCTATGAGGAAAAACTGCGCGCCGGTTCTTTGCGGCTGGATGCGCGCGCACGGATCGTGCGCGACGGCGGGGCCAGCGCATTGATCGACGGCATGGGCGGCCTGGGCTACCCGGTGGCGTCGCAGGCCATGCACCTGGCGGTCGACAAGGCCCTTGAGCATGGCGTGGGCGCGGTGTCGGTCTGCAATTCGCATCATTTCGGCGCAGCCGGCGTGTATGCGCGGATTGCGGTGCAGCGCGGCGTGGTTGGCCTGGTGACCAGTAGCGCCAATGGCATCATCATGGTGCCCACGCGCGGCGCCATGCCGATGCTGGGCACCAATCCCATCGCGTTCGGCGCGCCGGCGGCCCATAACGAGCCCTTCGTGCTGGACATGGCGACGACCACGGTCGCGGCCAATAAAGTGAAGGTCTACGACTTTCTGGAAAAGCCGCTGTCGCCAGGATGGGCGGTCGACGGGCAGGGCGGGGCGGTCACCGATGCCGACGCCGCGATGCAGTTCATCTTCAAGCGCCCGGAAGGCGGCCTGACGCCATTGGGCGGCACCTCAGCGATGAGCAGCCACAAGGGCTACGGCCTGGCGATGATGGCGCAGATCCTGGGCGGCACGCTCGGCGGCAGCGGTTTGCCCGCCCGCCGCGCGCCGACCCGCCGCCCCGGAGAGCCGGAC